>Ga0315291_10012099_pt1 | contig 10484 bp, 9 predicted proteins | sample YL17G12_20_MG_FD_203070 | JGI IMG/M metagenome (GOLD analysis project Ga0315291, IMG submission 203070) | Sediment microbial communities from Yellowstone Lake, YNP, Wyoming, USA - YL17G12_20 | ecosystem: Environmental > Aquatic > Freshwater > Lake > Sediment | place: USA: Wyoming | collected... | reverse complement strand
TTGAAGGTTGGACGTACAATTAGAGTAAAGATAGAGATTTGGAGTAGGGCATAACGACAAGGACAAGGCATACCAACCCATAGGCCAAGAGCGGCTGGAGCACTAACTATGGGATTTTAGTTCTTGGGAAAGATGTTTCCACCGGTGGTTCAAATATTACGAAACAAGAATCTGGCCACTAAGTTTCAGATACTAGTCGAAGTGGCCGCCAACCAGCCCAACCTGCAGCAGAGGGATATCGCCAGGAAATTAGATGTGACCTCGCAGGCAATCTCGGAGTACATCAAAGAACTGGTGAAGGATGGGTGGTTAACGACAGACGGGCGGTCCAGATACCGGGTAACTAAGGAGGGCACCAACTGGGTTCTGAGGACCTTCAGAGACCTGCGAGACTATTCTGCTTTCGTGGGAAAGGCGATAAACAATATCACCGTGTGCACTGCAGTGGCAGGCCACGACCTTTCCCAGGGTCAAGCGGTGGGGTTGGAGATGAAGGATGGCATGCTCTATGCCACTGAAGATACGGGGAAACAGGCGAAGGGGAAAGCAGTTACTGCCGCCAAAAAGGGCGAGGATGTCGGCGTATCTAACATAGAAGGCATAGTCGAGCTGGTGATGGGGAAGATAACGATCCTGAGGGTCCCTGGAATTCAGAGGGGCGGTTCGGGGAGAGTTGATCTCGGCAAGCTGAAAAAGGAAGTGACCAGCAGGAAAGAACCGCTTGGCGCCATAGGCATTGAAGCCATCACTGCTCTGCGACGCATAGGCATTGAACCTCGTTATCTCTATGGGGTAGCCGAGGCAGCTATTGAGGCAGCGCGCTCTGGCCTGCCCTTTGTCATAGCCTGTACTGAAGAGGACGCGCCGCAACTGCTGGCGCAGGTAACGGGAGCAAATCTCGACTACGAGATATTGGATCTCAGGGAGAGTTAGGAAGGCCGCCATGCCCTACATCAGTTTGCGAAGAAAACATGAATCCATTATACTGTCGTTTGTAGCTATGTGAGTAGGTGCAGCGTGCAGGAACCGGCCGCGCAGGCGGGTCAATGGCAAACACGATCAGGTGTAGCCGCACAGGCCTTCGCATATCCAATGCCATCCCAGATTCCCGAATATAGAGGTCAGCTTTAGTGAAGTTGTGGAGAAAGCCCTTTGACCAAGAGGAAAAGGCTGTTAGGCCGCCGAGGGTTATCATCGATAAGGATCGGTGCAAGGGCTGCGAATACTGCGTGGAGTTCTGCCCGACGGGGGCTCTGGCCATGAGCCAGGAAGCAAATGCCAAGGGGTATTTGCTTCCTCGAGCAGCGGATGAGAGGAAGTGCGTGGCCTGTGGTCTGTGTGAGGCCATCTGCCCGGATTTCGCCATTTTCGTGATCTCAGCGAACGGAGAGGAGTAATGCAAGTCACCCATGTCTGACGACGGCATCCTCGAAGGCGAGTTTTTCATGAATGGTGATGAGGCCTGCGCCGAAGGAGCTATCAGCGCAGGCTGTCGCTTTTTTGCTGGCTATCCTATAACACCAGCCACCGAGGTAGCCGAAAGAATGAGCGTGCGGCTTCCTCAGATCGGGGGGGTGTACGTTCAGATGGAGGATGAGCTGGCTTCCATGAACGCTGTGCTGGGGGCATCTTGGGCAGGGGTGAAGGCGATGACCTCCACCTCCGGTCCGGGATTCAGTCTGATGATGGAGAACCTGGGTCTGGGAGCGATGCTGGAGACCCCTTGTGTGGTGGTCGATGTACAGCGAGCCGGGCCATCCACCGGCCTGCCGACGTTGGTAGGACAGGGTGACATGATGCAAGCCAAATGGGGCTCGCACGGCGTTTATGAACTTATTGCGATTGTCCCCAGTTCTCCCCAGGAGATGTTCGATTTGACTATCACCGCTTTCAATCTTTCGGAGAAATACCGTGTTCCCGTGCTGGTGATGGCTGACGAGGTTGTGGGGCACATGAGCGAGAAGGTGGTAATGCGGCGGGTAGCACCGAAGGAACTGGTACAGCGACGTCGGCCTACGGTGCCGCCCGAGCAGTATTTGCCTTATGAACCCGATGTCGACCTTGTGCCCGCCATGGCCATTGCTGGCGAGGGATACCGCTTCCATGTTACCGGCCTAACTCACGACGAGAGGGGTTACCCAGTGATGACCGCCGAGGCACAGGACCGGCTGGTGCGCCGGCTGGTAGATAAGATCAGGGTCAACAGAAAAGATATCATACGGCTGGATGAGGTCGAGACGGAAGACGCAGACGTGGTAGTGTGCGCCTACGGGATCACTGCCCGGGTTGCCCGCCGTGCCGTACAGCAGGCGCGAGACGAGGGCATACGAGCGGGCCTGCTGCGGATGGTAACAGTGTGGCCTTTTGCTGAAGACCGCATCAGGGAGCTAGCACGACAGGCGAAGGCCTTTGTGGTTCCCGAGATAAACTACGGGCAGATAGTGCTGGAGGTGGAGCGGTGTGCTGGCGGCATGGCCAAGACGCTACTTTTGCCCCACATGGGGGGCAGTGTCCACCAGCCCGAGACCATCCTGGAGGCGATCAGGGAGGTGGTACAATGACAAGCGTGGTAACGGTGGATAAGAACCCTGTTGACTCCTACCTCAGGGTGGATCGGATGCCCCACATCTGGTGCGCCGGCTGCGGCATTGGATCGGCAGTGTCATGCTTCATAAAAGCTATCAATCGCGCCAAGCTGGATGCGGACAAAATAGCGCTGGTTTCGGGGATAGGCTGTGCTGGTAGGGTGGCAGGATATGTCAGGCTGGATTCTTTTCACACTACCCACGGGAGGGCTCTCCCCTTCGCCACCGGCTTGAAGCTGGGGAACCCCAAGCTGAAAGTGGTGGTCTTTTCGGGGGATGGCGATCTGGTAGCTATTGGAGGCAACCACCTTATCCACTCCGCCCGCCGCAACATCGATATGACGGTTATTTGTATCAACAACTTCAACTATGGCATGACTGGGGGGCAGTTGGGTCCGACGACTCCACTGGAGGCCCGCAGTTCCACCTCGCCCTATGGAAACTTCGACCCGCCGTTCAATCTGCCCCACCTTGTGTCTGCCAGCGGCGCCACCTATGTTGCCCGCTGGACGGTGATACACCTGCGTCAGATGGAAAGATCCATCGCTGAAGCCCTGGTCAAGCCAGGATTCAGCTTCATCGAGGTGCTGGCACCCTGTCCCACCCTATACGGGCGGATGAATAAAATGGGCCAGGGGGTGATTGAACTTCGCTCGTATCAGGAGAGATGCGTAGTTCGAAACGGCGCGGACCCCAGGGAGGCAGACATCGGTCTCAGCGGCCCCATAGTGGTGGGCAAGTTTGTGGATATAGACCGCCCCACTTTCTGGGACTATTACATAAAGGTGTTCAATAAGGCCCAGAAGAAGCGGTAACTTCCTGGGAAGTGGCTTGACACGGCAAAGGTAGTGTTATCCATGAACAAAAAGAAGGCAGTCAGGGGGGAGATACGAATAGCGGGATTTGGTGGGCAGGGGGTTGTTCTGTCTGGGGCAATCTTGGGCAAGGCTGCGTCTATCTACGATAAATGGTTTGCCACCTTGACGCAGAACTACGGGCCGGAGGCTCGTGGTGGGGCCTGCACTGCAGAAGTGGTGATCTCCCCAGAGCCTGTAGATTACCCGTACGTAACCTGCCCGCAAGTGGTCGTCATCCTGGCGCAGGAAGCGTACACCAAATACGGGCACAATCTTCCGGCAGAAACCTTGGTTATCATAGACCCGGATCTGGTAACCCCTGACCCGTCTCAGGATCCTAGACCACTGGCCATACCGGCTACGCGCATGGCACGAGAAATGGGCCGAGCGGTAGTGGCCAATATCATTATGCTAGGCTTTCTGGCGGCTGTGAGCGATCTGTTTTCCGTCGAGGCACTCCGGAACGCTGTACTGGCCTCTGTACCTGAGGGGACAGGGGACTTTAACCTCAAGGCCTTCGACCTTGGTTATAGCTATGGACTGGAGCATGGTGGACGGGGTGGTGACACAGCCAGCTAAGAGAGTGGCCATAGTTGGTGGTGGTGTGGAGGCGGCGCAGTGTGCCCTAACCATGGCCCAGTTGGGGGCGGAGGTCGCCGTGATCACACCCTTTGTGGAGCTGAGCTCAGATTCTCCTTTTGTCCGAGATACTACTGCCCAGGACTGGCTCCGCATCCGGCCTCTGCTGCTGCGCACAGCATGTCATCCTCTGGTGAATCTGTATACTAACTGCAAAGTCGAAAGTATATCAGGGAGGCGGGGGGTATTCACTATAAGAGGGACCAAGTATCCTCGCTACGTGCGCCAAGAGCTGTGCACAAGCTGCGGCCGCTGTACAGAGGCATGCTCAGTCCGGGTGCCATCCATGCACAGTGGTCAGAGACTGACTCAAAGTGCCATCCACGCTCCTCTCCTGGGCGTCAATGCCGTGCCCTCTGCCTATTCTATAGACAAGAAGGGGATTGCGCCTTGCACGGCGGCATGTCCTCTTGGCATCAACGTGACCGGGTTTGTGTCTCTGCTAGCCAAAGGAAAGGTGGACAAGGCGCTCAGCTTGATCAACGAGGTAGCCCCCCTGGCTGGTGTGCTGGGACGCGTGTGCACCCACGCTTGCGAGGATAGCTGTAAGCGAGCCGAGGTCGATGCCCCGGTATTCATTCAAGCCTTGCACCGCTGCGCTGCGGATTATGCCCAAGGCATCCACTACAGCCGCAAGGCCCCAGCCGGATCCAGGAGGGACAAAATAGCCATTGTGGGAAGCGGCCCCGCTGGTCTGACCGCCGCCTGGGAGCTAGCGCGCCGCGGCTATTCTCCCGTTGTATTCGAGTCACATGCTGTGGTCGGTGGAATGTTGGCCGAGGGTATTCCCAGGTTCCGCCTTCCCCGAGAGGTACGGGAGAGGGAAGTGAAGGCTATCCAGGAGCTGGGCGTAGAAATAACAACCGGAGTAACCATAGGCCGTGATCTGACCCTGGCTGACCTGAAGGAGAGGGGATATCGAGCCTTCTTTCTGGCTATAGGTACCCAGGAGAACAGGAAACTGAATATCCCCGGTGAAGAGCTTGACGGCGTAGTGGACAGCCTTTCGCTGCTGTTTGCTCTGAACCTGAAAGTGGGTACCTCGGTAGGTCGAAACATGGTGGTTATCGGCGGTGGCAACACTGCGGTGGATTCTGCTCGGGCGGCGAGGAGAAAGAGCAAGCGCAAGGTGACTATTCTCTACCGTCGCACCGCCGAAGAGATGACCGCAGTAAAAGAGGACATAGAGGAAGCTCTGAATGAGGGTATAGCGATAGAATACCTCACTGCCCCTGTGGAGATCCTGAGCGACGGGCACAGGGTGACGGGAATACGCTGTCAGCGGATGGAGCTGGGTGAGGTAGAACCGGACGGCCGCCGCAAGCCTGTGCCAATAGCAGGCTCGGAATTTGTGATCGAGGCTGACCATGTAGTAGTAGCCACAGGTCAGCAACCCAGCACAGTGCAACTGAACGAGAAAGACCTTCAGGTCAATAGCGAGAATGGCACAATAAAGGTGGACCCTGTTACCCTTGAGACCAGCTTGCCGGGTGTCTTTGCCGGCGGCGATTGCGTTAGCGGGCCTAACCGTGTGGCCGAGGCTATGGCCGCCGGGCTGCGGGCGGCGGAGTCAATAGATCGCTATTTGAGGGGACGCAGCCTGAGAAAAGGCCGGGGACTGGAAAGGCCCGAACCCGCTGAGGTCAATGTCGCTGAGCGATATGCCTCTCCTGACAAGCGGGCCGAGATGCCCTTTATCCCTCGTTCGCAAATAATGGGAACCTATGAGGAGACCAGCATGGGTCTGCCAACGGAGGTGGCAGAGCGGGAGGCAAGGCGATGCCTAGACTGTCCCTTGTGCAGTGGGTGCATGGAATGTGGGGAGGCCTGCGAGCTAGGAGCGGTCTTTCACGGCGATTCTGCTCGAAGGATAGAAGTAGCGGCAGACGCGGTAATCAATTTCGCCTCTGGCGATGGAGATTCGGGCAAGAAGATATCCGGCTACAAGGCCAGCCAGGCGGATGCTGTATCTTTGGGAGGCCCGGTTATCTATACGGTGCAGTCACGGGAAGAAGGCAGTCTGGGGAGCCGATTGGCACACGCGTCGTCCGTTGCTTTGCAGGTGGCGTCAAGGCTGAATCTGAGGGAGGGTGAGCGTCAGGTAGGGATCGAGGTCGAAAGCGGCGCCGAAGCCCAGCCGCAGGGGTTTCGGCCGGAGGTGGTGCTGGGGTGTGTGGAGGAACCTCGCACTGGGGTAGTCCTGTGTCGCTGCGGTGACAGCATTAGCTCTGTGATAGACTTCGCGGAGGCAAGCCGGAGGGTGCTTGAGCTGCCGGGAGTGTGCAGTGTGCAACAAGTGTCCCAGGCCTGTACCGAAAAAGGGGCGCAGCAGATTGCAGATCACGCGGGTGCTTGGCAATTAAGCCGGGTGGTGCTGGCAGCTTGCCGATGCTGCAATCAGGAGCAGATGTGCTTTAGCTGTACAGACAGGCGGGTAATGTGCCGACAATACCTGGAGCAAAGCCCCGCTTTACCCGCCGACACAGCTTTCGAGTTCATAAACATTCGCGAGCAATGCGCCTGGGTCCATCAGGATGACCCGGCGGGCGCAACGCGTAAGGCCATAGAGATGATTTTGGCGGCAGTTGCCCGGCCCTGGACGCCTGTGCCAGTGGTCGGTGAGACGCGCCCTGTGGAGGAAAGCGTGCTAGTAGTGGGTGCCGGGTTGGGTGGCTTGGCGGCAGCCAACCATCTGGCAGGCCAGGGCTATTCTGTGACCCTTATTTGCGGGCCTGATGAGGAGAAAAGTGGGCGACAGCACAAGGCGGAATACCTTAACAGGAAAACCAACTTGCTGAGAGAGCTTCAAGGGAAAGAGATACAACCCAGACCCTGGCCAGAGGTACTGAACGTGGGCGGTGCGCCTGGGAAGTATGAGGCGGTGCTGACGTACCCTTCGGGGATAGCAACCGTCGGCGCCGGCGCAATCATACTGTTTCCCGGCGAGATGGGAAGTGAGGCGTCTTCTGCCCTCAGTGCCATCCCAGCAGAGAGCCTGGTGGGCCGTATCCTCAGGCGCGGGAGTCGCTTCGGTGGTTCGAAGGGTACGGAGCGCTATTTCGTTAGAGGAGTCACGATCGGAGAGACCACAGGAATTTTCATTGCATCTTCAGAGGCAAAGTCTCCCGATGAGCATCTCATTAACGGAGAGGCGGTCGCTGCCAGGGCCTGGGCCTATCTGGCCCAAGGTGGAATAAGCCCGCGGTCCATGGCGGTGGTCATTGACAGCAAGCTGTGTCGCGGGTGTGGCGATTGTGCTACCGTATGCCCTTACATAGAGATCAGGCGCTACAGCAATTGCATTGCCTGCGCCTACGTCGATCCGGTGCTATGCTTTGGCTGCGGAGCCTGTGTTGCCCATTGTCCCACAGGTGCCATTGTCCAGCCTCTTCAGGGCGATCAGCAGATAACCTCTGTGCTTCAGGCCCTTCTGGGCAAGGCCAAGGTTGCGTGTGAGGTAGGATGACAGAGTCGGCAGATGCAGTGGTCTTCACCTGCAACTGGGATGGCCTGAGCTGCGTTGAGGCAGCCGCACACGAAAGGCTGTGCTATCCAGCGTCAGTGAGAGTTGTGAGAGTGAGCTGCCTCTCCAGAGTGCACCTGGGATTGGTGCTCAGGGCTTTTGAACTGGGTGCCGATGGGGTGATGTTACTGGGGTGCAAGCCTGACGAGTGTCATTATGATATCGACTCCGAATACGTTGTTCAGGAATATGGAAAGGCACAAGCGATCTTGAAGCTCATGGGGCTGGGACCAGAGAGACTGACCCTGGCTCGCTTGCACCGTGGCGACGGGGCTGGGTTTGTTGAGCAGGTGAACAGCTTTGTTTCACAGCTCAGCCACTTGTGGCCTCCGGCTCCTGTGGCGGCGGTAAGCGAGAGGCAGGCCAAACTGCCTTCGCCCTGGGACTTTCGCACGGAAGGTTAACGTCGTGCAGAGATTTTGGCAGGTTATGCAAAGCGGCAGTAATCGTTCCATAGCAAGAGTGGAGTGATTTCAAGGTGTTCGATATAGATCGAGAGATACAGGATACACGGGTGCGCTTGTGCCTCGACTGTGGCAAGTGCACCGTTGTTTGTCCAGTTGCCCAGTGCGACCCAGATTTCAATCCTCGCCTGATAGCGCAGAGAAGGCTGGGGCGGCGCAAGAACAGCCCGCAGGACGATACGATCTGGTCATGCTTAAGTTGCCACCTGTGCGTGGAGCGCTGCAACTATCGCGTGGCTTTCCCTGAGTTCATTAGCGCTTTGAGGTGGGAAGCTCGCAACATGGGATATGAGGTCAAGTGTAGCCATGGCGGGGCGCTCCAGGCGCTGATGCACATGATGGCTCGCCAGGAGCTGCGCCAAGACCGGCTGGGTTGGCTGCCGCAGGAAGTCACTCTGTCGAATGACTGCGATACACTGTTCTTTATCGGCTGTGCTCCGTATTTTGATGCTATCTTCAGCGACCTTAGTCTGAGCTTGCTGGAAGGGGTGAAAGCAGCACTGAAACTATTGAACCGCGCCCAGATACCCTTTAAGCTCCTGGATAACGAACGCTGCTGTGGCCACGATCTTTTTCTCCAGGGGGACAGAGAGGGGTTCTTAGGAGTGGCGCGGGCAAATATGGAGGAGTTCGCCCGCCATAATGTAAGGAAGATTATTACTAGCTGCCCCGAATGCTACTACACGCTGAAGGTGGACTGGCCGAAGTTCCTGGGGGACACCGGAATTCAGGTTTTGCACCTGACGGAGGTCATAGCACCGCTGGTGCAGAGCGGCAGCCTGAAGCTGGGGAAGCTGGGCAAAAGGGCCACCTATCATGACCCCTGCGCGCTGGGAAGATGCAGCGGCCTATATGATGAACCTCGCAACGTTCTAAGGGCCGTGGTTGGCTTAGAGCTGGCTGAAATGGAGCAGAGCCGTGATAAATCGCTCTGCTGTGGGGCCAGCCCCTGGTCGCACTGTGGCGCTGTCAACCGACGGGTGCAGGAGCGGCTACTCGCCCAGGCGGAGGCCACCGGGGCTGAACTGCTGGTGACCGCCTGCCCCAAATGCCAGATACACCTGAGGTGTGCTCAGAAGGCTGGCGACGGAAAGGTCCATCAACTTGACATAAAGGATCTGGCTACTGTACTGGTTCAGTCCCTTGACTAGGAGGTAAGGCAAATGGCTGGAGAAGAACTCAGGATAGGCGTGTTCGTTTGTGACTGCGGACTCAACATCGCAGGCGCAGTGGACACTGAAGAGGTGCGGCGCGCGGCTGAAGAACTTCCTAATGTTGTCGTCTCGGTGAGAAACAGGTACACCTGTGCCGACCCAGGACAGGAGGAGATAAGAAAGCATATCCGAGAGCATAGACTGAACCGGGTGGTGGTAGCGTCCTGCAGCCCACGGCTTCATGAACCGACGTTTAGGCAGTGTGTTGCTGAGGCTGGGGTCAATCCCTACCTGCTCGAGATGGCCAATATCAGGGAGCAATGTAGCTGGGTGCATTACGACAACCGCGAGTTGGCAACACTTAAAGCCAAAGATACGGTCAAAATGGCAGTGGCCAGGGCACGTCATCTTCAGCCTGGGGTCGAGACTGAGATCCCGGTCACAGATGCGGCGTTGGTGATTGGAGGCGGCGTTGCCGGAATTCAGGCCGCTCTGGACCTAGCCGATGCCGGACACATGGTCTATCTGGTGGAGAAGCAACCTACCATCGGCGGCATAATGGCGCAGTTGGACAAGACCTTCCCTACCATGGACTGCTCCATCTGAATTCTGGGGCCTAAGATGGCGGATGTCGGTCGACATCCCAGAGTCAAGTTGATGACCTTAAGTGAGGTGGAGGAGGTATCGGGACACATCGGGAATTTCAGGGTGAAGGTGCGCCAGAGGGCGCGGTACATTGATGAAAAGGAGTGCACTGCCTGCGGCAAGTGCGCCGAAGTGTGCCCGGTGGTAGTCCCGGATGAATTCCAGCAGGGCTTTTCTTCACGCAAGGCAACATACATCCCTTACCCACAGGCGGTGCCATCTGCTTATCTCATCGACATGGGGCGCTGTCTGGGGAATAACCCGGTAGCCTGCGATAAATGTGTGGATGCCTGCGAGAAGCAGTGTATAGACCTGAACATGCCGGATAAGGAAATCGAGCTTAACGTGGGCGTCATAATCGTGGCCACGGGTATGGGGGTGTATGACCCTACTGTACTGGATGAGTACGGCTATACCCGCTTTGAAAACGTTATCACCACCCTGGAATTTGAGAGATTGATAAACGCTGCCGGGCCTACTAAAGGTCACTTGGTACGTCCCTCTGACCGGCAGACCCCCAGGCACGTCGGGTTCATTCAGTGTGTGGGCTCGCGGACAGAGAACCGTGGCAACCCCTACTGCTCCAATGTATGTTGCATGAACACGGTGAAAGATAG
>Ga0315291_10012098_pt1 | contig 10484 bp, 9 predicted proteins | sample YL17G12_20_MG_FD_203070 | JGI IMG/M metagenome (GOLD analysis project Ga0315291, IMG submission 203070) | Sediment microbial communities from Yellowstone Lake, YNP, Wyoming, USA - YL17G12_20 | ecosystem: Environmental > Aquatic > Freshwater > Lake > Sediment | place: USA: Wyoming | collected... | reverse complement strand
GGGCAGGCTCTCCTTTTCCTTGACCAGTCCTTCTATGAGTTCGGGCGTATAACTGCTGCCCGCGCCAATCACCGCTAGTTTGATCTTGTCCACCATCTTCCCCCGGAAAGCAAATCTTCTTACAGATTGACGACTCTTCCGCTCCTTGCGCTTTCGTAGGCGGCATCCAGAACGCGCATGCTCGCCAGGCCGTCCGCGCCGCCTGGGCTTGGCTGACAGCCTTCGCGGATGCAGGTCACGAAGTGCGCCATCTGCGCATCGTAGACGCTCTGCGGCGGGTGGTGCACGCGATCCAGCGAGATGCCGCAGGGCACTCTGACCGGTTCGGCTCCCGGCGATTCCCTCAGCATCAGTTCCGTCGGGAACACCTGGCCGAATCCTAGGGTTCCGTATACGTGAGTGGCCGCGCACGGGCCGTCCGAATAGGGCTGCCACCAGCCAGACTCCACGTAGGACGTGACGCCACCCTGCCAATTCACCAGAATCACACCGGTGTCGTCCACATCGTAGCCGCCATAGTGAGTCCCGACTCGCGCATACACGCTGTCCGGCTGCGGGTCGCCCAGCAGGAAGCGCGCAGCGTCAATTGCGTGGACGCCCATGTCTGCCAGCGCGCCGCCTCCCGCCAGGTTCCTTTCCGAAAACCAACCCGATGGCCCCCAGGCCACATGGACGCCGTAGCCCTTCGTGCGGATGATTCGGCCTAGCCTGCCCGCCGCCAGTTGCTCGCGCAGCCACACAAGTTCTGGGTGAAACCGAAAGCAATGCGCTATCATGAGAAGAGCTGTGCTGCTCGCAGCGGCCTCAACCATCCCCCGGGCTTCGGCGGCGTTCATTGCCATCGGCTTTTCGACCATCACGTGCAAGCCCGCCCTCAGCGCCGCGACAGCCTGTGGCGCGTGCAGGAAATTCGGCGTACCGATGACCACGGCGTCTGCGCTGCCATCGGCCAATAGATCCTCAACCGTCGCGTACTGGCGCGGGATATCATAATCCGCGGCAAAGGCGGCCCTGGATTCCGGCTTGTGATTTACCACCGCGGCCAGTTCCGCTCCCGCGCACACCCGCCCTGCCCTGGCGTGGACTCTGCATGCCCACCCTGTGCCTGCGAATGCGATTCTCAGGGGCATTGTCTATTCACCATGAACCCGCGAAAGGTTTTCTCATAGAAGCGTGGGCGCTGGCTTTCAACTCTTCACCGCTCCGGCGTAGAGGCCCCTCACCACCTGCTCTTGGAAGATCAAGAACACGATGTACACCGGCAGTAGTGTAATGATGATACCAGCCGCCATCAGCCCGTAGTCCAGCAGGCGCTCGCCCTTGAGGGACGATACTGCGATCTGCAAGGTGCGGTTCTTCATGTTCATCAAAACAAGTGCGAACAGAAACTCGTTCCAGATATCAATGAAATTCAGCACCACCACAGTCACGACACCCGGCCGCGCCAGAGGGAAGAAGATGTGATAGATCATCTGCAGGCGCGTGGCTCCGTCGATCTCCGCACTTTCCTCCAGTTCGCGCGGGACGCTGCGCATGTAACTCGCCAGCAGCAACACAGTGACCGGCAACTTGAAAGCGGGGTAGATGAGAATCAGGGCCACGGGGTTGTACAACAGACCGATGGCCGCCGTCATCAGATAGATTGGCACTAATGTCGCGAAAGCAGGAATCAGAAACCCCAGGCTGAAGAACCCTTCCACGATGGGAGCCAGACGGGTGCGGATGCGGGCAATTGCGTAGGCAACCGGAAACGCCAACACCAGTGTCAGGATTTCGGCACCTGCAGTCACACCAAGAGAGATTCCCATCGCCCGCGGCAACTTTGCAATCCGCACCGCGTCCGCATAATTCTCGAAGGTGATGTGAGACGGCAGGGCGAGCGGCGCGCCGAAGATCTCCATGTTGGGCTTGAACGAAGACACCAGCACGAAATACACGGGGATGAGCACGGTCAGGCCGTACAGGACGGAAAGCACGTAGCCGCCGATCGTGAATACTGTCTTGCCATCACGCAGACGTCGGACAAAACGCTGAATGAAAGAAGAGATCATCATCTGCCCTCTCATTACTCGTACTTGCGGGTCGTGAGCCGCCGGATGATCAACATGCCCAACACACCAATGACGAAGACAAACACCCCAAGCGCCTGGCTGTAGCCCAGCCGCCTGCTCAGGAACGCCTGGTCATACAGATAGTACCCCAGCGTCAGTGTATGATCGCCGGGGCCTCCCTTGGTGAGCAGCAGAACATTCTGCGCGGCCCCCAACAGAATCCACAGAAAATGCAGCATCGTGAAGAGTCCGAAGAAGTCCAGGCTGAGCGGAAACGCAATGCGCCACATGCTCGTCCACAGTCCCGCGCCGTCCAGCATCGCTGCCTCGTACAGTTCATCCGAGACATTCGACAGGGCTGCGAAAAAGAGAACGCCGTAGAACCCTATGCCACTCCACACATCAATAGCGATAATGGCCGGCAGTGCCGTTTTTGTGTTCGCCAGCCATGCCCGGGTCAGTTCATCCAGTCCCATGCCGCGCAGGATCGTATTCAGAATTCCATCGGGCAAGTAGATCCCCACGAACATGAGAGCCAGCGCCGCAACCGATGCCATCGCAGGAATGAAGAACACAACGCGCAAAAGGCGATATCCGGCAGGGCGCCGGCTGAGAAAGAAACCCAGGATGAAAGCGACCGGCATCACCGCAGGAATGCCAATCAGCAGGTGTATTCCCGTGTTGACCACCGCATGTTCGAAATGCGGATCCGCAAACATGCGGGTGAAGTTCGCAAGGCCGATGAAGGTCTTGGGCTTGAGCATGCCATCCCATCTGAGGAGGCTGATATAGAACATGTAAACCAGCGGCCAGACCATGAGCAGCATGTACCAGATCAGGCCGGGAGCGCTCAAGGCCAGAAATGTGCGGCGGTCGCGCGCGCGCTTCCGTCGGTGATAGTTCGCCGATTTCGCGCCCCCAAAGAGATCCCGAAAAACCCGCAAGGACATTCCTCACCTCATGGCCCTGGGCGAGCCTGCGCATCTCGTACAAGCTCGCCCAGGGGAGAAATCAGGTTATTGCAGACCCTTGTAGACTGTATCCAGCGAGGAAATGATCTTCTCCGCCGTTACGCCTGGCAGGAAGGCCTCGTTGGCGACCTTGAGGAAATCTTCAAAGATCTTGGTGGGAACATACAGATCCGGAACTTCGACATTCTCCACGGTGTTCGAGATCTTGATGGACTGCACGAATAGCTCGTTCAGCTTGGTCTCATCCACCGGAGTGTCTTTGAGAGGCGAGGTCATGCCCGCCTGTTCGACAAACCGCGCGATCATCTTGGACTGGAAGAAGAACTTCACGAACTTCTCCACCGCGTCCAACTTCTCAGACCCGTTGCGGGTGATCCAGATGGCCTTTCCGATGTAGCCCGCAACCCAGATGGGCTTCTGGTGAGGCGAACCGGCCGGCAGCGGGAAGCCTCCGAGCACGATGTCCTTCCGCAAGGCTTCGGGCACCTCCGAGAACGACCAGGAGCCGCCGTGCATCATAGCCGCCTTGCCCTCGAAGAACTTCTGGTTCATCGTGTCGAACTGCATGCCCTCCACATCCTTAGGGAACGCGCCTCCATCCCGCATCTGCACAAACATCTTCACCGCGTTGGCCACGTTCGGGCTCTGTCCCCAACCACCTTGCTTGAACAGCGTCTTCAGCTCGTCGTTGGGAATCTGAGCCGCCAGGAAGTAGTAGAAGTCCCACTGGCCTTGCCAGTCGGAGCCGCCTGTCACTATGGGTTCGAAGCCTGCAGCCTTGATCTTCTGCGAAGCGGCAATCAGCTCGTCAACAGTCTTCGGGATCTCAGCGCCCGCCGCTTTGAAGATCGCGGAGTTGTACCACATGGGCCAGGTGAACCCCTCCAGCGGGAAGCCCTGAAGCCGCCCCTGATCGTCGGTCCACTGCAGGAGCGCATCCGGCTTGAAGGTGTCGTACAGCCCCCACGTCTTGGCAAGCGCCGTTACATCCACGGTCAGGCCATCCTTGATCCAATCGAGGCTGGGGCCGTAGAGGTTCTGGAAGATCAGGTCCGGCTCCTCCTTGGCGAGGAACGCCGTCTCCACCTTCGTGGGAATCTCAACGTCGGTGAAGACCTCTTCCTCTATCTTGATGTACGGATAGGCCGCCATGAAATCCTCGAAGATAGAGTGCAACGGAGGGCCTTTCGCGTCAGCCTGAAGCCCCCAGTTGTCCATGATCTTCAGGACGACCGTCACGGGCGTCGGCGTGGGTTCCGGCGGTTTCGTCGGCTCCGGCGTGGGCGACGGTTTCGCCACATAGGGCGAAGGCGCGGTCGGAGTAGGTTTGGCCCCGCACGCCGCCAGTAGTGTGGGCACAACCATCGCGAGTATCACTAGTAGAACCACCGTGTTTAGAAGTCTGCCCTTTCTCATTGTTTTCCTCCTAGGGATTCTTCATGCTACAACAGGTCTTGTGCCATTCGCTGCCCGGGCCAAATCGTACACGATCACCCCCTTCCCGTCCAGTACTCAAGACCACACCACACGAATTCGGTCAGGCCTATCGGTTTTTCCGCCATTCGTCTATGAACAAGTCCAGATTTCGCCAGGTCTGTGGAGCGTCAACTGTGATATTGTCCACGGGCGATAGGACGAATCCCATGGGACCGAGCGTCTCCATCGCCTCTCGCACCGCTCTCCGCACCTCGTCTTCCGTTCCCATCTCCACCGTCACCGCGCCGGAGACGCCGCCCCACAGGCACACCCGCTCACCCAGTTTCGCCTTCATCAGTGGCATATCCGCATAAGTGCCTTGAATGGGGTCAACCCCAATCAGCGCGTCAATCCCAGCCTCCAGGTAGAAGTCCAGCATCGGCTTCGTGCCACTGGAACAAATGTAGCCGAACTTCGCGCCATATTCATGCGCCAAATCGGCCTCGGCCTTGAGCAGAGGAAGAATCGCCTGTTTATAGAAGCGCGGGGTTACGAAATCGCAACCCTCGTACCACGCCCGCCGAATGTACAAATCAACGGATTCAGCGAGCACGGCCTCCATCCGCCGCTTGTTCCAGACGTGTATCATCTGCAACAGTTCACTGACGAAACCGGGACTCTCCATCGTCAGAAGCATCAGGTTCTGCATTCCGCACAACCAGTCGGCCATGTCCATCCCGATGCCCCAGCCCCCCGCCAGTAGCACACCCTGTTCTTTGACGAAAGAATGAGCCTCCTGGGCCTCTTTCTTGAACGCCGCCAGGTCATGATCGCTGGGCGGGACAAGGAGGTATTGCAGAGCATCCAGATCTTCTGGGCCGGTGATGAGGGGTTTGAGCGAGCGCGGGACCTGGTAGTCATCGACGAAAGGTACATGATCGCCGTGCGGCCAGTCTGCCGACAGGCGGACGCTTGCAGTCAGCGTGCCCGCAGGCGTGACATATTCCTTGTGCAGAATGCCAAATCCGTCGGCGGCGGGCTCCTGCCATTCCCGGATCGTCACTCCGGGATGAAACCGCACGGGCAAGCCGCGGAGGTCTGGGTGTTCCAAACGGGAAGGCCGTGGCGCGATGGGGATAAAGAGCATAGAATCCAGCCCCATCGCACGCTCTGCTTTACAAAGTTCGTACATATCCTCATTGCAGCGCTTGCGCAGTGCGGTGAAGCTCATGAAGCAGCAGGGGGTGCGATCTGCTTCCCGGCAGTTCAGCGCTCGGATCATCCTTTCGCGCGAGGTCAACCGCTCCAACAACGCCCTCCCATGTCCAACTGTCATTGCAGCCGCATCCGGTAACGGTCGCCGCGATACGTCGTGCGCACGAATTCTATCGCAACGCCGGTATCCAGATAGGTGATTTGTTCTGTTACCAGCAGCGCAGCCGGTAGCGTCACGCCAAACAGCTCCACGTCTTCCTCATCCGCAAGGGTCGCCTCCACTGTCGTTGCACCGTGGGTCAAGTGCAGCCCGTACACCTGCCGCAGCACGGCGAACAGAGAAACCCGCGCCAGATCGTGATCCAGCAATCCAGGACACAGGGCATGAGGCAGGTAAGTGGTCTGCAGCGCCATCGGTTCGCCATTCGCCAGGCGCAGGCGCCTCAGGTACACAAGAGGGGCTCCCACAGCCACAGCGAGCACCTTGGCGAGGACAGTGGAAGCCCCGATGATCTCAGCCTCCAGAACATGGCTGGAAGCAATCATGCCTCGGCGAGCCATGTCCTCTGTGAAACCGACGAGCGGCCCGGATTCCAGGTATTCTTTGTGCGCCGAGACGTAGATTCCCTTCCCAGGGATAGCGTAGATCGCGCCCTCATTCATCAGTTCATCAAGGGCGCGGCGCACGGTCATGTGGCTCATCTCGTGTTGCTCGCACAGGACACGCTGCGACGGCAACTGGTCGCCCGGTTTGAGATCACCCCGGACAATCGCCGAGATGATGATCTCCTTCAGTTGAGCATACATGGGCAGACCTGTTTGCATCTCACGCCGCCGTCAAAATCACACGTGGGTCACAACTTTCTGAATGTGGCGAAACCCCATCGGGATGCCCAGCCGCCTCGCCCACGCGTCGGCGAATAACTGAACCGGCACCACGTCCAGAACGGGTGAAAGGAACTCATCAACGACGGATTCACCCGAAGCCGCCGAACGGACGTCCCTGATCCGACCACCTTCCACGACCCCATCCTCGAAGGCTGAGCGTCCAAGATAGAATCTATCTATACCAGTATATATCAGTTGTGGCAAATTGTCAAGGAGTGTGCTGGCTGGAATCAGGCGTGCTGGCCGAAAAGCACATCCGTTTTGAAAAGTGCCCGATAACCACACGATCTAGCGGCCTAGCCCTTGAACATGAGCTGCGGAAAAGCACGAAAACCGCGAGCAGACTCGTGGCTCCGTGTGAGAAACACCGTTTATCATTGGCGGAAGCGACGGGGAACGAACCAGCCAATGCTAAACGCCTACGTCTGGCCCGATGTCTAGGGCAGACCAGCCAATCAGCGTGCCCGCTGCACGCATCAAAGGCTATCAACAACGGCAAACAGCACGGATTCCGAACGGATGTGCTTTCGCCTGGGACAGCTCTTCGGTCAGGACAACCCATCCTCGACCAGTGTTTACAGTAAGGCCCGAACCTCAGACAGGGTAGGCATCGCGAGTGCCGTGCCCACGCGGGTCACAGATAGCGCAGCGGCGGCATTTGCGAATGAGATCGCGCCATCAAGATCGCTTCCAGCGGCGATCGCTGCTGCTAAAGCTCCATTGAAACTGTCGCCGGCACCCGTCGTGTCGACCACCTCCACCTCATAACCTGGGAAGTGCCGCGCCCCTTCCGAGCTAACGCGCAACACGCCATGGGCCCCGAGCGTAACAATCACAGCCCCAGATCCCCGTCGCAGAAGTCTCTTGGCAGTCTCCTCAATCTCAGACAAGGTATCCACACCGAGGTTGGTTAATCGCTCTAGTTCCATTTCATTAGGAGTGAGAATGTCGATTCTAGACAGAAGGTCATCCGGCAACGCCTGAGCTGGCGCTGGATTCAGAATCACCCGCAGGCCCCTCTCCCGTGCAAGAGAAATGGTATGCTCCACGGTCGGAAGAGGGATCTCGAGTTGAAGCAGGAGCACATTTGCGCCATCGAAGCTTTCCGACGCCGCGTCAATGCCATCCGGCAGCAATTGGAGATTGGCTCCTGGCACAACCGTGATCCAGTTCTCCCCGGTTACCTCATTGACCAGAATCATAGCCGCGCCCGTGTGGAAATCGGCACTACGTTCTATGAAACCCGTGTCAACTCCCTCATCAGCAAGAACCGACTGCGCCAGGTCGCCAAAGGTATCGGTGCCAAGACAGCCAACAAAACGCACTTTGGCCCCGAGTCTCGCTGCCGCTATAGCCTGGTTGGACCCTTTGCCTCCTGGGCCCATTCGAAACATGCTGCCGAGCACCGTCTCTCCGGCTTCCGGGAGCTTTGCTGTGCGCATCATAAGATCAGTGTTGAAGCTACCCACGACAAGAACGTGTCCCGCAGATAGTGGCTTTTCTACCATCTTCATTCTAGATGCCTCCGGGACAAGCCCACTTCTTGAGGTGCGGTCACTATGCTGCATCGGACGTTTACGCCGTGAGTGTCCAGATTTCTTCCTGCGTCCGACCGAGCGCCATCGTCAGTTCAACAGCAAACGGCTCTCGTATGGAACAGGCGCGTATTGGGCCAAGACACTAGCCAAGAACCGCGAAAAAGTGCTCAAAGAAGCGGCCACTGTCTACTTGCACAGCCACCTCATGCTGGCCAGCCTCGTCGCCTGGCTTCCAGTGCGTCAGTCCCCGCAATCGATGGCTTTCCAGTTCAATCTCCACTAGGCCCCGCTCAAAGGAGCAGATTTGGTCATCAAAAATGGTCGCCCCAGCCAGCGGATCATGAAACATGATGACATCGCGCTCTTGGAACCACACATCGGCCATATCCAGTACCGGTTGCAGCAGACGGTGGCGAAAACGTTTGCGAACCTGGGCCGCGGACATGGTCACCTGCGTTGTCACGTCCAAGCCAATAGAACGGTGCACCCGGAGGCTAGCCCCGTAGACCATGGCTGTGGCATGCGGATCCAGCATAGCGTTCCACTCCAATAATCCAAGTTCCACTGTGCGCGCCCTGAACATGCCGCACATCAGAACGAGACCCTTCAGGAGGTCTGGAATCTCAGGATCGATGGCAAACAACAGAGCCACGTTGGTGAGGGGACCGATGGCCAGCAAAACCACCTCACCTGGATTGTCTCGAATGGTCTGACGCATGAACTCGACCGCCATACCGTGAGCGAACTGAGAGTCGTGTTCCCACTTGGCCAAGGCGGAAGCCTGTCGTGCGGTCTTCTGCCGTTGCGGCACGAGCAAAGGCACTTCCGCACCAGGGTAGATGGGGACTTTCTTCCCTGCGACCTTGCATAGCGCGCTGGCGATCATCGCCCGTTGCCGCGCCTGGCCAGTCACCGTGGTGATGCCAAGCAGCTCGCAGCGCGGCTGCGCCAGCAAATACGCCAGACATACGGCGTCATCAATGTCGGAACCTGCGTCGGTATCGACAAGCACTTTGACCGAGGGTGAGGTCGTACTCATTGCCGGTGCTCCTTTCCAGCCATGATTACCATGAGACACTCCATCTGCTAGCAACGCGCCCGATCAGGATTCGCGAGGCTTGGATGCGGCAGGGTCGTGAGCTAGGCCCGCACCCTGTGCCTGGATTCGCGCGCAGACGTGGCAAGAACACCACAGGGACTCCCACGGCCACACCGAGCACCTTCTCAAAATCACAGTCGGGTCACAACTTTCTGAATGTGGCGAAACCCCATCGGGATGCCCAGCCGCCTCGCCCACGCGTCGGCGAATAACTGAACCGGCACCACGTCAAGAACGGGCGAAAGGAACTCATCAACGACGGATTCACCCAAAGCCGCCGAACGGACGTCCCTGATCCGACCACCTTCCACGACCAAGACGCGCGCGCCGTACCCAGCGACTTCCTCAGCGAGCGAAAGAGATGATGCATAAGCCCGCCCCGGCGCGGCGAAGACCACGATGCCACACCCCGGCTGGACCATCTCCATCAGGCCGTGCCGCACTGCGCCTGCGCTCGCGCTCATGGCCGGCATCTTCGCCCATTCACTTATGAGCATCGCAGCCTCGCCTGCTGTCGCGGCCTGCGGGCCATGTCCGATGAACAGGAGAGTATCCACCTCCCCAAGAACATCGAGCCACTGCCCGACGATCGCATCGGCGTCCGCCAGCAACCTTTCCATCTCATCCGCCGCCCAGCGCAGGACTTCAATGCCCCCGGCATCCGCGTCACCTGCCCACTTCCGGCCCAGAAGCCATAGCGTTGCCAGCGAGTTGACATAGGTTTTCGTGGCCACCACCGTTTCCGCACCAGCAAGGAGGGGGAACGTCTGGCTGGAGTGACGGGCCAGCGGGCTGTCTGCGTTATTCGTCATGGCCCAGAGCGAAACGTGCGAGGGCACACAGCCCACGATGGGCATCACCTCGGCGCTCGCTCCAGACTGGGAGACGAACAGCAGCAGGTCGTGCCGATCCATCAGCGGGATGCCATAGTGGAGCAAGTCGACGGACTCAATGGTCAGCGCAGGGATACCCAGAGTGTGCAGATATGGGGTAGTAGAGCGCACTGCATGGAAAGAAGCGCCCATTCCCACGAGGACAGGGGCGGTCGGCGCAGGTGTTGAGGACAGAAGACTAACGCCGGGGTCGCTGTCATAGAAATCGGCCAGGCTGCGAAGTGCCCTCGGTTGGTCCAGCACATCCAGAAGGAATGGATTCACATCCACGGCCCCATCCTCGAAGGTTCAGCGTTCAAGACACAACCTATCTATACCAGTATATATCATTTGTGGCGATTTGTCAAGGGGGGTATTCATTTTGGCAGGGCTGTTGCAAAGTCAGGTCTAGCAGCGCAAGATCAGTGAGAGGG
>Ga0315291_10012096_pt1 | contig 10485 bp, 15 predicted proteins | sample YL17G12_20_MG_FD_203070 | JGI IMG/M metagenome (GOLD analysis project Ga0315291, IMG submission 203070) | Sediment microbial communities from Yellowstone Lake, YNP, Wyoming, USA - YL17G12_20 | ecosystem: Environmental > Aquatic > Freshwater > Lake > Sediment | place: USA: Wyoming | collected... | reverse complement strand
AGCTTACAGACTTAAAAACATATACCGACATATTAGATGACGCAACAAACGGACTTGCTAATATTAAAACTATAGTAAGTGGAATTAAGACTAAAACGGATAATTTACCAGCTAATACTTCTACTTCAATTACCGAATTAAAAACTTTATTAGAGAGTTCAACTTACGGATTGAGTGCAATAAATGACAATGTAGTAGCTCTTGCTTCTGGCGTATGGGAACGAACAACTTCTGGATTTAAGGCTAATACGGGAACTTTTGGAAAGGTTATGGCTTTTTTAAGTGCAATAGTTATTAATGACTGCACTATTAATAAGCATATAGTAACACATACTCACGATGACGGGGATACTTTTACAAGAGAAATTAAATATCATAGTAGGACATTATTATAATGTTTATAACAGATACCCTCGCAACTATACTTGGAATTTCTGTTACTATCGGTTTATTTTACATAAACCTTTTAGATAGAAAAATAAACTCTAAAATAAGTAAGTCTACCTGCAGTGAATGTAAAGAAAATATACACGATAAATTAAATTTAATACAAAAATATTCTTCTGAAAGATTTGACAGGATAGAAAATAAACTAGATAGAATAATAGAAAGTTAAGATATAGTATAATTACCAGATTGTCTATCTCTTAATTCTCCTAATTTTGATTTATTCCAATTTGAGATATTAGAATAATACCCTACTATCCTTGATTTATATATAAGAATAGTTCCCATTCTTTTATTGTTCAATATCGATATCAAATCTTCTTTGTTTTCATTTAAGTATTCTAAAACATTTAATTTAAAATAAATATTATATTGTTTATTGCGAACTACTATATAATCAAATATTTTAGAAGTATCGTGTAATACTACATCGATTATTTCTAAAGGGTCTTGTATTAAATTAACTAATTCTTGTATTGTTATCATAGCATTAATATAAACTCCTACCGTATTCTGCTATTAAAATACAATCCGCTAATTCCTTCCAAACGGTTTTATTAAAACTCAATTCTTTATGTTTATCTTTAGCTATTTCTATTAGTCGTTTTTTTCTATTTTCATAATTCGTTTTATCTTTTTCAAATTCTATTCCTAATGCTTTTTGCCAGTTCTTAGCGGATACTTGAACTATCTTTACACTACCATTTTGTATTTCAAAAATTCGAATAGAGTTAATAATCATAGAATAATTATACGCCTGTGTCCAAATACTTTTTCTACCTGCATCTTGATGAACTGAAACCGTTTCTATTACTATTAAATCAGATTTTGCACATAATTGCTGTAAAGCTCTAATATAATTATGTTCAGTTTCTAATCGTGAGAATCTTATAGTCTCTAATATTTCTCCAGTTCCTATTTCCATAATACACGCACCGCCATTTATACCGGTATCTACACCCATTACCTTCATTTTTTACATTAGCTCCTATTAAATAAATATGGTTTATAACAAAGTTGTCCCGAATCGTCAATTTCTAATATTAAATGTTTTTTTCTCTTATTAATTTTCCACTTTTTATATAAGAGACAAAGGGGTCTTGTATTTTAGAATAGACTGTGTGTTGCATATTATCGTCGTATTCTAAAACAGAGGTATGGCATTTAGGGCATTGTAATCTAAACATATCTTCTCTGACAAAGGTTCGCATTCCAGTGCCACAACGAATGCACATAGTAAAGTCTTTATCTTCTTGCTTTTTTTGCTGTCCTATATCTTTATTTTGCCATACATTTTTATCTTTATCCCATATAAGCACCATACATTTTTCGCATTCCCAAAACCTTATTAAAAGAAGTCCTACATTTTTATAAGTTTCTTCTAATAGTTTATCACAAATCGGACAATACGGTCTTTTATTTATAATAAACATAAACTTCTCCTTTTTGTTTAATCTTTTCCATATCTTTTATCATACCATCCTTTAACTTTTAATTTAGAATTATACCAAGTAGGTGAAATTTCTAATATTTTTTTTATTTCTATTTGGTCTTGATTAACTTTATTCTTATCTGATTCTATTATAACTTCATCGTGCAAATGAAATTTAACATTATAACCCGCTTTACTTAAACGAATAATCCCGTCTCGTAAAATATCCCTAGCGATTCCTGATACATAATTTTCTGTTAAAGTTCCCCCCCAAGTTTCAACTTCACCATATCCTATATCATAATATACTTTATTACCCTTATTATTTAAGCCGTGATAGTAAATTTTTCTACCTGAAGGTAAAACTAAAAACGGTTCTTTCTTTTTTAATGTTTTTAATTCTATATCCTTCCAAAAAGAAATAACCTTTTTAAAGCGTCCTCTGTAAGAATTAACTGCATATTTAGAAGTTTTTTCGTCTATATCAATACCATTAAGAACACACCTTTTATGGAATTTAGAATAGCCCATACCATACCCGCAACCTAAAATAAGTTCCTTACCTATACTTCTTTCATTCGCAGTAATTAAAGATATTCTTTTTTTAAACACATAACTTGCCATTTCTTTATATATATCTATGCCAGAATTAATTTTTTCTATTCCTTCAGTCTCATTAGCTATGTAAAATAATACTCTTAATTCTATCTTATCAAAATCAAATATATGAAAAATATTATTAATACCCGACGGAATTAATAATTTTCTCAAACAACCAGAAATTAACTTCAACAGTTCAGGATTATAAAAAATGTCTAATAGTTCTATATCATTATTTTTTATAAAGGCTATTTCTTCTTCTGTTATATTTTTATATTTCGGTAAATTTTGTATTTGGAATGAATGACTACTCCATCTACCGGTAAGAGTATGATTATAGATTAAAAAGTCTTTTAACATACTATCGTATAAAATGTTTTTAAGTTTTTTAAATTTCGCCAAAGAAGATAAGCCATAATTACCCCTTAAAAATAAAATTTCTGATAATATAGGATTATTATTTACCCTCAGAAGTATACCCCCTATTTCTTTTTGTGATAAAGAGTCTATTTTTATTTTATTCTCAAAAAAATATTCTTTTATCTGCTGGCATTTAGTTATATTATCTATTTTACCTTTCGTTAAAACAAAAATTCTATTATTAGCTTTATCTATAACTTTCGGAATAATATCAATACATTTATTCATTAAATCAGTATCAATCGTTATTCCTTTTATATTCATTTTAAAATCAATTTCCCAGATTTCTCTTTCTGCGTCGGTTAATTCCGGGATTGAATACGATAATTCCATTAAACACATAATATCTTTTTTGCAATAATCATATAATAATGTTAAATTTTTATCTAATAAACTATTATAATAAAAAACATTAGAATACTTTTGCATTACTTCTGCGCCAGACATATCTTTTTGGTTTTTAAGTTTTAAAAATTTACAAGACGCTTCTAACGATGCGGGAATATTAAAAGCATTGCTTCGGGCCATAGTGCAATTTAATAAATGTATAGGTATTGTAATTCCTAAAATATGCTTACAAATTAACCATTCAAACATTATATTATGTGCGGTAATATATACATTATTAGCTATAGCTCTTTGAAGTCTATCTCGTATCATAAAAATATCAGTTAGTATTTCAATTTCAGAATAAATATTATTTTTGTCTTTATAACAATATCCCATACAAGTTATTCTTGTAGAGGGGTGGGTGGCGTAATTCCACCCACCCTCTTTTGGAAGGTTTACATTCGATCTTGTTTCAAAATCAATATAAATGGTATTTTTGTTTTTCATTAAAAGGGTATATCACCCATTTCAACGTAATTTTCTGGAATCCCAGAATTTTTTATTTCCTCATTTTTTACGGCTTCAAATGGTTCGCGTTTAACCTTTAAAATTCTTTCACCATCCATTACCTTTTGAATACCATTAAGATAAGCTGTTATTGATGGTAATTTTATTTTTGGCAAATTCTTATCATATTTCTTTAAAAACAATTTTGCTCTACAAAAGCACCCGTCGTAAAATTCGGATTCAACTTGATCTTTGGGAATTATACATCCCATTTTATCAAAAAATTGAAGTTCGGATTGTGTGGTTGTGTGCATATACCACATTCCGTCCTCCATACCCACCCATCCCGAAGAAGTTCCGTCTGGATTTTTTTTGTATATTTTGTTTTTACCCTCTTTCAAAGGATAGTTTATGGTATTTATATTCGCATTTTTCCCGAAATAATGTTCTACCATAGAATCAATATAAGTTTTCATTTCACTTATATTGGTATTTTTTAAAAATACCATTGTAATACCATATTTCCCGTTTTCATCTTTTTTTACTAAGTTAGAATACCTCAATAAAAAAATAGGGCTTGTGATAGTTTTTAATTCCATTTATTCCTCGCTTTCTTTTGTTTCTATTTTTTCTAATTGTTCTTTTAATTCACCTGTTTTTTTAATAACATACGACGATAAAAAAATATTAAATTCCTTTTTTCCGATTTCCTTTTCGATCTGATACGGACTTTTAATCTCTTTTTTCTCTAAATCAATTCCCAACCCAGTGGCTACCCCCCTCACATCAGAATTTAAGTCCCATATCCGTTCTGCCCTCCCTTCTTTTAAAACTAATTCATACCCCAAATCTTCTGATTTACTTTCACCCGTTTTTAGCCTTCTTCTTGCTTCGTCTTCTACCTCCTTTAAAAATTTTTTTATAAAATCAGACTTATCTAATATTTTGCATATTTGTTTATCTTCTAATGCTTTATATTCGATATTAAACTCTTTTAACTTACTTAAGTATTGATTACAAATTCCAAAAGCCGAACAAAATCGGCAATAGTCCCCTTCTTTCTGTGGATAATCAAAGGGATATATCTCCGCTCTTTGACAGGTAGAGATTGCCTGTAATATCTTTACATTCCAAATACCGTAAAATTCTTGTAGAGTTAGTTCCCAAACCGATATACCCACATTTGTTCTCGGTTGCACTATTATTAATCTCACTTTTAATTTTTCATCAGACAAATTAATTTTTGCAATATCAAGTGCAGCTATGTGTCTAAGATATAGATACAGATAGCCCAGTAATTGAAGATTATTTACGGCATATACAGGAACACCCTCACCATACTTGTAATCTACTATCGTTAAATAAGATGTAGAATTAAAAATATAGTCTATATGTCCTGTAGTAGATAAATACTCTACAAACATTTCTGAGGTGTAATAACACGATTCCTTTTTTAAGGCTATTAAAAAATCGTATGCTACTTTTTCGTTCGGATTTAACTTTTCAGGATTTTCCTTTAAAAATGCATCCTGTAGTAAAATATGACTATTCTCCCCTTCTTTTGCCTCCGGACTTTGCAGTCTTTCGGGAACATTTTTTTCTAACACCGCCGATAACGGACAATTATACCACTTACTTATACTCGATACCCTTAATTTCATAGCGACCTCTCTTTCTTTGATATGTAAGAAAACATTTCAAAAAGAACAGGATACAATTCCTTATTTACTTCTGAAAGTCTTTCACATCTTCCTATTGTTTTGATTGCAGAAACGATTTCATCTCTTTTATATTTATCTTTATTAATTATTTCAGCACCAAAAAGTTTTAACGAATCAAAAGAAATTATAGGTTCTTCTACAACTTCTATCTTACTAATCATATCAAATACGTCTAACATTTTATTTTTTAATACTTCTAATTCCTGTTTTGTCATTTTTTCCGCCTTCCTGTCGTTATCTTGTTTTTAAAATATCTTGTTTAACTGATTCAAGAATTTTTTTGTGTACGGTTGTAAGCCAACACGCATTTAAATTTAACCGCTCCCCTATTTCTTTAAAGGTATAACCCTCAATATATCTCAATTTCAATAACTTTTTACTCTTTTCACTACATTTGCAATTATTTATGAAATCCTCAAATACCAATAAATCCATTTTATTTTTTTCAGCTACAAATGGCTGGTATCCATTTGATAAACTTAAAATTACCGGTTTCGTCTTACCCCCTTTGCTACTCCACCCTATAACATTCTTTTCCCTCATTTTATCTTTCAATAGATATGACAATCTATGCGAAAAATAATACCAAAAACTTAGAAAGGGATTAAATCGTTCCCAAGCGTGTATCATACCGATATATAATTCTTGTTGTATTTCCTCTTCACTTTGAGTATCCATTTTTATATCTGCTTTTAAATAATGAAATAATTTATCAATATATTGTTTCATTCTTTCTTCTAGTAGTTCGTAATTTTTATTTGACATCATTATATTTCGTCTCCTTCGTATATCGAGTCGTTAACTCTTAATCCCCTTAACTCCTCTTTTCTAAAACCACTTTTTTGACGCCCTTCCCGTCTTATAGTAGTTCCATAAAAACCTAACTTACTTACTATATTTGCAATTCTACTCGCTTCAGAACGCCTAAAATATTGTAATTTACCACCTATCGCCTTTTCGTATAATTCTGTTATGGTGCATTCGCATATATTATTATTCTCTAAATAGTCTTCTATACATTCCGCCCAACTATCCCTTACTTCTCTTATCTTTGCTTCTGCTACTCCCTCTTGAAATAACTCTTTTGAATCTAAAAACAATACCTCTTTGTTTGCGTAGTAAATATAAGCCTCCGCAAATAGTTGGTCTCTATCTATACTTAACTCATCTAATTTTATGTCTCTTACTGCTACACACCAATACCTTCTATTACCGGTAGTAGACCTCAAATATTGATTATCAGCTTCAGGGTTTATTGTTCCTATAAAAATAGACTGACGGGGGAATTCTTTCGTAGTTCGTTGATACGGAAGTCTTACACGGTCTACCTCTCTTGACAAAAACGCCTTCATCGATTGAACCTCTGATCTTGTATTATGCTCCATCTCGGGCATCTCTATAATCCATTTCCCCCTCATCATATCTATTGTATCTTTATTTCCGATGTCTATAACAGGATCACAACTCCATTTACCGCCTAAAATTTTGCATACCGCAGACTTTCCGATAAATTCCTTTCCTTCAAAAACTAACATACTATCAAACTTACAACCCGGCATAAATACCCTTGCAATAGCGGCACACAATACTTTTGTGCCTATAGCTCTAACATACTTACTATCTTTTGCGTGGCAGTAGTCTATCAACCACCTTCCCACTCGGTTTTTTCCGTCCCACCGCAAATTTAAAATATAATCTTTTACCGGATGATACGTATTAATTTTTGAAATCACTGTTATAGCCTCGTGCAGTATATTAACAGAAAGATTTATCCCCCGTTCCGCACTAAAATAATATTTTAACAATATTGCTTCCTCGTCCCCCCATTTATCAGAATTTTTACCGCTTAATATAGGTATTTTTTCTGACAACTCTATATCGGAAGAAAATTCGTTAAATTGTAAATATTTATCAAAAGCAACTTTTGGATGCCGTAATATTTCCACTATCTTTTTTAAATTATTTTGAATTCCCTTCCCTGTAGTTTCTATTATACCCGTTGCTTGGATATTTTGCAATTCTTGTGGAGATATAGGCGAAAACCCTTGACTTAAAATACCCTTTTCGTTCTTGCCATACTTATACGCATTTTCTACTTTCGTTCTTAATCTCTGAAGATCAAGAGGCGGGAAGCACTTATCGGTATTCCACTGATCCCGCATTAACTCAAAACAATCGTTTTCTTTTATCGCAAAATCCTTCCCTACGCAAGCCGTTCTATAGGTTGTATTATCTCTACCAGAGCCAGATATCGCATAAGGAGCGATATCAACTAGATACCTTTTAAAATTCTCTTTTGCGGTTTCGTAATTATACACGAAATCATCTTCGGTATCTTTTTTTATTACCCTTCCCGTATCTTCTATAAATCCTAAAAAAAATCTTGGTATCTCTAAAATATCTTCATCTTGATGAATCTTATACTCTTTCCCATCTAATACGCTCCCTATCCCTACCGCATACGCCCCTGCGGATAAAAACTCTATATGCCTAAATTCAGGTAAAATTTTTTGAATTTTAACTTCTCTAGGCTTGGAATAATAAAAATGAAACCCACCTGTAGTAGTCTCAACACAAAGAGTATAGTGTATGCTCTCAAGTAAGATATTTGTTAATTTATCATAATCACACCCCTTAAACTTTTTATCCACGTCTATAACTAATATATCATCCGGCAATAAAACCCCGTAGTTCTCGTGGTCTAATATAGGTATTTTACTCGCCTCCTCCCAACTTAGTTTATGCTTAGGTTTCTTACCGTTCAAAGCCAAAAATTTAAACTCATATTTAGAGTCTGTATATTTTTTTGAGATCATAATTAACCCCTATTACAATGTAAATAATTTACATCCGACTCAATTATTTCATATTTTAATTCTAATATTCTTATTTTTAATTCGATACAATTAGAATTATGACACAACTCATCTTCTAAAAATTTTATATGTTGTATCATTTCTTCTCTTTCTGAATCTGTCATATATGGTTCTTTTTTATCCTGCATAATATTCTCCTATTTTTAAAAACTATTATTCTTTCATTTCCCTTTTCGTAGAATTTTGGTTCTTCTTTATATAATAATTTACACAAAAAAATAGGTATATCCACCCACTCTACTTTATTATCTTGAGTAATAGGCATAGTATATTCACGCCAGCACTCACCATTTATTTTCTTTTTTTTTGGTTTTAATACCATTTTTTCGTCCTTTTTTATCATAACCTTTTAATTTCTCTATTTCTTTTATTCCTCCAAATTTCTTAATGTTTTTTAAGTTATTTTTAAGCTTTTCTATCTTTTCTGTTATACTTTTTTTCATCAATTACTCCTTATTTTTTTTTATTTATAATAAATATATCACACTAAGCCTAAAAGTTAATAACTAACTAAAATATTTTTTATTTTTTTCCCTCCTCAAATTTTTTCTTTTAATAAGGCTATTATTTCTGTGTATCCGTGAATAGAAGCTATCTCTAAGGCTGTTTTACCTTTATTATCTTCTGCTGTAATATTAGCTCCCTTTTCTATTAATAACTTAGCGGTTTCTGTGTATCCCCAAGCAGAAGCCCACATTAAAGCCGTCCAGCCCTCATCATCTTTTGCATTCACATCAGCCCCACTGTCTATTAAAAGTTTAGCTATTTCTGTGTAGCTCCAAGCAGAAGCCACCATTAACGCAGTCTTGCCGAGAACATTTTTTGCATTTACATCAACTCCATTTTCTAATAATAATTCAACTATTTCTGTGTATCCCCAAGCAGAAGCCCACATTAGAGTCGTCCAGCCGTCTTCGTCTTTTGCATTTACATCAGCTCCATTTTCTATCAAGAACTTAACTCCTGCTATATCACTTACTTGACAGCATTCAATTAATGTTTTTTTCATTCTATCGCCCCTTTCTTTTTTAATAGCTTTACTATTTCCGGGTAGCCAGTATACCAAGCCCATATCAAAGCTGTCATACCTGCATTATCTTTTACATTTACATCAGCCCCGCTTTTTATTAATAATTTAATTATATTTGTTTGTCCTTTATCAGAAGCTATCATTAAAGCAGTTCTACTGTCTTTATTTTTAGCATTCACATCAGCCCCGTTTTTTATTAAAAACTTAACTGTTTCTGAATCTCTAAAATAAGAAGCTAATGTTAAAGCAGTCCAGCCGTTATTATCTTTTGCATTTACATCAGCTCCGTTTTCTATTAATAACTTAGCTATTTCTAAATCCCCGTCTTTACAGCATTCGAATAATGTTTTCATTCTGTAGCCCTTTAAAATATTGTTTTAAAATAATTTAACCTGTGATTTAAAAATACAATGCGGACTTATCCATAAGCGTTCTTTTTTCCTATTTTCATTATCACCCGTTTTTCTCAAAGTAGAATAACCACCCCCCGCAGTCCATTCGTGCTTAAACCACCCCAGATTTTCAAGTTCGTTATGCTCACCTTCATACCCAGCTAATATTATTCTATGTGTTTTTAATTTACCCCGCGCAATACACCATTTCCTTACATCGTGAGCTACAGTTAAGCTATCTTGACTATATAAACTATTGTCCCTTCCAGCCTCTAAACTATAAGGGGGATCAAAGAAAATTGCAACATTCCCTTTATCGTCTTGCCAATTCCCACCACATACTCGTGTCCAATCACCGCAAACTACTCTAACATATCGCAACCGTTTTGATAAAACTCTAAACCAATTCCATAGTGTAATTTGATATGGTTCTCTTACGTCTGATGTTATACCAGAATCAACTTTTTGCCCTACTGCGTGAATACCATTTCCAGAACCGGTTAAATGAGGTCTCTTCCCTACAGTGTGAATACCTTTTCCAGTAGATAACTCAGGTATCTGATTAATCCGAGTTAACCCGGCACCTATCCAACAACTCGCCGCCCAGATGTAATATCCCGCCAGTTCAATATCATAATACGTATCATCATCAATTAGTTTTTGCAATAAACCTTCACCCTCTTTATTCAATCTCTTTTTTCTTGCGGATAATTCAGCGTGATTAATCGGA
>Ga0315291_10012093_pt1 | contig 10486 bp, 14 predicted proteins | sample YL17G12_20_MG_FD_203070 | JGI IMG/M metagenome (GOLD analysis project Ga0315291, IMG submission 203070) | Sediment microbial communities from Yellowstone Lake, YNP, Wyoming, USA - YL17G12_20 | ecosystem: Environmental > Aquatic > Freshwater > Lake > Sediment | place: USA: Wyoming | collected... | reverse complement strand
CCTGCCCAGACGCGGCATCGGCACTGGACGCAGCCAGCCGCAGACCGCCGCACTTCGCACTACGGTGACGCTGATTAGGATTGGACCCGCGCGCAGACTTCTGTGCAGCGCCTGGGCCCCTCGGCGGCAGATTATACCAAGCTACCGGCGGCCTTGTCAAACGAACCCGGCGCGACTCGCTGCCGGGCGCGCCCGCCGACAGCGCCTGCTACCCTGGGGGCCAGCGGAAATCGCGACCGCCGAGCAGATGAAAGTGGAGGTGGTCAACCGACTGGCCGGCAGCAGCGCCGCAGTTGACCACGATCCGGTATCCTTGTTCCCAGAGCCCCTCATCACGGGCGATCTTGGCTGCCAATCGAACTAGATAGCCGAGGGTCTGGTCGTCTTCCGGGCCGGTATCGTTCAGCGAGGCATGATGCGCGCGGGGAATCAGCACAATATGCACCGGTGCCTGCGGGTTAATGTCGCGAAAAGCGACCACCTCCTCGTCCTGATGGACGATATCCGACTTCAACTCACCAGCAGCGATCTTGCAGAAAATGCAGTCAGCCAATTCTCCCACCTCCCTGCCGTTCTTGTCCTCTACCGCTCGCTTGCCCTGCCCAGCCCCAACAACCTCCAGGCGTTCCCCCACGCGATCGCATCTACCTCATCCTCGTCCAGACCCAGTGCAGACAGCCGTTCGAGGTCGCTCTTCGGCTGACCCCAGGGGTAGTCGGTTGCGAACACCACCCGGTCGGCCCCGTGCGCTCGGATGAGGTCCTTCAGGTCGGCCGCGCTCAGGTCCTGCTCGCCGCAGTAAGAGGTGTCGAGGTAGACGCTCTTGCCCAGGAGATGCCGGCGCACCTCATCCCAGATCTGATAGCCGCCCATGTGCGCGACGACCATGATTAGCCTCGGGAAGGCTGCATGCACCCGCGCCAGCGCCTCGGGCCGGGCGTAGATGTGATCTACCGCCTTGATCTCCTGGCCGCTGTGGAAAAGCGCGATCAGGCGTCCCTGAGCGGCCTCGTATATCGGCCAGAGCCGCGGATCATCCGGCGCGAAAGCCTGGAAGTTCGGCTGGAGCTTGACGCCCTTGAGGCCGAGCGCGACGATCCGCTCAACCTCGGCGGCTGCATCCGGCAGCTCGGGGTGGAGCGCGCCGAAGCACACGATCCGGTCCGTTTGCACTTCCGCGGCCCAGTCGTTGATCGAGCGCACCTGGTCGGCCCGAGTGGCAACCGGCGCGACAACCGAGACGTCAACGCCGCATTCGTCCATCACGCGCAGCAGCCCCGGCACCGTTGCCTCGCCATGGGCCTGGACCTGATATGTCTCGGTGAGAGTCGCCATCGCCCGCGCCGCGACCTTTTCCGGGAAGACGTGGGTGTGGAAGTCCACTACGTGCTTGGGTCGGCGGCTCATCGCTGTCTCCCATCGAGGGCGAACACGCGGCGGGCGTTCTCGCTGGTTGCGGCCGCGATGCTCTCCTGCGTGTCCTCTCGCGCCGCGGCGAGAGCCTGCGCCGCGAGCGGGAGGTTCCCGGGCTCGTTGTCGCGCGAGCGGTGCGGCTCGGGAGCGAGATACGGCGCATCGGTCTCGAGCAGGAGCCGCGCCGGGGGAATCCGCGCGACCACCTGCCTAAGGCCGGCGGCAGCCTTGTGTGTCAGCCGGCCGCCTACCCCGAAGGTCATGCCCGCGGACAACGCCTGGAGCATGTGGTCGAGCGTCCCGTCGAAGCAGTGCCAGATGAGGGGTGGCTGGGGACTCAGCTCCGGGTCCGGACCCAGCACTGGTTTCACGCGCTTCGCAAGAGTCTCCAGCACAGCTTCCTGGGCCTCGCGGCAGTGGATCACAGTCGGCAGGCGCAGCTCAGCGGCGAGGTCCAGATGTCTGTCGAATGCCTGCATCTGCGCGTCGCGCGGTGAAAGATCGCGGTAGAAGTCCAGCCCGGTCTCGCCGATCGCCACCACCTTGCTGGACCGAGCCAGGGCGCGCAGTTCAGCGAAGTCGGCGTCGGTGATCGCTCCGACGTCATGGGGATGGACGCCAACCGTCGCCCACAGGCCTTCGTGCTGGGCGGCCAGCTCGACCGCCCTCCGGCTGCTCGGCAGGTCGTAGCCCACCACGATCATGTCAGACACACCCGCCGCCCTCGCCCGGGCAAGCACCTCTGGGAGCCTCCGCAGCAGCCGCGGGTGGTTCAGATGGCAGTGGGTGTCAACGAGACGGAGAGCGGGCCTATCTGGCATAACGGGGGGCGATCAACCGCCGGTGCTCTGCTGCGCACTCGTCGCCTGGGGAGACGGCTCCATCGCCCTCGCCCGGCGAACGTCCAGCACCATTCTCACCCCGTCCACGCTTGGTCCGTAGTAGTGGGGCAGGAGGCGCGACTGCACGAACCCAAAGGCCTGGTAGAGCGAATGGGCCGCCCGGTTTGCCACGTTGACCTCCAGATCGACCTCGCCTACGCCCGAACGCCGCAGATACTCGACCGCGGTCGCCATCAGCGCGCGGCCGAACCCGCGCCGGCGATGTGCGGGGTCTACCGCGATCGAGGTGATCCCGCCACGCCGCGCCCCGAGCCAGCGGAGCCCCACCCGCGCAAGCACATAGCCCACTATCCGGCCATCGCTATCCTCGGCGACGAACAGGCCCTTGCGATCTCGGAAAATGTGGGCGAGGAAGGTGGTGAGGCCGTACGCTTCCGCCCCAAAGGATGCTCTCTCGATCCGCACTATGTAGGAAAGGTCACTCAGCGCGAACTTGCGGACCTTCACGTCCCTCCTCCCTGACCAACGTGACTTCCCCTGTGGCGAGCGCGGTTCGCCCCAGCAAGCTGGTTGCCAGCAGCAGCCGGCCCTGCCGGTCAACGCCGGCGGCCCGGCCGTGCAGCATCTTCCCCGCCACCTCGACGCACACCTGCTTGCCGCGGAGAGCGTCCCGTCCCCGCCAGAGCGTCTGGAGAGCCTGCGGGTCGTCAGTCACCGCACCCAGCCCGCCCTCCAGCGTCTCCAGGAACCGCGCCGCAAGCTGAGGGAGCGGGTGAAGCTTCCCGGTAACCTCCAGCACGGTCGTGGCCGACCCGCGCGCTTCCTCCGGCAGCTCCCCAAGCGCGAAGTTCACGTTCACGCCGACGCTCACCAGCGCGGCCGCGACGATCCGGCCCTCCAGCTCCGTCTCGATGAGTATCCCGCCAACCTTCCTGCCGCCCCTCGACTTCGCTCGGGGTGGCACTCTGGTTCTGTCAGGGGGCGACACTGAGCCTGTCGAAGTGCCGCCTACCATGAGGTCATTGGGCCATCTGAGCCGGATCCGCGCGCCCGTCTCCTTCTCAACGGCCTCCGCTGCCGCCAGCGCGGTCGCCAGCCCGAGCAGCCCAACCGCCGCCACATCCCAGTGGGGCCGCAGGATGACGGTCAGCCACAGCCCGCCGAGCGGCGATGCCCAAGATCGGCCCAGCCTTCCGCGGCCCTGGGTCTGTCGCTGCGCGATGACGACGGCGCCGTTCGGCGCGCCTTGTTTGAGCCATTCCCGGGCTGCGTCTACGGTAGAAGTGGTTTCCTCCAGCACCCGCAGCGCCCGGCCGATCTCGTGGGTCTGAAGGTCGGCCAGTACCGCGATCTGCGAGATGGGGCCGCCGTCAGTCATGGCCGTTCGGCAGGAGCTTAGCTCCTGCCACTCCCCCTTGGGCGGCCGCCCCTGAGCGGTGCTCCCGGGTGAGCTCCGGTTTCAGCGGCGAGTGACCGCGGCACGCGGAATCACCTCTCATGCCCAGCCCAGCCTAGAAACAGGCCTATATGTAGACAGCACAGCAACACCCCGACCATAAAGGCTGTGACCAGGCGGTCTGTAAGCGCCGCGGCCCCTGGGCTGAGCGCCTGCCAAGTGCTCCATGCCAGGCCGATAGCTGATAGCACAAGCGCGAAGGGCACAACATAGGACATGGCCAGGGCAACGACGCCGAGCCAGGCCAGCGGCCCTGCATAGGTCGACCTGATGACCCACCCGAATACCAGAGACGCGCCAGCGCCCAGGAAACCCGGTACCCATAGGAGGATCCCGCAGAGCAGCACTACCCTCTGCATCGGGGTCTGCTAGGCGATGGCATTGGGAAACTAGGGACACTCACCTACTTCCCCCTTCCTCTCGGCCGACCGACACGTCCACACCAACACGCCGTGCCATGCAGCACTTCGGAACTCGTGTCCCGCCCGACTCGTGATATAGCGGCACTCTACCACAATACCTTCCCCGCGTCACGAGAACAGGTGACTCTCCCTGGTTTCCCGCGCAGCATCACGCTGTCTTCCAGGGAGCGGCGCTTGCCGTCGCCGTCGCAAACCAGCATAGCGAGCCCGCTCTGGGAACCGTTCAGGAGACAAGCTCCTGACCTCCCCACTTTCCTTACTCTTCCGATACCCAGGGGAAACTAGGGACAGTCACCTATTTCCCCCTTCCTCTCGGCCGACCGACACGTCCACACCGACACGCCGTGCCCTGCAGCACTCCGGAACTCGTGTCCCGCCCGACTCGTGGCATCGCGGTACTCTACCACAAGGCCTTCCCCGCGTCACGAAAACAGGTGACTGTCCGTGGTTTGACAGCACCGAGAGGAAGTTGCGCAGGGCGACGGGGTCGGCCCTCACCCACCTGCGTCGGTACTCCAGCCGTACAACCAGATCTCCACGACCTTACCGTCCTTCAGTGCCAAGGCCGCCGCGTTTCCTGCGTCGAACTCAAATCCCGTCTCGGCGGGGCTATCGACGTCGTAGTCGTACACAATCACGTGATGCTCGGGCTCTGCCACATACCAGAGGATGTAGTAGCCGCCGAATTGGTAACGGGTTCTGTGCGAGGGCTCTCCCCAGAGCTTCTCCACTCGATCCATTGGGTCGCCGAGACCGATGCCCGACTCCGTGCGCAGGCGGCCAAGGTCGCGCTTCACTAGCTTCGCCGCATGCTTGTTGACGGCGGACAGAATCAGTGTATCGAGCCAGGTGTGCTCCTCCGCGATCAGGCGGATTCCGGCAGCGTCCCGGTAGACACGATCCGCACCAGAAAGGTAGACTATGGTCAGTCCCTCTCCAAGACCCTCAAGGCCCTTGCCACCCTCCTGGAAGCCCCACTTCCCCAGCTCCTCATCCACGCGCGACTTGTCGCCCGCCCGCAAGAAGTCCTCAGGGGGCAACAGGCTGCCCCACTTCCTGTAGTTGAACGCCCGCACCACGGAGTAATCCGTTGACGTGAGACCAATCCGAGATGGATCTCGGCAGTAGTCCGACAACGGTCTTCCCTCAAACATGCGGGCTTTCGGTTCGCCTCTGGGCGGCCGTCTTGCACGCTCGCCTCGGCCGGCGGACGCTGGCTCCGCCTCTCGTTTTGCCAGCCGGTTTCGCGGGTCGGTTGGCTTCGGACGCAGACTGCTAGCACAGCCTGCCAGCAGGCTGAGGCCAACGACGAGCATGGCTACGCGGGTCATCTCGAGGAACCAGGACCCTCGCGTTCTCCTAGTGAAACTAAGGACAATCACCTATTGCCCCCTTCCTCTCGGCCGACCGACACCTCCACACCGACAAGCCGTGCCATGCAGCACTCCGGAACTCGTATCCCGCCCGACTCCTGGCATCGCGGTAGTCTACCACAATACCTTGCCCGCGTTACGAAGACAGGTGACCGTGCCTGGTTTCTCTAGATTCGGCATCGCCGCGACAGGCGTAGCCCAGTGTTTGTCGGCGCAAGTGCGGCCCTGCTATATCCACCGTCCTGCCCAGAGGGCCTCGCAAAGCAACCATATCAGCACCATCCACCCTCCCACTGTAGCACCCGCTGTTGCCGGGAGCTCGCGGCGACACATCGAGGCGATGAGCGCGACGAGCGCGAACCCATACCAGAACCTGTACTGGTGCGTGGCAAATGCGTCTACATCGCTAACCGGAAGAAACGGGCCGACAGCGTGGAAGCCGAAGTCCGCCCCAAAGGCGCTCAAGATACCTACCGCGAACAGTCCTAAGGAGACGAAGAGCAGGCGAGTAGTTGCCTTCCGCTGCTCCGGGCTGGAGCAGAGTCCCAGTGGGCCACACGCTACCGACGTGGCAAAGAGGAATATGAATACAGAAACAGGGACAGTCACCTATCTCCCCCTTCCTCTCGGCCGACCGACACGTCCACACCGACACGCCGTGCCATGCAGCACTCCGGAACTCGTGTCCCGCCCGACTCGTGGCATAGCGGCACTCTACCACAGTACCTTTCCCGCGTCACGATAACAGGTGACTGTCCCTGGTTTCCTGGTTTCCGATGCGGCGGGGGAACCTCCTAGATCATCTTCCGCTGTCGCGCGAAAGCATAGAGGACCCATAAGCTGATGGCGCTAAGGCCAAGTGCTCCAGCGCCAAACGCCGCATTCTGCCAGGGCGATGCACCCGACCGCCACAGCCAGATCGCCTGCCCGACCAGCAGCAGCGCCGCGACGGTCGTGATGGCAGGGATCCGCACGTAGTAAGCTTGGTCAAACGCCTCGCCCCGAGCAACGCGGCGGAAGGCTAGGTAGCCCACCGCGCCGATTGCGCCCCAGATAACCCACACCTCTGCCATGATGGCAATGGTTTGTACGAACGGCGCAAGGCAGACCACTAAGCCTGTGGATGAAACCAGGACCACAGCGAATGACAGGTGAACCCATTTCAGCCAAGTCAGCCGCCGCCGGAGACCAGGGGTCATAGGACCTCCTCAGACTACACCGAAGTACCTCAAGCAGTTCCATCCGGCATTCAGCCATGGCGTGCTACAGGGATCAGAGCGGCACTCCAAGTAGGCGGCCATGCCCGCCGCCTGTTCCCCGCTAGTCATCCGCGATCTCGAGTGACAGATCGAGCGCGGGCGCGGAATGCGTCAGCTTGCCCACGGAGATGTAGTCCACACCTGTCTCCGCGAGCGGGCGAACAGTCTCCAGGTTCACGCCCCCCGAAACCTCGATGAGGCAGCGACCAGCGACGCGAGCCACCGCGGTGCGAATCTCTTCGAGGTCCATGTTGTCGAGCAGGATCACCTCCGCGTCGGCCGCGATCGCCTCATCCACCTCTTGGAGCGACTGCACCTCGACCTCGACTTCGAGCAGATGATGCGCCGCCTTCGCCCGCCGCACGGCCTCTCCCACTCCGCCGGCCGCGCGCAGGTGGTTGTCCTTGATGAGCACCCCATCGAAGAGCCCGGTGCGATGGTTCTCCCCGCCGCCCGCCCGGACTGCATACTTATCGAGCAAGCGCAAGCCTGGCGCGGTCTTGCGCGTGTCGAGAATCCGCGCCTTCGTGCCCTTCACCGCCTTGACGTACTGCGCCGTCAGCGTGGCGATGCCGGACATGCGTTGCAGGAAGTTCAGCGCCGTGCGTTCCGCCGTCAGCACCCCCCGCGTGTTCCCCGCGAGTCGCGCCACCGCCGTCCCCGCCGACACCCGCGTCCCATCGGAAACCACCACCTCGAACACCACCTCCGGATCAACCGCCTCGAACACCGCCCGCGCCACCTCCAGCCCTGCGATCACCCCGTCGGCCTTCGCCATAATCTCCCCGCGGCACTCCGCCTCGGGCGCGACCGTGGCGGCCGTAGTGATGTCGCCGGGGCCAACGTCCTCGGCCAGCGCGCGGGCGACGATCTCTCGGATGGCGTCGTGCAGCATGTCGTCAACCACCTCGTCGCATCCAGCATGCGTCCGGTCCATCGCCTGCGCTAGCGAATCGGCAGCGGCCGGCAACGGATCCGCTCGCGGTCAACGACGCAGATGGAGCGGGACAGAGTGCCTTCCGGCACCGCTTCAAGAACCCGTTCGAGAAGCCTCTCTGTTTCCCCCTGCGTGTAGTCGCCCCCACGGAGAAGGATCACCCCCGGACTCTCTACTCGCGAGAGAGCCAGGAGTTGGGGGAAGTCTGTGTCGGCGGTGACCACGACTCGACTCTCGCTCGCCGCTCGGTCCAGCAGAACGCGATCGGGCGCACGACCAAGCCCAATGGCAGAGGCATGGATCGCGTCATGTCCGCGGCCATTGAGCCATGCCGCTGTCAGTGGCGAGACGGGCATGTCCACGAGGAACCTCATCAGGCGAACTCAACCACTTCCTCTTCGGCCAGGCTCGCAGCATACGCGAGCGCCGCGTGGATATCCTCGCGCTCGAGGTAGGGGTACGCGGAGAGGATCGTCTCCTCGCTTTCACCGGCGGCCAGCAGGCCGAGCACCCGGGAAACGGGCAGGCGCAGGCCGCGGATACAGGGCTTCCCGCCCATCACCTCTGGGTCAACCGTGATACGCTCGAACCGAGTGGTTGCCATATGCGCCCGTCTCCTCTGAGGAACCAGCGAATTATAGCACGCGCGCTGGCCCCGCGGCTCCTCTAGCCCCTCACCCCACCTCCAGCATCTTCTCAATCGCCCGCCGCGCCTTGTCCGCTACCTCCGCCGGCACCGTCACCTCGTACTGCATATCCTCCAGCGCCCAGGCGACCTTTTCGAGGGTGATACGCTTCATGTTCGGGCACGTGCTGAGGAAGCTGATGGGATAGAAGGTCTTGTCCGGGTTCTCCTGCTTGAGGCGATGGATGATCCCCACCTCGGTGCCGACGATCACCTCCCTGGCATCGCTTTCCCGCGCCCAGCGAAGCATCTGCCCGGTGCTCAGCACCTCATCCGCCAGATCAATGACATCGGCGGTGCACTCCGGATGCACGATCACCGTCGCCTTCGGGTGCTCCTCCTTCAGCCGCTGCACATCCCGCACGGTGATCTTCTGGTGGGTCGGGCAATAGCCGTCCCAGAGGATGATCTCCTTGTCGGTGTGGCGCTGCACCCAGTGCCCCAAATGCTTGTCCGGCAGGAAGAGGATGCGCTTGTCGGGGAGGCTGTTCACGATCTTCACCGCGTTCGCCGAGGTGCAGCAGATGTCGGCCTCCGCCTTCACCGCCGCGGTGGTGTTGACATAGGCGACGACGGTAACTCCGGGCAGCTCCGCCTTCCGCTTCCGCACTGCCTCGACCGGCGCCATCTCGCACATCGGGCAGCCGGCGAGCGGATCCGGTATCAGCACTGTGCGCTGCGGATTGAGCAGCTTCGCCGTCTCCGCCATGAACATCACGCCGCAGAACACGATCACATCGGCCTCGACCTGCGTGGCGCGGCGGCTCAGCTCGAGGGAATCGCCCACGAAGTCGGCGATGTCCTGCACCTCGCCCAACTGGTAGTTGTGGGCGAGGATCACGGCCTTCCGCTGCTGCTTGAGGCGGGCGATGCGCTCGGCAAGCTCCGTCCTCGGGTCCGTGACGACCTCACTCATCTGATCGCTCGATTCCTCTCATTCACCCCGCGGCGTGACCTCGCACCCGCCGCGGCCCCTGCGCCGAGATTATGACACCGCCGCAGAGCCAGTGTCAAACCATCCCCCGTCGAGATGGAAGCGGGCGACCGGATGTGGTCATTATCTACAGCACCCACCAGAGAGCGCGCCCGTGCCGAAGAAGAAGCAGCTACGCGAAACAGACCTGTACCAGTCTCTCGTCGACTATCTCACCTCGCTCGGCTACATCGTCCGCGGCGAGGTCAACGGCTGCGATATCGCCGCGAGCCGCGGCGATGACCTCGTCGTCATCGAGATGAAGCGCGCCTTCAGCACCCGGCTCCTCGTCCAAGCGACGAAGCGCCAGCGCCTCACCGACTCAGTCTACATCGCGCTCCCGAAGCCGAAGCAGACCCCCCACTGGCGGGGCATCCGCCACCTTATCCGCCGCCTGGAGCTGGGCCTCATCTTCGTCTGCTTCCACGGCCGCCGAAAGCCCACCGTCGAGGTCATCTTCCACCCCCTGCCCTATCAGCGCCAGAAACGCAAGCGCCTCACTCGCGCCGTCCTCGCCGAGATGTCTGCTCGCTCCGGCGACTTCAACCAGGGCGGCGCCACGCGCACGAAGATCGTGACCGCCTACCGGGAGAACGCCATCCAGATCGCCTGCCACCTCGACGCCCAGGGCCCCATGTCCCCCAAGCAGCTCCGCGCCCTCGGCACCGGCCCCAAGACCCATTCCATCCTCTACAGCAACTTCTACGGCTGGTTCGAGCGGGTCGATTACGGCGTCTACGCGCTCAGCTCAAACGGGAGGCAGGCCATCAGCGAGCACCCGGACCTGGCAGAGATCCTTCGCAAGCAGATCGAGGACGCAGAAGCGAACAAGCGGTTGCCGGTAGGCTGAGCCCGTTCGACAGGAGCTTGCTCCTGCCCTTTGTGCCTTCGTGCCTTCGTGGTTCAGCCGCTTCCCACCACCACATTGTCAATCAACCTCGCGCTGCCCACATACGCCGCGACCGCCAGCACCGCCCGCCCCTCAGCGCGCTCCAACTCAACGAGTGTCTCCGCGTCGCGCAGCTCCAGGTACTCCAACCTCACCAGCGGCTCGGTCGCGATGACGTCGCGCGCGGCGGCCACAAGCGCCGCCGCATCACGTTCCCCCGCCGTGAACCGTTCCCGC
>Ga0315291_10012088_pt1 | contig 10489 bp, 5 predicted proteins | sample YL17G12_20_MG_FD_203070 | JGI IMG/M metagenome (GOLD analysis project Ga0315291, IMG submission 203070) | Sediment microbial communities from Yellowstone Lake, YNP, Wyoming, USA - YL17G12_20 | ecosystem: Environmental > Aquatic > Freshwater > Lake > Sediment | place: USA: Wyoming | collected... | reverse complement strand
CGCAACCAGCGCCCTCGACTTCGTGGGACCAGTAGCGAAGGCATTGGGGTCTTCGCTTTCATAGATGCCGACTTCGGGCACCTTCGGAAGACCTGCATGGTTGGAGAAGCGGGTTACGGCGTCAAGGAGCCAGCGCTCCTCTGAAGCCGTGGATGCAGGATTGATGACCTTGACCTTCATCAGCCACTTGGCCATCACCCTTGACAGTGCGAGCGAGATAAATGCGCCGCCGAAACCCCAGACCAGGCAGAACGCCGCTAGCGACTTGTAGTCGATACCTTTCGCTGTCAGATAGGGTTGGACACCGAGCAGGTTCAGCACTAAGGAAATGCTGAGCACGATGAGGGCGTTCGTTAGAATGAACAAGATGATTCGTTTGCCGATAGCCATGACGCTTTTGCCCTCCTAGAGCAACTTATGACCTTGAGCCATTTAAAAACCAGTTAGCGCACGCAGCGGAACCGGCGACCTTCGATGCATCTTTAGTAAGACTCTGCGTCAAGGTGTCCAGTTTTGCCACCAACTCGCACGCTTGATAGATCTAGTATCGCCAACGTGACCCATTTGATAAAATAGATAATTAGTATATATACATTTGCTTTTAGAGAAGTAGGGGCCTATGCCAGCGAGGCCTTGGGTGAATTACCACCACCTGCTTTACCTCAAGTCGATTGCCATAGAAGGCGGGACCCCTCTGAATCACTGTTCTTTATCGCCTTTCTTGACAAACTAAACAACCTTAGCTATATATTTCAGTCCCTGAAATTAATCCGTATTTATATCCCTAGATTGCCTTTCGGACCCCTCCAAACACAACTATCCGTGCCTGCTGGGCCCCAGCGATTGACCCTGACTTGGGAGAATCCTATATGAATGATGCCATTCGCAAATACCACCTTAGACTCATCTTGGTGTCTGCGGCCTACTTGGTAGGCACGCAGCTTTTCGCAAAGACCAACGATCCCGCCAGGTTCGTCGACCCCTTTATTGGAACTAGTCCAAGTACCGCTGCTAATCCCGTGCCCGGAGGCCGAGGTGGTAGCGTTTTCCCTGGCGCAGCACTGCCTTTTGGCATGGTCCAATTCAGCCCCGACACGCCTAAAGGCGAGCCCTCCGGTTATAGCTATGACGACCGAGAAATTTCCGGCTTCAGCTTAACGCATTTCAGCGGCGCCGGCTGCGCCAACAATGACGAGCTGCCGCTATTACCAACCGTCGGAGACGGCAATGAAGGGCGCCCGATCGGCTTCGCCCATGCTGATGAAGGCGCTGCCCCAGGTTACTATTATGTAACCTTAGCCAACGGCGTTAAAGTCGAATTAAGCGCAACTCTGCGTAGCGGCATGGGGCGATTCACCTACCCCGCCAATGATGAGGCAAAAAACCTCCTTTTTGACACCAAGAAATCGGCAACTGGGACCTATGAGTCGGGCATCACCATTAATTCCCCTCAGGAGATTTCTGGTTTTGCCGCGAGCGGCAACTTCTGTAACAACGGCACCCGCTATAACCTTTATTTTGTCGCCGAGTTCGACACGCCATTCACGATTGCGACGCTCTCGGCGACCACGGCGCTGCTAAATTTTGGCTCAGGCCCTGGTACCGTAGTGCAGTCGAAAATAGGCTTATCGTATGTCAGCATGGTCAATGCCAGAGAAAATCTGCGAGCGGAGAATCCTACATTCGACTTTGCTGCAGTCAAAGACGCAGCCAGAGCACAGTGGAATTCTCGCCTTAGCCACGTCGACGTCACCGGAGGTTCGACTGAGGAAACTACGACGTTTTATACGGCGCTATATCATTCGCTGCTGCACCCTAATGTAGCCAGCGACGTCAACGGCGACACCATGGGCTTTGACAAATTGGTGCGTAAGGCCGAAGGCTATACTCACTACGTCAACTTCTCGGGATGGGATATTTACCGTTCGCAGGTACAGCTGCTAGCTTTCCTCTTCCCAGACGTAGCCAGCGACATGGCGCAATCACTATTGGTAGACGCAGACCAGTGCGGCGCCATGCCCAAGTGGTCCCACCAAAACTCTGATACTGGCGTTATGGTCGGAGATCCCGCATCGGCCATCGTCGCCAGTGTGCATGCTTTTGGTGGCGTTAAGTTCGACGTTCAGAAGGCGCTGCATTACATGGCCATAAACGGCAATGCGCCTAAGGCTAGCTGTAATGGTTTTTTTACCAGGCTCGGCCTTAAAGGATATATCGGCCTCGGCTACATTCCCGAGGGGACAGCGAACGTCTGGGGCGGCGTATCCACCGGTCTTGAATATGCTGCAGCAGACTTCGCCATTGCCCAGCTCGCCCTCGCGGCTGGAGACGAGGCCATGTATCGCGTCTTCTCCGCCCGAGCCATGACCTGGCGCAATCTGTTCGATAGTGAGAGCGGACTCTTACGCCCACGCAATTTAAATGGATCGTGGTGGACCTATCGGCCATTTGGTCCAGCGACGACCGATGGCTTTGTCGAAGGCAATGCTGGTCAGTACGTATGGATGGTACCGCATGATCCTAATGCATTGATCGCACGAATGGGTGGCGCCCAGATTGCTGGCGCCCGACTCGATCAGTTATTTACCAAACTCAATGCAGGAATCTCTGACCCCTTTTTCTATATGGGTAATGAACCGAATTTCGCAAGCCCATGGCTTTATCCCTGGACCGACACGCCATGGCGCACGCAAGATGTGGTGCGCCGGATCATGGATGAAGCCTTTTCGGCTAAATCCGGCGGTTTGCCTGGCAATGACGACCTCGGCGCGACCTCATCTTGGTACGTTTGGTCCGCATTAGGTCTCTATCCACTAGTGCCAGGTGTTGGTGGTTTTGTCCTATCGACCCCGAGGTTTCCGCACACGCAGATCACCATGGAGAATAATCAGATGGTTGAGCTGATTGGCCAGGGTGCTCCGTCTCGCTATGTCACCTCGCTCCAGCTTGACGGCCAAGCCTATGACCGTGCTTGGATCGATGCAGATCGCCTGCGGGCGGGAGCAAGTCTTGCTTATGTGCTGGGAGATACACCCTCTACTTGGGGTACCCGCGTCAAGCCACCGAAGTTTACAAAAGACATCTTTACCAATTTCGATGAAGCCCTTAATGCGCAATCAGCTTGCAGTGAATCGGGTGACACTGGACCCATGCGTGCTAATTTTGATGGTGAAGGAGCCTGCTTTTCCAGTCAAAGCATGGCTGCTGCCGGTCTATATTCAGGTGCGACGGTCCATCACCGCGGCGTCACGTTCCACTGGCCAGAAGCTAAGCACGGCGTTGATCATGTCATCAGCCTGGGTCAAACAATCAATTTTGGCAGCGGCACCAAAGGACAACGTCTGGCTTTCCTGGGTGCTACGAATGACGGACCCGGCGAAGGCGAAGGCTTGGTTATTTATACGGATGGTTCCGAGCAGATCTTCAAGCTAGGGTTTAGCGACTGGACATTGAATGGCGGCAAAGCGAAGCCGAATTATGGTAACGAAATCGCGCTGACTCTCCCCTACCGACTTAGTCATGAACAACGAATTGAATATGTAAAGACCCATGTTTTCTTTAGTGCTGTGCCATTGGATGCGACCAAGGTGGTCGCCCAGGTGCGTCTGCCTTCGATTGTGAGCCGGGGACAAATGCATATTTTCGCAGTCGAGGTGACTGGGTCCGGGCGTTGAAATGAGGATACCAGGTTTACGAATATAGAGATCTGCCGGCAATTGACGGTCGATCTGGACATAGCATAGTATTGGACCCATACTTTATCGCAAACCCTGGATGCTGATGGTGGGGCACTTATGTGTAGCAAGCGCTCATGGCTGTGGTCGACTGCCTTTATTGCCGTCACTGTAGTTACCTTGAGTAACTATGGCTGCTTGCCGACTCGCAATCAGAGTCATAGCGCCACTAGCGCCGAGCAATCTGTGGCGCCAACCCTCGCTGCCACTAGGGCCCCAGCATATCCACTGATCACCCATGACCCTTATTTTAGTATTTGGTCCTTTACCGATCAACTTAGCGACAGTTGGCCCCGCCACTGGAGCGGTGCTAACCATGCGCTTGCCAGCATGATTCGCATCGATGGCAAGGCCTTTCGCCTGATGGGGATGATGCCGCAGGACCTACCGGTCATGCCGCAACTCAGTGCCTCAGTGACGCCAACTCGCACAATCTACCGATTTGGTGATGCACAAGTAAACGTTGTATTGACCTTCCTTTCGCCGCTGCTTGCTTCGGACCTACACCTGATGAGCCGGCCGGTTAGCTATATCAGTTGGCGCGTCACAGCGGTTGATCATCGCCCCCATGACGTCTCGCTCTATTTTGACAACTCAGCCGAATCAGTCGTCGTGGAAGCAGACAAAAAAGTCACCTGGTCTAAAGAGAACATCTCTGGCGTTCTTGCTACTGCCATTGGCAGCAAGGAGCAGAATATCCTGGGTCGCACTGGCGATCGCATTGGCATCGACTGGGGCTACCTTTACCAGGCCGCACCCGACCGACAAGATACCCATCAGACCGTCGCAGCGCATAACCTGGCTCGCGATAGCTTTGCCAAAGGCGGCGAACTACCACCTTCATTCGATACGCGCATGCCACGTGCAGCCAACGATGATTTCCCCGTCATAGCTACAACGATCGGTATGGGCCGAGTGGGTGCCGAGGGTGCCGAACGCTTTTTAGTCCTCGCCTACGATGACTTGTGGTCTGTGGAACACATGGGCACCCGCCTTAGGGCTTACTGGCGTACCACGGGCATGGGAATGAAGGACCTCATCCGCACGGCCATCAGCGAATTTCCCGATATTCAAAAGCGTTGCCTTGAATTTGATGAAGAATTTATGACCGATATGGCGGCCGTAGGCGGCACCAGGTTTGCCAAACTTGGATCGCTCGCATACCGTCAGTCCATTGCTGCCCACAAACTCGTCCTTGCGGCTGACGGAAAAACACCGCTGTTTTTTTCCAAGGAGAATTCGTCCAACGGCTGTATGGCGACCGTTGATGTCGCCTTTCCTGCGGCACCGCTGTACCTGCTGCTGAATCCTGCCCTGCTCCGCGCGATGCTAGATCCGATATTTACCTATGCCGCGTCCGGCCGCTGGAGATTCCCCTTTGCACCGCACGACCTCGGCTACTACCCCAAAGCCAATGGTCAGGTTTACGGCGGCGGCGAAGCTTCCGAGATAGATCAAATGCCGGTAGAGGAGTCCGCGGACATGATCATCATGGTCGCGGCAATCGTCAAGGCCGAGCGTCGCCCTAATTATGCGGCGGCCCACTTAGGCCTCCTGTCAAAGTGGGCAAATTATCTAAAGCAGCAGGGCTATGATCCACCCAACCAGTTGAGCACCGAGGATTTTGCCGGACACCTAGCACATAGCGTCAACCTCTCTGCCAAATCAATCGTAGCGCTTGCCGCGTACGCCGACTTGTCTTTTAAGCTGGGCAACAAAAGCGAGGGCGAGCAATTCGCCGCCGTCGCACGTGAGTTTGCCGAAAAATGGCAGAAAGGCGGCAATGACGGTGATCACTACCGCCTCGCCTTTGACCGTCCCGGCACCTGGAGTCAGAAGTATAATCTGATATGGCAGAAATTACTGGGACTCCAGATCTTTCCAGAACACATTTTCGACGCCGAATATGCCTTTTACCTAACAAAAATGAACCAATACGGCACGCCTCTCGACAGCCGTATCTCCAGCACCATTTCGATGTGGAACGTATCTACAGGCATGTTTACGGGCAAGCGGCAGGACTTTGATCGCATGGCCAGCCCCATATATGACTTTGCCGATCAGACTACAGATCGTATTCCATTAACCGATTGGCTAGAAACAACTAGGCCGATAGCTGCGGGATTCCAGGCTCGTTCGACTGTCGGTGGGTTGTTTATTCCCATGTTAGGTGATGCCGCAATTTGGCAAAAGTGGCTGGGCAAGGTCGGCCTGGATCAGCCTAGACTTTAGCACCCATCGTCTGATCACAAACCAATGCTTCTGGTCTAGCGCGGTCCTCAGCCCTTGGTCAGCAAACCACTGACCTGAGTTTATCTTTGCTTCGCTTGGCGTCGGTGCTAGAGTTAGCTGATCGAAATCAGATGATTGCCATTTTCCTGCGGCTTATAATTTCTAGACTCGGGTAGGAAATCTATGTTGACGTTTATGTCCGCGCGAGTGTCCGTTCGGGGATGCACTGTTGTTCTTGTAGGCACGGTGGTGGCCAGCGTCGGATCCATGTGGGGTTGCGGGTTTCTCAAGCAAAAAGGGAGTCCACCCATTGCCGCATCCATATCATTTCCTGTCGGCCAGACAGTTACGGCGAAGTCGGACAGCAACGGAATCGTCGTCGCCAGCATGATTCCGAGTGCGACCGAGAGCCAAATCGTTCAGGCCAGTGCGGGCAGTAAAATCGCTGGCACCTCCATCGGATTTCCTCCAGGTAGCTTGGCTATTCAAACCGACATCTCGATGAAGGAGGGCGTCACGATTGATACTGGCCTGCTCATTGGCGAGCTAGGATTAAACCAAGCAAACGCTATCGGCGCTAGTGCGACGCCAGTCGAGATTGCATCGAGTCAGCCCATCGATTTAGCGAGTCCCATGGTCATCGCTTTGAGCCTGCCAGCTAGCTCTGGCCTGCTCGAAACTGCAATACCACCGCTTAACCACCTTGGTGTTATTTATAGGATTGGCGTCCAGGCTACCGGGGAGCGCTTGATTGGTTTTGTGCCCGGTACTCAGCTAACCATCAGCAGTGAGCGCAAATTGCTTTACCCATCCAAGTATTTTGGCTGGTTTCAGGTGGTGGTGTTCAACCAACCGGTCGCGGCCACAGAAAAACCAGCCACTCTTCCAGCGCACTTAGGCCTTGAGACCCTGCTGGCTGATATGGCTTTGCCTAGCTGCGGCAAATCCGATCTAGGACGTACGGTCTATATGCAGAGCGATAAGAAATTCCAGTACTGTGGAACATCGGGTTGGGAAGTGATTGACCTTAATGGCCCGAGTGGGGCAGCGGGAACTACGGGAGCAACGGGAGCAACAGGAACTACAGGAACTACAGGAACTACAGGAACTACAGGAGCTACAGGAGCTACAGGAGCTACAGGAGCAACTGGAGCTACAGGAGCAACTGGAGCAGCTGGAAGCTCAATGTCGCTATTTGACACGAGCAACACCAACGTCGGCTCCATTATTGATTTTATCGGCGATGTGGCGTTAGTGAAAATCGGCAGCTACAGCAATAGTAATTTGGGGCTGGTATATGTGAGCGTGACGGGCGGGGGTATCGACCTGCAATGCCCAACCGGCAACTGTGCAAGTACGGTCTACTTCATGACATCGGGTTGCACCGGAGAGCCGTACTACACCTCTAAAATCGGCAGGGATGTCGTCTTACCTGTTTCCAATTATGCAGCCTTCGTCCGTAGCACTGGTAGTGAAGTTCTAACCACCTACGGGCCTTTTCAAGCAAAGTATCTAAACGGTTCATGCTCGGTCTCTGGTTGGGGCTCCTTTAGTTCCTACAGGATCTCCACCAGCTATACCTACCCAGCCGGCGTAACTCCCCCACCGTACGCTGGGATCCCTATGTACTATGGACCTTAGTCGCTTCGGACTCAGGCTGATAGCGATTGGGACGTTGATTGCCGCAACTGTGGTGCCGCTGGTTGTGAAGATCAAGTCCTTGGAATTACCGCTTGACTACAATGTGTTCCATTATGGCGTTTCTGTACTTGATGGATTCTCATGGTACAAGGGGGTGCTGGTCGCAGCGTGCGGCGCCGTCACTTTGCTCGGTTTGCTCCTTAGCCGAGCGCGAGTGACCCGTTTCGATGGGGCCTGCATGGCCTTGGCGACCCTTGCGATTGCCTCAGCTTTACTTAGCCCTTTTCAATCACTGGGATTCCTCGGCGTACCCTATATACTTGAGGGTTTACCGACGATCTTAGCTTACCTTGCACTAGCGGCTGGGGCGACGCGACTTAGTCCCGCGATGACCGACCGATGGCTGCCAATTGGCATCGTCAGTTCGGTGTTAGTGATTGCGATTTTTGGTCTTGCCGAAGCACGGGGCGTCCATTTAATCAATCAGCCGTGGCTTGCCAAGCTGCTGTTAGAGACGCCGGATGGTTGGCGGTCCAATTACAACGGCGGTTTTGGCGCTGCTGCATTTCCCTTCGGCAACCCAAACTATACCGGCATGTACGCTGCGCTTATATGGCCCTTTCTGCTCGCCACTGCATGCAGCAGAAGAACTTGGATGAGCGGCTTGCTACCAGCCATAGGTGCAGGGGCAGCCTGCGCGCTGCTGGTCGCCAGTGGTAACAGAGCCGGATTTATCGGCGCCATTATCGCGGTGATCCTGAGCATTCTGTACCTGCGAGGTAACATGGTACCAACACCAAAGCTAATTTTTGTTTTATTTTTTACCCATGCCGTAGCCTATGCGGTGAGCAGCCAGACCACAAATAGCATCAACCATCGCCTCGCTGGCATCAATAACGAGTCTGCAGAGACGATGTTTGTCCCGCCACCTAACGCCACCAGCCCTAGCGCCACCAACAGCACGGTGATATCGGTCGAAGACGGCCGGCTGCGGGCGGACCATGCTGGCATCAGCCTTCTTGTTGAAAGGCAGCTGCGCTCGGTTAAATTTATGGATTTGAATTATCGTCCCTTGCCTGTCGAGTTCAAAGGCGAGCAAATCGCTATCTTAGATGACCGCTTCCGTGCGTTTAGAATTAAACTACATGATGTAGATCCCTTCTATATTCTAAGCATCAACGATTATGAAATTTCGGTCACTAACCGAGGCTTTAAAATCATGCGGTTTGGTAGCTTTTTTAGTCCGGTCGCGGCGGCACGCTTTCCCCTCCCATTGAGCGACCAAGCCTTCTCCTATCGGGGGTATATCTGGTCGCGGTCCCTGCCTTTGCTCGCAGACGGTTTGTTCCTAGGCCATGGCCCAGGTGCATTTCCATTTGTCTTTCCAAACAATGATCCAGCCGGGATATTCGGAGCCTCTCAAATCGTTGATAAGCCGCATTGTTTTTATATTTCCTTTGCTTTCGCACACGGTGTTACCGCCTTGTTGATACTGCTCACGACTGGCTCTACTTTTTTTTACAAGGCGCTGCATGCCCTACTAAGCTGCCGGGACCAAGACTACTGCCTTCGCCTTCTGCCCTATGTTGCTGCCGGCGTAGGCTGCGCCGTAGCGGCCTTAGCAACCGATAGCACCATTGGTGTAGCGGCACCTTGGTGGGTACTTTTTGGCTGTGGCGTTGGCATTTTGCGACAAAGGCCGCCTCGCGCCAGCTGCTAATGGTTGCGCTTAATAGAGAAACAAGCAGCCAGCGGTGCTTTATCATGGCCCGCATGGTAAAATGAGTCTATCTAAATCGAGGGGTTACGACCCATAATGCAAACGTCCTGCGCGGCGCCAGCATTGCTTTTTAGACCCACTCCTTGAACAGCAGGTCCCCTTATGGCCCGGTCCAAAGGTGATTAGTCTGAGCACGCCTTTACTGGGCGTCTGTAGCCTTCAGTTGCATGAGCCTTGCGGCGAGGTCTTCTAGGATCGCTGGCGTATAACCAAAAAGCAGCACGCGGCGGCCACGGTCGACGGTGTCGGCAACGAGGACGATGATCGATGCTCCCCCCCCTTCACTGCTTGCTCCATGGATACTTGCAGATAAGGGCAATGCCTCGACTTGCATCTGAGTGATCGTTCCTAGGGCAAAGCTACGCCTTAGGCACAACAACCCAGCTCGTTCGCGGATGACCAGCCGCTTCCCAACCACCTCAATGCTGCTGCGGCCAAAGAGGATCATGCAGGCGAAGGCGAGGGGCAGCAGCGCCAACACCAGGCATGCGACTGCCAACCAAGGCGGGCCTGGCGTCGCGCCCCATGTAAGACCTAGCAGGGGAGCAGCACCCGCTAGGGCGAGCACCAAGCCCAGGGTCAGCGCGCCTTGCGCCAGGCGGCGTAGCGCCGACGGCAACACCCTAGCCGGTAGATCGAGACGCATGCATGACTCCGTTAAGGCCCCTTAGGAAATAACTTACCGCAAAGACCTAAGCGCCAGTTAAAAATTATAGCTCCTGCTTACCTGTAGGCTAAAGGTATTGCCGGCTTGACCAGACCAGCTTGGGGGGCTCTAACGCTTGCCGGGGAGTGCTGCTGCATTGCGCAGCAATGCCTGCTGCAGAGCCGTTGGTGTCGGCAAGTTTTTAAAAACGAAGCCATGGTGATCAAACCAAGAGGAGGCAGCCAGCAGCGGCGAGATAGCTTTGTCGGCGGCGACCTCTTGAGCGACGGCGATGATCAGTGCAACGCCAACTTGCGCCTCAGCTAACACCGCCAAGCGACCAGCCAGCTGCCCGGCATGCCACTTGTGAAATATCTCCAGGTGCACCTTAGCACCATTTGCTGCGGTAAAGGTCACATCAGGGCAACAGTACGACTGCATGCCTAAATTGATAAA
>Ga0315291_10012087_pt1 | contig 10490 bp, 5 predicted proteins | sample YL17G12_20_MG_FD_203070 | JGI IMG/M metagenome (GOLD analysis project Ga0315291, IMG submission 203070) | Sediment microbial communities from Yellowstone Lake, YNP, Wyoming, USA - YL17G12_20 | ecosystem: Environmental > Aquatic > Freshwater > Lake > Sediment | place: USA: Wyoming | collected... | reverse complement strand
AAGAAAATGATGTGGAAAAGAGATGAAATTGTTTTTCATCTTGATAAATTAGAATACGCAAAATTCATCCCATCAAAATATGACAACAATCACGACAATAACAACAATCAAAAAAAGATGGTTGTTATAGACATCAATAAGATTAATTCAAAACAAAATCATTTCCTTCAAAGAGGTCGTAAAATCTCCATATCTGTCGGCGATAGAGCCTGGGAATCGATTTATTGGGGAGAAGACGATATGGGTCCAATTGTGGCTCATCATACCAGTGGAGAATGGAATTTAATGCATCTGGATTTAAAACGATTTGGCGATTCTGTCCGTTATAAAGAAGTAGTTGAACCAGAAGAAATAAGGAAAATTGAAAGTGTCATAAAAAAATCTATTACTTAATGTAATTGTCATGCTGAACTCGTTTCAGCATCTAAATTGAGATTCCGAAACAAGTTCGGAATGACACAGTGTAGTTTGTTAGCATTTAAGAGCTCTCAATCTGCAATCTACAATAGATTCTAAATAGGTATGATATATTATGTCTCTACGATTAATTTAAATGGGAAATGTGAACTCCAAAAAACACCTCATTGTTTCTCTTCTATTCCTTTTTATTATCCTTATCTTACCTTTTGTCTATTTCTTTAAACACATCATCAAATCAGAAATACCCTTTTTTATGGATACTATTACTCAGTTTTATCCAGTGAGAATGTTAGTTGCTGATGAGATTCGTTCGTTTCATCTCCCCTTATGGAATCCATATATTTATTCTGGAGTTCCTCTTCTTGCTAATCCGCAATGGGCAACTTTTTATCCTTTGAATATCCTCTTCTATTTATTCCCAACACCGTTTGTTTTTACTTTTCTCATAATAATCCATATTTCAATAGCTGGACTCGGAACATTTTTGTATGTAAAATATATAACGAAATCGAATATACCTGCGTTTCTATCAGGGCTATCAATAATCTTTAGTTCTTATTGTATTTCTCATATTGCCCTCATTCCGCATTTATATGCATCTGCCTATATTCCATTCATTCTATTATTTATTGAAATCCAAATAGAAAATAGGGACAGACGGCTTACGTCTATCCCCCTTTTCCTATTAGGAATAACACTTGCCATTCAGCTATTATCAGGTTCACCTCAAATCTCTTATTATTCACTGGTGCTTGCTATATTATATTTTATAATAAGAACCTGGCAGGATGTAAAGCGACATTTATGTCGCATGATTGTGCGAGATAAATATCGCACTACAACATATGCTTTTAACCTTTTAATTTTTATCATAATAACTTTAATTATTTTAGTCAGTCTATCTGCTGTTCAATTAATCCCCAGTATTGAACTTAGTAATCAATGTGAAAGAGTAAGTAAACTCCCATTAGATACTATTAAAAGTTCCGCTCTTAATCTCAAAGGAATATTAAATTCTTTTTTAGGTGGGACAGGATTACCCGAAGATACAGACACAATTAATTATTTTGGGTTCTGCAATTTATTATTAATCATAATCGGATTATTCTTAGCTCCGAATCGATATTTCGTCACATTTATAATTATATCTTTATTTGCTATAATATATTCATTAGACTTTTCATCTCTATTTTTATATAAAATATTTCCCTTTTATGCCAAATTTCATGCTCCAAGAAGAATATTAGTATTACTAACCTTCTCAGGCTCTATTATGGCGGGATTGGGGTTAGATAATTTGATAAAAATATTATTCAATGTTCCAATTGTAGGGAACGGTTTTAAACCGTTCCCTACTAACGAAGAAAACGTCAGGGACGCATATATGCGTCCCCTACAAATAAAGTTAACAATTATTAAGGTGATTTCCATCTTTATCTTTTTGATTAGTATTCCATTTATAATAAGGTTGTTCCTAATTTCTGAAACAAAAATTTTATTCACGAATAGTATCCCATACAACTTTTTTATCTTAATTGTCTTTGCTATCTCCTATGTTATTTTAATTTTAATTCTCTCGAATAAAAGAGACAGACGTGTATCGTCTGTTCCTTTTATTCTCCTGATTATTATTATTTTAGCTTTTGATTTGATATTATTTTCATCCAGACTGGAGAAAACTTTTATCTCACCCAAGAAACTGTTCTACAAAAATGAAGTGATTAAAACATTAGAAAAAGAAGAGGATCTCTTTCGATTTTTCAGTTTTGATTTTAGGAATAATTACTCTTATGATTTTAGACAAAATAATTTTTCTTCATACTTATTCCCGAATGTTGGAACATTTTATCAACTCAATGATACTCAGGGATATGACCCACTTATACCGAAGAGATATGGTGAATTTTTCAAAGTGCTAAATGATGGATTTGTTAGTATTTATCCATCGCATTTTGCACTTATTAGAAATCCTTCTTCTCCACTACTTGATATTTTGAATATTAAATATGCTATTGGGGATATACAATGGTATCATCCCTTCTTTATTCAGTTTAAACTATCCAATAATTCAACCCGTTTACCGATTGAAAAAGTTGAAAAGGCTTCAAAAGTTGAATTCATTACAGTCCTGAATAATGCGATGGATGTTTGTGATAATGAAGAGGTTTGTGATATTGTCATTAAATCGATAGATGGGAAAACGGTAAAATATACGCTCAAAGCAGGTCTGGACACTGCTGATTGGCGTATCGACAATCCGTTTACTTACCTAAAATTCAAGCACTCTAAGGCGAAATTCAAAAAGAAGTGGCTCATTAAAGAGAATAATGTATTTTTCCCAACTTATGATTTTTACACAGCCTTTGATTTACCTGAAAACTTTGTGCCTAACGTAATTGAGTTCAGAGGTGGATTAAAAAAGGCTGAGATTGCCTTCATTGATATCAGATTTTTATTGCAGGATAGAATTAATAAATTCACATTGGTAGATGAATCTAACGAAATACCTATTTATAAAAACAATAATTTTCTTCCAAGAGTTTTTCCTATATCTAAAATTCTCCCATCGACTAATAATGACGAATCGTTAAGTCTTTTAAAAGGAATGAACATTAATTTCTCATCAACTGCAATTGTTGAAGGATGGGATAAAACGATATTAGAATTTGATTCATCCTCAACACAAACAACTCTTAAGCAAAATGAGAATCCAAATGTTATTAAAGTACAATATAAATCAGAAAAAGAGAATTTTGTTGTGCTCTCAGTCCCATTTTTTAAGGGATGGAAGGCAAAAATCGATGGTGAAAAAACAAAAGTATATATCACGAATTATATTCTTCAGGGAATCTATGTCCCAAAAGGTGAACATACTCTAACATTTTATTATTCCCCGAATAGTTTTTATATTGGATTATCGATTACAATTCTGAGTCTGATTATAATAGGTTACTTGTTAATAAGAAAAAGATACCTAAGTAAAAATTAAAACAAAAGTTTTTATTACATCAAAATATTCTGTAACAAATATCCTCTTCAAAATGTCATTTAATAGAGAGCAATTTATAAATAACTAAAACAACCTTTTCTGATACTTTTATTCTTGAAATACATCAGATTACTATGATAGATTTGTGCAAAATAAAATTTAGCGAATAAAAATGTTGATTAATTACCGTTTAATAAAAATATTAATTCTTCTTTTCCTTGTGATATCTAACCTTGTCATTTCCGAGACGCTTATTTTAACTGATGGAACACGTGTTCAGGGAAACGTGCTTGAGAAAAATGAAAAATTCGTTAGGATTCAAAGTGAAGATGGTACAATACTTAATTTCAATAGAGAAAAAGTCAAAGACATCATAAGTGATTCTAAAGAAACAATATATTTGAACAAAGCATACAAAGAAAAATTAGCAGGGAATTACAGAGGTGCCATCGAGGCTTGTTTCCTGATTATTGAGGAGAATCCTAATTCGACCGAAGCCAAAAAAATAATTAATGAATCTTTTAATATACTCTTTAAATCAGCAAAGGAGAAAAAAGATAAAAATCTTATCGATGAGGTAGTAGTCGACTATGAATATCTGAGAAAAATCAGACAATTCTATTCCGCTGATGATAAAGATGCAAAGATTATCGCTGTTATCTCTGACCTTGTTGATTGTTATGTTAAACTATCAGATAAATATCTCGTTCAATATAAAGACAACCCCGAATTCATCTTAAATACTATAGATAAAGCTTTCGAAGTTGTTTCAGAAGAAAAACAATACCCTGCTATTAGTCTTCCATTACCAAAAGGAAAACTCTATTTGAACAAAGGTCAAGTCTTACAACTTATGAAAAAATATCCTGAAGCGAAAGAAGCTTATGAGACGGCGCTTAAATATTCCCTTGAAAATAACATCGACAAAATAATTGCTGAACGAAGAATAAAGGAACTCGATCAATTAATAGTCGCTGTAGCTACTCCCGCACTCGAAACTCCCAAAGAATTAATACAACCTTCTGAATCATCCCAACCTGTGATCACACCAATTCCAATTGCTACCCCCGCACCAACACCTGTCCAAATTGCACAAGTAACACCTCAACCAATCGTTCCGACTGTAACAAATGCGGATATTTATGCCAAGACTTATCTTGCAGATAACAGACCGTTCTTGAAAAAAATAATTGAAGACATAAAAGAACCTAAAAAAATCCTAAACCATTTTGTCGGATTAGCTGTTCTTATAGGACAAGGACAGTATCTCGAATTTGTTGTTGGTATTCCTTTATTTTTATTGATATTTTATATACTTCCATTATGGCATTTAAGAAAGCTTAGAGATTCAGGTGATTCAACTGCTGAAGAACTATTGATGAAATCAAAACTTTTGGGTTTAATCTTATACATCATATATTGGATAAAAAGGAAGAAAGAAGGGAGACAAGTTAAGAATCGATGTCCTTATTGTGGTAAATCAGTTGACCAGATCGAATCATACGCGACACTAAATTTCTACACCTGCCCTCATTGTAATGAAACTATAACACCCATTTATAGTCTTGAAGAATATATTGGGCATTTAGTAAAATCTCTCGAAAAAGAAGCATCAATTGCTGGTCAGAAAAAGCGAAAAGGAGGAAGTCAGTTAGATTATCTTTTAGAAAAAGATGCGATGTCAAAACTTATTAAGGCTATCGTGACTCTTGCGGCTCGTCGTCGTGCAAGTGATATACACATAGAACCTGAAACTAATGGACTAAAAATCCGCTATAGGATTGATGGTCATTTAGTTGAAATGCATCAGATACCAAAGACACTGGCTTTGCCCATTGTATCTGCAATAAAAGTAATGGCTAATCTCGACATTGCTGAAAGAAGAGTCCCTCAGGATGGTAGAATTAAAATGTGGGTAGATAAAGCTGATTTGGACTTAAGAATAAACACAAGTCCTGTTTCCTTTGGTGAAAAAGTATCGATGCGACTTCTTGACATTCAGTCAGTCCTTGTATCATTAGAAAAGCTGGGGTTTGTAGGGGGAATTTTAGACCTATTTGAGCAAGCCATTCGCAAATCTCATGGTATCATTATTGTTACGGGACCAACAGGTAGTGGGAAAACCTCCACACTTTATGTTGCCTTACAAGAACTTAATACAGGACAGAGAAACATTGTGACAATAGAAGATCCGATTGAATATCAGATAAAGGGCATTAATCAGATGCAGGTCAATGTTGCACAAGGTTTTACTTTCGCAAGTGGATTAAGGTCAATTTTGAGACAGGACCCTGATATAATAATGGTGGGAGAGATCCGTGACTCTGAAACTGCTGAAATCGCAGTTCATTCTGCTACAACAGGGCATCTTGTAATGACAACTTTACATACTATTGATGCGGCAACGGCATTTACAAGATTATTGGACCTCGGAGTAAATCTAACAATACTTTCTACCGCTGTAAACGCTATTATAGCTCAGCGTCTCATAAGATTGAATTGTCCAGAATGTGTGAAACCTTATAAGCCAAAACCACGTGACCTTGAAATATTAGGTATACAAGACCAGGATATCCAATTTATGAAGGGTACGGGTTGCAAGAATTGTTATAATATCGGATATTTTGGTAGAACGGGGATTTTTGAAATCCTTGTTCCTGATGATAGACTACGTGAGCTGCTGGAAAAGAAAGAAATTAGTATTTTGACAATAAGAGAATTTGCAAAAAGAGCTGGTATCCAAACACTTAGAGACGAAGGCGTAAAGAAAATCTCTGCTGGATTAACAACAGTGGAAGAAGTATTGAGTGTAATAAGTTAAAGAATAATGTGGTGTGACATTTATGTCGCTGGGTAGGGACAGAACACTGTTCTGTCCTTATTACGAGATAAATCTCGTGTTACACCATTCGATTTTTGGTTTGAAAGAGGGGACAGATGGAACTCGTCTGTCCCCATATTTCATAGGAGATAGTACTTGTTAGGATTAAAGAAAATTGGATTCAAGTTTACCCCTGCTCGTATAATAGCAACAAGCTTTCTTGTTGCTATTATTATAGGGGGAACATTACTGTCATTACCTTTTTCTCAAAATAGACCTGTTCATATTATCAACGCATTTTTTACCGCTACTTCAGCGGTTTGTGTTACTGGTCTAACAGTCGTTGACACTGCAAAAGATTACTCATTAATCGGTCAGATAATCATTCTCGTTCTCATTCAAGTTGGAGGTCTGGGAATAATGACCTTTTCCACTTTCTTTCTTGTAACTTTGGGAAGAAAATTAGGTGTAGAGGAACAAAACTTATTTGAATTAACACTAACCCCTTCTAAGTCTACAAACATTGTAAGACTCCTATTTTCTATATTTAAAATGACGATTGTTATTGAATTAATTGGCGCCATAACTCTGTATATATTATGGCCTAAAAATCTTTATACTGATGCTGTCTGGCATTCTATCTTCCAATCTATCTCTGCTTTTTGTAATGCAGGGCTATCAACATTAAGTGGAAATCTGGAAGATATTCAAGGCTATACTTCTATTCATATTGTGATGAGTCTATTGATTATATTAGGAGGATTTGGTTTCATTGTTCTGGATAACTTAAGAAGAAGTATTAGAAGAAAAGGGAATTTATGGGATAAATTCGCATTACAAACAAAATTAGTCCTGACAATGAGTGGAGCATTAATCCTTTCAGGAACTTTAATCATCTTCTTAATCGAACATAATAATGCCTTAAAAGAGTTTAAATTGTTTGATCAACTTTCTCATTCTTATTTTCAATCAGTAACAACAAGAACGGCAGGTTTTAACACGGTTACTATTAATAAGTTCTCGATGGCTCCTTTATTCTATATGGTATTCTTAATGTTTATTGGGGGTAGTCCGGGTTCAACCGCTGGTGGAATTAAAACAACTACTTTTGCTATTATGATCATTGCTTTCTTAGCCTTAAGGAGAAATCGGCGAAAAATAGAGGTGTTCAAGAGAACTATTCCACAAGAGATAATAAACAAGGCTCTAACAGTATTAACTCTCTGCGCATTCACAATATTATTCTTACTTTTCCTCTTAACAATTACAGAAAGATACGATATATTTCCTAATCAGGGGCAGGGTTATTTCTTTCCTTTACTTTTTGAATCTGTGTCAGCGTTTTGTACTGTTGGATTATCATTAGGAATTACTCCCTATCTGACCTTAGCTGGGAAAATCATTATTATGTTATTAATGTATATCGGGAGAATAGGACCGTTGACTTTTGCATTAGCTATTACCACGAAAGAAGAGCAACTAAAATATTCATATCCAGAAGAAAGAATTATGGTTGGATAATTTCTTGATTATTTGTAGGGGCGTCGTTACCTCGCCCTTGTCATGCTGAACTTGTTTCAGCATCCCACTTGAGATTCCGAAACAAGTTCGGAATGACAAATTAAATAGTTCTTGTTTAATAGATATAAATTTGATAAAGAACAATATAAATTAAAAAATATTCATAAGTAGGGAACGGTTTCAAACCGTTCCCTATAATGCTGGATATTTTACTAAGAGGTTCTGAATATGCCAAAATTTATAATTGTGGGATTGGGAGAATTTGGTTATAGTATTGCAAAAACATTAACTGATTTAGGTCACAAAGTCTTAGCTATCGATATTAATGAAGAAAGAATACAAAGTATTATAGATAAGATTCCAAATGCTGTTACCGCAGATGCCAGTGATGTGAAGAGTCTTAAGGCTCTTGGAGCTGAGGGCTATGATGTGGCTGTTGTGGCTTTTAGTACAAATCTTGAAGATGGGATTATGGTAACTCTTGCCCTGAAGGAGATAGGCATAAAAAGTATTATTGTCAAAGCTCTAAGTAAAAAACATGGTGAAGTGTTAAAAAAGATTGGTGCTGATAGAATTGTATTTCCTGAAATGGATATGGGCAAAGAGCTTGCTATTTCACTAACAAGTCCAGACATTTTCAAAACAATTACACTTTCTGATGAGTATCAAATTGTTGAATTGTCACCTCCCGAAGATATAATATCTAAAACTATAAAAGTTGCAAATATAAGAGCGAAATATAAGTTAAATATTGTTGGGATACATAGGGGAGAAGGTATCATTATTAATCCTCAATCAGATGAAGTCATTCGCGAGGGAGACTTTTTAGTTCTCTTGGGCAAAAATGAGGACATCGAAAAATTTAGAAAGATGTAACGCGATATTTATGTTTGTTTGTAGTCCCCACTTTAGTGGGAAAGAATTTACCTGCTAAAGCAGGTACTACAAACTAAAGTTCGCATTACAAAGATAAGGAGAATTAAAATGAGTATTAAAGTTCAAAAAATAATCCTTATTATTTTCATATTGGCTTTTCTAAGTCTTCTTTCTTACTCAGACATCTTGATTGTCAATAATAATAATGAGGTATGGGGGAAAATCACTTCTGAAGGGGATAATTACGTCTTTTTCTTAACAAATATTGGCGAAATAAAATTCGATAAAAGCAAAATCAAAGAAATAATAAGAGAAGATGAGGCAATGAATCTTTATAGACTGGGAGACATTGAATTTGATAAAAAGAATTATCAAAAGGCAATCGAGTATTACCAACAGTCACTAAAGAAAAATTCAGAACTTGTTATGGCACAGAATAAAATTGAACTTGCTAATGAAGCACTTGAAATAGCAAAAAAGGAGGAAGAGAAAAAACACTTCGAGGAAATAACCCAAAAAATTCGCAACGCTGAAAAGATGATTGATGAAGACAAATTCTCTGACGCCCTTCTTGAATTTGATAAAATCAAACAATTAAATCCATCAAAATCACAATTGGAAGAAATTGATGCGGATATGATTAAATTGCATTATAATTGGGCATTAAGTTATGTTGATAAGTTACAAAAAGATGCCGCGATTGAACAATTACAATTGGTTCTTAAATTGGACACTCAAAATAATGATGCCTTAACTAAACTTAATGAAATTTATGAATCGGACACAAGATACTCAAATAAGGCTCTTGAGAACTTATTAAAAGCATTAGAAAATAACAAGGATGACAAAACACTCAATGAAAAGGTCGGTGATATTTATTATCAAAGAATGGATTATGTCAAAGCTCTACCTTATATAGAAAAAGTTTATTTGCTTTCGGAAAAACCGAAAAGTGATATTACTAATAAATTGAAGAAGTGCCTTAATTCAACCATAAACAAATCAATTGAGGATAAACAATTTAAACAAGCCGAGGAATACCTCAATAAATTCTATCAATATTTCCCGGATGAACCCAAAACAAAATATTATTTAACGCAATATTTTGCGAAGGCGAATACTATTGATCCCAATAATATCGAAGATAGATTCCAATTAGCAAAGTTTTGTATAGAGCATAGTCTTGATTCGCAAGCTCTTAAGGAACTACGATTAGTATTAACTGCAAATCCACAACATACTGGTGCAAGAAATGAATTAGAAAAATATGCCTTTAAGGAATATTTGAAAATTACAGAACTTTATAATCTGAAGAAATACACAGAGACAATGCAGGCAGTAGAACAATTCCTCAAGGATTTTCCTGATTCAAATGTTATTAGTAGGGCAAAAGACCTTTATGCAAGTTCCGAAATTAAACTCGCTGAGGAAAATAGAAAAAGGAAAGAACAGGCGCAAAAGGTTGCTGACACAGGAGATGAGGCTTATGCTAAAGGGGACCAACACTTGAATATGCTGGTGAATCAAGACATTAATTATATATCGAGAAGAAGGGCAAGTGATATTAATGAAGCGGTGAAATGGTATCAAATGGCATTAAACGCTTATGCACAAGCACTTGATTTAGACCCAACTTTAGGAAATATAGATTCGCGAAATCTTAAATTTAAAATGGCAGATATACGCGAGAAAATTGCCCGACTTATCAATCCACCTGAAAGACCTGTCCCTATCATCCCATTTATTCGAGAACCTTAGAATTCTACTTAGTTTATTGTAGATTGAAGATGAAAAATTGGGAATTGGAAATTTTAAATTCTGTCGGGGTGGTTTGCTAAATACGGGATGATTTGAAACCGAATA
>Ga0315291_10012085_pt1 | contig 10491 bp, 4 predicted proteins | sample YL17G12_20_MG_FD_203070 | JGI IMG/M metagenome (GOLD analysis project Ga0315291, IMG submission 203070) | Sediment microbial communities from Yellowstone Lake, YNP, Wyoming, USA - YL17G12_20 | ecosystem: Environmental > Aquatic > Freshwater > Lake > Sediment | place: USA: Wyoming | collected... | reverse complement strand
AGCACCCAGGAGAGTACATAGTCCCGTTCGACCACGGTGAAGTCCACATTCCAGGCACCGGCAAGCCGGCGTATTTCAGAACCAGATATCATCAGTGTACCAGCCAGTCGGTGAGGTCGGCCGGTGTACGGTTCAGGCGCAGACGCCACCGGCTATTGTAAGGCCCATAGTCCCCTGCCAGCGGGTCGAGGCGACTGTATCCGGTGGACAGGGCATCCCGCCAGCGCTCGATTTCAGCATCCACCGGCAGATTCAGCAGTTCTGCCAGGTAGCCCAGCCGCTTGAATATCGTCCGGTTCTGCATGCGCCCGGCAACCTCGGTCAACGAAGGTGGCGTAACATCGCCCCCGGCCAGCCCGTCATATAACCCTTTGGCTGCTTCGATGATCCCGCCGCAATACTCAGGATGGTCGAGGCAGTCTATGATAGTCTTGGTTGGATCGGTGACCATTATCTCTTGCCCCTCAATCCAGATGCGGTGGTGCCCGAAGAACTTGTGGGCCGCAAGTATCACGAAATGATAGGTGAGGCCCAGTGCTTCAATCGTCAGTTCTGCAGAGGCACGCTCGGCGGTGGTAGACACGTAGATCGTACCAGGCATCTGCTCGGTGTAGCCGTAATGGCCGAGCGCCGTCCAATAGGCGATGGCGTAAGGTGTCGCCAGGTGGGGGACAATGCGAAAAGGATGGACACTGTAGGTCCCCTCAACCCCTGCCTCAAAGGGAAGGATCAGGTAGAGGCCGCGCTGAAGACGGAGCACCCAGCGCTTGTCGCTCAAGTGTGCCAACAACTTGTTGGCGCGGTGGTGTGGCCCCTGGACGACCTCTTGAGCGTCGGCAACAGTGAAGACCTGTTTACCCTGGGAAGCCAGCGTAAGGAGCAGGCGCGCCTCGGCATCTCCCAGTGTTCTTATATCTCGTCCACCCATAATACCCTTTCAGGGTATTATTATAGGACAGAATATAAAACTAGTCAAGCCTGCGCCAGTCCACCGCGTCAGATCGCAAGTATCACCCCTCGTCGGCTCGATACACAGCCGGGCAGGCTTGCCAGAGCGGTGATTCGGTTGTTACAGGCATGAGTGAGTTCCAGTGAGCAAACAGGTGGTACTGGTTACTCACTACAACGGTTCACGAAGTGCTCAGGTGTTTGAGCACCTCAATGGCTATTGAAACTATGAGGCCCACTATCTCGCCTCTGTAATCCTCTATCTTATCCAGTATAGTCTTGCCCCATCCCTTACGCTCTGCAACGGTCTTGAGTTCACTCCTCACTTCATTCTCTGGAGCGTCCTGAGCGGCTTTACCAATAGCCGGATTAAGGGCTCCGGCCTCTGTTCCCTGAAGCATTTCCTGGATTTGTGAGAGAATAAGCCGTCGTTCAGAATCCAATGTGGTCTTCATCCTAACCCAGTCAGGAGTCTGCAGCATACCAGCGTTATGTTGATCGTCCAGTTCCCGCAATCTTGACCCCAGCGCATCCGCCCTCGCTTGCAGCCTAGTCAGTTCCTCTATGTCCATTTTGCCTCCTTGCGTATTCGGAGCGACAATTCTCACAGCACGAAGCTCCCGTAGTCGCAGGGAATCAACATCGTAGGCAATAGACACTCCCTTTGGCCATTGGCTCCACACCTCAAACAAATGTTGCCGTAGTAGTGATCTATTGAGGTTCACCAGGCGGCCGATGAAGTCGCTTGCACCCGGAGAGAACGGCCGTTTCATGCGCTCACCATATATCTGCGCGAACTCGCACATTATCTCCTCGATCCATCCAATCCTTTCCACATACCCCTTTATGAAGTCATTCACGTGATCTTGCATGAGCCAAGTAACAAGTTGATCCAGAAAGACCTTTTCATAGACGGGGCCCTTCATTACGTCTTTAAATTCCCGTGGGACGCCGTCGCCACCTAGACTACTGTAGCCTAAGAGATATATACCACCACAATTCTCACAGTGGCCAATGTCATCAATGCGCTTAGCGGTCTCTATACCCCAACGGTGATCTGCTACATTTCTTCGCCCCGTATGTGACCAAGGGATCATGCTGTCGATTATGGCAAAATGGGGCTTTAGCCTCGTATCATTCACAAACTCCACTGCCGCTTTGCCGTTGTCAAAGGTTTGAACTGGCGCCTTTTTTTGCAGGCGTACCTCGAGGTCTTCCTTGAGGCGGGCTCGATCGTCACCATTGTCCTCCACAACCATGATTTCGGGGTCAACTGCGAGTGTACGACAGTCCTGCAGGTCTTTCTTAACCTGTTGCCCCAGATCGTCCGTGTTTGTGAAGAAGCGCCGGTAGCATGTTTTCTGAGAAGCGATTAGATTGTCCAGGAACACTGGCGGTATTGCTTCACTACAATATAGCAGGATGTACGGATGCACTGCATCTAGGGCGAATTTCTCCATCTCATCAATTACTGGGTTGCCAAAAATCCCGATGTAGATATGGCACTCCTTCATCCTCTGTATGATCCTTTCCTTAGGACTTGCCCGTCGCCGTGGATAGGTTTCCGCTGACATGACATCGAAACCCAGTTCATTAGCCACGCGCCTGACCGTCTCGTATTCTGGCTGAAGATCCTCCTGCGTGGAGCTGATGAATACCTTTCCTCTGACCATTCCGCCTCCACATCATGTGCATCTTTATGTGAACAATTTATCAAGCCTGCACTTGTTCCCTGGCAAATACAGGCTCTCAATGTGTGCACTGTTGTCAGCCATGTTCCACTACAGCACACTCAAAGGAACTATCCAGCAGGGGACTCTAATGTCAGCGAAGCGGCAAGATCGCCAAAGCGCTGTACCAGTAGTTCGCGCACGTGCTCCGACAACAAGGAATCCTTTTCGATGAATCCTTGGGCTCCCAGTCGCTGGCTCCGCTCTCTCAGGCTCATAAAGGACGTCATCACGACCACGGGTACGTGCGGCGCCATCTTCCTGATGCGTCGCAGCGCCCTCAGGCCCTCTTGAGGATCATTGGAAGGCGGCATAGAGAGGTCGAGCAACACCAGATCAAGGTGCTCGCGGTTCCTCTCGACCATCTCTACAGCGCTCGGGCCGTCTTGGGCAAGCAGTCCACGATGCCCAAGGCCCTGGACGACATCCGACAACGTCGCCCGATAGTATTCGACGTCATCCACAATCAGTATCTGTTTTCCCGGTTCTGGGCTGTTCATCTTAGCCCCTCCACTGCACCAAAGGACCGCCTCACTGTCCTCACATCCCAGGGCGTTTTTTCGGCAACGCCCTATCATCTGGGGGCAGCGCAGGCCATTTAACCAGTGTCTCCTGCTCATCTTCGGCGGTCCCCCTTTTGCTTGCAGTTGGTTCATCTTTCGTGTACGTTTGTGGACCGGCTGTAATCACCGCATCGGCGGGAAGTGAGCCTGTAACGGTTGTGGCCGGCTTGTCTTCAGGGGCAGGCGGTCCTTCGGGAGCAGGCGGCTCTGCTTGCTGGATCGGGACTGGCCCGCTGTCACGCCCGCCCCCCTTGGGGGGCAGGGGAAAGGTGATAGTGAAAGCAGTTCCCCTGCGCGGCTCTACTTTTATGTCGAAGGTGCCACCGTGCTGCCTGACAATGTCGTCAATGGACCTCAGGCCATAACCTGAGCCTCCCAACCTGGTGCTCAGAACCCGCCGTCCACTGAGAAGCCTGCGGCGCACGTCCGCCGGAACGCCACCCGCCGTATCCACGTAACGGAGTTGCAGTGCCCGTGGCCTGTAAGTCTCATCTACGATCAGCTCTGTCTTAATGGAAATCATCTTTGGGGGTCGCTTCCGCTTCTCGAATGCCCTCAGCGAGTTGTCCAGGAGTTCAGATATCGCAGAACGCACCCGCTCTTCATCTGCGTCAATCACATAAGCCTCCGTACGCTCCCCCTTCTCAGGAAGTGGATCCGGCAACATTACGTCAGACGCACGTGCCCGAGATTTCCGTCCTGCAACCTCCGAGTTCACCAGTCGGTTGAGTTCGTGCAGGTTGAGTCTGGTCAACTGCTCTGGCATCTCCTGCGAGTCCAGGTATGTTCTGATGCGATCACACCTGTCTATCTGTTTCCTCAGGGCAAATTGGATATTCTCTCGTTTCTCGATTGTCAGTTCGTCTTTGTCCAGCGCAGCACCCAACTCGTTGACACTCCCCAGGAACACATTCTTGACGCTATGCACGTCACCTGAACATTCGCTGAGGTTTCTGGCTGCACTCAGTCCGACCTCATCGTACAGCAGCCATAACAACTCTGGTAACCTGGCTGCCCAATGGGACCTGGCGCCGAGCGCCCGCACGATCCTTCGCTGAATCTGAGACGGAATGTGAGATGAGCGTTCGTCTTCATCTCCCCGCGGTGTGGGGTTCTCACACACAGACCTGCTGAGTCTGCACATCAGTTCCAGATCCGGATCCCGATCCTTGCGCGCCCGGGCTTTGTCGAACTCGAGTCGTAATCCCACAGGTCCCTGTGGACCGTCCATAATCTCCAATTTGCCGCCATATTCTTTGAGGATTCGACCGGCCAATAACCAGTCAGGATCGTCACCACGGCAGCAGGCAGTGTACAGTTGTCGCACGTGTTCTCTATACTGCGAGGGGACAGCCAGTTGCACACTGACTCGTGCATCTGTACCGGAGGCCAACCCGATGTACGCAGCCACCTCTGGCCTCTGCCCGACCTGGAGTTCCATCAGTTTCCTGATCAGCACCCGGAACAGGGCCTGTATCTTGGCTGCTACACCTCGCACGGCGAAAGGCCCCTGTCCTTCCAACTCGATTGTCAGCGACGGCAACAACTCAAAGATGTCCAACCTCCAGTAATCCGCCAGCATCCGATCGCGTATGTCCTGCAGGCGCTCTTCGACGTCGGCCGGCTCGTCCCAATACCCTTGCAGGTAACTGAACAGGTCGTAGCTGAGGGGATATGCCTGTCGGCGTAACCTCATGATCTGCTGCCAGGTATCCCAGTTCTGCGCTAAACCACCGGGGACCAGAGCGCCCACGCTTTGCTCAATTTCTGTCAGTAACTGGCGTATCTTTTCGGCGATGGGCACCAGATGGCTGGGCCCCTCCAACCACAGGTTGTAACTCTGGGCCGCAAAGTGCCATAGAAGGGACGCCGGGTAAAAGTACTCGCGCGGTGCGATAGGCTCGTCTGGCAGGACTGATACGATGTCCTCGATTGCCATTCTCACTTCCTCAACTCTGTGCTGGCTGGCGAGTTGTGCCAGAATGGCACCTACGCGCTCGCATGCTTCTTGCGCCAGCGAATCTGCAAAGCGCTGCTTGCACCGGAGCACCTCCCGATATTGTTCCAGTGCCTCATGGAGACGCTCTTGGAGACGCTCTTGCTGTTCGAGCACTTTACCCAATAGCAAACAGGTATTGGCATCGGGTCCAGATTTATTTGCTGCCCTGAAATGTTTTTCAGCCTCCTGAAATTCCTTGCGCTCAAAATGATACTGTCCAAGCACGTAGTGTGTATATTCGTCGTTCGGGTTCTGCTTCAGCACCTCCTTGCATTGTTTATGCATGTCGTCATATTTGCCAAGCCGCAGGTGTACCTCTGCCAGGGCCGAAATCCAGTCCCAGCGACCTCCGTACCCGGCATGATCCTGTAACAATGCCTCGTACCACTTCTTGGCTTTCGTCAGATCTTGTGGTCTGCCTCGCTGTCCCAAAGCAAAGGCCCGGATGCTCCGCAGCCACGGATGGCGTGGATAGCGCTGCAAGGCTTTTTTGTAAATCTTCAGAGCCTCTGCGTACTTCTCTCGCTGCCTGTAGGACACGCCCTTCAGTCCCAGCGCCGACGGGTGTTCTGGCTGGGTGAGCAGAACCTCGTCACAGATGTCTTCCACCTCTTTGTACATCTGAAGGTCAAGCAGGATAAAGCCTTTGCGGATCATGATGTCGGTCCGTTGTCCAGGGAAGGTTTCCAGTGCACGTTTGCACACCGCCACTGCATCGTCGTACTGGCCCCGAGCCTGGTAGACCCAACTCAACTTCGAGTATGCGCCCCACGACGCTGGCTGCATCTCGACGGCCTGTTGAAGCCAAAGCAGGGCATCATCGAACTGGCGGCGCTCATAGGCATCCCACCCTCGTGCCAACATCGCTGCCGGGTCTTGCTGCGCGATGTGAGCCAGGCGCTTGCGATATTCATCTGCCTCAGCGCTACGAGCGCTTTTGTCACAAATCGTCGCCGCCAGAGTCAGGGCAGATACGTAGTCGGGGTCAATCTCCAGCGCGCGCTGGCACCAGGCCAGGGCCTCGTCGTACTGCTGACGCTCCTGATAGACACTGGCCAGTTGTCCACACGCCCACTTGTACTTGGGATCCACCTCCAATGCCTGCTGGTACAGCGCCACGGCCTCTTCGAACCGCCCCTGTGCCAGCCGCACATCCCCCAAGTTGCGCACGTACGTTGGCTCTTTCGGCTCTGCCTCCATCGCTCCTCGGTAAGCGTCGGCTGCGTCTTCCAGCTGCCCCTGGTTTTCATATACCAGCCCCATCAGGTTGTGGGCGAAGCCATAGTTAGGATCAATTTCCAGCCCGCGTTGGCACCAGGCCAGGGCCTCGTCATACTGCTGACGCTCCTGATAGACACTGGCCAGCTGTCCATACACCCACTTGTACTTGGGGTCTACCTCCAGCGCCCGTTGGTACAGCGCCACGGCCTCCTCGACCCCCCCCTGTGCCAGCCGCACATCCCCCAGGCTGCGCACAGGGGCGGGATTTTTCGGCTCCGCCGCTATCGCCCGCTGGAAGGCATCGGCGGCCTCCTCCAGTCGTCCCTGACCCCCATACGCCAGCCCTATCAGGCTGAGGGTGGAACCGTCGCTGGGATCTATCTCCAGCGCCTGCTGGTACAGCACCAACGCTTCTTTGAATCGTCCCTGTACCAGCTGTACATCCCCCAGGTTGCGCGCAGGGACAGCCCACTTTGGCTCCGCCGCTATCGCCCGCTGGTAAGCGTCGGCGGCCTCCTCCAGCCGATCCCGCTTCTCATATACCAGCCCCATCAGGTTGAGGATGGGACCATTGTTGGGGTCAATCTCCAGTCCGCGTTGGCACCAGGTTAGGGTCTCGTCATACTGCTCACGGTCACGACAGGCTGCCGCCAGCATTGTATACGCCCTCATATACTTGGGATCTATTTCCAGTGTCTGCTGGTACAGCACCACGGCCTCTTCGAACCGTCCCTGTGCCAGCCGCACATCCCCCAGGTTACACACATACACGGGCTCTTTCGGCTCCGCCGCCATCGCTCGCTGGAAGGCCTCGGAAGCCTCCTCCAGCCGACCCCGCTTCTCATACACCAGCCCCATCAGGTTGAGGCTGGAACCGTTGTTGGGATCAATCTCCAGTCCGCGTTGGCACCAGGCCAGGGCCTCGTCATACTGCTCACGGTCACGACAGGCTGCCACCAGCATTGTATACGCCCTCATATACTTGGGATCTACTTCCAGTGACTGCTGGTACAGCGCCATGGCCTCTTCGAACCGCCCCTGTGCCAGCCGCACATCCCCCAGGTTACACACATACACGGGTTCTTTCGGCTCCGCCGCCATCGCGCGCTGGAAGGCCTCAGAAGCCTCCTCCAGTTGCCCCTGGTCTCGGTACACCAATCCCATCAAGTTGAGAATGGAGCCGTAATTGGGGTCAATCTCCAACCCGCGCTGGCACCAGGCTAGAGCCTCGTCATACCGCTGACGTTTCCGATGGGCACTTGCCAGTTGCCTACACGCCCACTTGTGCTTGGGATCTATCTCCAGCGCCTGTTGATACAGTGCCACCGCTTCCTCGAACCGCCCCTGCGCCAGCCGCACATCCCCCAGGTTACACACATACACGGGTTCTTTCGGCTCCGCCGCCATCGCCCGCTGGTAAGTACCGGCGGCCTCCTCCAGCCGCCCCTGGTTCTCATATATCAGCCCCATCAGGTTGAGGGCGAAGCCATAGTTGGGGTCAATCTCCAGCCCGCGTTGGCACCAGGTCAGGGCCTGGTCATACTGCCGACGCTCCTGATAGGCGCTTGCCAGTTGCCCACACGCCCACTTGTACTTGGGATCCACCTCCAATGCCTGCTGGTACAGCGCCACGGCCTCTTCGAACCGCCCCTGTGCCAGCCGCACATCCCCCAGGCTGCGCACAGGAGCAGGCTCTTTCGGCTCCACCACTATCGCTCGCTGGAAGGCATCAGCGGCATCCTCCAGTCGTCCCTGGTTCCCGTACACGAATCCCATCAGGCTGAGGGTGGAACCGTCGCTGGGATCTATCTCCAGTGCCTGCTGGTACAGCGCCACCGCTTCCTCGAACCGTCCCTGTGCCAGCCGTACATCCCCCAGGTTGCGCACGGGAACAGCCCATTTCGGCTTTGCCGCCATCGCCCGCTGGAAGGCATCGGAGGCCTCCTCCAGTTGCCTCTGCCCCCTGTACACCAGCCCCATCAGGTTGAGGATGAAACTGTTGTTCGGATCAATCTCCAGCCCGCGTTGGCACCAGGCCAGGGCTTCATCGTATTGCCCACGGTTGCCATAGGCGGTTACCAGCAGTGTATATGCCCTCATATACTTGGGGTCTACTTCCAGTGCCTGCTGGTACAGCGCCACCGCTTCCTCGAACCGTCCCTGTGCCAGCCGCACATCCCCCAGGTTACACACATACACGGGTTCTTTCGGCTCCGCGGCCATCGCTCGCTGGTAAGCATCGGCGGCCTCCTCCAGCCGACCCTGGTCCTCATACGCCAGCCCCATCAGGTTGAGGATGGAGCCATAACCGGGGTCAATCTCCAGCCCGCGCTGGCACCAGGTCAGGGCCTCGCCATGCTGCCGGTGCTCCAAATAAGCCTTTGCGAGAAATGCACACGCTGGCCTGTACCTGGGATCCACTTCCAGAGCCCGCCGGTACTCAGCGATCGCACGCTCTGTCTCGCCACGTGCCTCAAATACCTGGCCGATGCCAACGTGCTCCGTCGCTTCATAGGGATCCACTTCCAGTGCGCGCTGATACCATGCGATCGCCTCATCATAATTTTTTATATCGAGATATATGCCACCCAATAGATCGTAACTTCGCACCGAGCGCTCGTCCAGGCGGATGGCGGTCTGGCACACTGCAATCGCATCTTCGTGTTGCCCTTGAGCCAGCCGCACCATTGCAATCCCGCGATGTGCTCGCGCAAAATGTGGATCAATCTCCAACGCCTGCTGGTACCAAGTCAACGACTCTTCATATCGTTTCTCGCTCCCGTAAAAGTCACCGATATCCACATGCGTTGCCAGGAACCAGGTATCGCATTCGATAGATTTTTGGTAGGCCTGCAATGCCTCTTCCCGACGATTCACCGCTTCATAGGCGCGGCCGAGCCACCTCCACGCCAATGCCGATGTCGGCGCAATCTCCACAGCCTCACCCAACCAGGATAAAGCCTCTCGATACCGACTTTGAGCCAGGAAGATTCGTCCCAGCGTCACACGGAATTCGGCGACGTCTGGCGAGTGGCGCAGTGCTTCACCCGTAGCGAGTTCAGCCTCCTCATAGTGACGCATGAGGCAGAGGATAAGGCCCTGCTGGTCGTGTGCCTGGGCATAGTCTGGCCGCGCTATCAATGCACGCCCACACCACTTCAAGCCATCTTCGTATCTACACGCAGCCGCATGCACGCCTGCTAAATCCACACAGACTTCGGCTGCCAAGTCCGCTTCCGCATGACCGAGTGCTTCCTCTAAGAGAGCCACTGCCCCATCGTACTGGTACCGGTCTTTCAAGGCCTGTGCCCAACCTCGTCTGGCCTCTACGCTGGTGGGGTCATGGACGAGAGCCTGCTCATAACACCGAATGGCAGCGTCGTACTCCCGCCGCCTGGCATGGGCTGCCCCATCTTGAACCAGCATGTCAGCCTTCATCCGGGACTCACTACTCTGACTGGTCATTTGATCCCCTCCGCTAAACAAAACGCCCGCCGACGTTTGACAGCCAGCGGGCATCATTGTGCTACATTGAGGCTACTAGGGGTATACGCCCACCCTGGCCATTACCTCAGGAAGGCAATGAGACATTTTGCATAGACATTATAGCACAACATAGCAGGCATGGCAAGTGAATACAGCGAGAATCCGTTGTGAAGAGCCTCACTACACGCGCAGCGCCGGACGACGCAGACAGACCTGACAGGTTTCCCCCGGCTGTCCCGACGTACCCGTCGGGCCTCACCCGCAACCTGATCAAGTCTTCTAGCACACGCTGCTTCACGTTCATTCATACCGCAGGGCGCGCACGATTTCCAGGCGGGCGGCCTGGCGCGCCGGGAGCAGCGCCGCGACGACACCAAAGAGCAGGCCGATGGCAATGGCGGCCAGAAGCCCGGCCAGGGGGAAGGAATAGGCGACGGGGAATCCACCCACGCCCATCCCCAACACCATCACGTAGCCCAGGTAGAGTCCCGCCAGCAAGCCAAACGCGGTCCCGATTGCCGCGAGTAGCAGCGCCTCGGACAGC
>Ga0315291_10012084_pt1 | contig 10492 bp, 12 predicted proteins | sample YL17G12_20_MG_FD_203070 | JGI IMG/M metagenome (GOLD analysis project Ga0315291, IMG submission 203070) | Sediment microbial communities from Yellowstone Lake, YNP, Wyoming, USA - YL17G12_20 | ecosystem: Environmental > Aquatic > Freshwater > Lake > Sediment | place: USA: Wyoming | collected... | reverse complement strand
TGGATGTTACCGCAAATCTGGTGAAGATGTGGAAACTCGGCATTGAGAGCGGTGTCGTAATAATCGACTTTACCGGGTACAGCCCGGCGAGGGATGCCGGCTTCAGGGAGACCATATCGACTCCGGACAAGCCGGACTTCACGGTCGGTGATATAATAACGGAAATCAACGGCTCGGAGATAAGGAAGAACTCTGACCTGCTTAATATACTGCTTAAATACAAACCCGGCGATACCGTTGTGGTCACGGTCTTCAGGGATGGCAGTTACCTAGACATGAACCTGAAACTCGGTGAAAGGCCGGAAGGCTCCTGATGACACGACGTTGCAGCTTGTGGAAGTTAAATCGTTTTATCCAATCTTCAGCCTCATGAATACGTATTTGTCCTCAGTGAAGGTATCCAGCCACTTCCTGGTCGGTTTCGGCCTGTAGTAACGGAATCCTCGCTTTTTAAAGAATCTCTGGGACTTCTTGTTTTCGGTATGTGTGTCCATGACCAGGTGCCTGTAACCCATTCCCTTTGCCCTTTTAATCAGTATCTCAAGAAGCCTCTGGGCCAGGCCGGTGCCTCTATATTCCCTGTGAATATAGAATCTCTTTACCTCGGCCTCCTCTTTCGATATCTTAAGCAGTCCGCCGCATCCTATTATACTGCCGGAATCTCTTACAATAAGGAATACACTACCAGGCTTCCCGAAAAATCCAGCGAAGTCATCGAGACCCCTGTAAAAGGAAACATCAACCCCGAACTCATCAAAAATCGACATGCAGAATTGAAGAGTTTCCTTCTGGTCCTTTCTTTGGAATTCGGCTATTTCCATGCTTATCTCTTACTATGCAGATTTTTATTTGGGGTTGAGAATAAAGGACTATGGAAAGCGAAAGAATTGTCGGGGCTTTTCTGAAGCCGGAGACGTACGATGAGAAAGTCTCCGGAAAAATAGAGGTGCTTCAGACCCATATCTCGTGGGTTTTCCTGACCGGGAGCTATGCCTACAAGATAAAGAAGCCTGTGGATTTCGGCTTCCTTGATTTTACGACCCTTGAGAAGAGGAAGAAGTACTGCGAACTTGAGCTGACGCTGAACAGGAGACTGTGCCCTGAAATGTATCTGGGGGTCATTCCCGTAGCTGAAGACAAGGGCATTCTGAAGATGGGCGGAAGGGGGAGGATTATAGAATACGCTCTTAAGATGAGGCAGATGCCCCGGGAAAAGCTGATGAACAGGCTGCTGGAAAGGGGCGAGATAGGCAAGGACGTTATTGACAGAATAGCAAAAGTCATTGCAGACTTCCATTCCGGGGCAGAAACATCTGCCGCCATATCAAAATCCGGAAATCCGGAAAGCGTGAAGTTCAACTGGGACGAGAACTTTGAGCAGACGACGGGCTTTGTCGGAAAGGTTCTTGCCAGGAAAGATTTCGATTTTGTAAAGAAAACGGTTATCGATTTTTTAGAGAAAAATAAAAATCTATTCGAGAAGAGAGTGAGAGGCGGCAGGATAAGAAGAATTCACGGCGACCTGCACTCAGGCAACATATTCGTCGTCGGCGGGAAGCCGTGCATATTCGACTGCATAGAGTTCAGCGACAGGTTTTCCTGCCTGGACACTGCGGCTGACGTTGCCTTCCTTTCTATGGACCTTGATTTCAAGGGAAGAAGAGACCTTTCAGAACTCCTTGTAAAAAAATACATAGTATACAGCGGTGATGAGGAAATTGCCAGGATTCTGAACTTCTATAAATGCTACTACGCCTGGGTGCGCGGGAAGGTCACCTCGTTCAGGCTTAACGAGAAGCTGGGTAAGGCGGAAAAGTTGGCGGTAGCCGAAAGCGCTTCCGGCTACTTCAGGCTCGCGGCCGGTTATGCCGGAAAACTTTGAGAATCCCGTGGATGGGAAACCCCCGTGATAGTTTTATATTGCATACCTACCAAATAAGGTATGATTGGAAAGTGTGCAACCTGCTCCCAAAGGTTCCGGAAGATTGTCACGTGCGTGGAGAGCGGTAAAAAGATGTGCAAGAACTGCTGCACGCTGAACAATGAACGGTGCAATTACTATAACTTGTGCTGGATTACTACGCAGACCTAACCGATTTCGAGCATCCTGTCCAGTGCCTTCTTCGCCCCGGCCCGTATTTTTTCAGGTATCTCTATCTTGGTCTCCATTCTGGCCATTGACAGCAGGACTTTCTGGAGCGTGGTTTTTTTCATGTTCGGGCATACGGCCAGCTCTGTGGCGGGATAGAACCGCTTACCGGGATTCTCCTTGCCCAGCCTGTGAAGGATGCCCACTTCCGTGCCTATTATGAATTCCCTGGCCTTCGAGCTCCTGGCATACCTGATTATGCCATCGGTGCTGGCGACCTCATCCGCCATTTCTATGACGTCCATCCTGCATTCGGGATGGACCAGGACCAGGGCACCCGGGTGCTTCTTCTTCTGCTCGGCTATGTGCTGCGGCAGAATCCTGACGTGGGTGGGGCAGTACCCATGCCATGCTATTATTTTCTTGTTCACCTTTTGCGCCACATAGGCGGCCAGGTGCTTGTCCGGCGTAAAGATTATCTCGCCGGATTTGAGGGACCTGGCCACCGCGACGGCATTGGACGATGTGCAGCATATGTCTGATTCGGCTTTGATAGCCGCGCTGGTGTTGACGTATGACATAACAGGGACTCCCGGATGCTCAGCCTTCAGCTTCCTGAGGCCTTCCGTGGTTATCATGGCTGCCATGGGGCATCTGGCCTCGGGCTCGGGAACCAGCACAGTCTTTTCCGGTGAAAGTATCTTGGCCGTCTCGGCCATGAAGTCCACGCCGCAGAAGACTATTACGTCTGCGCCGGTCTTAGCCGCCTGCTGGCTGAGGCCCAGCGAGTCCCCGACGTAGTCGGCGATATCCTGCACCTCCGGCCTCTGGTAGTTGTGCGAAAGTATTACGGCGTTGGTCTCCTTCTTCAGCTTCTTTATCTTGTTTACGGTCTCATTTGTCACTTTGGCCACCTGAATATTCAGGTAACATGATTTTAAATATAATATTTCTTTTTGTGCTCAAATCACATAAAACCTAAAAACAGGCCGGTGACATAAGTATAATATGATAGTCGCCATAACAGGAACCCCCGCAACCGGGAAAACTTCAGCAGCGCGGGAGCTGTCGAAAATCACGGGCTGGCCTCTCGTAAGCCTTAACGATCTTGCTGAGAAGAAGGGGCTTTACGCCGGAAGCGACAGGAAAAGGAAGTGCAGGATAGTTGACATCCGGGCAATAAGAAGGGAGATAGGGAAAACCGGCGGCAACCTGATTATAGAGTCGCACTACGCCCATGAAATAAAATCCGACCTGGTCATCGTCCTCAGGGCGAACCCGTCGGAAATCAGGAAGCGGGGAAGCAGGAAGGGCTGGCCGAAGGAAAAGACAGAGGAGAACGTGCAGGCTGAGATAATGGAAGAGATTTTGGCTGAAGCCAGAAGGTCCGGCGCGACTGTAAGGGAGGTGGACACCACAGGAAAGAGCCCCCGCCAATCCGCGGAGGAGATTGGGGAAATAATGCAGAGCGAGGGGCTGTGCATCGTCCGGGACCTGAAGATACCGGAGCACATGAGGGAGAAGCTAAGGGAGCCCCTGGGCGTCCTGTTCAAGGACATGGAGAAGGCTGCCCGATACCTGAGGGGGACGGAGATAATATCCGTGGGTGACCATGTCAGCTACAGCCTTTATGAGATGGGCGTAAAGCCGAGGTTTTTCGTCACCGACGGCCTTGTAAGGAGAAAGCCGTTCGAAAAAAAGATAGAATTCGATTACCTGAAGATCGGGGCAAAAAACCCCGCCGGATACATCACCAGGGATTTATGGATGGCTGTGGAAAGGGCTCTGAAATCCGGCAGGCCCGTAAGAATAGTGGTTGACGGGGAGGAGGACATGGCAGCACTGCCATGCATGATTCTGGCCGGAAAGGGAATGTCCGTTGTCTACGGACTATTTGACAGGGGGGTCTGCGCCATAAAATCCGGCCCGGATATGAGGAGGAAGGGCGTAGAACTTCTCAGGGGGATAGCCTCGCATCAGTAAAATTTCGGGCTTATCAGAACCCACCTTTTCGCACCTGAATTAATAAATTACTTTTTCCACATTGTATTAATATGATAAGGACTGCTGCTCTGCTCGCGTTTCTCACAGCCATACTGTTAGCTATAGGTTTCCTTTTCGCAGGAATCCTGGGCATGACCATAGCCTTTGCCCTTGCCATAATAATTAACTTCCTTTCCTACTGGTTCTCGGACAGGATAGTCCTGGGCATGTATAAGGCACAGCTCTCTGAGGACAAGGAGCTGAACGACATGGTAGAGGCCATAGCAAGGGAGGCCGACCTTCCCAAGCCAAGGGTCTACATAGTGCCTTCGGAAACCCCAAACGCATTCGCAACCGGCAGGAACAAGAACCACGCCGCCGTTGCCATAACACAGGGCCTGACGAGCCTTACCAGGGAGGAGATGGCTGGTGTAATAGGCCACGAGATATCGCACATAAAGAACAACGACATACTGGTGCAGACAGTTTCGGCCACCATAGCCGGCGCGATAGCCTATCTGGCGCAGTTCGGATACTGGAGCCTGTTCAGCAGGGACAGTCGGGATGCAGGAACCTTTATAGGGCTTGTGCTGATGGTCGTTTTCGCGCCCATCGCCGCCTTCATTGTCCGCATGTCGATTTCAAGGAGAAGGGAATACTCGGCTGATTACATGGGCGCCATCCTTACGAAAAAGCCCCTGGCGCTTGCCTCGGCCCTGAGGAAGATAAACAAGATGTCTGAGGAGAATCCGATGCGCGGCTCTTCCGCCACGTCGCATCTTTGGATAGTGAACCCATTCAGGCATGACTGGTTCACCGGCCTTTTTTCAACGCATCCCCCGCTGGAAAGGAGGGTAGCCAAGCTTGAGAGGATGTCAGCTTCAGAGGTGCACCGAAAATGACAGACGACATTATAACGAAGAAAAAAGGTATCCACGTGGGGCTTATCCCTGACGGCAACAGGAGATACGCCAGGGAGAAAGGCAAGTCCATTTATCAGGGGCACGTGGAAGGTGCCAGAAGGCTGGAGGAATTCCTCGACTGGTGTGAAGAGTATCCCCAGATTAAGATGGTTTCCATATTCGCGCTCTCCACTGAAAACCTCGACAGGCCCAAGGCAGAGGTCCAGGCTCTGTGGACGGTCTATAAGGATTCCCTGAGAAAGCTGCAGAATACCCCGAGGGTGAAGGAGAAGCGTGTCAGGGTAAGGGTCGTCGGCAACGACGGCGTATGGAACCCGGGCATAAAGGAGATCGTGAAGGAGCTTTACAATTCCACGAAAGGCCACTCGAAATTCGTCCTCAACCTGCTTCTTGCGTACGGCTCCAAGTTCGAGATGAACCAGGCGCTGAAGCAGGCCATAAAAAAGCCGATTGACAAACTGGACAAGGCGCTTTACATCAAAGAGCCGCTGGACCTTGTCATAAGGACAGGCAGGCAGCACAGGCTCAGCAACTTCATGCTGTACCAGGCAAGCTATGCGGAGATATACTTTTCAGATACCCTCTGGCCCAACTTCAAGAGGCGGGAATTCGACAGGATAATTAAATGGTACTACGATCAGCAGAAGAAAGTGGGAAAATAGCTACCGGAACTTTTACTCTGATATAAAATCAGAAGCGGACAAATATTCATAATGAAGTACAGGCTGACCTGGTCTTTTATCATAATCAACGTCATAGTCTTTGAGATAATCTTCAGCATGCCCGAGCAGCTGATGAACAGCGCATTCGCCCTTCTCGACTTCTCGCCCGGGAAAAGCCTGGAGCTGTGGAGATGGTTCACCTCTTTGTTCCTCCATGCAAGCGCATCGCACCTGTTTTTCAACATGCTTGCCCTCTACTTTTTCGGCAGGGTACTTGAGGATGAGGTCAGGCCTGGCCAGTGGCTGGCCATATACTTCGCATCCGGTCTTTTCGGGAACCTGATATACGGCCTGACCAGCGCAGAGCCGGCCGTTGGAGCTTCAGGCTGCATCTTCGGCATAATGGCTGCGGCCATGCTGATAGAACCTGTGAAGATGATAAGGATATACATAATGCCACTGCCTCTGGGAATGATAGCAATCCTTTACATAATGTCCCAGACCGCACTTGCGGCATCCCCGGTCGGCAGTGAGGGCATAGCGTACATGGCGCACGTCGGCGGCCTTGTTGCGGGCAGTGCGCTCATGTTCTACCTGAAGCCTAAAAACGTCGTGAGGTGTTCACTGGTATTGCTGGGGCTTCTGGTGCTGCTGCTAGTCCTTTATCCGGTAATCCTTCTGCTGATAGGAATCGCGGAGATCATACTCGGTATGATAGATTTCGTGGTGGGCATATTTCTCTACGGGATAGCGCATTTCCTGCTTTCCTGGATATGGTGAAAAGCCTTATGCCAGGCCTAAAAGTTCCGAAATGCCCTTTTGCAGCCCGCCAAAGAATTCACCGAAGTCGAACTGGTCGCCGGTTACCAGCCCTATCCCGAACAGCTCATACTTCGGCTCGGGCTCCAGAAGGGTTACGTATACGTAGCCTACCGCAGTATTGGAGCCGGCTGTCTGGTTCGACTGAAGCGTCTCATTAGCTTCGGCGGCTGACAATGGTGCCACATAAAGAGACAGAACCACCGCCGTCAGCATGAAAAGCGCTGCCTTGCTCATAATAATAACCTGAGAGGAATCTTTAATAAAACGAGATGATTTGTTTCGGCCGTCCCCGGGCATTGGGGAGCCTTGCGGAAAAGTATTTAATTCCGGGCGAGGAAATCTAATAAGGGTTCAGAAATGACCAAGAAAAAGCTGGTCGGGAAGATAACTCACTACTTCAGCAAGATAAACGTCGCGCTCGTCGAAGTGTCCGGGGACCTGAAAGTCGGCGACAAGATATCCATAGAAGGGGCAAGCACCAACATAAAGCAGACCGTGGACAGCATGCAGATAGAGCACAAGTCCGTCAAGTCCGCTTCGAAGGGGCAGTCCGTTGGCATGAAGGTTTCGGACAGGGTGCGGGAAGGCGACGACGTCTACGCTGAAGGTTAGAGTTTTAACTTTGCACGCTGGTCTGAATAATTTATTCAGAGAGTTTTCTATAGTTTTCACTCCATCCCAGGTTTCCGGATAGGTTTATAAAATTAACATGAATATTTATTTTATGGCCTACAGGCAAAAGAGAGAGGTTACTTTTCCCATACTGGCGGATGGTGGCTCGAAAACCGGTCTCCTGCTTGAAGAAAAGGCGGATCAGATAACAGAAAGTGGATTTGGAGACGGGGTTTCAGGCAGAATGCTGTATCATTCACATCACGCATATCGTCAGGGGGAGGCCAGCCTGATAGACATAACTTTTACTGCGGAGTATGATTCTGACAGTGACCTGCAGGCGATGGTTAGAGTGGTTGATAATGCTTTCAGGACCAGTCACAGCAGGGTTTTGAGAGTTACCTAGTTGAAACAGCTTTTCGGTGTTTACGACCTTCTTTCAAGAGGCAGGACACGCTTTACGTCTGCGGCGGCGTCTGCCTAGAAGCCTACAGCATATACATCGGGGACATAATATTCATCGTTCTGCAGCTGATTTTCATAGCTGCTGCTGTTTATGATTTGTTTAAGATAGAGTTTCAGAACTAACCCATGGCTCCGATAAGCCTGAAGCCGTCAGGTACGAACTCTAAAGCCATAATATCTCCACCTGGTCCGTCCTCCACCTGGGCAGAATGTCAGCTTTTTTAATGTCCAGCGGCTTCTGCCCGGATTTCTTTGCCAGCACTCCTGTCCACGCTATCATCGCGGCGTTGTCGCCCGAGTATTCCCTGGGAACGACCGCGAACTTCGCCCCCCTCTCCCTGCACATTATATCCAGCATCTGCTGGAGCCTGCCGTTCGCAGCTACGCCTCCGGTGAGCAGGGCCTCGTTCTTGCCGGTGTGCGCCATCGCCCTCTCAACGACCTCTGTCAGCATTGCGAAAGTGGTCTCCTGCAACGAGAAGCAGACGTCCTCGAGCTTCTCCTTCTTCTGCTGAAGCTTCCTGATGGCATCGGTAACGATGCCTGAGAACGAGAGGTCCATGCCCTTGACCGTGTATGGAAGCCCTATCCACCTGCCGGCCTTCGCAAGCTCTTCTATCCCGGGTCCGTAGGGAAACTCCAGCCCGGCCTCCCGGCCGAACTTGTCAAGCGCGTTTCCTATGCCTATGTCCTGGGTCTCGCCGAATATCCTGTACTTTCCAGCTACGTAGGCTATGATCTGGGTGTTGGCCCCGGAAACGTAGAGTGTCACCGGATCCTTCAGCTTCGATGTCAGCCTGCCGATTTCGATATGTGCTATGCAATGGTTAACCCCGATGACTGGCTTTTTGGTTTTTTCCTGCAACTCCTTAACGAAGTTCAGACCGGCGTAAAGGCATGGCGGGAGCCCGGGCCCCTGGGAGAAGGCTATGACATCCGCATCGTCCATCTCATGTCCGGAAGCTTTAAGAGCTTCCTTCAGAACCCCTTCAGCCACTTCTTCATGGTGCTTCCTTGCGTCCATCGGCACGATGCCCCAGCCCTTCCTGGGCTTGTAGACGTCCCTGGCATTGGCAAGTATCTTTCCCTTCCCGTCCGCAACCCCGACGCCGAATGTGTGGGCCGTTGACTCTATTCCCATGCAGAGCATGAACATTACTTGTATCAGCTCTTAAAATTTTTTCCTGGATTCGACCTGCATTAACCGCTGCATTAAGCGCACTGTCCAGAGACGTACAATCCCACACTATCGCTCAGCGTCCTGCCGGATTCCGAAATGCTCACCGAAAGCTCAACTTTCTGGTTCTGGAAGGAGCTGAGGCTTATGTCTGTGCTGCAATACATGTGTTTGGTATATGGCGGAACAGGGGATTTGCTATTTGTTTGATTCGGTGTCGTGGTTTCTACAGGAGAAGTGTAGACACACCCCTTCAGCGGAAAGCTGACACCAATACCCTGATTGCCCTTTATGGTTACGTACGGGTTTCTCAGGTCGTTACCCTCCGCAACAACCACCAGATTTGTCGTTTCACCAACGGTCTGACCGTCCGTCGGGTATTTTATATCTATATATGGGATTGTCGCTTCACCGGATGCGCTTAATGGCAGTACGAGTAACAGCAGGGTTACCGCTACCATCAGATTTTTCGCTTCCATGAACAAGGGATGCATGAAATGCTTTACTATGATGCCGCTTTTATTCGGTTTTGACCGAAAAACAAAAGACAGAATGCGATAATCGCCAATCAGTCTATCTTCAGATTGTCCTGCAGATAGGAAGGCACGGAGAAAGGCGAATAATCCCCTGTCCAGCAGGAGGTGCAGTAACCACCGGGCCCGCCCAGCGGCCTCAGCATCTCTTCAAGGCTCAGGTAGCCGACTCTCACCCTGCCAGGTGCCACTCCGCAGTATTCCGCCACCTCCCTTGCGATCCTTTCGTTTGCCTCCTCAACGCTGCCGCAATGCCTTGCAATCAGCTCCCTCCTCGTGGAATGGTCCTTGCCGTAAAAGCACGGGTATCTGAACGGCGGGCCTGCGTAGTAGAATTCGACGGATTCAGCGCCTGCGCCAAAGAGCAGCCTGGCGACGGCCTTCTGTGCATTGCCCCTGATATTCGTGTCATCGTATAACGCGACTCTTCTCCCCTTGATTTTTTCAACTATCGGCGACAGCTTGAGCATCGTCATCTCAAGCCTTGACAGATGGAAAATACTCGAAGTCGGCTCACCCTTGCCTTCCGGGTGTATGTACGTCCTGCCGACTGCCTGGTTCCTTGAGAATACATCATCGATCGGCACATCCAGGCCCATCACATAGCCCCTGCCGGATTCGGGCACGTATGAAACCGCACTAATATCGGGCTGGTATTTATCCCATAACATCCTGCCCCACTGCTTTCTTACGTCCAGAACAACCCGCGGTTTACCCTTTACCATCACCACCGAACCATGTCTCATGAAGTACAGGACCTCTTGGGGACAGCATAAGGTTCCCGGGCTCCTTTTGAAGTTTCTCCTGTCGACCGAGCCGTCATTCCTGTAGACTATGGCTTCTCCGGGGGGCACGTATTCCCAGTCGAAAATGCCCAGCGCCGTCAGGGCAATGTTTTCAGAAGCTGCGTAAGACCCGCCGTCACGCATGCCCGTCCATACCAGCGGCTGAAATGCGTGCTCGTCCCTGATAATGGCGAGCTCCCCCCTCCCGTTCATGACCACCAGGTTGAAAGAGCCCTCGCACTCATCGAATACCCTTTCCGCTCCTGTAAGAAGGTCATTCTCCTGGCTGAGGATGTAGCCTATGGCCTCCGTGTCGGTCGTTGACTTGAAATTATACTCTCCCTGATATTTCTGCCTGAGGCCCTGGCCGTTCATCAGGTTTCCGTTGTGCCCGATGATTATCGCATTTCCGCTGGACGGGTTCTCGACCAGGAGCGGCTG
>Ga0315291_10012081_pt1 | contig 10493 bp, 15 predicted proteins | sample YL17G12_20_MG_FD_203070 | JGI IMG/M metagenome (GOLD analysis project Ga0315291, IMG submission 203070) | Sediment microbial communities from Yellowstone Lake, YNP, Wyoming, USA - YL17G12_20 | ecosystem: Environmental > Aquatic > Freshwater > Lake > Sediment | place: USA: Wyoming | collected... | reverse complement strand
TGCAAAAACATATAAGAATCTAGGTGGCAGTCTTACTTTCAATAAGCAGGAATTGACCCTAGCCACTTTGCACCACGATCTTGGCAAGCTGGGAGATCTTGAGAATGTATATTACATTGATCAAGAGTCCGAGTGGCACCAGAAACGCGGGGAACGATATCAAATGAATCGTCATATACAATTCATGCATGTTCCTGATCGGGCACTATTTTTACTACAACATTTTGGTGTTGAAATAACACAGAATGAATGGTTGGGAATTAAACTGTCTGACGGGTTATATGAGGAAGCTAATAAGAGTTATTTGAAAAACACTTTGTATCCATATCCAATGCACACTTCTCTTCCATATATTGTTCATATGGCCGATATGATGGCAACATCAGTTGAACGGGATCAGACCCGGATCAATTTTGCTGATGATGGTACAATGTGACATATTCAAAAGAACAGATTGATGCATTACGAAGCGCATATATCTCTGGTGCATGTTTCGCAGCTTCTCGTTCGAACGGTCTGAATATGGGGGAGGCAAAATTCTCGGCAGCAAAATTGTATCCGTATCCCAAGAAAAAACAACGGCGGGTGGTAAGAGATATCGCGGGTGTATATTGGAAAGTTAGCGAAACTCCCGATAACGAGATGGGATTGTATATTGTTTCGTCCATGAATGGTAAGATATTTACGCCCGACCTCACTGCTGCAGCAGGAAGATCCCCTCGTTGGCGTAGTATATTAACTGCCATCACAGCAGAACGGGCCAATATCATAGTTGATTTGTTTAATCGCCCCGACGAAGAGGTTGATGTATGACAACAGAAGAGCGTACTGAACGACTTGAAATAATGATGGGGAAGCTTATATTAGCACTCGGTAGTACTGCTGATTTATATGGTACTATTAATTTTCTCATTAAATCAAATAAAGATGTTGCTGAGTTTCTTCGTGACATAATGCTTCTTATTTCAGAATCAGAGAACAAACAAAATGAAAATTCCTGATGACAAAGATCGGCTTGATCGAATGCAAAGAGAAGTTTCTCCGATGGAAATTGATATGTTCAATGATGTATGTTTTATTACATTTCGTGGATATACGGACCTTCGGTATAGTGCCCCCACACTTCGTGAGGCATTAGATAAGGCGTTTTTTGGTGGGGAACCTGACAAACTACCACCATTCAAATATAGACTCCCCAAGGAGCAGGATGATGAACAGGCGTAATTTCCTTCGGTCGGCTATTTTTGGAGCGTCAACAATTCTTGTTGGTGACGAAGTATTAGATGCATTTAATAGACTCACTTGGAAAAGAAAGTATTTTCCGGGGGAAACTTTTGGAGAGTCAAGTTTTTGGTCTAAAGAGGTAGAATCCGATGTAGCGCAAATGTTACGAGATGTTTATGGGCAGATGAGAACTACAATATTCCCCACCATGCAACCTCTTTTTACTGAGATGCCATCATTGCAAGGCGGGCGTTCACTATACTTTGATGTGGACATAAAACCTCCGAAAATAACTCGGGGAGGATATTTATTGAGTAATGGTTATGTGAAATAAAAACTAGGAGATTATCATGGTAAACGTGTTACTCCTTCCCTTATGTTGCAATACGCAAACTATTATTTGAACTGGAGGTGATCTATAAAAGTTTCGTATTGTTCAACAGGTAAACTATGAGGGAGGCTTTTCGCCTCCCTCTTTTTTTGAGATAGATATGAAACGATTGTCGTTCAAGCATTTACTAACATTTACCACTACCTTAATCGCAGGTTCTGCTGCGTTCTTTTCGGTGTGGGGCATTGGTAAGTTATTTGCAGGCGCAGCAATTGCAACGATGGTTATGGCGGGTTCATTAGAATTGGGTAAAATCGTAGCAGTGACATTTTTGTATAGATATTGGAATCGTATTGCATTTGTTATGCGATCATATATGATGGCAGGAGCATTGATGTTAGTAGTAATTACATCAGGAGGAATTTATGGATTCTTGTCTTCTGCATATGCATCGGGGGCGATAGGATTTCAAGCTAAACGCAGTGAAATTAGTTTAGTAGAGTCTCAACAAAATTCTCTTACCACAACCTATACAAGTAATGCGGGCCGTATTAAGAGTAATGACGCCCGCATTCAACAGCTTCAACAGTTTCGTTCGCAACAAGAAAATCGGTTGGATTCCCTTATGGGAAAGTCTGGGTTTACAACACAGCAACGAGCAGTGCAACAATCGGATGGAGAAATTCGTCGGTTACAAGCAGAGAGTCGGGATATTGAAAAACAGAATATAACATTATTGACCAGCAGGGATTCTCTTCAACAGCAAAAATTGACGAAGGAAGTAGCATCTAATACTGATTCAAAGATTGGTACATTCTGGTACATTGCAAATGCTATTGGGGTGCCATTAGATACCGTAGTTAAATGGTTTATTCTCATGATTGTATTTGTTTTTGATCCATTATCAATGGCACTTGTTATCGCATATAATGTTATCAAGAAAGAAGAAGAGAACAAGGAGCCGGATATTCCACCGGCTCCCCCCACCCCCGATGATAAAACGCCGCTACCAATGAATAAGATGTTGTGGCCGGAAACAATTGATGCGGCGTGGGCAGGCATCGAAACAGAACCCGATGTGGAACATACCGAACAAAAAGAACCTCTAATAGAAGAAAGTTTGCCGGTTTCTACTTTACCATATTATCTGCAACCAGATTTTGATTGGAATAATCATGCGCTGTGGATACACGATCCTGCTGCTCGGGCAATGAATGAGCAATTGAGTAAGTCGAGGGGATAAAGGTATTGACAAATATATTGAAAGTAGTTACATTTAAAGGTAATTGAACACAAGGGTTCTATGAAGATTTCATATTTGGTTACAACTCACAATGAAGGCATATACATCAATGATTTATTAACCTGCATAGAACTCCCCGCACAGTTGACGGGGGATGAAATTGTTATTGTTGATGATAATTCTACTGATCAAATGTCATTGGATATTTTACAGGAAGCAGAAAAGCGAAATATTAAAGTACGGAAACATTCCTTGAACAGAGATTTCGCCAAGCACAAAAACTGGGCCAATAGTAATTGTACTGGTGATTATATTTTCCAATTAGATGCGGATGAAATTCCTCCCGCTCAACTGATACATCATCTTCATGATATTATCAAAGATAATAATGATGTAGATGTTATTTTAATACCACGAATTAATATTGTATATGGGTTGACCCCGCAAGATGTTGCACGGTGGGGATGGCAAGTTAATGAAAAAGGATGGATTATGTTTCCAGATTTTCAGGCTCGCATTTATAAAAATACTCCAAATATTAAGTGGTATGGTAATGTTCATGAACAAATTATTGGGAACAGGACACTTGCTACATTACCCGCAGAAGAAATGTGGGCCATCAAACACTACAAAGACATAGAACGACAGAGAAAACAGAATTCCTATTACGAGGAAATTATCATGACGGTTCCGAAAGTGAGCGGTTGATATGATCAAAAATAATGAAGTATATCTAACTTTTTCGGATGTTCAGATTGTTCCGATGTATTCAGAAATTGAATCTAGAGATGATGTGTCATTGGAAACTCAATTGACAAAAAATTATAGATTAGAAACTCCATTTGTTGCATCTCCTATGCCAGATGTGTGTGAAACAAAAATGGCAATAGCGATGTGGGAATTGGGTGGGGTAGGAATCATTCATCGTTTTATGACCATTGATGAACAAGTTAATATGGTTAAACATATGTGGGTATATACGAATGCATGGCATTCGGAAAATCCGATTGAACTACATTTTGCCAATCCCGTCATCGCAGCGGCTATAGGGGTCACGGGCGATTATTTTAATAGAGCCCGAGCGTTAGTAGATGCTGGACATGCAAACGTTCTGATGTTGGATGTAGCTCATGGGCATCATAGAAATGTGAAGCTGGCTATGCATAAACTATTATCTCTTAAGGGAGAATTTCAGTTTGATATCATAGCCGGAACCATCGCCACTCCAGAAGCAGCGGGAGCCCTTATTGATTGGGGTGCCGATGCATTGCGAGTTGGAGTTGGTGGTGGATCGGCGTGTGAAACTCGAATACGTACTGGTGTCGGAATTCCTCAATTACAAGCAATATTGAATATTCACACTTCAGATATTGTTAATGCACGTAGTGTACCATATGCTAATATTCCGATTCTTTCCGATGGAGGTATTCGATATCCCGGAGATGTTGCAAAAGCACTAATAGCTGGAGCATCAACTACAATGATGGGACATCTATTTGCAGGGACAGATGAATCACCGGGGATTGAACTTATTACCGGACAGTTTCCTGATACGAAAATTAAACGAGTATATAAGGGCGCTGCATCAGCTAGTCAGAAGCTTAATTATAATGGTGCGGCTAATTATATAGAAGGAGCGACCAAAATCATTGATGCCCGAGGCCCAGTTTCCAACGTGTTTGGTGGATTGGAAGATGGATTGCGGTCATCATTAAGTTATGTTGGTGCAGCAACCATTTCAGGATTTAAAGCAAAGGGTGAGTTGATTCAGATCACCCAAGCTGGAATGGTAGAAGCGCATCCACATATGTTATTTCAACAATAAATGGGGGTAAATGTGAAATATCTAAAATTATCTGTACTGTATGTTAATGCAGCACTCTTCTTTTTACTTATTAACAACGCACCAACGACCAAAACCAATTCAATTATCAAGTCACAGCCGACTAAATTGGAATTATACATGCATGACATAGCAATGCGAGAGAGTGACGGTTATCAACGCGCCAAAAATCAATTTGGTATGTTGGGGCTGTATCAATTTAGCAAAACTACATTGCATGCATTGGGATATAATCGTAGTGCAGAAGAATTTCTAAACAATAAACACTTACAAGATACCATGATGGTCAAGAACTTAAAAGTAAATTATGCAATATTAAAACCATATATTAAACATTACAACAATAAAACATTCAAGGGAGTCCGTATCACCACAGCGGGAGTATTGGCCGCAGCACATTTGGGCGGAGCAGGAAGTGTGATCAGTTGGTTTAATGATGATACTTCGGAAGGTCTTATAGATGCAAATGGTACTTCTATTAAAATGTACATGGTGCAATTTTCCAAACACGGACAGATAATGGGTCAATTATGATATACATTTTATTCGGTATTATGGCACTACTAGTTATTACACTTGGTTATGCGGCATTCAATTTACTGCGCAAAGTGGAACGATACGAAGCAACGATAGAAAAATATTATACTAACACTACTACTATATTACGCACTTCACGAGAACTTGATAGTATGCAAATGTTTGAAAAAGATGATGAAGTTGGATCGTTATTTCAACAATTGATTACTACTATAGGAGATCTTCGGTCGGTCGTATATGAGGATGTCTATGTCAACAAACAAAGCCCCCCCGAAGAATACGAGAGCGAATAAAAAACGAGATGCAGAAGATGTATCACCAACCCGAGCTACAAGAACTTCTAACCGAGTATATTTTACACAAGAAACAGAAAATGCGATTGTACAATATAATTTAGAAGAAGATTTATTTGTTCGGGAAATGATATATAAAAATGAAATTCAAAAACCGTTAGATAAATTAGCAGAAAATGTAATCAACCGATTCAAATTTCCGTATATTCAAGGGACATTTGATGAAGTCAAAGCACAAGTAGTATCCTTCCTAGTAATCAATCTCCACAAATATACGGCAAATAAAGGAAAGGCGTTTTCCTATTTTAGCGTTATTGCTAAAAATTATTTGATTGCCCATAATAATAATGCATGGAAAGAAGAAAAGCGAACTTCATATTTTGCAGATAAGCAAGATGAACAATTTTCTTTAGATGAATTACTTTCCTCCGATTCAGATGCCAAAGAACTTAAAGCAGATTTTTCGGAATTTTTTAGATTGGCTGTACAATATTGGGATTTCAATCTTACCCGCATGTTTAAAAAAAAGAGAGATATTGAAATTGCTAACGCAGTTATTGAACTAATGCGGCATGTCAATAGTTTGGAAAATTTCAATAAAAAAGCATTATATGTAATGATACGGGAGATGACAAACTATAAAACTTCTCATATTACCAAGGTTACGAATAAAATGCGGGCAATTATGATGGGCCAGTTAGAAGAATTTAAACGAACTGGTCACATAGCCGATCCTGCTTTATACTTCGAATATAGCAAGAAGAAACAAGTTAGATGATATTTATAAGTAACCTTTGTAGTTGGGACTATAGATATGTCAAATTTCGATAATGAAGTGTTTGAGGGAAAGACACTTGCCGATGTATTTAAGGATATTTATAACAATACGGATACTAAGCGCAAGCAAATCAATGAGTTTATTAAAAAACTGGTGATGATGATTAAAACACCAGAGGACGCTGTTGTGCTCGGTCCTGTTATAAAAGACTTTTTTGAAGTCAATGTAAAGAATGATGAGCATTTGGTGAGGGTAGCACAAATTGCACAGCGTGTGGTGTCAATAGGAGCCAAGGTAAATGGTTCTGAGGGTGTATTGACGGATTCAGAGAAAGAGCAACTTCTTAAAGAATTGTCTATTGAAGTAGCCGAAATCAAGATTCAAGCCGAAGCATTGGACAATGAGATTTTTGATTTGGAATCTAAATCTGTATGATAGATTATACTACCAAACCAAGCAATAGTAAAATATCACATCCGCAACTAACTAGTACTCAAGATGTGGATACGGCTCAAAAATTTCCATTTATATATGAGGAAGCGTTAATTCGTGATATTATTATCAATGAAGAGCACCCGCTTTATTCTCAGTCTGGATTCAATGTTGGCCAAGCACTGATTAGATTCAAAACTGATTTTAATAAAACAGATGATCAATTATCATGGGCGAATCCAATAGAAAGTAACATACAAGAATATCCATTAAAAAATGAAGTAGTGTTGGTGTATCAAATTTTTGGGCAATGGTTTTACACACGCAAAATCAATGTTACTAGAAAAATTACTCAAAATAGTTTTTATGTTTTGAATAATGAAACATCTATTGAATCCGACCGAATGCGAGTGGACAAATTTAATACTGCTCGTAGAGGCGCAGTAGAAAAACATAGTGTTGGGGAAGTTATAGATTTGGGTTTGCGGGGGAGTGGTAAGGATTTTATAGAGAATCGTGAATTATTACAATTGAAACATTTTGCCGGGGATTTAATCCTCCAAGGCAGATTTGGTAATTCTATACGATTTGGAAGTAGTATGTTGGTAAATGAAGTTGTCAAGCAAAGTCCAAATTTAATTATGCGAGTTGGTCAGAATAAACTTGATCCGGTATCAACATCTCCCGGCTCAAAAACCGCATTGACAGTAGAAGATATTAATAAAGATGATTCTTCTATCTGGATAGTATCAGAGCAAGCAGTAAATATTCAACTAGCTACCAGCGGGTCTGCGGCGTATCTTCGTCCGTTTTTTTCATATCCGGACAATCCTCGGGTTGATCAATATGTGGGCAATCAAATTGTAATGAATAGTGATAGGATATTGATTAATTCTCGTCGCAAAGACATTACAATGACTTCTAATTATAATATTAATTTGAATACTATACGAGATGTAACCATTGACACCAATGGGCAATTCATTAGTTATTCTAATTTGAAAAGATTACATTATACAGCAGATCACACCGAAGAATTTTCTAAGAAAGATCATTGTATAGTTGCTAATAGAATTTTTATTGGCACCTCAACGGAAAAGGATTCTGCAGAACCATTGGTATTGGGGTATCAATTAGCAAAGTTTTTGTTTGATTTTATACAGGCACATGTTACATTTGCTCCAACTCATGTTTTAACTGCTATGGGTCCGGGGGCATTGAATCCTGCACTGGTTACTAAATTAATAGAATTACAAAAGACATATGTTGATGTACTTAATCCAATAAAAGATATTAAAGGTGTGAAAGCATTAACAAGAATTTGCAGTAATAATAGTTTTGTATCTCGTGGTAAGTATGAAATTAAAATTCAAGAATACGGCGGCGGTGGTGGATTTGCTGGTGCTGGCGCCGGAGGAAAATTCTAATGGCACTCATTCCATCTGGAATACGATTAGCTCCCGGCGTTTCGCTTGCTAATGTTTGCAAGGAAATAGTAGACCGTGTTGAACTGCTTGCCCAGAAATTTGCGCCGAATTATGCTATACAAATTAATTCTGGGTATCGTAGTTATACGGAGCAAGCCATATTATGGAATAAAGCTCAAGAATGGAACCGAGTTCATTCTACGAAAATGGTGGCTGCATATCCGGGGGCATCTTCACATGAAGGTACCCGAATGGCGGCAATAGGATTACCAAACTGTAGTAGGGCAATTGATCTTAATATTTTGGGACCACCCGAAGCAACGGACCCCCCTACAGTCGATGATACATATGTTTTATATTCTTCTGCAACCCATCCGCAAGAATATAGTCAATTTGGAGCCGCATGGGAAGCGGAGGGACCAATAACGATGACAGGTGCCAAGGGCGCCATTATTTTTACACCAAAATGGGGTGGGAATTTTGGAGATCCACTTCATTTTTTCTATACTAGTAATCCAGTAGATTCTCCTCCACCGGATGTGAATCAGTCTGTGGTCGGAGTTAGTCCACCGATGGGGGCAAATAAGCCGGTGGAAACGCTCAATGCAACTTTACCGGTTACAAGAGTAAATTGCCCTCCAGTTGGTAAGTAAAATTTTGCTTAAGTTATTAAAAGACATCTAATTATAGTAGATACGAGGAGTGTTGTGTTATGGATAAACAGAAAATATCACAGCTTACGGCATTAATACGGCAAGTAGTCAATGAGGAATTAGAAGCTATTATTCCCGAAATAGTTGGTGAAATTAAAAAAGCCGTAGATGCGAGGGTGCAATTAATGACCGAAGAACTTAGAAAATCAACAGTTCCACCAAAACCGCCATTATCACGAAAGAGAATATCTGAAATAATAGGAGCGGAATTTGATGGTGAAACTATTCGTGCATCCACTCAAACGATGAAATCCCGGGCCTTGACTCGGGAAAACCCCGAGGAAGCGGCACCGCTTTCTACTGGTAATCCGTCTGAAGATGTAGTTCGGGCAATTACAAGAAATTACAGTGATGTAATGGCGAGGTTAAATGCAATGCGACCCGACGTAAAAGGAGTTTATAGAACATAATGCCTACTCCACTGGGAATATTATTACCGATTGAACGAGGAAACGGGGGATATTTTTCGCAAGGATATGATACACTTGAGCAAGTTAAGAGCAATTTTATTAATCTCATTTTAACTCGTCTCGGGGAGCGTGTGCACCAACCCGAATTTGGATGTGGTATACATAATTTTTTGTTTGAACAAAAAATACAAGAAACGATGGAGCTAGCTAGGTTATCAGTTATAGATGCAGTGGCAAAATGGATGCCGTTTTTAGAGTTGCTAGAGGTAACGGTAAATGAAGTGATTTCAAATATTAACACAAATACCTTACAATTATATGCTAAGTATCGGTTGTCCAATGCACCAAATTTGACCGGCGAAATAATCATAACTTTCTGAGAATACTATGGCACTACAGAAATTAACTAAAAAACCAGCTCCTGCATTGAAGGAAATAAAGTATCTTAATAAGAACTTTTTGGATTTTAGACAATCACTTATAAGTTTGTCTAAAGTATATTATCCTAACACATATACTGATTTTAATGAAGCATCTCCCGGAATGATGTTTATAGAAATGGCATCTTATGTGGGGGATGTACTTTCATTTTATGTTGATAATACATTCAAAGAAAATTTGTTGGGGTATGCGGAAGAAAACAAAAATGTCATTTCAATTGCGCAGTCTTTGGGATACAAACCAAGATTAACTGCACCTTCTATTTGTGATGCGGTTTTATTTCAAATTGTTCCCGCGTCAAATACATATGAGCCAGACCCCGATTATCTTTTACATATAGGAGCGGGGAGTACATTTTTTAGTAGTACAAATCCGCAGGTTATGTTCCGCAATATTGATATTGTAGATTTTGCTGACCCGGCAGATCGTGATGTTACGGTATATGCTAGAGATTCTGGCACACAGCAGCCAACATTTTTTCTTGCAGTAAAAAAAGTTAGATTGATATCAAGTACGACAAAATCTATTCAAATAACAATTAATGATCCAGAAAAATTTCATGTTATAACACTTCCTGATAGCAATATAATTAATGTTATTAGTGTAGTAGATTCTCAGAATAATACATGGAATGAAGTGGATTTTTTGGCGCAGGATTATATATTTGACGAAACAACTCCTAATATATATGCAACTGAACCGGGGGTTCCTCCATTATATCGTGCGCAATTAATAAGTTCTCCCCGAAGATTTGTAACTAGATTAACTGAAAATAGTGCATATCAATTAATGTTTGGATCTGGGACCGGTACCGTATCAAC
>Ga0315291_10012079_pt1 | contig 10494 bp, 9 predicted proteins | sample YL17G12_20_MG_FD_203070 | JGI IMG/M metagenome (GOLD analysis project Ga0315291, IMG submission 203070) | Sediment microbial communities from Yellowstone Lake, YNP, Wyoming, USA - YL17G12_20 | ecosystem: Environmental > Aquatic > Freshwater > Lake > Sediment | place: USA: Wyoming | collected... | reverse complement strand
CGCGGCGGGTCGCAAGACACAAGTCCCTAAGCGGCGCTGCACTCGTGGGCACGCCTGAAAACTGTTGAAACTTCACGCCGCCGCCCTTATCATAGCGCCGTTCTGGAGTCCTCGGTCGACGGGCAATTCAAACGTGCACCTTGTCGGTCCGTTGCAGCAGTGGAAGGGGAATCATGGCGCACGAAGTAACGTTGATCACAGGAGACGGAACCGGGCCGGAACTGGCGGCCGTGGCGCGCGAGGTCATCGACGCCACCGGCGTCGCCGTCCGCTGGGACGCGCAGGAGGCGGGCGTGGACTGCGTTGAGAAATACGGCACGCCCCTGCCCGACGCCCTCCTGGCCAGCATCCAGCGTACTCGCGTGGCCCTCAAGGCGCCCATTACGACGCCCGTCGGCACTGGCTTCCGGAGCGTGAACGTGCACCTCAGGCAGGCGTTCAACCTGTACGCCTGCCTGAGGCCGTGCAAGTCGTACCCGGGCGTCCGCAGCCGCTACGACAACATCGACCTGGTGGTGGTGCGAGAGAACACCGAGGACCTGTACGCGGGCATCGAGTTCCAGCGCGGCACGGAGCCGCTCAAGCGCCTCTACGGCGTCATCAACGAACTCAGCGCCAAGAAGATCGCGACCTCGCCCGAGACGACCGGCATCAGCATCAAGCCCATCAGCGTCGAGGCGACCCGGCGGATCCACCACTTCGCCTTCCGCTACGCGCACGAGCACGGCCGCGAAAAGGTCACCACCGTCCACAAGGCCAACATCATGAAGCACTCCGACGGCCTGTGGCTGGAGGTGGCCCGCGAGGTCGCCAGGGAGTACCCCAAGATCGCCTTCGAGGACCGTATAGTTGACAATATGTGCATGCAACTTGTGCAGAAGCCCGAACTGTACGACGTCCTCGTCCTGCCGAACCTGTATGGCGACATCCTGAGCGACCTCTGCGCCGGCCTGGTTGGCGGCCTGGGCGTCGCCCCGGGGGCCAACATCGGCGAGAGCGCCGCCGTCTTCGAAGCCACCCACGGGTCGGCACCCAGGTACAAGGGCCTCAACAAGGTCAACCCGACCGCCCTGATCCTGTCGGGGGCGCTGATGCTGGCTTACCTCGGCGAGAAGCAGGCGGCCTGCCGCCTCAAGCGGGCCGTCGCCGCCGTCATCGCCGAGGGCAAGCAAGTCACCTACGACCTCAAGGCCATCCGCGACGACCCGTCCGCCGTCGGCACCCGCGAAATGGGCCGCGCGATCATCCGCAAACTGGCCCAGGCGTAGCCTCCTCGCGCCGGGCGGTGGGGTCATGAGCGAACAACGGCCAATGCAGACGCCCTCGTCGCGTGCGGACCCCCAGGCCCGGTGGATAGCCCTCATCTCCGGCCAGAAGCGCGGCCTCCTGGCCGGAGCCGCCAGGCTCCTGCTCGCCCTACAGGCGATTCTGTACCGGGCGGCCCTCGCGATCGGCAGCGCCATGTGCCACCTGCCGCGGTATGTGAAGCGCGTCCCCTGTTCGGTAATCAGCGTCGGCAACCTGACCATCGGTGGGACGGGTAAGACCCCCATGGTCGCGTACCTGGCGCGCCTGGCCGCGGCACTGGACCGCCGCCCGCTCATCGTCAGCCGCGGGTACGGCGCCCGGCCGGGCAGACTCAACGAAGAGGCCCGCGAACTCGAGCGCCTCGTGCCCGGCGTGCCTCACGTCCAGAACGCCGATCGCTACCGGGCCATCGTCGACTGGCGGACCCGTCACGCTTGCGACCTGGTCATACTCGACGACGGCTTCCAGCACCGGCGACTGGCGCGCGACCTGGACATCGTGCTTGTCGACGCCCTGCGTCCGTTCGGGTTTGGCCGCGTCCTGCCGCGCGGTCTTCTGCGGGAGCCGCTCTCGGCCCTTCGGCGGGCGGATGTCATTGTCGTCACGCGGGCGGAACTCGTGGCCGCCGCCGAACTCGCTCGCCTGAAGCGCGACCTGGAGCCGCGCCTGCGGCCCGGGACGCCCATTCTCGTGGCCGAGCATCGGCCGACGGCCCTCGTGATGCTCGACGGTTCGCGGCGGCCGCCTGAGTCGCTCCGCGGGCAGAACGTCGCCGCCGCCTGCGCCATAGGGAACCCGGAGGCGTTTCGTCTCACGGTCGAGCATCTGGGGGCGCGCGTCGCGCTCTTCGAGACCTTCCGCGACCACCACCCGTACGCGCCCGCAGATCTGGCGGGTCTCATCCAGGCCGCCCGCACCGCCGGGGCCAAGACGCTTGTGACAACCGGCAAGGACTCGGTAAAATGGCTGCCCTTGATGGAGGGTCAGGCGGCCGCGCCCTCCGTCGAGATAGGCGCCCTGGAGGTGGAGATGGCGCTGGTGGAAGGCGAGGACCTGCTGCGCGGCCGCGTGGCTGCGCTTGGGGCCGTGAAGGCGGGAGGCGAACATGCGCCAACGCAAGATATACCAGCCGATTGACCTCGCCGGGCTCGGCATGTTCTCCATCAGCGAGCGCCGGCACAAGGTCCACCTGGAGGACCTGGCATCGCCGGCCCCGCCCGAGGCCGACCTCGCCGGCTTCTTCGAGTCCCTGCCCACCACGCCCGTCACGACAGCCCTGCGCGAACTTGCCCGCGCCATCGCCGCGGCTTCGCGCAACGATGCGCCGGTGGTCCTTGCGTTCGGCGGGCATGTGATCAAGTGCGGCTTGGGGCCCGTCATCATCGACCTGATGGAGCGCGGCATCGTGACGGCCGTGGCCACGCACGGCGCGGGCGCCATCCACGACATGGAACTGGCGTACCACGGCCAGACCAGCGAGGACCCGGCCCAGACGATCCGAGACGGCACGTTCGGCATGGTCGAGGAAACGCCGAGTTACTTCAACGATGCGGCCCGCCTGGGGCGCCATCGCGGCCTCGGCCAGGCCATCGGCGACCTGATGAACGACGACCCGAAGGAGTTCCCGCACGCGTCGAAGAGCGTGCTCGCCGCCGCCAGCCGGCTCGACTGCGTTGCCACCGTCCACGTGGCCATGGGCACCGACACTGTGCACATGCACCCGCAGGCCGACGGCGCGGCCATCGGCGAGGCCACGCTCCTGGACTTCCGCAAACTCTGCGCCGTCGTGGCCGACATGGCCGCCGGCGTCTGGCTCAACGTCGGCTCGGCGGTCATTCTGCCGGAAGTCTTTATGAAAGCGTACACCGTGGCGACCAACCTCGGGGCGAATCTCGAGAAGATGGTCACCGCCAACCTCGACCAGTTTCAGCATTACCGGCCGCGAGAGAACGTCCTGAAGCGGCCGACGGAGCGCGGCTTTGCGTTGACGGGGCACCACGAAATCCTGCTGCCGCTCCTCAGGCACCTCGTGCTCCTGGAACTCGCCGGTCCGTAGGAAGAGCTTCATGTATCGCCGACTTGTTCAACTTGTGGAAAACCTGGGCCGGCCGCGGATCTGCGTGGTCGGCGACCTCATGGTCGACCGGTACGTCTTCGGCGACGCCGAGCGAATCAGCCCCGAGGCGCCGATCCAGATTCTCCGGGCGGCCGACGAGGAAAGCCGCCTTGGCGGCGCCGGGTCAGTCGTCAACAACCTCGTGGCCCTCGGGGCCGGCGTGTCGGCCTTTGGCGTCGTGGGATGCGACGCCGCCGGCGGCCAGGTCCTGCGCGAACTCCGCGCCGCCGGCGCGAAGACCGCCGGCGTTATCATGGCGCGCGGCCGACCCACGACCATCAAGACGCGTTTTGTCGGCCGGGCCCAGCACCGGATTCCGCAGCAGGTCCTTCGCGTAGATTGGGAGGATGCCGCCCCCCTGCCCCGCGAAGTCGAAGACCGCCTTCTGGCCCGGTTCGCCAAGGCCGTCAAGACGGCCGACGCCGTCGTCGTCAGCGACTACGACAAGGGCGTCCTGACGCCGCGACTGACGCAGGGCGTCATCCGGTTGGCCCGGCGGCGCCGCCTGCCTGTCCTCATCGACCCCATCAAGGGCTGCTACTATGCTAAGTATCGCGGCGCGACGCTCCTGACGCCGAACCGCATGGAGACTGAACTAGCGTCGGGCATCCGCCTGACGGGCCCCGACGCGATTCGCCGGGCGGCCCGCAAACTCCTCGACGACCTCCGCCTCGACGCCCTCGTCATCACGCTCGACAAAGACGGGGCGTACCTGGCGATCAGGGGCGACGGCGGCGAGGCGGTCCCCACGCGGCCACGGCTCGTGTACGACGTCGCAGGCGCGGGCGACATGGTCATCGCCGTGATTGCACTGGCTGTCTCGGCGGGCGCGGCCCTCGTCGACGCTGTGCGGCTGGCGAACGTGGCAGGCGGCCTGGAGGTCGAGAAGTTCGGCGTCCAGACCGTCACGCGAGACGAGATCATCGCCGAACTCCTCGGCGAGGCACGCCACGCCGGCGACAAACTGCGGGCCCTGAACGACCTCCTGGTCGACCTCGACCGGCACCGCCGCTTGGGCCGGACCATCGTCTTCGCCAACGGGTGCTTCGACCTCATTCACTCCGGGCACGTCGAGTTCTTCGACTTCGCCGGGCGCCAGGGCGACGTGCTCGTCGTGGGGCTCAACTCCGACCGCAGCGTCCGCGCCCTCAAGGGGCCGATGCGGCCGATCTGCTCCGAGCGGGAGCGGGCCCGCGTGCTCTCGGCCCTGGAGGTCATCGACTACATCGCCATCTTTGACGAGGACACGCCGCTGAGACTCATCCAGGCCGTCCGGCCCAACGTTCTCGTCAAGGGCGAGGACTGGCGCTACAAGGGCGTGGTCGGCCGCGAGTTCGTTGAGTCGCACGGCGGGCGAGTGGTGCTCTCGCCGCTCGTCAAGGGCCTGAGCACGACCGAACTGGTCCGGCGCATCCGCGAGTCCGCGCCGGCGGGTCAACCGCAGGGGCAGGCGAAGCATGCAAAGTGACAATGCCATGATCGGCGCGATCCGCGAGAGCCTTCGTGCAACGGCCGACGTCTATGCCGCGATGGCCGACCAACTTCCCGAGCCGGTCGCCGGCGCCGCTCGCGTGCTCATCGCGGCCCTGCGCGGCGGTCACACCATTTACGTGTGCGGCAACGGCGGCAGCGCTTCCCAGGCCCAGCACATCGCCGGAGAACTCGTCGGCCGCTTTCGCCAGGACCGGGCTGCCCTCGCCTGCGTTGCTCTCTCTACCGATACAAGCGTGCTGACGGCCGTCGCGAACGACTACGAGTTCGACGCCGTCTTCGAGCGGCAGATCGATGCCCTGGTGCACGAGGGCGACGTCCTCTGGGCGCTCACGACGAGCGGTTCGAGCCCCAACGTGGTCAAGGCGGCGGCCCTGGCGCGGCGGCGCGGCGCAAAGGTCGTCGGCATGACCGGCCGCGGGGGCGGGAGACTTCGAGAACTCTGCGACGTGCTGCTTGCCGTGCCCGCAGACTTGAGCCCCGAGATTCAGGAGGGGCACCTGGCCCTGCTTCACATTCTGTGCGGTCTCGTGGAACAAGCGATGTTTCCGACCGCCGGGCGAGAACGCAAGGAGTGAGCGACGTGGCCGACCCGGCCGTTTTTCTGGACCGCGATGGAACGCTGATCGAGGAGGTCGGCTGCCCGACCCGCCCGGAGCAGATCCGGATCCTCGGCGGCGTCGCCAGGGCGCTGGCGCGCCTGGCGAAGGCCGGGTACAGGCTCATCGTGGTCACCAATCAGTCGGCGATCGCCCGGGGCCTGATGTCCGAAGACGACCTTCACCGGTTCCACCAGGCCCTCGACGAGCAACTCGACCTTCTGGGCGCCCGCGTTGACGCCTACTACGCCTGTCCGCATCATCCCGACCCGGGCGACACGCCGCGGCCCGACCTGGCCGTCGATTGCGATTGCCGCAAGCCCAAGCCGGGGCTGATTCTGCGGGCGGCGGCTGACCTCGATATCGACCTTGCCCGCTCCTGGACGGTCGGCGACACGTGGCGCGATGTTGCGGCCGGCAGGTCCGCCGGCACCCGGACCGTCAAACTGCCGGCCGATCCATCGATCGACAGCCCGCCGCCCGAATCTGCCCAGCCGCCGACCGCCCAGGCCGGAAGCCTCGACGAAGCCGCCGCAATCATCCTCGGCACCGCGATGGATGTCGGTGAAGAGGCCGCTGCGGAGACGCCGGAGCCCGACGAACCAAAGGCAGAGGCTGCGGCCGATATCCCGGCGCCGACGCCAGCCCGGGCCGTTGAAAACGCCGAGCCGCCGGCCGCCGAGCTGGCGCCGGATGTGTCCGCCGCCGGCGCCGCCGCATCTCTCAAGCCGCCGGTTGAGGACGTGCCGCCGGCGCCTGAGCCGCCGCCCGCGCCGCCCCTTGCGGAGGAGCCCGCGCCTGCACCCGAGAAAGCCGCTGCCCTGCGCACGGTGCGCGGCACGTGCGCGCGCTGCGGCCAGGATGTTTCGGAGTCGGACATCGCGGCGGGCGTGGCGGGCGAGCGCGAGGGCTTCCTTTTGTGCCGCGAGTGCCTCGCCCGCCTGCCGCACGATGGCGCCGAGGAGTCTTCGGCCGGTGCGGAGGCCCTCCTTCGCGCGATCCTCATGGAAGTGCGCCGCCTCGGCCGGCGCCGGGCCGGCGGGAGTCTGAGTTTCCTGCGGCTCCTGGCGTACCTGGTCCAGGCGGGGGCCTTGTTCTGCGGCCTCGTGCTCGGCCTCGTGAGCGAAGAGAGAGCGATGTATCTCCAGATCGCCATCCTTCTGCAACTTCTCGTGGTGACCCTGCTCCTCCTGGAGAGGAACTCATGACCCTGGCCGTGGCATTGCCGAACTGGGTAGGCGATGCCGTCATGGCCACGCCTACCTTGCGGGCGCTGCGGGCGCGGCTGCCGCAAGAGCGGATCCTTGCCGTCCTGCGGCCGTACGTCCGGCCGGTCCTCGACCCTAACCCCTGGGTCGATGCGTACATCGAAGTCGGCAAGACGGCGTCCGATTTCAAGCGCGCCGCGTCGGCCCTGCGGTACGAACGCGTCGACACGGGCATCCTGCTGCCTAACAGCGCCCGCAGCGCGATGCTCTTCTGGCTGGGCGGCGTGCGGCGTCGGATAGGCTACGCCCGCGGCGGCCGCGGCTTCCTCCTGACGGACCGCCTGCGCGTAGCGCGCCGCGACGGGCGGTTTGTGCCCACGCCGCAGATTACGTACTACCTCGCCTTGGCGGCCGTGCTCGGCGCCGGCGCCGATGATAGGCGGCTGGAACTCTTTGCGACCGAGGCCGACGAGGCGGCTGCGGCGGCGGCTTTCCAGGCCTGCCGACTCGAGCCGGCCCGGACGCTGCTCCTTTGCCCCGGCTACGCCTTCGGGCCGTCGAAGGGCTGGCCCGTCGAGCACTGGGCGGCGCTCACACGCGGCGCCAAGGAACGCCTCGGTCTGGACTCGGCCATTTTGTGCAGCCCCTCCGAGGCGCCGATTGCGGCCGCCATCTCCGAGGCGGCCGGCGGATGCCCCACTTTTCACGACAAGGGCATCAACCTGGCGTCGGCCCGGGCCGTCGTCCGGCAGGCCCGGGCCATGGTCGCCATCGACAGCGGGCTGAGGCACTACGCCGCCGCCTTCAGCCGGCCGGTGGTCGCCCTCTTCGGCCCGACGCACATCGAGTGGACCGAGACGTGGTACGCCAAGGAGGTGCGGCTCCAGGGCATCGCCCCGTGCGGGCCGTGCCAGGAGCCGACGTGCCCGACCGGGACGTCGGAGTGCATGTGGAAGATCAAGCCCGACGAGGCCCTCGACGCCCTGGCCGAAGCCCTTCGCCGCGACAATACGTGACGAGGCGCGCCGCTCGCGGCGCGCGAAAGGACTATGCTCGACCGCCAGGAACTCGAAGATATTCGCCTGGGCCGCCGGTTGCCCGGCAACCTGGCCTCGATCGTCATTCCGCACTACCAGACGGCGGAACTCGCGCGGCTGTGCCTCCGTGCCATCCGGCGCCTGACCGACCACCCCCACGAGGTCATCGTGGTGGACAACCATTCCGAGGACGGATCGCTCGAAGTTCTGCGCGGCATCGCGTGGATTCGCCTGATCGAGCGCGGCCCGGAGGCCGAGCCTAACCCCGTCCTCGCGCACGCGGCGGCCATGGATATCGGCATGGCCGCCGCACGCGGATGCTGGCTCGTCAGTTTCCATACCGATACAATCGTGCGAAACGAAGGCTGGCTCGCGGCACTCATCGGCCGCCTGGAGGCCAACCCGCATGCCGCGGCAATCGGGTCAGACAAACTCGACACCGATCCGTCGTGGTATCGCGCCATGAAGCGCCTGGGCGACTGGCGCGGTGCGAAGGCAGCCCTCAGGCGAGTCGCCGGGATGCCGCCGAACCCCCGGCACGCGCCGGGAACCTGGTATCCGCGGTCGTTTTGCGCGGTGTACCGGCTGGACCTCGTGCGCCGGCTGGGCCTGAACTGGCAGCCCGATGCGGCGCACGCGGCCGGGGAACTCCTCTACCGCGGCCTGGCCAGCGCCGGTTACGAGGGCATTCAACTGACCTCGGACGAGGTGCACGCTTACGTGGACCACGTCGCACACGCGACGGCCCTCCTGGGGCGAGGCGGCATCGGGCACTGGCGCGGAAACGCCAAGGTCCGCGGGGCCCTGCGCCGGGTCATGGGCACGGGCCTGGCACGCGAACTGCTGAGCGACGATTCATTGGACCGCTGACGCACCATGGCGACGCTGACCGTTCAACCCGAATATCGCGCCCTGGTCGAATCGAACGGCCTGGCGAACTTCGACGCCCTCTTTGCCGCCGGCGAGCACCAGCGCATCGACGGCCACAACCTGCGGTCGGTGTCTCGCCTTGAACTTCGGGCCGGCGACCGGCAGACCGTGGTGGTCTACCTGAAACGCTGGTGGGGAGCGCGGGCAGGGCTTGCGTGGGTAGACCTGCTGTATCTGCGCCGGCCCATGACGGCGGCATGCCGCGAGTGGTCGAACTCCATGAGGCTCCTCCGCGCCGGCATCGCCGTGGCTGAACCCGTGGCATTGGGGCGGAGCCGCGGCGCCGACGGACCCCGCGCGCTAGTGGCGTTCCGCGGAGTCAGCGGGCCGTCGCTGGCGGCGCTCATTTACGCCGTCGAGACAGGCCAACCGCCGCCTTCGGCCCAACTTCGCCGGGCTATTGCCGAGGAGGTCGGCCGCGCCGTGCGGCGGATGCACGATGCAGGCTTCGCGATGCCCGACCTATACGCCAAGCACGTGTTCCTGGAGGACCTCGAGAGCGGACGGCCGCGAGTGGTTCTCATCGACGTGCTGCGCGTCGGCAGGTTGAGCCCCGGGCGCACCGCGGCGGACTTGGCCGCGCTCTACACGAGCACACAGGGGTCCTGCGTCCGGCCGGCCGACCGCCTGCACCTTCTGCGGGCCTACCTGGGCGTGCAGCGGCTGGACTCGGGGGCCAGGCTGCTTATCGACCGCATCGAATGGTTTGCCGGGGGCATGGGCGGGCGCGGCAGGGACCCGAACCTGCTGGCCTCGTGGCGGATCGCCCCGCCGGGCGTCGTCCCGCTGGCCGACGAGAAGATGACCTCTGTCGACGGCGGGCGGCTTTACGTGAACGAGGCGTTCCGGCCGGTACTCGAGGCGGCGGGCCTCATGGACCTCGATCGCCTGATGGCCCTCGAAGGCGGCGAGGCTTTCCGCGAGGCGCCCGGCCGACGCACAGTGCGGCTGGAACTCCCGGCCCCGGGCGGCGGGCGGCGCCTACTCTACCTCAAGCGTTACACGGCGGCGCCGCTGCGGAAAAGGCTGCGGCGGATGTTCAGCATGAACCCGCCGGTCTCGATGGCCATGGCTGAGGTGGGCGGCATCGCCCGCCTGTCGGCCATCGGAATTGCGAGCATGCGGCCGGTGGCGTTCGGCCAGGAGATCGCCGGCCGCGGCTGGTCGGAGCGCAGTTGCCTCGTGACCGAAGAGGTGGCCGGCGCGACCCAGGCCGACGATTACTGCCACGCGCATTTTGCACCGCCGCGGTCGCGCGATGAAGTGGCGGCCAAGCGGCGCCTGGTCCGAAGCATCGCGGACCTCGCGCGGCGGTTGCATCAGGCTGACCTGTCGCACCGCGACTTCTACCTGTGCCACGTCCTCGTGCGGCCGGTCGAGGGGGCCGAGCCTGTCCTCCACCTGATCGACCTCCAGCGCCTCACACGGCACCGCCGCGGCATCGGCGAGCGGTGGGCCGTCAAAGACCTGGCCGCCCTGCTCTTCTCGTCGTGGCCTTCGCCCGCGACGGGCATCCGCGCCAACGTTTTCACGAACACGGACCGGATGCGTTTTGCCCGCGCCCACTTCGGCGTGGAGCGGCTGACGGCCGAGCACAAGAGGCTCCTTCGCCGCGTGGTCGCGAAGGCCCGCGCCATCGCCTGCCACGAAGATCGCCGCCGCGAGCGCGAGGAGGGCCGCGCATGAAGATCGGGTTCCAGATCGAGCATCTCGATCCGGCCCGCGGCGGCGCGGAGACGTACGTCTACCGCTTTGCGAAGACACTCCTGGCGGCGGGGCACGAGGTCCACCTGTTCGCCGAGGAA
>Ga0315291_10012077_pt1 | contig 10495 bp, 13 predicted proteins | sample YL17G12_20_MG_FD_203070 | JGI IMG/M metagenome (GOLD analysis project Ga0315291, IMG submission 203070) | Sediment microbial communities from Yellowstone Lake, YNP, Wyoming, USA - YL17G12_20 | ecosystem: Environmental > Aquatic > Freshwater > Lake > Sediment | place: USA: Wyoming | collected... | reverse complement strand
CGACCCTCGCAGCATTCAACATCACCGCTATGATTTCGAGCCGGTCCCTTCGTTTACGCGGGTCTTCCCCAACCTCACGAAGCAACACGATCAACTCGCTGTTCTATGACGAGACACCAGACGACCGCACCTAAAAGGAGTATTCCCAAAGGAGACATGCCCAAAAGTTATCCAAAAGTTATGGAACGCCCGTGCCATATTAAACTCAGGTCATCTGCTATTTAGAATGTGTTTAGGAAGAGCGCGCACTACATATTCTTGGATAGGATATGCATAACAATGCGTGCGCGATTATGAAAAACGAGAGCGTAAACGTCAAGGCTACATGACTGAGCAAGAAATAAACGAAAAGTATGGGAGTGAAGAGCAACCAGAACCGTAGCAAGAACAGACAGATTCAGACGAAGAGACAAGCAACGACCAAACCGACAACACAACTGAAGGCTAGGTTTTGCTTCTGGTTAGATCTTTTGCTAAGGCCGAAAACGAGAGAAAACCATAATCACCGTCAAGGCTTACTAGAAAACTTGCCGAACCCGTTACAATCCAAGAATTCTGCTTGAGTCTTCTTTCAAATTCTGCATAAGAAGAATAGTCTTCATGAAGCGAAACAACCACATGCGAACACTTCAAGCCTAACCCTCTTTCAAACATTAGAATATTCTGGAAAGTGCCTAGTGCCCTTTCAAATTCTTTCGAATCAGGTTCTTTATCCACGGCAAGAAAGGTTATAGCTAAGATTTCAAACCCTAACTTGCGGAAGTCTGGAATCACGGTATATTCTTTTATGATGCCTTCTTTCCTTAATTTCTTGATTGTTCTGCTAACTGTCGGTTGAGAAACTCCCATTGCCTTAGCTAGTTCTCTGTCACTTCTTAGCGCGCGCGCTTTTTCCGAGTAGGTCTTTAGAGATTATGTGACCGTGACAATGGAAGACTCGGGCGATGTATCTTTCTTCAAGCATGTTCTTATCGTAGAGGCACAGCCCACAAATGTCAGAAGCAAGTTGTCTGCCTAACGATTCCTCGTATCTTAATAACTCTTCACCTTTTCTGTTGCTGATGAAGACCGCTACTTCGCCAGCAGAATGCACTCCCGCAAATCCGGCTTTCTTCTTCTCGTGAATAAGCGTCTGCGCGCGCGCGCGCGCGCGCGCGGGGGAAATAGTGGTTCGCCTGTCTTTTTGAAATTTGGCCCTACAAGAAGATCAAACCAGCTAGTGGTGGGCCCAGAGAGATACTTTTTGCTCGGAATCATGAAAGGACATTATGGGCCCAGCGAAATAAGGTATCACATAGGAATTGCGGCTATAACACCTGTCAATTACCTAAAAGAAATCTTGGAAAGCGATACCCTGCAGAGACAACGGGGTAAAATTCAGTAAAAGCAACGTCTTAATGTGCGGCATCATAGCGCGCGCTCAAGTCATTAATCCATACGTATTTCACGGTTGAACCTAGCGCTCGAAACATTCGTTCTTTTACATTAGTTCCACCGAAAACCAATATGCCGAAAAGAAGATAAACTCTGAGTGTCAAATAGGTGCGGCGTGAGCTGGTAGTGCTTGGGTCCTAAAGACATCAAACGAGAGCTTCGGAAGAACTTGTGGAGAGCAGAGAATTACGACGACATGTTGGGTGCTTTGTTGATTGACTATCAACTTGAGGAACACGGATATTCCAAATATGTTAACCATTGATTTCACCTTGGACTATGTTGCCGCAAGAGTTTAAGGGATTTCTGGCATCGTCAAAGAACAGTATTCTTTCAGAGTCCCAACAAAGAATAGTGTTCCACAATAAGCTCAGCAAGGAACAGTGTCCACAAATGTACATATTGACCCTGAAAAATAGGAACCAGTTCAAAGCCATCATGAATCTTGAATTGCCATGTTCTGACTAGTAGTTTTCTATTTCAAGCGCAATAACCAGACTTTCGCCCTAACCCTTCTTGCCAATGATGCTTCTTTTTCTCAACCATTTTCATGAAGGCATCTTGAAGTTCTTGCTTCTCAATAACGCGGCAAGCCCTTGTGTAAGACCCTATTATTTGAAGCTCGCTTCTATCATTTGACCAAGTTAACTTCTCTCCTTTTGAGTCTTTCAGAATTGCGTCACAAAACTCTCTGTCAAAGGGAATTGCGTATTTAAAACGATGTGATCGGAGCGAACCTTTGAAGACCCAAAATCCATCCCAAAACTGCGGGTCAAATATTGCCCTCCGCACGTGCGCATTGTTTTTGAAAAGTTTCATAACTGATGCTTCGGGTTTTGTTTTAACATCTTTCAAAACATAATCGACTTCGAAGAACCCGACCAAAAAGAACCCGCCCTCATGGAAGACCTTATCCTGAAGTTTTACCAACCTTGCAAGGAAGAAAATAAAATCGCCTTTACACGCCTTCTTCAAATTAGCCGCTCTGGGAGAAAATGTTGGGTAGTCTCCATAGGTAAAAGTTACGAATTCGGGATCATTATGAACTCTCAAATTATTGTAACCTCTTGGAATTAATTGCAAAAGGTCTATTCCATTATACGATCTAAGATCTTTGTAACGTGGCAAAGCGGAACATTGAGGGCAGCTCACTCTCCGCCCTTTTTCAGGAATCGGAATGAAATCAAAGGTGCCATTTAGAAAAATCGGGCTTTTAAGTGCACCATGACTAGCATTAACTCCTACATTGACTATGAAGGTCTTGTTCATAAGAGAAGAAACACCTTATGACTATCAGCGATTTTCGAAAGGACATTCTCTGAGTGCATTACAAAGGCAGACTCTTTCCGAAGTTGCTTTTCCGATTCTTTTCCAGATCTCTGTGAGAGGCTCCAACAGGACGTTTCCGAAATTGCCGAAAGAAGCTAGTCTTTCTTGGAGCCCCAAACAAGGTAATGCAATTCCCTCACATGTGATGGCGATTTTTCTACCAACTGAGCAGGAATTGCTTAGTTCAGTTATTAATCCCCCGATTTGAATAGTCAATCCATCTTGATTAATAATGCTCACAGCTGAGGAAGCGAACTCATGCATCTCCTCAGGGGCAAGTTCAAGTCTTCGTCTGTTCTCACGGGCCCTTCCTTGCGGAGAAAATTCAAAGATTTTTATGGATTTGGCGCCTAGTGACTTACCAATGTGTACCACTTTCTGAAATTCCCCATAATTAATTCTCATGGGTGTGAAATGAATTCGAGTCGAAATTTTGTATTCTTTCAACAGTTTCAAAGCCAAACATGCTCTTTCAAAGCTTCCAGCAACTCCAGTGATCATGTCATGAGTTTTTTCGGTTCCCTCTATACTTATGCAGACTAGGTCTATTTCGGTCCCGTGCAGTTCTCTAGCCAACGTCTCGTCCAGTAGATATCCTGAAGTATAGACACTTGTCAGTAACGAACAATTTTTCGCAGCTCTGATAATTTCAAGAACAAAGGAAGTTTCCCTTAAGAATGGTTCCCCGCCAGTAATACTAATGGTTTTTCCGCCTAACTGTGAAAATTCGGAAACAACTCTTGTAATGTCTCGAAGGGGCAGTTCCTTCCCGCATTTCGCTTGATCTATTCCTGTGGAACAGTGAATGCATTTTAGGGGGCATCTCTTTGTAATCTCAATTTCAAGTCGGTTTGGTTTAGTCAAGTAGTCTGGTCTCAAAGCTTCGCGAATCTGCAAGGGTCTCCCTCAAGTTTTCTTAATTCTTTTTCTTAGAGGGGGCCAAATATACGCAACTATTGAAACTACAGAAGAAAGCAGCGTTAGAATGAACGAAACTTGACCTGAGATGACATTCCAGTATTGCAAAGACAAAAACACCAAAATAGCTGATAGTCCAATAATTGGAATCTTGTGTGCGCGACCCATTTCTCCTTTAAGCTTTAGGATCTGTTTGCATATTCTATAACTCTTGATGCCATCTATTGAGTGTATATCGTTTAGTAGTTTTTCATTCAGATCTGTTGAATTGTCCAGAGGCGATCTTTGCAAGTCCGGAAATCCTGGTCCTCTTCCTGTGTATCTCCTTACATCCTTCCCATGTATCTTGAAAAAGGTGAGGTGGAAGATTTTCTGCCCCTTTTTCAGTTTACAAGGTTGACTTCCAACATTTTGAAAACCTAGATTGAGGGATAGATTATAACCTGGGTCTGTCTTTCCACCATGTGCCCATAAGCCTTGGACAAGCAATTTCATTTTTGGAGATCCGATTGCATAAACGTTGTCTGGAAGGTTCAGAACCTCTTCTGTCTTCACAATGATCGATTCGCCTGGATAGACTTCTATCTCTTCTCCATCACACATCTCTTCGTTGATGCCTTTAGTGACGCAACGTACTTCCTTTCCAAGTCGAAGATCATATCCCATTGGATCTAGGCACGTACTGTCAAATCCTTCTGAGAAAAGGCTTCTCAACTCATCTCCAACTAATAGTTCTACGTGAGATAGAACAGGAGGAGGTGTTTGGGAGGAAGATCTTCTCCTTTCACTCATTTAATTCTGCCCCAGATAATATATGTAGGGAATTAATAAGAATTATCCATTCTTCGCCACGGCAATTTAGATAAGAAAACAAGATATCAAGTTTCTCCTTCAATTATTGCAACTGATAGTGCCCCTAAAACTGCAGAAGCAGTTGAGTCGCCCATTTGCAAAAGTAGGTCATCCATCACTATTGAGTTGAGGAGCAAAGCTAGATAGGCTTTAGTGTAGATATCATAAATGAATGCTGTGAAGCCTGCTTTAGTTATCTTGGCCGCTGCCTCATTGACAAAACCTAAGACTGCTAAAGCTTTTATTCGCTTGTTTACGCTTGCGTAGCGTGTATGCTTGAACCCTCTGAGGTTAGTTACCTGTTTGTGTATGCTGTAAATGGTTTGCGGACCTCCTTGAGCGCGCGCGCAAACTCCGCAAACAAAGAAGCAGAAACATTATGAAATGTCAAGTCCACGAGAAGGTCGTCTTCTATGGCTAAGACTGCTGTTTTCTTTTTCATGCACAATCGCCAGGGACTCATTCTTATGGGTAAAACGGTCAAAAAGACAGGCGTCTCAGCGAACCTCCAGCACTGGGGAGAGGGCAATTAAAGTGATTCCACAAATGTGGAAAACGTCGCTGCTTTAGTTTTCCAGGTATTTATATTAGAACTCATACAACTAATTAAGGAACCTGGGAACCAATGGAAGAAAGAGTCTTGCGCGAATATTTGCTCAAAGAAATTGAGATCACACAACGTGTTATAGATAGAATGGGTAGCAATTCGTTCCTCATAAAAGGGTGGGCGATAACTTTGGTTGTGGCAACACTTTTGCTGGGCAGGTCTTCATATTATCATTATGTAGCATTTTTACCCTGGTTCATGTTCTGGTATCTCGACGCTCATTTTTTACGACTAGAGAAATTATATCGAAAATTGTATGGTTGGCTGATTGGGAATCGGTTAACTAGCCAAGAATTTCTTCTGGATATGGACAGGACGAATTTAGAGAAACGGTTTGGGAAAGAGGTCGATTGTCTCCAACAGGTGATGTTTTCCAAAACTTTGCTTGCCTTTTATGGTTTGTTGCTTGTCTTAATCGTTGCATCTGCTTTCGTTGATATGTTGCTAGTATAATTAAGTTTAAGTGCGTCACGAACGAGTTATTATACGTTGGGAACGCTAAATGACAAGAAGGGTCTTCTTCAGCTTCCACCATGAACGTGACGCTTGGAGAGCGGGGCAAGTCAGAAACTGCTGGGTTTGCAAGCCCGATAGGGAGTCTGCTGGATTTTGGGATGCCGCTGAATGGGAGGAAGTCAAGAAAAAAGGAGACGACGCAGTAAAACGCTGGATAGATAGGAGAATCGAAAGAACCTCTGTAACAATCGTCTTAATTGGTGCAGAAACCTGTGAGCGAGAATGGGTTAGGTACGAGATTCAGAGGAGTCATGAAAGAGGAAACGGGATAATCGGCATTCGCATTCATAATCTCAAGGATCAAAATAGTCAAACTGACCAGCCGGGCGATGTTGACTTTGGCAAAATCGACGGTGAACACAGTTTTTCAGACCTTTATCCAATCTATGATTGGGAAGCAGATAATGGGTATGACAATATAGGTGATTGGGTTGAAGCAAGTGCCCTTGCAGCAGGGCGTCAAGAACTAGGACCGCCTTCTTACACTTCGAGAACTACCTGCGGCCACAGGAGATGAAGGCAAAAACCTTGAAAAAATCACTTGCAAAATCCTCCAATCTGGACGTGCGTCCACCTAACCCACCATGGCAGCCTATTCCACAAAGCACAACAGACGAAGCGATTTTAACATTCTATTATGGTGATTCAAAATCTCCCATCGTACCTATTAGGGATGTATCTAACAAAAAAGATCCAAAACCTGACCCTAATGTGGAGACGTTTACATACGGCTTATTTAGTGTTTGCTGCAACAAAGCAAGAAAGAGAATAGTTAAGCAAGGTATTGGTACCCAGTTCTTTTGTACATCTAGACTTAACGGAATTAGAGTTTTGACTGGTTATTATCGCCCATCTTGGTATTGCAAAATAACCGATGAGGATTATGCTATAGCCGCCAAGTCTGGGCGATTCATATCCCCTGGGTATGTTTTGAGTGATCTGGTTAATTTTCTGGATGGATATCCTATAGATAGATTCTTCAGAGGCTCCAAAAGAATCCCCGAGGAAGTAGCTGAAAAACTCTTATTATTGGTTAATAGCGCTCCGGACGTTACTTCCCGATATGTCTCAGAAATTAATCGTCTTGAAAAGTACTCACTAGAACAATATGGAAACATGTACCTTGATCGATTAGAAGGTTTTTCTTGGGAGTACGCGGCAGAACTAATGAAAAAATGGGGTTTACTCTGATTTCAGTACATAAATTTCTCTAAGTCTGCAACAACTGAATGAGGATTCATTGAATGAACCGTAGAAAGCATAAGCTAAGAGCAAGTCCGAAACTTGCTCACATAGACTTGGAAATAACACGAAACTGCAATCTTGGATGCATACATTGCTCTGCATCGTCAAGAAATCGAGGAAAAGAAATGCCTGTAGACAAAGTAAAAACAATACTGCAGGAAGCGATTACAATGGGTCTGGAAAAAGTCGGGTTAACCGGCGGAGAACCTTTTCTACGAAGAGAAAAACTGATGAATATCGGTAATTTCTGCAAAAACGAGTTAAACGTTCCAATACACATCCACTCTAATGGAACCAAAATCTCTAAACAAGATGCTGAGTGGATCAAACAAACCGAGGCGGAGATCACAATTCCCTTGTACGGAAACGACGCAACAATCCATGATAGCATAACAAACAGAAAAGGGTCTTTTTCTAGGACACTCACTGGTCTCAAAAATTTGATAAACGTAAATGCGAATCTGTGCGTCTATATAGTGCCCATGAAACAAAACCTACAGACGATTCAGCCATTAATAAGACGAGTTCACGATTTAGGCGTCCGACGTGTTAGAGTTCTTTCACTTTCACCAACAGGAAGGGCTAAAACCCAGTTTGAGAGGCTTGAACTCAGCGAGACAGATAGGAAACGTCTCAATCGTGAGCTATTGAAGATACGCAAAGAACTAAAGCTTGACCTAAGCATGGGCTTTTGCACCAGCCAGAATTTTGCAGGCTTAAGTATTCTAGAAGGGCATGAAAAATGTTTTGCAGCGGAGAACCGAGTTCATATCGATACTTTCGGGAATGTTTTTCCATGTACGGCTTCATCTGGAAGAATAATCTTCGCTGCCGGCAACTTGCTTGTGCCTGAAAACAGTCTTCACTCTATATGGACAACATCACCTCTACTTCAGTTTTTCAGGAGTTTTCATAGAAATCCGCCAAAGAAATGTTCAAGCTGCAGCAAGCACAGCTCTTGCATGTCAGGATGCAGAGTTAAGATGTCATACAAATACGGTGACGTTACGATTGCCGATCCCAATTGCAAAGGACCACATAACTAAAATACTTTAACTGTGTAAATTTAGAAAAATGAGGCATCCTGACTTGAAAGTTGTTATCTGCGGAAGCTTTGGAGACCTTGAGGGATTCATGCAAGTTTTGTACGATCTTCAGGAAAAATATGGAACATCGAACGTCTTTCCAGGCAAGGAGCATTTGGAGAAATCTAACCCGTGCATTTTTGCTCATCACGTCACAGAGAAAGAAACAGAGGAAACCTTGATTATTCGATCAAAACTCATGGAGTCTTATTTTGACAATATCGACAACGCTGATTTGGTTGTGATACTAAATGAGAAAAATGGGCACGAGCACTATGGCATTGGAACAACTATGGAACTTGGATACGCGTATGCTAGAGGCAAAAAAATCTGCTTCACGAAGCAACCAACAAACGCAAATATTCTAAGTCTGTTAAAAGCTTTCAACAAATTGAATGAAGAGCTATATGTGTAATCATAGATTCGCACAATCAAGTCCGTACGTCAACATACATTCAACTCCTGATTGATTTGAGTTCTCAATTTTCCTGCCTTTTTGCCTATAGTTGAGACAATTTTATTTTCCTACGCAAAATCTAAAGGTCTAAACAACTGACCTGTTTAGTATGATCGGCATAGAATTTGAGAATCCAAACCAGGTCGATAGGCTGGCTGATTTTGCCATTCAAAAAATTCAGAGTGCTAGCGATAAGATTCTCTATGTAGCGCGCGCGCTTAACCGGATTACGACGATATTACAGTGAGCTTAAAGTATGACTGAATGGAAAGCGCAGCTGGAGAGCTTTGACTCCTTACTTAAAGAGCTTAAGCAGAATCGAGAACAAGGTGGTAGCCTTCGTTTTGATCGATCCGTCATAGTTGCCAGCGACATTGCAGAGCAGTTTTACTGTGAAAAGAAAGTTGAAATGGAGTATCTCCATGGCGAGGTAGAAACTGAAGCGAAGAACGTCGGCACCGAAGCTCATGAAAAACTGACTGAGGACTCCGTTAAAGTCAAAAGAGATGAACTGTGGCAGAAAATCTATGGCGCCAAACGGGTGTTTGCTTTGGAGATGTTTCTTCTCGCAAAATACGGTGACGTGCTTCTTGCTGGCAAGCCTGACGCAGTACTTTTTGCGCGAGGATTTCCACTTGTAGTCCTTGAGTACAAGTTCAGTGGAAGCGGCGTGGACTATCATTCTTACCATGTGCAGGCGCAAACGTATGGTGTTCTGCTTGGGAACATGGGTTTTGACACGAGCAGGCTGTTTTATGCAATTGTGGTGGCTGATCCGAAGACGAAAGGCAGCAGGGAATTAAGGCAAAATGCGATACGCATCGTAATGGGAAATGGCCCACGGGAAGCGGTACATTCCATTAATGACGCCAAGATTTACTTCTGCAAATTCAACCGTATAAACGCAGAAAAGGATCTAACTTGGGCTCTTGAGTTCTGGAGAAGGAACAGGGAAGCTGAACCAACAAGCAACCAAAACAAATGCGCAAGATGCGAATACCAAACCCGTTGCCAAGACTAGGACGGAGACCCTAACCCCAAAGCCCTCGCGCAAACAAGCCGCATGCTAAACGATTTCATCGCCAACCTGCAGGCCGAAAACCTCGCTCTAGGCACCGTAAGCAACCACGCAAAAGGCGTCAAAGCCCTATTCTGCTGCAACGGACTAAAAGCGCGCGCGCCGTCCTAAAATAGCTAAACATGAAAGATTCAACACACAAAAAAGAAGGGATGTGCGGGGTCATGAAACTCGAAAAATGGAGACGTCACCAATGGAAGCCGAGATACCTCACCCCGGCCACTTTGATGGACTTTTCCGTGACTCCGTACGCTTCTCCCTCTGTTTTCGTTTGCGGAAGAGCTGCACGCCTTCCATGACGACGAAGGGCTCGAAACCGACTTCTCCGAGCTTGACGGCTTCTATACTTGGTCTGGGCTGCGCGAATGATAAAGCTGTCGCCTGGAAGGTTCTTGAACAGGCTGCGGTCAAGCTGAATGTAAAGCATGGTATTGTCGATTTCCCGGTGGGTTAGGAACTCCTTGACGTGCATGATGTCCTTGGTGTAGTGGTATTCCATTGTGGCCTTCCAATGTCTGAGGCTGTGGAAGAACATAAAAAAAGGGGAAACTCGGTATAAATTCACGCTTGAGCGTTGGTAGCCCGGGAGAGATTCGAACTCTCTCACACGTAGGGCTTGGAAAGGAGGCTGACTTGAACCCGTCTAGGGGTTAATCCCCATAAAGCTGTTGCTCACTGCGCATCAACATGTGGCCGCAAAAACTTTGAATACATCGTTTTTCAAATATACTATTTCGCGCTGTGCGAATTGAAGATGCGCATTGAGCGAAATGATGATCCAAAAATGAAACAGAAAAAATGTCTAAAGGGATTGCGTCGAGAATTCGCTCAGTGTATTGAGCGCATACCCTCGGGCCCGCCACCTATGAGAAATATGCTCTGCAATTGGCGTTGGTCTATACGGACTCGCTTCGTTTTGCGATGCATTGTTTTCGGTCAATCTTGAAGGTTTCAGGCTCGTCTTTCTTCAGTAT
>Ga0315291_10012075_pt1 | contig 10496 bp, 11 predicted proteins | sample YL17G12_20_MG_FD_203070 | JGI IMG/M metagenome (GOLD analysis project Ga0315291, IMG submission 203070) | Sediment microbial communities from Yellowstone Lake, YNP, Wyoming, USA - YL17G12_20 | ecosystem: Environmental > Aquatic > Freshwater > Lake > Sediment | place: USA: Wyoming | collected... | reverse complement strand
AGGATTTTTCTTTTGTTTTTGAAAACATCTTCATCTTTCTGAACCGTTACAATGAGTCCCATCGAATCTGCAAACGTTCGAAGAAGGCACTGGAAACCCATTACGAAAAATACCTCATCCGAACAATGATCCGCCAGGATACAAAGATTGCAGAGGCAACCAGCCAAGGGACTCCAATCTTTTTATTCGCCCAATCGTCAAAGGGTGCGGCGGATATCCAGAGCCTGATCGATGAAATATTAGGACCGAAAGGAGCTGATCATGTCGGATGAATTCACCAACAACGTCGCACAGAAATTCCCCAACACGCTGAACAAAGACCCGATTGAAAGACCTTGGGATGTTGCGGAACCCAGGTCCATTTCTCCTTTGAAGAAACCTGTGGAAGAGTCAAAAAAGGATGATTTAACGGAGCGAATCGATACGCTTTATTCTGAACTTCGGTCCTCTTTGACTGTGCGATCCGCCCTGGAATTCGATCTGAAGGGGGCCAATCGAATTCTGGAAGAGGTGAACCGGGTCAAAGCGGAAGTGGAAAAGATTATTGAGATGTTAAGGGTGATGGATGAATACATGAGAGAACGAATCAAATAATCTCCTTCCCTTCCTTTCCCAAAGGCAGGAAAGGGGGAATGAGGGAGGCCGAGTGGCTGAGGAGGGTAAAGGATGAAGCCAAGAAGTCAGGTGATCACGGCCGATGGATTCGATAAGAATGTCGCCGAAAAGATGCCAAAGATCAGAAAGCTGGAAGAATCCCTTCCTACACTTCTGGAAGCGGAACCCCAGCCGCTGAAAGAAGATCGCCCCGAAATGATCCAGGAAATGAGATCTTCGGAGAAGCAGGTAGAGAAGACGGTCATCTTCCAACCTCCAAAGGCAGAGACAGAGCAGACCGTCGATGTCCTGAAACTGATCGAAGACCTTCATGCTCAGCTTCTCGCCTCAGCCCGGACAAAAAGGGCGCTGGAGATGGATCTGACTTCCTATCAGAAGACTATCCATCAATTGGCCCAGGACAATCAAGAATTACGCCACCAACTGGAGGCCCTCAGCAAGGAACACCAGAGGCTTAAAGAGCTTCAGTCCGAATCGATCTACCTCCAAGAGGAGAATACGGACGCCCTGGAGAGAATAAAAGAGTTTCAACTGGAATTGAGAGAGATGAGGGAAGCCTTGATGAAAGCCACCCAGGAGCGAGAGGAAGCCTTAGAGCGAATTCGTGACCTTGAATCCCAGATGGAGCAGAATGAGGTTTTTAAAATCAAGGGAAAGTTGAAGGAGAGAGAGGCCTCTCTTTTCTCTGAGGAGAACCGAGAACTCCAATCCAAACTGGAGGAGGCCCTGGCCCGGAATATGGATCTGGAGAGAAAGTACGATTCCTTGAAGAAATCCTTTAATGAAGTCAGAGAATCTCTCACCTTCTTAAGAGATTCTTGTAAAACGAATTACTACAACCTTTCTGAGAACCCCGAATAGAAAAACTTTACATAGAAAAACTTTACCATTGACACCTCTCAGAGAATAAGGTATAGTCCATTCACTTCTGAAATGATACCTCTTTTCTTCCACCTGCATCATTTCAAAAAAGGGGGTCGTTTCGAGAGGCAACCAGATTGAAGATTCGATTAATTGATCCAGCCTATGAACACTCTTACATCAGCCACTCACAAAAAGTGATCAAGACCATCTGGTTTGCCCACCTCACCCTGACCACGCTCGCTGCTCTCACACCACAGGATATCGAGGTGAAGATCACCGATGAGAATGTAGAGCCGATCGATTTCGAAGAGGATGTAGATCTGGTGGGCGTTACCGGAATGGTGATGCATGCCTCAAGGGCTTATCAGATTGCGCAAAAGTTTCGGCAGAAAGGGATCCCGGTCGTTATGGGCGGGCCCCATGCCTCGAGCCTTCCCCTCGAAGCCAAAGAGCATGTGGATGCTGTGGTGATCGGTGAGGCAGAGAATGTTTGGGAAGGATTGATCGAAGACCTCAAGAATGGGCATCTGAAACCTTTTTATAAGGCAGATGCTTACTGTTCCATGAAGGGAATCCCTCCGCCCAGGCTCGATCTTCTCCGTAAAGATGCCTACATGACGATCAACTGTGTCCAAACGACCCGGGGTTGCCCTCACCAATGTGATTTTTGCCATGTCACCCATTTCTTTGGAAAGACTTATCGCTGTCGGCCTGTGGCGGAGGTGATTGAAGAGGTGAAACGCTTAGATGGAGAGTTTGTCGTCTTCATCGACGACAATATTACAGGAAACCGTCATTATGCCAAAGAACTCTTCACGCAATTAAAACCTCTTAAAAAGAAATGGGCCAGCCAGGCCAGTATGACCCTAACCCGGGATCCCGAGCTTCTGAAACTCGCTGCGGAGAGTGGATGCGTCTCTTTGTTCATCGGGGTCGAATCCCTCTCTTCGGAAAACTTGAAAGAGGTGAATAAAACCTTTAATCGAGTTCCCCAATTTGAGGATGCCATGAAGGCCCTCCACGACTACGATATCATGATCGTGGGGGGATTCATTTTCGGATTGGACCATGACGATGAGGGTGTCTTTGAGAGGACCCTTCGATTCTGTGAAAGGAATCGGATCGAACTGCCCAGTTTCTTCATCCTCACCCCCTTGCCGGGAACACCATTATTTCAAAGGATGGAATCAGAGGGAAGACTTCTCCACAAGGATTGGGCCAAATATAATGGAGCGACGGTGGTTTACAAGCCGAAGTTGATGACGGAAGAGACGCTTCAACGTGGATTTAATTGGGTATGCAAAGAGGCGTATTCCTGGGGGTCTATCATTAAGAGGGTTTTCCATCCCCAACAACGATTCTTCACCCGAGTTCTCTCTAATATCGCCTATCGGAGCATTGCCCAGAAGACACCGGAAGGCTATCTTCCAAGCCTCTCCAGGATATTGCAGAGAATGAATGATTCCATTCCTCTCCAGAATACCTGGGACCTGATTCACGATACCCTTAACCTTTCCTCTGTTTATAATGAGCGGCTTAAAACCCTTTTTGTAAGACTGGAAGGATCAATCGATCGGGAAGGAGCTAAGGAGCTGACGAAGAGGCTCAAAAAAACTTTAAGTACGAAGATCGAAAGGGTCATCCTTGATTTTAAAGATGTGGGGGGTTTTTCTTCAGATGCGATGCTCCTTCTTTATAGGAAGGGTCTTCTCCAAACAAAGGGAGGAGACTTCTGGGTGGCCATTAATGCCCCGGGCCAAGATCATTAGGTTCCTGCCTATTGCAGACAAGAGGAAGGAACCCTATCTTGAATACCTGCGGGCGGCCTTCCACCTTCTCCTCCTTGCTTCCCTCTGTTTTCTCTTCTTTTTCACCGAAGGCTTCTCATAGGATCTTCGATTCTTCAATTCCTTCAGGATGCCGTCCCTCATAAGTTGACGCTTCAGGGATTTGATGGCATTCTCGATTTGGTTGTCTTGAACTTTAACCTCCAAAGGTTTCTCCTCACCCTGTCGTGGGTCATTCTAACGGTTTCTATTCCCTCTCCCCCTGAACTCACCGCCTCTTTTCTGCGGAGGTTTGGCCTCGTTAACAATCAAAGCTCGATCCATCAATGTCTTGCCATTGAGCATCGAGATCGCCTTTGTTGCATCCTCCTGGGAGGTCATCTCCACAAAACCGAATCCTCTCGGCCGTCCTGAATATGCATCGGTAACAATTTTGACCGACTGAACCTCTCCCACTTCCGAAAAAAGTTTCTTCAAATCCTCCTCTGATGCTCCAAAGGGAATATTTCCTACATAGAGCTTTAAATTCATCTTTTCCCTCCTCCAATAATTTGAAACCCCCAGGACTTTCTAAAGAGCCTTGGGGGTTTCCAAAACTTTTTATAAAGTTCAGGTATCTATATTTATTATCTAAATTTCATCATATGTCAAGCTAAATTTGTGATCGTATGTTATTTTTCCCTTCTTTTGAGCCTTTCTGATCATCTTAGTATATCGGCCATGAAAAATTCCGTGAGAGATTCTTAAAAAATTTGACCCGTTCGGCGGCACCAAGCACCGCCCATTCAGGGCGGTGTGTAAAACGCCGCTCAGAGCTTGCCCTGAGCGAAGTCGAAGGGGTTGACATTATTTTTTGTTTAATTTATATATTGGCTAAACTTTGTGAAAAAATTATCAGAAAGGAGGGGGGATAGTGCATAAGATTTTATATAAAAGGGAAATGGCTGAGAAGACGGTGTGCCACTTTAAGGTGGAGGCGCCCCGAATTGCTCGGAAGGCAAAGCCAGGACAATTTGTCGTATTACGGGCCAACGAAACAGGAGAGAGGATCCCTTTGACCATGGGAGGGATAGACCCGTCTGCAGGGACGATCGACCTGATCTTTCAGGTAGTGGGAAAATCGACTGCTCTCTTGAGAACCCTCAATGTAGGTGATAGCATCACCGATATCATCGGGCCATTGGGAAAACCAACCCATGTTGAAAAACTGGGAACGGTGATCTGTGTTGGGGGTGGAACGGGCGTCGCAGTGATGTACCCGATCACCAAGGCCTACAAAGAGGCAGGGAACCATGTGATCGCCATCATTGGTTCTCGAACGAAAGACCTTCTGATCTTGGAAGAGGAGATGAAAGCGGCTAGCCATGATCTTAGGGTGACAACAGATGATGGGAGCTACGGCCACCATGGGTTCGTGACCGATGTGCTCCGCCAAATTCTGGATCAGCAGAAAGATGTGAAATTGATCGTGGGGATTGGCCCTGTACCCATGATGAAGTTTTTATGCAAAATGACGAAAGAATATGGGGTCAAGACAATGGTCAGTTTGAATCCCATCATGGTAGATGCAACAGGAATGTGTGGAGCGTGCCGGGTCTCGGTGGGGGGTAAGACACGATTTTGTTGTGTGGATGGCCCGGAATTCGACGGCCATGAGGTGGACTATGATGAACTGGTGAAGCGGCAACGGGCCTATCTGACAGAAGAGAAGGCATCCATGGATCGATTCACAGAAATGGGAAGATAAACCCCGTTAGAAAGGACGGGACTTTAAACCCCGTTCTTTCTACGAGGAATTATAAACTCATTGACAGCATCCCCGCGATAAATGGCAAGGCTTTCTAACGGGGTAAAGGGGGGTTGAGATGGCAGAGAAAGAGAAAAAGGAGAAACCAAAAGTCCCAAGGCAAAAGATGCCAGAACAGGAACCCAAGGTGAGGGCGAAGAATTTTAATGAGGTTCCGTTTGGATATACGCCTGAATTGGCCCAGTTGGAGGCAAGTCGCTGCCTCCAGTGTAAAAAACCGAAATGTATTGAAGGATGCCCGGTGGAGATCGATATCCCAGCATTTATCAAACTCATTTTAGATGGGGATTTTATAGGTGCGGCTCGAAAACTGAAGGAACGTAACAGCCTCCCTGCGGTTTGTGGACGCGTCTGTCCGCAGGAGGACCAGTGTGAAAAGGTGTGCATCGTTGGGAAGAAGGACCAACCTGTTGCCATCGGCAGAATGGAACGGTTTGCTGCGGATTGGGAGAGGAATAAAGGGGAGGTCTTCATTCCTGAAAAGGCTACCTCTACCGGTAAAAAGGTGGCTGTCGTGGGATCAGGACCGGCGGGTTTAACATTGGCAGGGGACCTCATTCTCAAAGGACACGAGGTGGCCATTTTTGAAGCCCTTCATAAAACCGGTGGCGTCCTGATTTACGGCATTCCAGAATTTCGTCTTCCTAAAGCGATTGTCCAGGCAGAGGTTAACTATTTAGAGCGGTTAGGGGTGAAGGTAGAGGTCGATTGTGTGATCGGAAGAATTGAGACCGTGGATGAACTGCTTCAGGAATATAATGCTATATTTTTAGGTTTGGGGGCAGGGCTTCCCCAGTTTATGAACATCCCGGGGGAGAATCTCTGCGGGATCTATTCGGCCAACGAATATTTGACCCGGTCCAATTTGATGAAGGCTTACCTCTTTCCCGAATACGATACACCGATCGCCCGAGGGAAGAATGTTGCCGTTTTTGGAGCGGGAAATGTGGCAATGGATTCAGCCAGAACAGCTCTCCGATTAGGGGCGGATACTGTTCGGATCATCTACCGCAGATCAAGAGAAGAGATGCCAGCCCGTATTGAAGAGGTTCACCATGCGGAGGAGGAAGGGGTTCAATTCTATCTCCTCACGGCTCCCACAAGATTCTTTGGAAACGATAATGGGTGGGTAACCGGAATGGAATGTCTTCGGATGGAGTTAGGTGAGCCGGATGAGTCAGGAAGAAGGAGACCTGTTCCCATCAAAGGTTCGGAGTTTAAATTGGAATGCGATATGGCAGTGGTGGCTATCGGTGCGGGTGCCAATCCACTTCTTCCTACAACTACCCCGGGTCTGGAACTGAATAAGAGGGGATACATCGTCGCTGACCTTGAAACTGGAAAGACATCCAAACCTGGAGTTTGGGCAGGAGGAGATATTGTGACTGGATCGGCGACCGTCATCCTGGCCATGGGCGCAGGAAGAAAGGCCGGAAATTCGATTCAAGAATATTTGATGAGTAAGTAAATAATACTCATCCCTTTAATAAAAGGGGAATAGGGGGGATTAAGACGAAAGGGCAGGACCATTTGGTTCTGCCCTTTTTATTCTTCTGTAATTTGGGTGTCTTTCTACTTACCCTGAAAATGGTTTGTCTAATATCAAGCCCCACCTACACACCTAAACGCCTTTATTTGCAAATCCAACTCCGAATTTTTAAAACAACTATTCTATCACGTCGGGCATCAAGTATGGAGTCGAACCCTGTGATCTCCAGAGCCCCCAAAAATGGGATTGACTCGGAGGCAAGATTTCGGTTATGCAATAAATGTTCACAAATTAACTAAAAGAGGTTGAGTATGGATCTGTTTGAAGTCAATCAACAAACGTGTCGTCAGGACGGAATCTGCGCCACAGTCTGCCCTTTCGGACTTATTGATTTCCAAAAGGGTGGTTATCCGAAACCGACTGCCGATGCAGAGGAAGAGTGCATTAGATGTGGGCATTGTGTGAGCGTTTGTCCAACAGGCAGCTTGACCCATCGTGAAATGCCTGTGGAGCAATGTCCTCCCATACAAAAGGCTCTTCAAGTAACCGCTGAGCAGTGTGAGCATTTTTTGAGAAGTCGCCGATCCATACGAGTTTACGAAGACAAACCAGTACCCCGGGAGGTTCTTACCAGACTCATTGAAACTGCCCGATATGCTCCGACTGGACATAATACCCAATGCGTGGAGTGGTTGGTTTTGGCCAACAGGGATGAGTTGCGCCATCTTGAAACAATCGCAGTCGATTGGATGCGCTGGGTGATCAGCAACCAGCCCGAATTAGCTTTATTCCTGGGTATGGAGAGGATGTTGAAACGCCAGAAATCTGGTAAAAATGTATTTCTCCGAGATGCGCCTGTTGTAATCGTCGCTCATGCTGGAAAAAACAATCGTACAGCTTCTATGGCTATCCCCATCGCTTTGACTTATCTTGAGCTGGCAGCCAACAGTATGGGCTTAGGATGTTGTTGGGCCGGCTTATTTAACGCAGTGGCCACTACTTTCCCTCCCATGATAGAGGCTTTATCACTTCCCAAGGGGCATCAGGCCTTTGGTTCCATGATGGTGGGCTATCCCAAGTTCAGCTATCATAGAATGCCTTTACGCAAACCTCCTGGCATTACTTGGCGCTTGTGATACCGAATGACTATGGAAAAACCAATGGGGTCACCCATTAAAGGGCACCCTTTCAAGCTCCCCAAACTTCAAATCTGGATAGGGAATTAGTGGAAGCAATATTTAACAGATTTAACTACGTCCCCCAGCCTATGTTTCTATAGCGGCGCCGCTCACTTTCTTTGGGATGTCTAGACGGGGCATGGGCTTCCCTATGTATCGGAACTCGCTTTCCTTCTTGAGAGGCGTATCTTTTGGAAGCTCAAGTTTGGCTGCTTTCAGGCACAGTTGACCATAGGTAAGTTTCCGTGCCGATTTTTTATGCTGAATGGTTCCTTTTTCAGCCTTACAATCTTCCTCCGGCACTTTCCATGTCTCAGCTGCAGCCCTAATAAGCATGGCTCGACCCGCAGCGCCCGCTTTCCGCAAAGGTCCGTAGTAGCCCCTCACACTTGCGCTTGCCGCAGTGAGCTGGTCGTCCAAAACAGGATTTTTGTACTCAGCTCCGGCGGGACCCTGGCGTACCTTAATCTGTTTCCAATCTGCTTCAAGTTCATCCGCAATGATCATAGGAAGGGCTGTATGGACACCTTGACCCATCTCAACACTGGCTACAGCGATCGTGACTTTGTTGTCGGGTGTAATTTCAAACCATATATTGGGCTTGAAACCGGATAGGGCTTCCGCCTTTCTTTCCGAGGCATTCAGGAGCTCATACCCGAAAGGTGTCACAGAGACTGCTATGGTCAGGCCAGTGGCCTTCAAAAATGCGCGACGTGAAATAGGTTTGTTTATCATTTTTTACCCTCCTTTCTCGCGATCTGAACAGCCGTTTTTATGCCCCGTCTGATGCGCGCATGAGTGCCGCACCGGCAGATCACATTATCTGTTGCGAAAGTAAAGATGTTGTTGTATCTTTCAGCAATGGACAAGCTAAATGTAGCTGTAGTTGGTGTTGGTGGTGTTGGAGGCTATTTTGGAGGGAAATTAGCCCATACCTTCTCTTCAAATACTGATTCTCCAGTCAATATCTTTTTTGTAGCCCGTGGAAAGCATCTTGAGGCAATTAAAAGAAATGGACTTGTCCTTAAATCTCTTGAGCTCGGAAATATTACTTGTAGACCAACGCTTGCTACGGAGAGAATAAGTGAGCTTCCCGAAATTGACGTCTTTTTGATCTGCGTTAAAGGATTTGATCTCATGAATGTTGTGACTTCAATTAGAAATCAAATAAAACAAAAGACAGTTCTTTTACCTCTTTTGAATGGCGCAGACATTCAGGAAAGACTTCGTAATAAAATTGAGACCGGAATCATTCTTCCCGCCTGCGTTTACCTCTCCGCTCATATCGAAGAACCAGGGGTCGTTTATATTGGAAAACCAGGGAAAATTATCTTTGGAAGAGACCAAAATTATCCCGATTACATCCCCCATGAAATATTCAGGGTCTTTGAAAAATCTTCAATTGATTATGAATGGAAAGAGGATGCAAATCCCACGATCTGGGAGAAGTATATTTTTATAGCAAGTTTCGGCCTGATCTCGGCTCGCTATAATCGAACTCTTGGAGAAATTTTGGAGGAAACTTCGCTGAAAGAAGAGGTCATTGGGATTATGAATGAGATTTACTCCATTGCTTTGAAGAGAAATATTAGATTGCCTGATGGAATTATAGATCTTTCTCTCAAGAAAGCAATGATGTTTCCTCGCGACACACAAACCTCATTACAGAGAGATATCCATCAGAAGAAAGGTAAGAGTGAATTGGAACTTTTCGGTGGCACGATTATCGATCTCGGGAAAAAATTGGGTATCCCCACTCCAACGACGAAAAAAATATATGAAGAATTAGCAGGAGGCTAACCCCACAATATTTGTACATCTCAAAAATAATCAGAACCAGCCTACGTTTGCTAATCCTCAGAGTCGATCTTCTCATCCATCTCGGGGAGCCAGTTCTGGATAATTTCTATAATCCGTTTTGCCTGCTTAGCAGATGAAATATTGAATTTTGATTGGGATATAAACTTTCCGCCCCGTTTTTGATAGCGGGCCACACGGATCTTCCTGGGTCCGAATTCGCCGGTTTTCTTGTCAAGATCCTGGTACATAAACATGATTGTGGACCAGGCTCCGCTGGTGAGAACCTCTTTCTTTACCTGCTTGACCAGATGTTGTCCATTCTCATCCTTCCAGTCTATGCTGATTTCATCAATTGTCTCCGCCATTCCTCCTCCTTTATGAAATTATTTTTGTGAACCGCCTGAGGTTCAGTCGCTCAAAATAGGCTCGAACGTTTTTTCCTATACGGGGATCAGGTCATTATGGATTGGAAATAAAACCTTTTATAAGATAATAATCTCTGAAAAGGAAGAGGACAGGCATGGTGTCCCACGTAAAGTCAAAGTTGATATTACCTTGTTGAATTAATTTTGAAAACGCTTGCATCAGAAAATCTCCCCTGGCCCCAATTTTAATCCTTTTTTAATATTTTTATCGTATATTCTATCCATAAAAAAACCAGTACACCAAACCCATATCACCTCCTTGTTTCACCCCCATTTGATGTACTGGCAGGGATCAGTTATGACCCTCCTCTAATAACTGATCCCTTTTTAATTTATTAAAAAACCTGAAGGTTAACCCTGTTGTTGCATTAAATTTTGCGTTCAGATTCATCAAACCTTTGGCTATCAAGGGGCGACTCTTAAATCAATGTCATCTGCTGGATTAATCAAATGGTGACCCTGTGGAATAGGTTTTACATCTTCTCTGGAAAGATAAAACTCCCAATAGTGGAGCAAATAATACGTGATGCT
>Ga0315291_10012074_pt1 | contig 10496 bp, 6 predicted proteins | sample YL17G12_20_MG_FD_203070 | JGI IMG/M metagenome (GOLD analysis project Ga0315291, IMG submission 203070) | Sediment microbial communities from Yellowstone Lake, YNP, Wyoming, USA - YL17G12_20 | ecosystem: Environmental > Aquatic > Freshwater > Lake > Sediment | place: USA: Wyoming | collected... | reverse complement strand
GCTTCACCTTACGGCTACGCCTTGCGGTTCGGCTACGGTTGCCGCTATCGGCTCCGGCAAGCCCCTTTCAGCTTGCGAGATGCAGCACATGCCGGGCACACTAGGGGTTCGATTCATCGAACCCGCACATCGCGGGCGTGATAAATCACGCCCCTACGTAATATTCAGCGTGCAGCGTTCGCCAGGGCCCGCTGAAATCCCTCGACCGCGCAGAGACTGTTGCAGAGCGACGCCAGCTCCTTCATGCCCAGCTGCTCCGGGCGTGCCCGAGGGCTGACCCCGGCAGCCGAAAATATTTCAGCGGGTATTCCCTCTTCGCCCGCCTCCCGCATGGTCCGCCTGAGCACCGTGTTGATCGCCTTGCGACGATGTGAAAAGAGAAGCCGAACCATTGAAAGAAATGCCTCGCCGTCAGTGACGCTGACGGGCGGCCGTGGACGCGGCGTGAATGCCACGACCGTTGACACAACCTTCGGCCGAGGATAAAAGGCCGAGGGGGGTATCGTGAAAAGCCTTCTTACATCTGCGTGATACTGGCAGAATACCGTGAAGGCGCCGTAGTCTTTTCCTCCGGGGCACGCGGTGATGCGCTTGGCGAGTTCCCTCTGAACGGTCAGCACGAGAAGCGCCAGGCCTCTTCCCACCTCCAGGAGGTTCCCGATGAGCGGGCCGCTGATGGAATAGGGGATAGTGGAAACCACCTTCACCATCTGCCTCCCCTCCCCCATTCGCTTCGTCAGATTGCGAAGATCAACGTCGAGCACATCCCCTTCAATCAGCTCGAAACGCTCCTCCTTTCCGAAACGCGTGCGCAGCCATGCGGCGAGCCGCGTGTCACACTCGATGGCGACGCACCGTCCGGCCGAACGGAGAATCTCCTCCGTGAGCGCTCCGAGGCCGGGGCCGATCTCAAGAACAGCATCCTCCCTCGTGAGCCGGGCGGCCCGCACGATGCTCGCCGCTGCGCGTGGGCTGGCGAGAAATGATTGCCCCCGCCACTTGCGGGGACTCACACCGAGAGAATCGAGCTGCCTCTTTACAGAACCATGACCCCGGACAGGAGCGTTCAATTCACTCATGGGTGCGGCGGCACAATCGTGCGGCGAGTATGATTGCTTCAATCATGCTGCCCGCGTCGGCGATTCCCCTCCCCGCGATATCGAACGCGGTGCCGTGGTCGGGCGACGTCCTCACGATCGGAAGGCCAAGGGTGACATTGACCCCGACGTCGAAGGCGAGCATCTTGAGCGGAATCAGCCCCTGGTCATGGTACATGGCGACGATGACATCGAAGCCCCTGCGCTGAGGTTCGACGAAGATCGTATCTGCGGGGAATGGGCCGCGCGCGCGAATGCCTTCACGGACGGCCGCTCTAATCGCCGGGGAGATCTCCTCGATCTCCTCCCTCCCGAACGCACCCCCCTCGCCGGCATGGGGGTTGGCCCCGCAGACCCCTATCCTCGGACGCCGTATGCCGAGCCGGATGCACGCGCCATGCGCGAGCAGTATCGTATCAAGGATTGCCGTACGGCTGAGGCGGCGGTGCACCGCCGAAATCGGAATATGGATGGTCACGAGCACGACCCTGAGGCCGCGCCCCGTGAGCATCATGGCCCACCGCGCCGCTCCGGTCAGGTGCGCCAGGTAGTCCGTGTGCCCCTGATAACGATAGCCCGCGCGATGGATCGCCTCTTTGCAGATCGGAGCAGTGACGATACCGTCGACCTTCCCCGAAAGGGCCGCGTCAACGGCAAAGCGGATGTATCCCATTGCCGACTCTCCATAGGCCCGGCGGATCACTCCCCAGCGATGCCCCTTGATTCGGCGGCATGGATTGATCACGTGGACGGGTGAGGCTTCCGGGGTGACGTCGGAGACATGTTGCGCGGGGATGAAGCGCATCGCGTGCCGCGTGAACGCGCAACACTTTTCGAGCAGCGCCATGTCACCGATAACCAGCGGGCGGCATACCTTCCTGACGGCACTCGCGGCAAGCGCCTTCACGATAACTTCCGGACCGATGCCGCCGGCATCCCCCATGGTTATGGCAAGGAGCGGCTTCTCTCTCACGTCATCATCTCATCTGGTGCATCTGGTTTCTCTGATTCAGCAGGACAATTCGATCAGAACACTCAGGCTGATCAGGTGCCAGTTTCTTTGGCTTGTCGCAGGTAGTGGGGATCCTACTTGACCACCGATATGTACGATTTGTTCTTCAACCTCGCGATCCACTCATCGCGCTTCTTGCCCGCCTTTTCGTTGAAGAGCTTTCCCTCTATCTCCCCATAGACCTGAGCGAGTGACTTGACAGAGGGCGGTTTCTTCTCATGGAGCATGATGAGGTGATACCCGAGCGCGGACCTGACGATCCCGCTGTGCGCTCCCGGCTCCAGCGCACACGCTGCATCCTCCAGTTCTTTGTTCCAATGCCCACGCCCGATGAATCCCCAGTCCCCTCCCCTGTTTGCGTAGGGGCAGTGTGAATATTTCTTTGCCAGTTCCGCAAACTGCTCCCCCGCAGCGAGCCTGCCGAGGATCTCTTTCGCTGTCCGCTCCGCCTCTCCCGGCTTCTCGGCGTTCTCCCTGATCCATATCTGGCTCACGTGGATCTTCTCGCTCTCCGTGAACTCCTCCCTGTGTGAATCGTAATACTCCCTCACCTCCATCGGGGAGACGCTGGACTTTGATGATGCCTCCTTGATGAGCATTGCCCTCACCAGGGTGCGGTCCTCCTGCTGGGCACGGAAACGCTCCATCGTGGTGCCCTCCCGCTTCAGCTGTTTGAGAAAATCATCCCCCGAAGGAAACTTGGCCTTGATCTCGGCGATCGATTGTTCCACCTCCTTCGCGAACTCGTCACCCAGCAGCCCCTTGATATTCTGCTTTTTAGCCTCCTGCAAGATGAGCTTCTCCTCGATGAGGTGGTTGAGCACGTCGCGCCTCGCTTTCTGGAGCATCGTAAAGAGTTCAGCCCCCGAATAGATGCGCTCGTACTGTTCGAAGATCGGGGAGAGCATTTTCTCCAGCTCGGAGTAGGTGATGATCTCGTCATTGATTACCGCCACGATCTGCTCCTTGATTTCACCATAGGCGATCCCGGCGCAGAGCATCAGTGTGACGAGGAGGGCTACCCGGACGGGAATGGCGCCGAACAGCCGTCCGCAGGCGCGACAGCGGTAGTACGCCTCGTGTGATGTGGTGAAATTCATAGATTGGCTTGAGCAGGATCGGCCGGATGCTTCCGGAAACACGGGCGCACCGTGGCAGAACGCGGGCCTGCGGTATCTGATGCGCCCCTGCTCATCTCCTCGCGGAGCGACGCTATTTCTTGGCCTGTTTTGCCCTTGCGGCAATCAAAATCACAAGAACAATGGCGATTATCACAATGATTGCTGCTTGCATCATGTACCTCTCATGTACAGCTCGGTGGGAGCACACTGCACTATTAATTATAAGATATGCGACTTGAAAGGCAACTCAATAATTGGGCGTCCGGTAATGGACAGTTATAGGGGGTAGCCGCAGATTTACGCAGATGAACGCTGATACACCTATATAAAATCAGCGTGTATCTGCGTGTATCCGCGGCAAGAAACCTTGACCACTCACACAATCCTTTTTATCTGCGGCAATTCATTGCTGGATTCACCCTGTACGTGACCCATTACGGCGCCCGCATACACAGCCTACCTAAGATCGGCTGATTTAGACAGCGCCAGGTTCAGTTTGTCATGTGCGGGGGTAAAACCCGGCCTGAGTCTCAGCGCCTGTCGGAATTCCCGGGCCGCCTCCCGCTGCCGTCCCTGTTCGAGCAGCACGAGCCCCAGATTGTAGTGCCCCTCGAAGAAGTCCGGATCAACTTCAATCGCGCGGCGAAACTCCACCATGGCGCTATCGCCCTGGCCGAGGGCCAGCATGGCGTTCCCCAGATTGTTGTGCGGATCGACCTGCTTCGTATTGAGTGAAATGGACGCGCGGAAGGCATCCATCGCCTCAGGATATCGCCCGGACCTGAGCAGGGCAATCCCCAGGTTATTGAGCCCCCCCGTCTCTTTCGGGTCTATCTTTATCGCCTGGCGCAGCTCCTGGATCGCCTGGTCATACCTCCCTGCCTTTATGAGCGCCTTGCCGAGGTTATAATGGGAGCCATATTTATCCGGGGACATCGCGGCTATTTCCTTGAACTCCTTGACTGCCTTCTCCCACATCCCCCGGTCATAGTACATCTTCGCGAGCTTCGCGCGGAAGGCGTATGTTTCAGGACTTTTCTTGATGAGTTTTTGCAGCGCCGCTTCCCCCTCCGGTATCATATTCCTGCTGATATCCGCTCCCGCCTGGACAAACGTAGTCCTCAGCTCTATCGCGTCTTTCGGGTCCCGCAGCGTGCCCGCGACCTTCCGGGCGATTCCTCCTCCGCCCAGATAGCCCAGGCTCGCGAGAACTTCACGCGATCGCTCGTCCAGCTTGACCTCGGAGGCCTCCTGTTTCACCATTTCTTTCTCAATGAGCGCAAGCTCCGATTTCAACTGCCCTGCCTCCCCCGCGCGCTTTATCGCAAGGTTCTTCAGCTCGCCCGGATCGTCCGTCAAATTATAGAGTTCCTCCCTGGGCGCCTTGATGAATTTCCAATTGCTGGTGGTCATACTCTGCAGCGGGCTCCAGCCGTACTCGGTCAGGGGGAACTCTGTCTCGCCATAGATTGGCCTGGCGGGAATCCTCCCGCCCCCGATGGCCGTAGCGAAGCTCTGCCCGCTGACGTGCCCCTGGAATTTCCAGCCGAATAATTCCAATACCGTGGGGAAGAGATCAACAGTCGAAATTGGCTCCGGCACCTCCGCTCCGCGCGGGAACGTGCCGGGCAGAGAAATAATCAGCGGCACATGCATGGTGGAATTGTACAGGAGAAGGCCGTGCTCCTCCTCGCCGTGCTGCCCCAGGCCTTCGCCATGATCGCCGAGCGCGATCACGATTGTCCTGTCGATCAGATTGCTCAGCCGCAGATACTCCATCAGCCGCCCGACCTGCGCGTCCATGAACGCGATTTCGCTGTCATAGGGGCTGTTCCTATAGCGCCCCTCAAAGATCGGGTGGGGATAGTACGGCCTGTGGGGATCGAAGAAATGCACCCAGCAGAAGAAGGGCCTCCGCGAATGCTTCCGGAGCCATGACAGGGCGGAATCGGCGACCCTGTCACCCTGGCGGTATCGGTACATCATGCCCTCGTCGTACAGGTCATCCGTGACGGGCATCTCATAGTCGTCATAGGTGGTGAAGCCGCGATCGAGGCCGAACTTCGCATCCAGCACGAACGCCGCCACGAATGCCGCGGTCCGATACCCGTGAGAGGCAAAAACCTCCGCGAGCGTGGTCACCTTTTCAGCGAGGGATTTCTCACCGTTGCTCCTGATGCCGTGTTCGGGGGGGTAGAGCCCCGTGAGGATGGTGGCGTGCGAGGGTAACGTAAGGGGGACGTTGCAGTAGGCCCTGGTGAATTTCACTCCTGAATCGGCCAGGGCATCAAGGGCAGGGGTCGTCGCGTTGCGGTAGCCGTAGCAGGCGAGGCGGTCCGCCCGCGTGGTGTCCAGCGTGATCAGCAGCAGATTGTAGCGCTCCCCTCCGCCCCGACGTGAATAAAATAAAGCCAGGAGTGCCGCCACGATAACGAGCGAGAGCGCGATCAGCGTTGCCCTTCTCATAGGCAGGAAATATTAACGCAGGATAGTGAAGCCGTTTGACACCTCGCATGTATTCGCGACGGGGAAAGGCGTCAAGGCGCCGGCGAACACGCACCTCTTCCCGACCCCTCCGGGAACGGTGAAATACAGGGAGCCCTCGTTTCCATGCGGGAGCGGGAATACGACTTTTTTCCACGCCGTGACGGCCGGCGGATACCGATGAGGTCCGCGCAGCCCGGGGTGGAACAGCATCAGGGTTCCGGATGTCCCGATGATTTCAGAAACACGCGCAGGGCGGTTTTCAAGGCTGCTTTCCGGAGAGAGGACGACGCCGAGATAGACAGTGTGGGGCGTGCCCGCAAAACCATAGCGGTCGGGATAGACCTTCCAGTTCAACGTGAGCTTGCTGCCGGGGGCGAAATTATATCCCCCGCCAGGTGCCTCCTGTACCTCAAGCTCAAGGTAGTTTGGCGTGGGGGTGGCAGTAGGGGTCGGCGTAGGATCCTTGAAACAGTATATGGTGTTATCATGCGATCCCCAACAGGATGTGCCGTCAGATCCTATCGCAGGGGAAGATTCAATCTTCTCTCCAGTTTGATAACTCCACACCAGGGAGCCCGCGGATCCGAAGCTATAGAGTCTGTTATCCCAAGACCCGATATAACTCATTCCGCCGGAGTCTACGGCCGGGGAAGAATCTATACCTTCTCCGGTTTGATAGCTCCACAACAGAGAGCCGGCGGACTTGAGGCCGTAAATCCTATTGTCAGAAGACCCTATATAAACTATCCCGTTAGAGCCTATGGCCGGGGAAGAGGATATTTGCCATTCCGTCATATAACTCCACAATAGGGATCCTGCGGTATTGATGCTGTAAAGTCCATTGTCATTAGACCCCACATAGACCCTTCCCTCGGAGCCGATAGCGGGGGAAGAGAATACATCATTTCCAGTTACATAACTCCATATGAGCGAACCGGCGGAACTGAAGCCGTAGACTCTGTTGTCCCATGAACCCACATAAACCCTGCCATCAGTACCTATGGCAGGTGAAGCATATATAAACCCAGCTTGATAACTCCAGAGCAGAGCTCCAACGGGATTTAAGCTGTAAGTTCTGTCATCGAAAGAACCCACATATACCCTGCCGTCGGTGCCTATGGCCGGGGAAGATTCCACCATTAACCCAGTCGCATAACTCCATGACAAGGTTCCCGAGGGAAGCAGGCTGTAAAGGTTATTGTCATTAGACCCCACGCAGACCCTGCCGTCAGAGCCGATAGCAGCGGAAGAAACCATGTATCCGATTTGATTGCTCCAATAACTCCACAGCATGGAGCCGTCAGAGATAAGGCAGTAGATGTTATTATCATAAGATACCGTATAGACCCTGCCGTCGGAGCCGATAGCGGCGGAAGAATAAACCCGATCTCCAGTTCTATAGCTCCACTTGAAAGTCCCCGTCTGCGACCCTGCATACGGGCTCAGCCCCGTGTGCTGCGGGTTCGCGTGAAACATCGGCCAGGGAGAATTGGCAAGCTGGGAGTGAAGAGGGAGGACGGATACGAGCAATAAGAGCGACATAATTAAAGAACCTACCATGCATGCATTCTTCATCAGAACCTCCTTATATGGTGGGTATTGTTCTTGAAATTATGCAAATGTTAACACATTTACCGTATTGTGACCAGGTTTGAATTCTCCACTGGCGTGCTGTTGGTTCGGACAAAGATGCGGATGCCGGATAAAGACCGTCGCGAAGATGTAGTGCCCTCGGGACACTTTGAGGTGCGCCACGTGAGGCGGGCCCCTGCCTACAGGACGGTCACGACCATTTCATCCCAGTACAAAGCGAGAGGCTTCCAGTAAGGGATCATCCTAACGCCCTTCGGGAAGATGGCGACGTCGAAGGTGTATTTGCCCGGCTTGAGATTCGGAATTCTCATGTTCATCACTCTCATCGTCATCGGGGAGAAAGAACGCGCAGTGGCCAGTGGCATTATCCCCTTAACGATCGCGAACCCTCCATTGCCGCGAACGATCGAGTACCATCGCCTCTGCGGGGTGTTGATGGTGAGGTATGCCACCAGTCCCTTGGGGCCGCTGATCTGTTTGTTGATGGCCAGCTCCACGACCAGGGTATCTCCGCGGCTCACCTCCGTTCTGTTCGGGATAAGCTGCACGACGGGCGTCGGCGTGCTGGTTGGCGGAGAGGTAGACGTGATCGTGGGAGTGTCTGTGGGCGTCGGCGTGATGGTGGGGGTGCTCGTCACCGTCGGCGTAGATGTTATCGTAGGTGTCAGCGTCACAGTCGGCGCAATCGTCGGCGTGCCTGTAGGTGTCGGCGAAGGATCCTCGTAACAATATAGAATGGTGCCACCGGAATTAGACCCTACATATACCTTGCCGTCATAACCTATTGCTAGAGAAGATGATACACTACCACCCGCTTCTATATAATCACCCCACAATATCGAACCATCGGAGTTGATGCAGTAGATATCGCCAGGCTCAGACATTACATAGACAATTCCATCAGAGCCTATGGCAGGGGATGAGGATATCATACCTTCAGTATTGTAACTCCAGGAAAGGGCACCATTGGAATTGAGGACGTATAATTTGTAGTCATAAGACCCCACACAGACCCTCCCATCAGAGCCTATGGCAGGGGAAGAAAATACACCGTGATAATATTCATTTCCTGTTCTATAACTCCACAGCAAAGAGCCATCGGAAATGAGGCCGTAGATACAGTTGTCAAAAGAACCTACATATATTGTCCCGTCAGAGCCTATAGCAGGAGAGGAACACACATCTCCCAGAGTTCCATAGACCCACGCAAGCGTGCCCAATGAGTTGAGGGCGTACACATCATGACCAGCCCCCACAATGACTTTCCCATCGGAGCTTATAGCAGGAGAGGATAGTACATAGGTACCAACTCGATAACTCCAAAACAGAGAAGCTGTGGAATTGATGGCGTAGATTCTTGCGTCATCAGACCCTATATAGATGGTACCATCGGATTCTATGGCAGGAGAAGAACGTACATAATCCCCAGTTTGATAGCTCCACAATAAAGCACCGCTCGAAGCAATGCCGTAAATCCTATTGTCCTCTGATCCAACGTATACCTCGTCGTCGGAGCCTATCGCAGGGGAGGAAGAAAAATATACACCAGCACCCGTTTTATAACTCCAGATCAAATAACCAATGGAATTAAAAGCATGGATCATGTTGCGGCAAGGACCAATATATACCCGTCCGTCAGAGCCTATTGCGGGAGAGGAAGATACAAATCCTCCAGTTCCATAACTCCATGAGAGAGTTCCTGTCCGTGGCCCTGCATACGCGCTCTGCCCCGTGTGCTGCGGGTTCGCGTGAAACATCGGCCAGGGACCAGAATTGAGTTGCGCAAAAGATGCCAGACAGAAAAGCGGTGCAATTAGAACAAGAATGGATGTAATCCTGATGATGAAAATCCCCTCGCGCTTCTTAGAAATCATCCTTTTCATATCTACCTCCTTTACAGTAAATTGGTATTTCCATTGTACACGGGCTTCAAAAAAACAGCAAATGGATACTACCTGTAATGGGTCACCCATCAAAGGCGCGGAGTCAATAGACATAATTCCTCCCCTCCCGCACTATCGCGCGGGCTTATTTATGTGCTCCGATGATGACAGCACCCGTGACGTGGCTTCCATACCATTCCAAACCCGACTCGCTGCAATCAATGGAATTGAGGGCCGACGCGGGTCAGCCCGTTTTCGTTCAGTCACCCATCTGGTTCTCGATCCGCAGGCCCCAGGGCCACAATGCCCCCAGCGCCAGGGAACACGTCCCGCTCGCGCGGGCCCAGCAAATCGTCGGTGCCGCGACGCGTTCAATCGGAGTGTTCTCACAGAACCGTGGTTCGCAGATTGTTCGCCTGTGCGCACAACCGCTCCCAACCCATTGCCGACTCGCGTCGTGGTCGAAACGGAACATCAGCCGATCCTCGAATGCCGTGGGAGGCGGCAAGTCCCACTCAGTCACGTCGGTTGCGCCAACCCTTTAACCGGTTCCCCGCCGCCGCCCGATCTACCCCACCAACTTCTTCACGTCGAACGCTACGCCATCACGCAAGATGAAGTAGCATGCCTTGGCCAGCTTGTTGGCCAGCGCCTTGATCGCCACCGCCCGGTTCGTTCGCTTCTCCTTGCGTTGATACCACTTCCTCAGTTCGGGACTGTACCTCACCGCATAGGTTGCCGCCTCCACATATGCCCACGCCAGATATTTATTGCCGCTCTTCCGGTTGCCCTCGCCCTTCCTGCGCGCATTGCTCGTGTGCTCGGCCTTCACCGCCCTGCAATACGAGGCATAGTTCCCGGGCCCTGCAAACCGCCCGATCGGTCCGGTCTCCAGCATAATGATCATCGTCAGAATCCGCCCGATCCCCGGCACGGTCATCAGCCGCTCGTACTCCGGCCGCACTTTCACCTGGCCTTCGACCGACTTCTCTATCTGCGCAATCTCCCGATCCAGGAAGGCGATGTGCCGATAGCAGATCTGCGCCGCCTCCACCACCAGCCGCTCGCCTCCCAGCAACGCACTCAGCTTGTCAGCCCCAAGATTGGACAAGGCTTGGATGCCCAGGCATTGTCCGGTGTGCCGGGCCATCAGCGTCTCCAAACTCAGCCATTCCGCGGTTCGGGCCCTTACCAGCCTCATGCGCCGGCGCAACAGATCGCGTACCGGCCGCTCTTCCTTCGGATATATGTAGGCCTGCGGCAACACGCCCATCGCCTCCTGCTTGGCCAGAAAGAACGCGTC
>Ga0315291_10012073_pt1 | contig 10496 bp, 10 predicted proteins | sample YL17G12_20_MG_FD_203070 | JGI IMG/M metagenome (GOLD analysis project Ga0315291, IMG submission 203070) | Sediment microbial communities from Yellowstone Lake, YNP, Wyoming, USA - YL17G12_20 | ecosystem: Environmental > Aquatic > Freshwater > Lake > Sediment | place: USA: Wyoming | collected... | reverse complement strand
GGGTTGGGTGGTCACCGACGGCAGCTTGCCCAGGGCATCGGCGAGCACGCGCTCCGCGTCGGTCATCAGGTCATCAATGCGCAGTCGAAGCTCGGCGACCTCGCGCTTGCGGCGATCCCGCTCGCGGTTGGCGGCCGCTTCGGCGATGAGGCGGTCGACCTGTTCGGGGATGAGGCCGGAGGCGGGTGTCACCTTGACCTCCCGCCGATGGCCGGTGGCGATGTCGCGGGCGGAGACGTGGACGATGCCGTTGACGTCGATGTCGAAGGCGACCTGGATGCGCGGTATGCCCTTGGCGGCGGGGCGAATGCCGGAGAGCTGAAAGCGGCCGAGGCTGATGTTGTCGGCGGCCATCTCCCGCTCGCCCTGCAGCACCTGGATGTCCACCGCGGACTGGTTGTCAACGGCGGTGGTGAAGGTTTCGGTCTTGCGCACGGGGATGGTTGTGTTGCGCGTGATGATGCGGGTGAACACACCGCCGGCGGTCGCGATGCCCAGCGACAGCGGCGTCACGTCGAGCAAGACGACGTCCGGCACCTCCCCCGCCAGCACGCCCGCCTGGATGGCCGCGCCGATGGCGACCACCTCGTCGGGGTTGATCTCGCGGTGGGGCGGCTTGCCGAACAGCTCGGTGACGAGGTTGACCACCGCCGGCATGCGGGTGAGGCCGCCGACGAGGATGATGCGATCGAGGTCCTCGGGGGTCACGCGCGCGTCGGCCATGGCGGTGCGGGTGGGGAGGACGACGCGCTCCAGCAAGTCGGCGGTCATGTGCTCGAGTTGGGCGCGGGTGAGCTCGCGCTCGAGGTGTCTGGGGGTGTCGCCGCGGGCGCCGATGAAGGGAAGGCTGATGCGGGTGGTAACCGTGCTCGACAGCTCAATCTTGGCGCGCTCCGCCGCCTCCCGAATGCGCTGCATGGCGGTGGCGTCGTCGCGCAAGCCTATGCCCTCCGCGGTCTTGAAGTCCTCGACCAGCCACTCGACGATGCGCTGGTCCCAGTCATCCCCGCCGAGGCGCGTGTCGCCGCTGGTGGCCTTGACCTCAAACACGCCATCGCCCAGCTCGAGCACCGACACGTCGAACGTGCCCCCGCCCAGGTCCCACACCAGCACGGTGTGCAGGTTCTCCTGCGCCAGGCCGTAGGCGAGGGCGGCGGTCGTGGGCTCGTTGATGATGCGCACCACGTCGAGGCCGGCGATGCGACCGGCGTCGCGGGTGGCCTGACGCTGGCTGTCCGAGAAGTAAGCGGGGACGGTGATTACGGCGCGAGTGACGGGCCCGCCCAGGAAGGCCTCGGCGTCAGCCCGCAGCTTCTCCAGGATGGCGGCGGCGATTTCGGGGGCGCTGTAGGGCTTGCCGTCGATGTTGACGCTCCAGTCGGCGCCCATGTGGCGCTTGACGGAGTGAATGGTGCGGGCGGCGTTGGTGAGCGACTGGCGCTTGGCGATCTGGCCGACGAGGCGCTCACCGTGCTTGGTGAAGGCGACCACGGACGGGCACAGCCGGCCGCCTTCCGCGGTGGGGATAATGACCGGCTCGCCGCCGTGCATGACGGCCACGGCGGAGTTGGTGGTGCCCAGGTCTATGCCTATGATGCTCGCCACCTAGGATACCCCGGACGCGGAGTGGTGTTACTTCTTCTTATCGCTCGGCCGCACGGCGACCATGACGCGGCTCGGCCGCAGCACGCGGTCGCCCAGCATGTAGCCCTTCTGGATCTCGACGGCGACGCTGCCTTCGGGGTGCTGGGGCGTCTCCAGCCGGCCCACGGCGTCGTGGTACTGGGGGTCAAATGGCTGGCCCTCGGCGTCGATGGGGCGCACGCCCTTGCGCGCCAGCGCCGCGTGCAACTGGTCGTACGCCATCCGCACGCCCTGCATCAGCGCCTCGCTGTCATTGGAGTCCTGCGCCGCCGCCATCGCCCGGGCGAAATTGTCGAGCAGCGGCAGCACCTCGAGCAGGATCTCCGCTTCGCCGTCGCGCGCCGCGTTGGCGCGCTCGTGGCGTGACCGGCGCCGCAGGTTCTCGAGGTCGGCGAGCGCGCGCAGGTACTTGTCGTTGAGCTCCTGCGCGCGCTGCTGCGCCTGCGCCAGTTGCTCCTCGAGGTTGAACGCCTCAGCGCCCTGTTGAGCCGCGGTGACTTCTGCTTGCCCGATGCGAGCTTGCTCATCAGGCGCGGCGGCCTTAGCCTCGCCGGCTTCGCGGCGCTGCGCGGGCTCGGCTTCGTCGTCCGAGGTTATTTCGATCTTATGTCGCTTGGGCATGAGTTCACCTGTCCTGGCATGCGATCAACCTGGCCGCGTCCGCCTCACGAGGATTGGGCCTGGCCGGGATCGCGCTTGCGAATGATGGTGTTGATGCGCAGTATCGCCTCCGCGACCTCGCCGGCGGCCCGCAGTGCGTGCACCTTGACCGCGGTCGGATCCACCACGCCCAAGCTCATCATGTCTGCCACGTCACCGGTGTCGCAGTTGATCGCCAGCGCGTCGCGCTCGCCGCGCGCCATTTCCGCCATGAGGTTACCCATCTTCTCCAGGGGGTTGAAACCGGCATTGGCCGCTATCTGCGCCAAAGGGCGCCGCAGGGCCTCGACTACGCATTCCGCGCCATAGGCCGCCATGCCGTGCATTGAGTCGCGCAGCCGCTGCACCTCGAGCGAGGCCGCCGCTTCCGCTGCGCCGCCCCCGGCCACCACGCCTCCAAGCACGGCCTGCTGCGCGGCGCTGGCGGCGTCCTGCGCGATGCGCTGGCGCTCGTCCGTGACTTCGGCGGCAGCCGCCCCGACCAGCATGGTCGCCATGTGACGCCCCTTGCCCCCCTCGAAGCGCACGTGCCCCAGGCGCTCGTCGTGAGCCACCAGCCTGGCCCGCCCCAGGCAGCGTGCGATCTCCTCCGCCGGCCGCGCCAGGCCCGTGCGCTTGAGGGGGCGCGCTCCGGTGTGCTCGGCGATACGCTCGAGGTCGCGCGACGATACCCGCCGCAGCGCCATCGCCCCCGCCTCGGTCAGCGCCTCTTCGGCCTCGTCGCTCACGCCCCGTTCCGCGACCACGACGTTGACGCCGAGCCCCAACACGCGCTTGAGAGCGTCCGCGAATCGCCCCTTGAGCTCGAGATAGCGGGCGAACCCGGACTCGGTGGCCAGCGCCTCTTCCTCCAGCTCCTCCGGCTCCAGCGCATCGTCAATGAGCAAGATTCGGGCCCGCCGCACCTGCCGCGGCATCTGATGGTTGAGGCGGTCCTTGTCCACGATGAGACCGGGGAACACTTCGTTGTCGGCCCCCTCCTTGGCGACGATCCACTCGCTCAGGCGGAACCCCGCTTCACCCAGAGCGGCGCGCCCGACCAGCCGCGCCGCCTCGACCGCAAGGTGGGCGATATCGCGTTCCCCGCGCCCGGCGATGAGGGCCGCCTGAGCAAGCAGCGGGTCGTCGAAATCCCTGATCGCGCGACTGCGCGCCTGGATGGCCGCGACCGCGCAAGCGATCCCCGCGCGCATGCCCTCGGTGATCTTGGTGACCGGCACGCCCCTGGTTACCTGGCTGACCGCCTCCGTCACCAGCGCCCCGGCGAGGACGGTGGCGGTGGTGGTGCCGTCGCCGACCTGGCGATCCTGGGCCTTGGCGGTGTTGACCAGGATGCGCGCGGCGGGGTGGGAAACATCTATCCGGTCGAGGATGGCGAACCCGTCGTTGGTGATCGTCACGTCGCCGAATCGGTCAACCAGCATGCAGTCGAGCCCCTTGGGACCCAGGGTGCCCTCGACCGCGGCCGCGACCGCGCGGATGGCGGCGGCGTTGCTGAGCAGCGCGGACAGGCGCTCGTCAACGTCGGTTTGCCTCTTGCTATCGCCTTGAGCCTCTGACATGACTGACCGCTTTCTTGCGACCACAAGTCAAACACGCAACCAAGGGGCGGCGCGCCGTACGGTACGCACCCAACCCCTTGGCTGGACCTACCCCGCATTGGCCGGCTGTATTCCCCCCGGTTGCGCGGCGCTACTTGCCCGGCGCGCCTGCCAGCGCCGCACCCAGCGTGCGCGCGGCAAGCAGCAGCGCCGATATGACCGGCCGATAGCGCATGCGCTTGGGGCCGAGCACCGCGATGTGGCCGGTCGCGCCGCCCGGCGCCTGAAAGGTGGCGGCCATCAACGCACAGTGCCGCAGCGCGGGGTGACCCGTCTCCTCCCCGATAGTCACGGATAGGCCCGCGCTCTGGTGGGCCAGCAGCGCCCGCAAGTGCGATTGCTCCTCGATGAGCCCGAACACCTGGCGTGCGACCGCGGCTTCGCGAAACTCCCACTGCTCCAGCAGCCGACTGCCGCCCTCGACCACCAGCGGGCTGTCGTCGGTGCGCGGGATGCTGGCGGAGATCAAGTCCACCGCCCGGTCAGTGAACGATCGGTGCGGCCATAGCTCGCGCACAGCTTGATTGAGCGGCTCCCGCGTGAGCTCGCCCAGAGTGCGCCCGGCGCAGCGGTCATTGATGAGCGCCGCGAGCGCGCGCAACTGCTCCGGGGTGGGCAGTCGGCCGGAATCGAGCAGGGCATGGTGCACACGCCCCGACTGGGTGAGCACCACCGCCAGCACCCGGTGGGCGTCGAGGCGCGCCAATTGCAGGTGCCGCAGTTTCTCGTTTCGCCAGCTGGGCGCCTGAGCGAGAGACAGGTAGCGCGTGAGGCGGGCGAGCTGGCGGCAGGTCGCCTCCAGCGCGGCCTCGATTTCCCCACGCCCGGCGAGGCCCGCAAACGGCCCCGGATCGCGCGCCGGCTCGACCTGAGACATCACCGTCTCCGCGTACACGCGGTAGCCGTAGTCGGTGGGCACGCGCCCGGCGGAAGTGTGCGGGTGATCGAGGTAGCCCGCCTGCTCGAGCTCGGACATCTCGCCCCGGATGGTGGCCGAGCACACACCCAGGTCCCCGCGCTCGGTAACCCAGGCCGAACTCACCGGCCGGCCGGTGGCGATATAATGCTCCACGACCGCGCTCAGGATGGCGCGCTTACGCTCGTCCAGCGCCACTGCCACCTCTGCACCTCTTCGCGAGTCCCGCGGGCGTCGCCAACCGCTCGGGCAACCGTCTTGTCACGAATCTTGCAGCACCCCCGCTGTCGTCCGTCGCGCCTGGCGACCGCAGGACTCCGTCAGGCAAGAACTACCATTGCCGGGGCGGTTTGTCAAGCCTTGGCCGCGTCGTCGCCCTGTCGGGCTGGCAGTTGACGACCGGCCCTGGGGCGAAGCCGCCTGTGCGGCCTAGGCCGGCTGCACGACCTTTGCCGCGCTGCCGCGGTCTATTGCGCGTCCGATTCCAGGTCTCCGGCCCACGGGACCGGTTCCGTCACCTCGTGGCATTGCTTCTTACCTCCTTTCCAAATGCTGTTGCACCTCTCGCCACACGCTGATGATGGCGCGGCTTGCTCTCCCATCGCCAAATTCGACGAGTGGCACTCCCTGGCCGATTGCTCTGGACACCGATTCGTCAAAAGGTATACTCTCCGTCACCGTGATCCGGGAGCGAGCGCAGTATTCACGGACCTGCCTGTCCAGACTGGGATTTAGATCGAACTTGTTCACGCAGACCATGGCGGGTACCCGGAAGTGTCGGCACAGGGCGAGTGCGCGCTCCAGGTCGTGGAGCCCCGAGGGAGTAGGTTCGGTCACCACCAGAGCCAGGTCAGCGTTACCCAGGGAGGCGATCACCGGACAGCCGATTCCGGGTGGGCCATCGGTCAGGAGAAGCCCAATCTCTTCGCGCTCGGCCCAGGCGCGCGCCTCTTTGCGAACGAGGGCAACCAGCTTGCCCGAGTTCTCTTCGGCGGGTCGCAGCCGAGCATAGACCATCGGCCCGTATTTCGTCTGGCCCCGGAACCAGTCGCCCGCTGTTCTCTGCACGAGTTCGACGGCCTCTGCCGGACAGACCACCTGGCAGGCGCCGCAGCCCTCGCAGTTGAGCGGTTCCACCTTCAGGTCCAGGGTGATCGCTTCGAACCGGCAGACCTCCAGGCAACGGCCGCAGCGCGTGCAGCGTTGCGGGGCGATGACCGCAACATGGCCGGCCCGAAACTCCTCCTGATGGTGGATATCGGGGTGCAGGAGCAGGTAGAGGTCGGGGGCGTCCACGTCGCAGTCCGCAAGCATACTGCCGCCGGCCAGTGCAGCGAACGAACCCACAAGCGTCGTCTTGCCGGTGCCTCCCTTGCCGCTGATGACCACCAGCTCCTTCATGATAGGTCCCCCCGGGCGCAGGCCAAAGCCCGATCGAGGATCTGCTCCAACTGGCGACCGAGTTCGGGCACGGCATAGACTGGATGGCGACCGTGAGCGTAGGCCTCCGCGATGGCCCGGTCAAAGGGAATGCGGCCAAGCAGAGGCAGTTGCTTCGTTGCGCAGAAGTCCTCCGTCGCCTCATCCCCCTCGCCGGACCGGTTGATGACCACTCCGCACGGCACAGCCAGCTTCTCCATCACCTCCACCGCGAGGCGCAGGTCGCTCAACCCGAAGGGGGTGGGCTCCGTCACCAGCAGGCAGAAGTCGCTGGCTTTCACCGCCTCCACAACGGGGCAGGCGGTGCCGGGAGCTGCATCAATGATCGTGAGCCGCTTATCGTCCCGGTGCGCCTTCACCGCTCGAATGACGGGGGTTGCCATTGGCTCACCGACATTCAGGCAGCCCTGGACGAATGCGATCTTCCCGGCTTTGCCAGACTCAACAACGCCAACCTCGCGCGGGAGTTCGCGGATAGCCTCTTCCGGGCAGGCGAGCACGCAGGCTCCACAGCCGTGGCACAGCTCTGGGAGGACGAGAACCTGCCGGCCCATCACCGCGATGGCGTGGAACTGGCATGCCTCGGCGCAGCGCCCACACAGGTTGCAGCGCTCCTGGTCAACTTCAGGGACTGGTATTGTCACGGCCTCGGTATACGTGATCTTTGGCTGGAGGAACAGATGCGCGTTCGGCTCCTCCACATCGCAGTCGAGAAGTTGTGCACGACCGGTGACGATCGCCAGCCCCACCGCTATCGTGGTCTTGCCGGTCCCACCCTTACCACTGGCTACCGCGATAACCACGCCTCGGTTCCCCTAGCGGCCGCCTCGGAAACCCCGGCCTTGCCCGCGCCCGCCGCCTCCCATGCCGGGTCCGCTCGCTCCCAAGCCGCCGCCTTGGCCGCGGCCAGTCGGGGGCACGATGGGCGCTGCGCCGCCCGTGCCGAAGTGCAGGGGAACCGTCGGCGCGCTCGCTGCTGACAGTGTGCCCGACTTCACCGCCTCGACGGCCTGGCGCACGGTCCCGCCGGCGAAGGGAAGGACCTGAATGCCGGCCGCGCTGAGCGCCTGGTGGGCGTTCGGCCCCATGTTGCCGGCCACCACCGCTTGGGCGCCCTTGCTGGCGACCACTTGCGCCGCCTGGATGCCGGCGCCGCCTCCCGCCATCACACCCGGGTTCTCCACCGCCTCGAAGGCCATGCTGTCTGAGTCCACAATCACGAACCAGGCGCAGCGGCCGAATCGTGGATCAACCTGAGCTTCCAGGTTATCGCCGCCTGCTGCTACTGCGATTTTCATCGAAGCCTCCTCCTTGATTGCGGGGCGGCGCCCATGGGGTGCCGCCCCCGGACGTCAGCGCCAGTCCGCGCATGTTCACACACGCGCGGACTGGCTGCCGCTGACTCACTGCTGTTCCTGCTTAAGCTCGGCGGCCCGCTTGGTGACGGCGTCGAGCTGCTGCTTCAGCCAGTCTGCCTGGGCGCGAAGCGCCTCCAGTTCCTGGTCGCGAGTCGGCGGGGCGAATGGCATAGGCGCGGCGTACGGCTCCGCAAGACCGGGCACGAACCCGAAGCCCCGGCCGCGGCCACGCCGCCACGCCATTCCCATCCCGAAGCCGCCTCCGCGGCCCCATGCCATTCCCATCCCGCGGCCGCCGCCAGGGGTCATGAATCCCGGCGTCGGGTACCCTGCGCAGTAGCCGGCAGCCCTACCAGTCATGGGGCCCATTCCTGCGGGCCCGGTTCCATCTCCACGTGGCATCCTTTCTCACCTCCTTTCTTGTTATCGCTTCCTGCAGACTTGCGCATCCCGTCTTACCGGCGCCTCACAGCACCGGTCTCCTTTGCAGAGTCTCCTCGATGTCCAAAGGCCTGACCGCTGGCCGCTCGGCCTCATAGACCGACACGGCGTTCAGCCCCTTGAATGCAGTCACGACCTCCGCCAAAACATGTGGCGGCAACGGCTTGACCGCGCAGGGGCGAAGCGGCGTGTTCACTTCGACCTCGTCGGGCTCGATCTCGCGCGCCAGCTGGGCCAGCGCCTCGGCCTGATCCTGGTTGTCCTGGAAGAACATCATCTGCAGCGCCAGGCAGCCCCGGTATTCATCTCGCAAGGCTCTGATGCCGGCCAGGATCTTCTCAAGTGTTATCCCTTCGACCGGCCGGTTGATGGCCTTCAGCAGTTCCTCAGTCGGGGCATCCAGTTTGGCGACCACTTTATCGGCCCGCGACAGGGCCGCCCGGACCTCCGGCTTCCACATGAGCGAGGAGTTGGTGAGCACCGCTACAGGGGCTTGTATTCTCCTCTTGACTTCGTCAATCGCTTCCCCCAGGTTGCTCGCCAGCGTGGGCTCGGCCATCCCTGAGAACGTAACGTAGTCCAGGTCGAGCGCAGGCAACTCCTCCAGCTCCGCGACCAGCCGGGCGACGGGGACGAACTCGCGGCGTTCCGCAGTGCAATGGCGGGTGCGCCCCAGTTGGCAATAGACGCAGTCAAAACTGCAAGTCTTCTCTGCCCGCGACACGGGGTCCACCCCCAGCGACCTCCCCAGTCGCCACGAGGGAACCGGCCCATAGACCACTCTCTTCAGTTCGATCTCGCCAGTCCGTGCTTTGCCCATCTCAATGCTCACACAGGCTCTCGCCGCCCTCCAGTTCGCCTCTCAGCAGCGCCTGCAACGTCTCCTCGATGGCGCCTGAGACGCCGACGATGGTCTCGATGCCATGCTGGTCGAAAAGCATCTGGGCACGCGGCCCCATGCCACCGGCCACGATGCACGTCACCCCGCGTTCAGCTAGATAGCCGGGCAGGAAGCCAGGTTCGTGGCCCGGGTTGGAGATCAGCTCCCGGCTCTGGATAGCGCCGTCGGCGATCTCCACGATGGTGTAGGCCTGGCAGCGGCCGAAGTGGGCAGCCACCTGGTCGCCGTCAGTGGAGATGGCTACCTTGGCGGATCGGGTCTGGTTTGCTGTGTCTTCCATTGTGTTTCGTTCTCCTTGCTTTCAGAATGTCAGTCTCAGGCCCACGGTGCCGTTCACGAACCGGTCTCCGAAGGCAGCGTGCAGGCGCACTCTGGCCTGGAACCCGGTACAGTGACAGGCCACCACTTGCCCAACGTTCATCTGTCGCAGCGTCGCCACCGTCTGCTCGGTCCGCTCCAGACTGGCGCTCGCCAGGTGCAGGCCGCCGATCACGGCACGGATGCGCTTGTCGCCGGTCAGCTTGCTCGCGTAGCGAACAGTGTTAACGACCCCGGCATGCGCGCAGCCCAGCAACACGACCAGTCCGTCTGCCGTGCGCAGGACCAGCGCTTGATCGTCCTGGAGCGGGTCGGGGCGAAAGCCGTCGTTCCCCTTGACCCAGAAGTCGCGGGCCGCCTCCTCAAACGGCGTCGCCCGGGGAATCTCGCCGGTGATGAGCAGCGCTGGTCCCAGTTCCCGGACTCCGGCCTCTGCGTGCACTGTCGCACCCATGCGGGTGAGAGTGTCAGCGTCGTAGCGCAGACCAACGTGTCGGTCCTCAGCAGAGCCTGGACACCGCGCGTACTTCGCGGCAAAGGCGGTCGGATGCAGGTACACGTCCAGCTGCCCCAGGTGGCTGGTGAGTGCTGCGAGGCCGCCTCCATGGTCGTAATGTCCGTGGCTCAAGACCACCGCTCTGACGTCGCTGAGGTCAACTCCCAGACGAGGCGCATTGCGCAGGCAGACATCGGTCTGCCCGGTGTCAAACAGCACCTGGCTGTCTCCCGCTACCAGCAGGCAGAAGCCGTGCTCTGCGAGCAGACCGTCGCCGCGGTCAACCTGGTTGTCCGCCAGAATGGTCACAACAAGCTCCATAGTCGGCTCACCTTCCAACGGAGGCGTTCGCGAACAGGCTCTCGAGAGCAGCCACCCGTCCTTGGAAGGGATTCCGCTGATAGGACTCGATCTCGCCCCGGTCACAGAGACGCGAGAGCTCGGGGTCAACCGGAATGCTCGCCAGGACCGGTATGCCTGCCGCCCGGGCTGCGTTTGGCCCAACCTCGCGGCCGAAGAGGTCTACTCGTTCCCCGCAATGCGGGCAGATGAGGTGGGTCATGTTCTCCACCAGACCGAGGACGCGGACGTTGAGGTGGGCCGCCATTCTGATCGCCTTGCGCACGATCATCGCGGCCAGCTCCTGGGGCGAGGAGACCACCACCAGCCCTGCCAGGGGAAGGCTCTGCATTACCGTCAGCGGGATATCCGAGGTGCCAGG
>Ga0315291_10012068_pt1 | contig 10498 bp, 4 predicted proteins | sample YL17G12_20_MG_FD_203070 | JGI IMG/M metagenome (GOLD analysis project Ga0315291, IMG submission 203070) | Sediment microbial communities from Yellowstone Lake, YNP, Wyoming, USA - YL17G12_20 | ecosystem: Environmental > Aquatic > Freshwater > Lake > Sediment | place: USA: Wyoming | collected... | reverse complement strand
CGAATCGTCCCAGCTCAAGGATTTCCAGGCGCTGACGGGCGATTGGCGGATCGAGGACGGGTCGCTGCGCTGTACCTCGAAGGCCGTCCAGGGGGGCACCTGCGCCCTGCTGCTCAGCCGGGAGTTCGACGGCGAGCTGATCGTGGAGTGGCAGCAGCGGATGTCCAAGGACCCCGCCCTTAACCTGCCCGCCGACAATCCCTACATCTGTGCTGGGGTGGAGCTGACCCCGGGCCTTAAGCCCGGCCTGAGCTACGCAACCACGGTCTATGCCGAGGGGGGCTGGGGCCCGAGCTACGGCAAGCGCGTGGTCGTGCTCGGCCGCTATGCCGACCCCCGCGGCGGCACGGACCGCGCGCCCCGCTCCCGGGAGGTCGCGGCGGGCGACCCGATCGGGCTGGACCAGGACCAGTCGTTTTGGATGCAGGTACACTATCCCGGCGGGGAGGAGCGGTTCGCCGTCGGCGGCATGAATTGGCGGCTGGAGGACGGAAACCCCTCCAACCTCCGGCCCCGCTGCGTCTGGCTCTTCTGTAACAACTGCTGCGGGCAGTTCAAGAGCCTCCGCATCCACTACAAACCGGCGGGGACTCCGCAACCAGGGCCTTCCGGGCCCGAGAAGCCGGCTCCGCCACCGCCGCCGAGCCCCGAGGACGCCAAACCCGCCGCCGCAGACGGGTCGGTGAACCTGTTTGACGGCCAGACGCTCAAGGGCTGGCACCACATAGGCTCCGGCAAATGGACCGTGGAGGATGGGGCGATCGTGGGTCGCATAAGTGCGGGAGGACAACGTGGCGGCCTGCTGTTTGCCGGCGGGCAGTTCGGGAACTTCGAGCTCAAGCTGAAGTTCAAACTCCTCTCCGGCGACAGCGGCGTCTTTTTTCGCATCCAGGAGGGTGGCTGGGCGGGCGTCAGCGGCTTGCAGGCCAATCTGTACCTGCCGCAGATGGTCGGGCAACTGCACTGGGCTTCGTTCGATCAGCAGAAGCCCTGGCGGGTGCTCGTGGACAACCCGCCGGATCCAGCCCAGCACTATTTCAAACTGAACGATTGGAACGACTTGACGATCCTCGCGGATCAGAAGCGCGTGGCGATCAAGATCAACGAGACGCCGACCGCCGAGATGGCCGACGCCCCGGGATTCGCACCAGGCCGCATCGCCTTGCAGGTCAGCAGCAATGCCACCACCGAAGTGATGTTCAAGGACATTTCTATCAGACCTCTGGACGCTGTCCCGATCAAAGCGGGAGGCCCGCTCTGGCTCGGATACGATCTGGGCACGGAGCGGCTCAACGCGACGCAAGTCGCACCGTACAGCAACCTGCTGCTGAGTGCCTGCTGGAAGGGAAACAACCAGGCCGAGGTCGATGCCGCCCGCAAGGCAGGCATGAAGCTGGTCCTCTGGGTCGGAAGCAAAAAGGACATGGAGCAGTTCGGCCGCGAAGGGATCGAGTTTGCCCGGCGCAACCCGGACGTGGTGGTGGCGGTCATGTCGGGTTGTCCCCCCTATTACCGCGTAAGTCCCGCCGAATTGGCGCAATTCGCGGCCACAGTCAAAGGCGGGCTTCGCGGGATCCAGTTCTGGGTGTGCCTGGCCGACGACGGGCCAGACGCGCTCGCTTACGCGTTGCCAGACACGCTGGACGTGTTGGCCATCGACTGCCTTGACTGCGGGCGTATTTCGGATGTAAAGTCCAGGTTCGAAACGGTCTATCCCAAGTGGCTTGCCAAGGCGAACGGGCGCCCGTTGGTGTTGTGGTGGGACAACTGGAAGCGAGACGGCAAGGGGCTGGTTCCCACGTGCGAGGCAGGGCTTTTCCGGTCGATCGGCGAACTGGCGAAGGCGCAGGGCTTTGCCGGCCTGATGTTCAGCACCTACGGCTCGAATACCTTCGAGAACGGGACCAATCAAGGCATTCAGACGCGGCCCGAACTCGTGGCCGAGATCCGCGAAATCGCCCGCGACTGGGGAATTGACCGAAATCCGTCCCCGCAGGCGCCGGCCCCCGCCGCGCCGGCCGCCGCCTCTGCCGGCGGGAAGGAGGTCGTAGTCGTATACGATTTCTCCCAGGCGTCGCAGCTCGGCGATTTCAAGGTGCTTTCGGGCGATTGGCGGATCGAGAACGGCTCCCTCCGTTGCACGCCGAAAGCCGGCGAGGGGGGCAATTGCGCCCTGCTGCTTAATAAGGAATTCGACGGCGACCTGGTCGTCGAGTGGCAGCAGCGTATGTCGAAGGATCCCGTATTCACCCTGCCGGCCGACAACCCGGACGTCTCCGCCGGCGTCGAGCTGACCGAGCAGCTTAGGCGCGGATTAAGCTACGCAGCCGTGGCCTACGCCGACGGGGGCTGGGGCCCCAGGCGCGACCACCGCAACCGCATGGTGGTGCTGGTGCGGAAGGCCCGTGCGGGCGGGGGGACGGACCGCGCGCCCGGCTCACGAGGGGTTGCCGCCGGCGACCCGATCGGCTTCGACCAGGACCAGCAGTTTCGGCTGGCGCTGCACTACGCCGACGCGCAATGGTTCTTCACCCTCACTGGTATGCGCTGGGCGCTGGAGAACCGCATGCCCTACACGGTGGAGCCCCGCTGTGTCTGGCTGTTTTGCCACAACTGCCGCGGTGAGTTCAAGAACCTCCGCATCCGCTACAAGGAGAGCTCCTCGGCAGGGGAGCCCAAGCCCCTGGGAGCCGACCGGGCGGGCCCCCAGCCCGCGCCGGCCATTGCCCCGTTCGATGCCGCGAAGGCGAAGGAGCATCAACAGGCATGGGCGAAGCACCTGGGCGTGCCGGTGGAGGTAACCGATAGCATCGGGATGAAGCTGGTCCTGATCCCCCCGGGTGAGTTCGACATGGGAGCGACCGAGCAGGAGATCGAACGCTTTAGCAAGGAAGCAGGACAGCAAGGAATGCAGAAGTTCCAGTTTCTGATTGAGGGCATCGCCACCAATCGCCCCCAGCATCGTGTCAGGATCACGAAGCCGTTTTACCTGTCGGCCCATGAGGTGACCGTTGGACAATTCGCCTCCTTCGCCCAGACCGCGGGATACGTCACTGAGGCGGAAAAGGATGGCGAGGGGGGCATCGTGTTCAAGCCGGACACGCGCGATTGGCCGAAACAGCGCGGACTGACCTGGCGGAGTCCAGGGATCGATCAGGACGCCACTCATCCGGTGGTTATGGTTAGTTGGAACGATGCACGTGCTTTTTGTGCGTGGTTGAGGCGTTATCGGTTGCCTTGCGAGGCCGAATGGGAGTATGCTTGCCGGGCTGGGACTACGTCCTCCTGGTACGTTGGCAGCCAAGAGGGGGACCTTCGCCGTGCCGCGAATCTCGCCGACGAGACCTTCAAACGGACGTTCCCCGGGAGCGCGACGGTCCCCTGGCAAGATGGATTCGCGTTTACGTCGCCCGTCGGCCGGTTCGAGCCGAACGCTTTCGGCCTCTATGACATGCACGGGAACGTCTGGGAGTGGTGCCAGGATTGGTATGATGCGAAATACTATGAACGGTCGCCCGCAGAAGATCCGACGGGGCCGGCTTCGGGGCAATGGCGGGTGATCCGGGGCGGCGGGTGGATACTGACCGCATTCGCGGCTCGTTCGGCCGGCCACGGAGACCAGGATCCGCCAACGTTGAGAACGCAGTACACCGGGTTTCGAGTCGTCTGTGACGCCGTACCCTGAGTGCCGGCACGCTCAAGATCGCTGCCCAGCGCCGACCGGTGTGGCCGTGGGGCGCGGGCGAGGCGCGTGGGGCCTCCGTCATGCGCGTGGCTGCCGCATCGGAAGTCACCTGGAACGCGGAAATCACAAGGCATCCGTAAGATTCCCTTGAGGACTCCCTTAGGTCGGTCGATGCCTTGGCCACTCCCCAGCCATTTCCGCGCCATGCTGCAAAACCCGCGGCTGGCGCTGCGCGATCCGCAATTACGGGCCTGCCAGATCGAGCGGGACCACCTGAACCAGCCCCGCCCTTGGGCCGGTGCGTTCGCGGTGGTGTACAAGGCGATGCTGCCCGGCCGGGTACCCTCTGGGTGGGGCCCCATCGCGCTGCGGGCCTTCAGCACCGAGTCGCCGGAACGCCGCGAGCGGTACGAAAACGTCAGCCGCTACCTCCGCTGCCGCGACCTGCGGTGCCTGGTCGACTTCGAGTACCAGGACGACGGCATCCGCTCCGCCGGCGACGGCAAGTGGTATCCGCTGGTGGTCATGGAATGGGTGGACGGAGTCACGCTGTTCGATTGGGCCGGCTCGAAGTGCCGGGTGGGCAAAGGCCCTTCGCTGGCCAAGGCGGCTGCGTTTTGGATGCAGGTCGTCGAGGAACTCTCCCAGGCGCAGATCACTCACGGCGATCTCCAGCATGCCAACGTCATGGTCACCAGGCAGGGACGGCTGAAGCTGGTCGATTACGACGGCATGGGCGTGGTTTCCCTCTGGGGCCGACGCAACCTTGAGATCGGGGTGAGGCCCTACCAGCACCCCCAGCGGAACGAATCGACGCTGCTGGCGCCCGAACTCGACCGCTTCTCGTCGCTGGTGATCTACGTGGCCCTGCGGGCATTGGCGGCGGATACGTCGCTCTGGCAGAGGTACGTCGCCTCGCCCGGCAGCGATAAGCTCCTGTTCCGCGCCGAGGACTTCGCCGATCCCGCGGCCTCCCAGCTCCGCCGCGACTTGACCCGGTCGCCGGACCGCGCGGTGCGCGAGCTGTGCGACACGCTGTTCGTCTTGGCCGGCCGCGACCTGGAGGAGGTTCCGCCGCTCTGTCAGCTCATCCGCCGAAGGCCGCCAGCCGCGCCGTCCGCGCGGAAGAAGGGCCGGAAAAAGGGGACAGGTCCAATTTGTGCGCAGCACCCTGCGGGCCGTTCCGGCAAATTGGACCTGTCCCCTTTTTCCTCCGCGGCGGCGGGTTCAGAGATCCGCACCCAGCAGGCTGCCCCCGCCACGGCCAGGGTTTTTCTCGACTTTGTCGCGGGGCCGATGCAGGGCCAGTCCTTCCTGATCGACCGCCACGATACGTTCCTGTTCGGTCGAGGGGGCGACTGCCACGCACGAATCTGCGACGATCCGCGCGTCTCGCGGCATCACTTCCTGCTGGAGGCGATTCCGCCCGGCGCCAGGCTCCGGGATCTGGGCAGCCGCAACGGCACGATCGTCAACGGCGTGGAGTACGGCGGCCGCAGCAGCGCCCAACCGGAAAAGGGGACAGGTCCAATTTGCCGGAACGGCCCGCAGGGTGCTGCGCACAAATTGGACCTGTCCCCTTTTCCCCGCTACGGCGAGATCGAGTTGCACGACGGCGACCAGATCGTAGTCGGGAGCACTACGATCCGGTTCCGGGTGGAGTGTCCCTCGACCGTCGCCTTGCCGAGAGCCGCGCGGGAGGAAAAGGGGGCAAGTCCAATTTGTGCGCAGCCGGGGCACCCACGCTTCGTGGGTCCCGGCCGAAGGTTGGTCGCGGGCCCTTCGGGCAAATTGGACCTGTCCCCTTTTCCGGTCGACATCGAGGATCTGGAGGTGGTCCGCGAGATCGGCAAGGGACGGCTCGGCACGGTCTGCCTGGTCACGCGCAAATCCGACGGGCGACAACTGGCGCTGAAGGTCGCCTCGCCCAAGATCTCCACGGCCACGATCGATCGTGATGCGTTCCTCGGGGCGCTGGAGGAGCTTCAGAGGCTCCAGCACGCCAACATCGTCGGTCTGTTGGGTGTCGGGCAGATTCGCCGCGCGCATTGCTTCCTCATGGAATACTGCAACGGCGGCGGCATCGACCGGCGGATGGCGGAACACGGCGGCAGGCTCCCCGTCCCCGAGGCCGCGCTGCTCTTGCGACAGTGTCTAGCCGGGCTCGTCCATGCCCACGCCCAGGGCATCGTCCACCGCGACGTCAAGCCGCAAAACGTGCTGATCCACCGCGACGGCCACCAGCTCGTGGCCAAGCTGGCCGACCTCGGCCTGTCGGCCCTGTTCGAATCGGCCGGACTGCTGGGAATGACCGCCACCTGCCAGGCGAAGATCGACTACCAGTTCATGCCCGCCGAACGCCTCACGCATTTCAAGCAGTCCGATCCGCGCAGCGACTTGTGGAGCCTGGCCGCCACGTTCTTTTACGCCCTGACCGGCCGGGCTCCGCGCGACTTCGCCGGGCAAGATCCGATCGCGGTGGTCCTGCACGCCCAGACCACTGCGCTGCGGGTCGCCAATCCCTTGGTCCCGGAGCCCTTGGCCGAGGTGATGGATCGTGCCCTGCGAAAAGCCGTCCCCGAGCGATTCCAGACGGCCCTGGAGATGCAAAGGGCCTTGGACGAGGCCTGCGGGCACCGAGCGCAGCTTGGTCCGGGCGGCTTGGGACTGCGATAGTCTAGCCCCTTCCCGCTTTCGTCCCTATATGCTATATGTTCAATAGGGGCCCTGATCCACCGGAAGCGGTTGGCGCACGTGCCGTTCTCGGCGCCTGCCGGCAAGTTCCGACGCCTCTGCGACGGCGTGCCGGCCGACTTCGTCGTCAAGCAATCGCGGAAATCGCGCTTAGGCAAAGCCCAAGGCTCAAGGGATACCCGACTGGCGTTCTGGGCAACACAACCGGGAGGTATGCCATGGGCGTGACATCCTTCATCAGCAAACTCGAAACCTCGTTCCTCAACCAACTGGACGACAGGCTAATCCCCCGGCACATCGACCCGGGCGACGCGGTGGCCGTGCGGGCCTGGTTCGCGGAGGCCTTCGGACGCTGGTTCCTGGAGCACCGAGACGACGTGCTGGCCAGGGAATGGGTGAAGCGGGAATGGGCCGAGTTGATCCTGAAGCCCAACGCCTCCGGCGAGTTGAACGAGTCCTATCGGGTGAAGCCGGAGTACGTGGAGACGATCGACGAGTGGATGCAGGACAAGTGACCTGACCCACCCGATGCAGCCGGGCCAACCCGCGGAAAAGGCGGGCTGGCCAACGGGAGTCGCACTTCGAGAAGCCCTGACGCAGCCGTACTACGGCACCGTGACCGGCAGCCCGTCTTTCCTGTTCCCCAACCGCCGGTGGACCTCTTTGTCGATGGTGAAGGAGATCCCTCGCACCGAGCCGTCGCACAGCACGACCTGCCAGGTGGCGGCATGGTTGCTGCCGAAGCTGCATCGATTGGGGTATCCCGGCGTATCTCGCATCGGGGGCCAGGAGAGGTGGGTCACGCGGTAGTTGTCGTCCTGGTGGCCGCTGTACATGCTCCAGTCGTCGGACGGGTCTTGCCCGGTGGCGTAGTGATCGGGGTTGAGATACTTTTCACCGACCATGTAGGTGTTGGCCGTGCCGTCAGTCACGTCGGCCATGGTGACCTCGCTGCGTTCGAAAGAGACGCCGTTATACTCAGGGTGCGGCGTCCAGATAAAACTGGGGCTATCACCTTGCTCGATTGAGGTCGGCTCCGGGGTGTAGGGCTCGCTCCAACTGGCGTCGCCCGCGCAGGCTGCGTAATCGGTGCGGCTGGCCACGCTGGTGTGGGTCGAGTTGTGGTGCGTAGGGTACATCGGGTAGGTCATTGCCGCTCGCCGCGAGGGGCAGTTCATAAACGACAGCGGAGTGGCGATTATTTGCGCTGCCATAGCCCACTTCCTGCTGGTGGGTTCACCCTGGCCCAGATCGTGCAGTTGGCTTTGCTCCATGAAGGGAAGCGTTACATAGATCCAGCCACCCGGCTGGCGCTTGCCGGAGCCACGATCGGGATCACCCACCCACTCGGCACCCCAGCCCCCACCCGGGAGGTAACCATATGTCTCTGCATGATTATGCCAGGCGAGGCCCATCTGCTTCAGATGGTTGCTGCACTGCATGATCCTGGCTGCCTCGCGAGCCGCTTGCACGGCCGGCAGCAAAAGCGCGATCAGGATGCCAATGATGGCGATCACTACCAACAGCTCGATCAGTGTGAAACCACGCCGGACCGGCCGCAATACTCTCATGATGTCCCCCGCCGGTAGTAAGAAGGAATCTGGTACCTTCGTGTGGTGAGATGCCTGGGCGGGCCGACTTTTCCGCGAAGGATCCGACGCAATCGCTCGATCCTGCACCCACGGTCGGCGCATGCTCGCGCCCTTGCTGTAAGCCCCCCCGCGCAGGGCTCCTGCAAACCGGCCGTTCGAAGACCAGCGCGCACAGAAACACCCTCCCGAGCAGATCTTCTCTGAGCTTAACCGTCCGTGCAGAAAAGTCAAGAGGTACCAGACGCGAGTCGCCGGCACGCAACGCGCCGGGACCTTCCCCGGACGACGTTGTCCCCCGCCTATTGGCGCGAGTCTGCTTCCCTGGGAGACGTTGTCCCCCGGCTGTTGGCGCGCTTCTGCAGGTACTGCCCAAACTTGATCATCGTCTCCGCCGTGTACGACATGCAGTTGGGCCAGAGGTCGCCGTAGTTGATCTGCCCGAGTTCGGCCGGCTGCGAGGTGGGCTGCCGGGTCATCCAGGTGGGATAATAGCCGTCGGCGTGCTGGACCGCCGTGAGCGTGTCGGCCATCGCGCACGCCTTGCGGAGATACAGCTCTTTGCCCGTTGCCTGGTGCATGGCCTGGCAGAGGCGGATGAAGTGCGCCGCGTGCCAGTCGATCGGCTTGTAGCAGAGATACTGCTCCTGCACCCCTGGCGCGACGAAGCTCCGGTCGAACGAATTCTCCCACAACACGAACTGGTCCTCAACGTACCGGAACAGCTCGCCGGCTATCCGCAGGTTGTCGTTCTGCCGGTCGGCGTGGTGGAGCAGATACAGGGCGAAAAAGACCGTGTCGTAGAACTCGAGGTTCCGGTAGGGCGGCTGCGCCGGCACGTCGTCCCACTGCTGTTGCCAATGGCCGGTCTTGACGGGGTTTTCCAGCATCCACCGCACGGCCCGGTCGCGCACGCCAGTCCACTGCCTCTGGCCGTGGCGGCGGATCAACTCGTCGAGAAAGAAGATCGCCTCGGCCTGGTCCGAGGTGTAATCCTCGAGCATCCTTCCCGACTGCGGATCGACGCGGAAGTGCCAGCGTCCCTCGGGCAATTGCGCCTTCCGGAGCGTTTCGGCGACGCCGGTGGCGGCCTCCAGGAAGGCCTCTTTGCCGGTGGCCGCCGCCAACTCCAGGTAGGCCAGGCCGACCATTGCGGTCCGGCAGACCTGCAACACCTTGCGGTCGTGCGAGAGCGGCATGTTGGCATAAGCCCAATCCTTCGGCGTGCTGGCCTCAATCAGGCGCCGGCCGATCCTTGCGGCGATCAAGAGTTCCTGCCGGGCCTTTTCGGTGCCGGGGCCCAATTCTGCATCCGTCAACAGCAGACGGACGTAGGCCGCATAGAACAGGGCCGGATAGCGGACGTCCTTCGGCGTGGCGTCGCCCTGCCAATCTGCCAACGTCGTCAGCACGTAATCGGCACACTTGCGGCCGGAGACGACGTAGTCACACTTGGCCGGGCGGTAGCCGCCGGCGAAGCAGGCCACCTTGAAGAACCCCAGGTCGGTGCGGCCGGTCGGACTGCCGCGGGCATCGAGCGCCTCGATGGTCGCGGAATACCTGGTCCCGGCCGGCAGGGCTTCCCAGATCTCCGCCAGGCTCACACGCGGCCCAGCCGACTCGGCGCGCCGCTCTCCGGCCGCCGTGGAGATCGTACACACGAGAGAAGCGGCACCGCTCGGCGGCACTACCTCGAAGGTCGGCGGGTACATGAATCGCTGGGCGTACTGGTTCCTGCCCGTCCGCTGAAGGTTACCCGTCGCCGTCGCCTTTTCGGCCGACCGTGCGCTCAGGCTCGGCAGCAACACCGCCAAGGCGGCCGGCGCAAGCCAGATCGGCCAGCGCAACATTCCGCGATAGACCATGATCTTCTCCGTTGCGCCGCCTTCATCAGGGCGTAGCACTCGGCAATTAGGCCGCCAGCACCCCGCGGGCCCGCCGCCGCCCGACCATCCTGCGGATGGTGCCCGGCAGCAACACGCCCAACGCGCCGGTGATCAACAGGGCCAGCGTCCCCGGCTCCGGCACGACCATCAGCGTCAGGCCTTGCGGGGTGAGCTGCCACTTCCACTCCAGACCCGCGCCCAGCGGGGCGCCTTCGAGCTTGAACAAGCTCACACCAGTTGGGTCCGAGTAGGTCAGTTGGGCCGGCGGCACCACGTCGCCGAACATGTCGAACGGCCCAGTGACCAACAGCTCGAACCGGTCGCCGGCCTTCGGGCTGTAAGTGTGCGTCGGATCGGCCGGATCTCTGGTGAAGATTATGAACGGCCCCGACACCCGGATATTGCTCGAGGTCGGGTCCATCGACAAGTAGAACTGGGTGTAGTCGCCGGTCTCCAGGCCAAAGTTGAAATCGGGATTAAAGAACCCCGGAAGCCCATGGATCGTACCGCTGTTCGGACCGAGCAGTTGGACCTCCGTGTTCGCCCCATACCCCGGCGCTGGCGGCGGATCGAACTCGGGCGGGGTCTCCGGGATGAAGCTGGGGCTGAAACCGGGCTTGTACAACCCGGTGCGGATCACGTTG
>Ga0315291_10012067_pt1 | contig 10499 bp, 10 predicted proteins | sample YL17G12_20_MG_FD_203070 | JGI IMG/M metagenome (GOLD analysis project Ga0315291, IMG submission 203070) | Sediment microbial communities from Yellowstone Lake, YNP, Wyoming, USA - YL17G12_20 | ecosystem: Environmental > Aquatic > Freshwater > Lake > Sediment | place: USA: Wyoming | collected... | reverse complement strand
GCACCCGCGTCTTCCGCCCAGCCCAGCGAGCTGCTCAAGACACTTGAGCAAGCTGGAAGGGTAGAAACGACCAACTCCATTGCCGGGACGATTTGCAGATAACATGGCAATCAGACCTGCCATACGTATCCTACTTTCACTCGGGGCGGTGGCTACAGCCGCCCTCTTGCTCGGCGACTATGTTCGTAGTCGTCACTCTCATGGAGACAGTCCGATGCGCGTGGCATTCCCCTATGACCGCAGCCCAGGTGATTACGATCCGGCGAATATCACCTTGGCACCTGAGTATATTTTTTTAGAGAATACCTTCTCTCCTCTTATTGAGATGGATGTTCATGGCACCGTTACTTCAGGTGTCGCATCTCGCTTTGAGTGGGTAGGCAATGAGGCGGTGTTGACGATCCGTAGGGACCTCTTTACGGCTGACGGGTATCAGATCACCGCGCATGATGCGGCTATTTCATTAAAGCGGCTGCTCATTTTGAGCGGCAATACGCATGGCAACCTCCAGGATCTCCTCTGTCGGGGCAAGAAAATCACTAGTCTCGCTGATGACTGCGCTGGACTCGAAGTCCGGGGTGATCAACTAGTCCTGAAGCCCGGTCAACATAAGCCTTTTCTGTTTCCAATGCTTACTGCTATTGATTTCGCGGTTATTCCGGCGCCATCAATAGACCCGGATACTTTGGCAATCAAAGACTTTCGTAACACCACTGGGCCATATTACGTCGTGTCGGATGCCGGCCGCGGCCACATGACTCTCAAGGCTAATCCGCGGCACTACCACTATTCAGAGAGAATGCCCCAGGACATAGAATTGGTGCCGATGGATAAATCCGACCATCATAGTTCCCTGCGGGCTTTGGAACGAGGCCAGGTGGATGTGGTCACGACGATCGATGCTGCGACGCCTGAAGATGTGCTCCAATTTTATAAGGCGCATGCGGACCGATTCACTATTCACGCGACATTGAATATCCGCAACATCATTCTGGCGTTCTCTACCCGCGGACTAAAGCACTTTTCGATTGAGCAGCGCCGGAGTCTAGGACGGCAGGTCAGGGAAGCATTTTTGGCCACCAGCGCCTCGAGCATTGCCTATAAGCCTGGAGTTCAGTTCTTCCCCGTGTTCGGGGAGGGTGGTCTCTCAGATGAGCAGATACGCACTATAGACCATGCATTCAATGCTGCGCCAAATTTCACGGCTAGTGGCGTGGGTATGAGGGCTACGATCGTCCGGCTCGCCATGCAAGGTACATTCAATAAAATCCTTCAAGATCTATTGCCGGGGATTGTTGTAGAAGATGGTAAAAGCCCTGCATTTGTCGATTACTCTGATCGTGCCAATGAAATGCCGATGCTGTCAATCCGTGGTCCTGACACAGGATTTCTCGAAGATATAGGCCTAATCTCTTATTCGATGAATTCCGATTACTTCAATGTTCCTAAAGAGAAACGTCGCGAATGGTTGAATGACTACGGTAATCTCACCAGTAAAGTAGATCGCATCAAAAAGCTGAACCAGCTACATTTTGACGCATTGATCGACCCAGTCATTGTGCCTCTGGCCGTTGCGCCCTACGTAGCACTCGCTACCAACGATTGGGACATAAACCTATCAAAACTATTCGCGAATAATCAACTATGGCTGTTCAAACGCAAATAACTGACTGGATCATGGCAGCCGCCGATGATCTAGATCTACGCATCGTCAACCTTGGGTGGACCGAAAGGTGGGCGCCAGGGATTCAGGCGATTGCTGCGACCATTACGCTAGGGGACTGTGCGTTTACCGGTCATGGCGCTGACGAGGCTCTCGATACGGCCGTCGTTAAGGCGGTCGTCGAGGCTCTCGAACGGGCGACAAAAGCAGAGTCTGCGCTGCCTACTACGAGTGGCTTGGCAGGTCATGTCAATGCGGATCAGGCAGCTCGAAATGCTTTGCGCGAATTTATCGAGCGCGACGCATTTTTTTGCCACTATCTAACCGGGACGCCATTTCGTCAACTAGGCGACATGACGCAGCTCCCCACCGCAGCGATAGATTGGCAGCGACTGCAGGGGATCTCAAGGACTGAGGGTGTCGAGCTGCAGTTTGCGAGCCTGACGGTCCCCGATGGATTCCACGGCGTTGTCTGTGCTGCGTTCGGCGCTGATGCGGCGAGGCCATTTGGCGTGATCCTTGGTCTCGGCTGTGAGCAATCAACGGCGCAAGCTGCCCAGAAGGCCGCGCTTGAATGCCTCGGGAACGTAGCCGCGCAGCTCGACGGCCGTTTGGGGCCGGCGTTGTCAGCAGACTCATTCAAAAGCCTTAGCAAGCCATGGGTCTTTGATCACCTGCATTTGGGATTAGACGAAGAAAGCGCCAGCGTCATGCGGCGATTGTTCAAGCCCGCGGATGATTATGGCCGCGCATTGCATATCGAAGGCGTAAATATCGAGACTATGCCATCCCTGAGGACCACAAAAGATGCGCCCCTGCATTTCGCGCGCGTCACGGTTCGGCATGGCCAAAATGCATACTTCGGCAAACAGAGTCCAGAGGTTCTCAATTTGAATCGACTCGGGTGCTTTGTCGGTAAAACACTAGCAATCAGTGACTTAGAGCCCCACCCTCATTTTTTGGCCTAACCAATGACAAATGAACTTGATCAACAACTCGCCCGTTTCACGTCACTCATGGTTGCCATCCAGGCGGCCAGCATCCTGGTCGTCCTGACGCTATTTCTAGCGTTCAACTACTTTGTCAAAGTTCGTCTAGCGAATTTGGCGCAGCAAGGAGCTCGGCACGCTATCTTGGCGGGTGATCTGCGCCAGGCGATGAGTCTGCTTGATGAAGTGCGAGAGGGTGAATTTGCAACGATTCGCTATTTGGACCGATCAGGTCACTTATTATTTAGTATTCCATCGGAGTCTGAAGAGTTGGTTGCTCCGAGCAAGCCTATCTTCGGGATCACCCAAAGTCTGCCATTAAGGCCGAGTGAGGGGAGCGCTGAGCAACTAGGGCGCCTGGAATTCGTATTTTCGATTTTCAGCGGCACGGCCTACGTACTTTTTGGGGCTGCATTACTCGTCATAGGTTCAATACCGATCTCTAGCCGCTACCGCCGCAAACTGCAAAAGCGGTATGAAGTAGAGCTTGCAGCGCGAGCTGATTCTGCCGTCGCCCGCATGACCCAAATGCTTGCCCATGACGTGCGCAAGCCTTTCTCCATCCTCCGCATGGGCCTGGGCATGCTCGGTGGTGCCAAAGACCCGGCAGACGTTAAGTATGTGCTATCGCGCCTGCTGCCGGAGATTGATAAAGCCGTCAGCAGTGTTGACGGACTGATTTCAGATGTTATGGAAGTCGGCTCGACGTCGACTCAGCTGATTCAAGAGCCGGTGAGTCCGGAGTCGTTGCTTGAGTCCGCTCTGGGCGAAGTATTCCGCGTGTATCCAAAAGCTGATATCAGCATCAGCTATGATTTGAAGCATAGCCACATGGTCAACGTCCATGTGCAGAAGGTCGGCCGCGTGTTCTCCAATATCTTGGGCAATGCCATCCAGGCGATGAAGTCCAAGCGTCAGATCTGGTTCAAGACGACGGAAAAGGACGGGATGTTGACGTTCTGCGTTGGCAATGCTGGGCCGGTGATTCCGGCAGAAAACCTCCCGAAGTTATTTGGCGCCTTCTTCACCAGCGGCAAAAAGGGCGGGACCGGGCTAGGTCTAGCGATTGCGCAGAAGGTCGTGACCGCCCATGGCGGGCGCATTTGGTGTGAGTCGGCTCAGACTGCGGCGCATCCAGAGGGCCAGGTCGAGTTTTTCTTTACGCTCCCTGTGGCCACGGACTGTCCGACGCGGACCACCGCGACTCTGGCCAGACATAGCTCGGAGATCATTAAGGCGCTCCAGGCCGGCGCTCTAGAGGCCGACTCGGGCAGTGTTGATAAGGGTGAATTGACGCTTGAGGCCGACATTGTCCAGGCCAGCATCGACCTCGGTCGCGCCCTACGCGTCCTAGTCGTCGACGATGAGCCGGTCTATCGGAGTAGCTTGGGCGCCTATCTGCACCGGACGCCGGAATTGGCGCTGGTTATGAGCGTCGCTCAGGCGGCGAGTTCCGACGAGGCGCTCGCGGCGCTCGGCAGCGCGGCGTTCGACTTAATCGTCACCGACGTGGATTTGGGCGCTGCCTCGCTCGATGGCTTCGAACTGGTCGCTACGCTGCGCCAGCGCAGCGTTGGAGCGCTGATCTGTGTGCATTCGAATCGCATCGTTGCGGCAGATCATCGGACTGCTATCGCCTCGGGTGCTGACGCATTTCTGCCGAAGCCGATGGCGCGGGCGCAGCTGCTGCGCATCGTGCTGCAGAGCGCGGAACAGAGTAAAACCATGACGACATTGCCGATGGCTGACACTGCCGCGGGGCGCCAAGGTGCTGTGTCCGCGTCTGTAGTAGCGGCTCAGCCGCCCAAGCCTGAAGTATTGGTCATCGACGATAATCCGTTTATTCTCGACGCCTGGCAGGACAAGCTCGGGTCCGAGGTGACGATACACACGATGACTAGCCAAGAAGACTTGGTTGCCAAAATTTCCAGCGATGCTGGTTTCCTCGATAGGCTGACCTATGTAATCACGGATATGTACCTGGATGGCTCGGCCGGTGACGGTATCGAAGTTGGTCGACTTATCAAGAGTAGATGTCCGGCCCTTGCAGTGCTCTTGAGCTCTGATGGTAACTTTACAGCAAGTGAGTTGGTCGGTGCGGTGGACCGGGTGATTGGTAAGGAGCCGGTTGGGATTGAGTCGCTTAGGGCCTAGCGGTCCTTCTCCTAGTGTGAGTAGGTCAGCAACAGCGAGACCGTAAAGAGTCGCGATTCTTTGTTTGGAAAGGTGGCTGTAAATGGGTTGACGAGCAAACTTGTCGCCATTGGCCGCCCGGTCGAACCGTCGCACCAGGTAGGTGCCAATTCCCCGTTGCTCAAGGACTAATTGCTACCTGTCCTCGCTAGGAACAATTCATCACTCCATAGCTTGGTCATAAAGGTCTGCCAGTAGTAGCAAAAAATGCCGTCTACATTGCGATCAATCTTATAGTGCGATACGCATATCAGCGTCGAAAACACGGAGTCCTCGGCCAAAGCGCGGAGGCCGCGTAAATCTTGCTTGACTACCTTCGTGGTTGATTTCACCTCGATGGCCATTGCATGGCCGATGAGAAAATCCACCTCGTGGCCACTCGTCGAACGCCAAAACAACAGGCTGACTTTGAGTCGACGATACGACACGTAGGCCCTCAGCTCCATCGCGATCCATTGCTCAAAACTCTTGCCAAAAAGGTCCGAATTGCGGTCTAGGGTTTCTGTGCCAGCCAACATATGCGTGACGCCAGTAGCAAATAAGTAAAATTTGGCAGTCTGGATCGCCTTGCGCTTCCTCGAAGCCATCCATGGCTCGACGGTGAAGACAATGAGAGTATCTTCAAGGATAGAGAAATACTCGCGTACGGTCGAGGCCGCGACACCGCAATCGCTGCCGACGGAGCTATAGTTGATCATCTGCCCGTTGCACAGGGCGGCAACTTTCAGGAACCGAGAAAACTGTGGGATCTTTCGCACCAAACCTTCTGTCTGGATTTCCTCTCTCAGGTAGGTCTGGCTGTATGCTGCTAACTCCTCCTCAGGATCATCGCTGAAATAGACCTGCGGCAACGTGCCATAGCGTAGAATACGCATCAGATCCGGATTTGGTATCTCGGCATAGACCAGCGGAAAGAGCTGCGCCGCCCAGGCTCGTCCGGCGAGCAAATTAGCGGCGCCAGCGCGCAGTTTGCGAGCGCTGCTGCCGGTCATGAGAAAGCGACGCAGCAACTCTATTGCTGAAAAACAACATTTCTCAGCAATAGTACCGCTGGTGATGACTCGAGTCTAGCTTGTGTCTGGCCCGAGAGCGCCGTTCATGGATGTCGGGCCCATCAAGGCCCTTCACTTCCACGATGGCGGTAAGCGATGCCTAGCTCGACTGGCCACGGCTCAGATGCGACGTGATCAGTTTGCCACGATAAAAATAAGCGCGCTCAGGGATGTCGGATTTCCAGTCAACTGGAACAGGGAGTGCTCGCTGTTCCAATTGACTCCGACCCGACATCTATCCTGAAATTTTTCGACGCGCGTGTCAAAAATGCTGACTAAACTGATCGCCTCAATGAACTCTCGCGCCTCCGGCCGGGATCGGGATGGGGCATTAGGGTCTGGGGTAGTCAGGGACACGGGCTTAAGGACTCGGGGACTCCGGGAACACAGCGTCGGGCCTCAGGAGGACCAGTGCTGCCCCAATTATAAGCACTTTCCTATGGTAGCCCGAAAAAAAACTTGGTTCAAAAAGTTCGGACCCTGTGCCGCAAGGCTTTCAGGGCTCATGATTCAGCCGCAGAATCGCTGCTGGCGATCTCCTGCTCCAAGGCAGAGGCATTTCATCAGAACATGACCACGAGATTATTCTCTGCGGCAGCCTGCAGCAGCTCCCGCCTCAGCGAGGGATGCTTTAGCGCGGCCTTCTTCGCGCCCTTAGCGTTAAGCCCGCCCTTGGCCCGCTCAAAAATCACCAGCGCGTCTTCGTGGTTGTGGGCATTGGCATAGATCAATCCGTCGATGGCCCTGTATTGCTGCGTCGGATCTTCGTAAAAATACCGCGCCCACTCCTGGGTCAACACCGTGTCGGCGTGGCCGGAAATGGCGGCGACGGTGCCAGCGCCGAGGGCGCCGGGGCCGCGCAAGTCGAGGAGCTTAATGGTGCGTGTGACCTTCAGCGATAGGAGAACGTGACCGTTGTCCGTCACGATTCGCGTATCACCAAAGACCTCAACCAGGCAGCCCGACAGGGTACGGCCGAAGTAGTAAGCGCCGCGATCTGGACTTGCCTTGGGTGGGGCGCCGGGCTTGGACCAGTCCGGGATATGGTGGTCGAAGCGGTGCAGTGGCCCATGAAATCGAAAGAGCGGGCGACCAGGCCGCTGGAGTCGAAAGAGGATTTGGCCAGCCTTCAGCGAGTGAAAGACCGGCGCTACGGGTTTACTCGGCGGTGGACGATGGATAGCGACCATCAGTTGGCGGCGGCGCCGACGGCGCGGGCGCCGGTGACGACGCGAACGACTTCGCCGGCCTTCAACGCCTCAAGCGGACTGCGACCCTCGAAGATGGCGTTCGCCGCCGTCAACCAATTCGCTTTGGCCACGTCGGGGACGGCTAAGGCTTGGAGCACTTCGGGAAGCCCCTGGACGATGCGATCTGGAGCCTCGGGATCAAACTGCCACATGGGAAACCAAAGCTGGCCCTTGTCCTTGACGGCGAGCAGCGTGCCGGCGGTAACCCGGTCATGAGGCGTTTGGCGCGTCGTGCCGAGTAGGTTCGCCACTTCGTTGACGGTGATGGCTTCCAGTAGGAGGCGGCGCTTCAGCTCGGCGCGTCGGGCGAGGTTGCTGGCCTCCAGTCCGATCATCTCTTCGTCGAGTGCGCCTTTGCCAAAGAGGCAGTTAAGTTCGTCGGCGAGTTTCCGCAGCAGCGACACGGACCCGCTGCGCACGCGGCTCTTTAGCGACGTAGGATCAAAATGCACTTCACCGCTGGCGTCGATAAAGAACACCTCACTGGTCCGTCGGCTTTTGGCCCGAGCGTCGGACGGTTTGCGTCCGGTTTGCCGAGACGATGCCTTGGACAGTTTGCGTGGATTAAGGCTTGGCGCGGTCATGAGATCCCCCTCTTTTCAACACTTCTATCATCGGCATATCTGTAAGAGAAGTAAAGTGAAACTGTAAGCAATGTAAGAATAAGCTATAACACATTAAAACTATAGAAGAAATCTACGAACACCCTTGCCCCAGGCAACCTTATTTCGCCCGCCGCCTGACTATACAGGTCGGCCTGGCGCGGCTAAGGGCCCGTCCAAAAATAAAGTGCCTTTCTGGGCGTCAGATGATGGTCAGCTGTGGTCGTGCTCTACGCAACTTCCGCTAGTGCCGAGCACGACGTCCGTGCACGTCCGGCATCGGCTGCCCCTAGCTTCGGTGCGAAGCCTCCGGCGTATAGTTTAGATTCCGTCTTCTTCCTGCCCGGCCACATAAAAATCGCGCATCTGAGGCAAATGCAAGCGCTAGAGCGCGCCCCGGGTGGCGGCCAGCTGTTGCATCGATTTATGGTCCGCCGCCACTGGCGACGTCCGCCCAAGAGTCGGAAAGAGCAGCGGTTGCGGTGGATCGAGCCGCATTGGCAAGGACCGGATATCGCCGCGGTGATCGAGAGAACGTATGCTCTGAAGCCGTAGGTTGGGCCGCCTTCCCTCCCACCAGCTACATCCAAACGCCGGGCATCGCGCAAGAAGTCCGTCAAAGGAGAAAAATCCGAATTGCCTTGGCGCAAGCGTACTCGACATGAGCCGTTTTCAGTGCCTGCTCAAAGTAGGCAAACAAGTTGCGCCATTCTTCTAGGTAGGCCTTGCCGTTGCTGATGAAAGTTTGGCACATGATCTGAGCTTTAAGAGGTGAGTAGTCTTTGCCAAATGAGATGTCATCCGAAGATTCTTGGAACAGATATGAAGCGTATGGTCGAGCAGCGATCTCAGCCAAGTCATTGTATGATTGGCAGCCTTTGATCGCGGCCGTCATGATACCAATTTCAGGATCAAGAGGCCCCTCTGAGGTGCCAGCATTACTATAGAAGTTGATCCATTGCCGCTCTAGAAATTCAGCAACCCTATCCATATCGGAAAACAGCTCATGATTGATATGCCAATCAATCCCGTCACCAGAAGCGGTCTCGTTGAATAAGGACCTGTTGAATCGTCGGTCCATCTCCTCGCGCAACTTGACCTCGGAGCACATACCATTGCTCGATTGCGGCACATGGATACTCTTGATGAAACCGATATGTAAATATTGTCCCATGACTTCGCTCCTAATGATTCAGTTGGACGGTTGCTGACGACGTTCGACGAACGATCGACAGGGGGCACCATAAACGGCAACATATATCCTGTAAAGTGGTCGCGGCAGAGGTCGTGACCATAGTCGTGCAACTCCGACTTTCTTACGGCGGCCCTTGTTTCATCTGATCTTTTTTTCTAACCACTACGGACTCGGTTTTTTGTCCCGCATTCTGCGGCATGGCTAATCCAGTGCAACAATGCCAAGAGATTCTGTAGCATCGACCAAGTCGGCGATGAAATCGTTGCCGGATCCGACGAACTTTCTGCCTGGACCCGCGTACCGCCGACAGCAAACTGCTGCGTACATCAGCTGCGCCATGGTCGACAAGCATGAGTTTTAAAAAAGCGTCATTCTTAGGATCAAGTAGCTTCACCATGAACCTCCTCAAATTAGAAAACTCAGGTTGAATCAGTGCGGCGAAAAAACCAAACGACATCGGTGGACATGTGCAGAAGGAGGTAGTTTAGGCATCAAAACGGTTAATCATTCCCTAGCCCATAGCCTCTCGCAGAAGTGCCTCCCCAAATGTCCAGGTCCATGAGGAGATCAACTTGCTAAAGATGTATTGACCATCATCACGGTTTTTTAGCCAATATTTATGGATGTCGGGCCCATCAAAAGACGCGGATGGCAGCTCAACACCACGATCAGGCAGCAAGCAAAGAGGCTTGGCAAAACGCAAAAAAATGACATGCCTGGCCAGATTTGTCAGTGTTTCTTCCACATAAAGAGTTCTACGAAGGGAAGAGGATCACTGAGGTAATTGTTGCAAAGTCATTTGTTCACAACCTAAAAAAGTTGGCGTATTAATTGCTGGCGATTTGCCAGGACTTGGATAGCGACAAACCATATCGAACTCTCGTGTTGAACCTCCCAGGCAGCGACTAGACAGGCGATAGATATAACGATCCTGTCGATATGACCTATAAAGACAGGTATGAGACGCTACTCATAATTTTCAAATAGCTCTTAGATAATTCGTTTGGAGAATGGAAATGGACGCTATCGCAGCAGAAACACCGAAGGCACAGACGATCATGGTGGCAATTGAAAGGCATTTTCCTGGTGCGGCAGTATGCTGCCAACTCCTCCTCAGGATCATCGCTGAAATAGACCTACGGCAACGTGCCATAGCTTAGAATACGCATCAGATCCGGATTTGGTATCTCGGCATAGACCAGCGGAAAGAGCTGCGCCGCCCAGGCTCGTCCGGCGAGCAAATTAGCGGCGCCAGCGCGCAGTTTGCGAGCGCGATGGCGGTAAGCGATGCCTATCTCGAAACCTGCCTAAAGCCGCTTTGGTCAGCGACCGGGACAACCTTTCGACATCGTATAGTCAAATCCAACTCTTTGATGACGCGGAGCAGAGAGTCTATATGCGACCGTAGCTGATGTTTCTCAATGACAATATTGGTGCACTGCCCCGCATTGACCAACCGTATCACTAGGCACATCGCCTCGTCGTGTTCAAAGCCGAACTACGAACAAAAGCAGCCACCGACGCGCAAGCCACGGGTAACCTCGTACCTCGTCTA
>Ga0315291_10012065_pt1 | contig 10501 bp, 8 predicted proteins | sample YL17G12_20_MG_FD_203070 | JGI IMG/M metagenome (GOLD analysis project Ga0315291, IMG submission 203070) | Sediment microbial communities from Yellowstone Lake, YNP, Wyoming, USA - YL17G12_20 | ecosystem: Environmental > Aquatic > Freshwater > Lake > Sediment | place: USA: Wyoming | collected... | reverse complement strand
AGTGCGGAGCGGATTGAATATTCCCCTGTCCGTGTTTCGAAAGACGGCTTCACTGTGTTTCTCGAGAGGACCAGCGTCATCACAAAACCGGCTGTCCCGGACAACGGGATGGTCAGGGAGCTTGCCGTGGGCCGAACGTCAGGTGGAGTGGAGCTTCGCCTCGCCCTGGCCCCGGAGGCATCGGGCTACAGTCTGAAGCGACAGGTCAAACCGCCGCGGATCGTACTGGGCTTCACTTCTTCCGAGGAGATCCTCCGCACGTCCGAGTTCTTGCCCTTCGGAGCAGAGACGCCCGGAGGCGTCGCCGCAGGCAACTACAGGGTCGTGGTCATTGACGCCGGCCACGGCGGCTCCGACGAAGGTCTGAGGGCAAGCAATTCAGTCGAGAAGCAGGTCAATCTCGAGCTCGCCCGCGCGGTCAGGGACGCTCTCTCGGCCGCAAGGGGACTCGATGTCGTGCTCACGCGGGATGACGATTCGCAGATGAGCGTTGATGAAAGGGCCGTCAGGGCGAACACCGCGGAGGGTGACATTTTTGTGAGCCTGCACTGCGACGGCTACTCGAGCAGCCAGGCCAGAGGGTATTCGGTGGAGGTCTTCGAGCCCCGGGGCGGCGCCGGCCTTGCGAGCCAGCGGGTCTCGCGCTCAGCAGACGCCTTGTCTGTCGCATCGGGCTACGTAGACCTTATACCCTGGAATGACGTTGCCGGGAGCTACGTCGGAGAAAGCGCTTCGCTGGCGAGGGCCATCTCTCGCAGTCTAGGCGGCGCTGAGGGGCTCAGGGACGCGGGATTCAGGAGAGCTCCGGTCGTTCTTTTTCACGGCATCGACATGCCGTGCGTTCTGGTGAACTGCGGCTTCCTCACGAATGCGGACGACGAGGCCCTGTTGCGCGAGACCTCGAGTCAGCGTAGAATCGCCGGAGCGATCGCCCAGGGCATAATCGACTTTGTTAACGAGGCGCGGCGGTAGCGGGCGGTCTGTACGTGAGTGGCGGGCGAGGGAGGCGCGTGGCGCGCCTGAGCTGTCAGGCCACGGCCCGAAACGTGGGCAAGGCGGGTCAATGCACACGCAGTTCGCTGGAGTCCATGTAGGGAAATGGTTCCGCGCCGGGTGGCGCATCATGCGACATGTTGAAGGGGGATAGGAGGCAAGGTGAGAACCGCGAAGAGCAAGTTTCTTAACAGGCTCTTGCTGTTCATGGTGTTCGTTATCTGTGTCCTCGTCGTGACTGTCGTGGTCCTGTCCAGACGAAGGGCAGAGCTGCCCGAGCCGGTGAGTCCGACGCCCGAACAGCCCGCCGAGATGGAGACCGGCACGAGGGCGATCGTTCTATACTTCGGCTCCGCCGACGGCAGTGAGCTTGTCGAGATAAGCAGGGAGATGCCGGTTCCCTCCGACCCTTCTGCGCTCCTCGCGGGCGTGATGAGAGAGCTGGCATCAGGCCCTTCAGACAAGGGCGTCGCCGTCCTGCCCGCGGGCGCGCAGGTCAGGAGCGCTTATATTTCCGGAAACAACGCTTACGTGGATTTCTCGAGTGAGCTCAGGACCGGTTTCGGCGGCGGCTCTACGCAGGAGTACCTCCTCATCTCCTCCATAGTGCGAACCGTTTCCGAGAATTTTCGGGACATCTCACACGTCCAGATTCTGGTCGAAGGCAGCACGGTTGAATCGCTGGGCGGGCACTACGAAATCACAGAACCGTTGAGCGTCAGCGAGTGGGAGTGACACTTGATGAAAGCACCCATAGGCGTGTTTGATTCTGGGATCGGCGGGCTGACCGTCGTCAGACACCTCATGTCGAGACTCGGCAACGAGAGCATCGTGTATTTCGGCGACACCGCGCGTGTGCCGTACGGCTCGAAATCAGACGACACGGTCAAGCGATTTGCCTTCGAGGACACGAGATTCCTTCTGAACCACGGCGTGAAGCTGGTGGTGGTAGCCTGCAACACGGTCTCCGCCGTCGCACTGGACGACCTCAGGAGCACGTTCGACGTGCCGTTTGTCGGGATGATAGAGCCGGGGGCCCGGGCGGCTGTGCGCCTGAGCAAGAAGAAGAAAGTCGGCGTGATCGGAACCCTGGGGACCGTGGAGAGCCGAGCATACGAAAAGGCGATCGGGCTCGAGGACGGCTCTTTCAAGGTCTACGCGACTGCCTGCCCGCTGCTCGTTCCCATCGCGGAGGAGGGCTGGATGTCTCATCCGGCGGCCGGGGTGATCGCGGAGGAGTATCTGAGCGGGCTCAGGGCGAAAGGTCTCGACGTCCTAGTCCTGGGCTGCACCCACTATCCGGTCCTCCGCAGCGTGATACAGAAGGCAGTCGGAAAGGGAGTCGCGCTGGTCGATTCCGGCGAAGAAGCCGTGAAAGAAGTGGCGTCAATCTTGAAGGAGTGCGAGATAGAAGCATCCGGCAAAGCGAAGGGTTCCAGGCAGTTCTACGTCAGTGACATCCCCAGGAAGTTCAGAGAAGTGGGCGAACGCTTCTTGGGCCGGCCGATAGACGGTCTCACTCTGGTGAACCAGTCCGACATTCCCTGGTACGAGAGGAAAACCTGATATGAAGAGAGTTGATGGAAGAAAGCCCGAAGAATTGCGCAAGGTGAAGATCAAGACTGGCTACCTGAAGCACGCAGACGGCTCGGCCCTCGTTGAGATGGGCAACACGAGGGTCCTGTGTGCCGCCACCATCGAGAACACCGTGCCGCCGTTCTTGAAAGGGCGCGGGACCGGCTGGGTCACTGCCGAATACGGCATGCTTCCCCGGAGCACTCACGACAGGACTCCGAGAGAGTCTCACAGGGGGAGAGTCAGCGGGAGAACCTCGGAGATACAGCGGCTCATAGGAAGGACTCTCAGAACGGTCACAGAACTGAAGGCGATGGGCGAGAGGAACATAATCCTCGACTGCGACGTGCTGCAGGCGGACGGAGGCACGCGGACCGCCTCCATCACCGGCGCCTACGTCGCTCTTTACCAGGCGCTGACAAAGCTCGTGCGGAGAGGCACGTTGGTCAAAGTTCCGCTGATTGAACCTGTGGCGGCGGTGAGCGTAGGTATAGTGGACGGCGTGGTCGTGCTCGACCTCTGCTATGACGAAGACCACCGGGCATACACCGACATGAACGTGGCCATGACCGCTTCGGGCAAGTTCGTCGAGATCCAGGGCACCGCAGAGGTGCGGCCTTTCGACGAGGACGAAATGCTCAAGATGCTCGCGCTCGCGCGGAAAGGCATAGCGAGACTTATCAAGTACCAAAACCAGGCGGTCTCTGCCGCGGAAGAGAAGAAGTAGACGCTCGCGGCGCGGTGGAGCCAACGATAAGAATTGAGGAGAAGAGATTGGAATAGAGCAGACTGGGCTGGACCAAACTGAGCCAGACGAGGGGAGACGGGATGAGATTAGAAAAAACAGGAGCCTGCATTGCGGCGACCCCACTGTATCCCGAGGCAAGTATGAATGAAGACAGATTCAGATTGGTGATCTCGACGAGCAACCAGGATAAGCTGCGAGAAGTGACGGAGATCCTGTCGGCGAGCTGGCTGGAGCTGGTTCCGTTTAGCAGCTTTTCCGGCGCCCCGGCTCCCAAGGAAGGCTCTTTTTCCCTGGAGGAGAACGCTCTCATCAAAGCCCGGACGGCCCGCGACTTCACAGGCCTGCCCAGCGTGGGAGACGACACAGGCCTGGAGGTCGACATACTTGATGGAAAGCCGGGCGTGTTTTCTTCGAGGTACGCCGGAGAAAAAGCCTCGTATGCGGACAACGTGAGCAAACTGCTCGATGTGCTCCAGTCTATTCCGAGGCAGGAGCGGGCCGCAAGGTTCAAGTGCGTCGTGGCCCTCGCGCTTCCCGGCGGCAAGGAAAAGCTCTTCCGCGGTTACTGCTGGGGACATCTGTGCTTTGAGCCAAAAGGTGATAACGGGTTCGGGTACGACCCGGTTTTTGTGCCCAACGGGAAGAAGTCAACCCTCGCGCAGCTGAGCCCCGCCCTCAAGAACAAGCTCAGCCACAGAGGAAAGGCACTGCGCTCCCTCAAGCGGCACCTGCGAAAAATGCACGAGGCGCCGTAGAATGGTACGCCCGGCAGGAGTCGAACCTGCGACCTGCGGATTCGAAATCCGATGCTCTATCCAGTTGAGCTACGGGCGCACCCGAAAAACATGCGAAGATGGGAGCTGCTCCAGTCGGAAACCCCGAGCGTAGGGATGCTCCAGACATCTGTCCGGCCTGTCACCGGGGTGCGGACAGGAGCCCTCATAACCTGTCAGACTAAAGAGGGTGGGGTGGACGACGGGATTTGAACCCGCGGCAACTGGATCCACAGTCCAGGGCTCTACCAACTGAGCTACGTCCACCACACTTAATATCGCGCCTGGAGGGACTCGAACCCCCGACCAGCGGATTAGAAATCCGCTGCTCTATCCACCTGAGCTACAGGCGCAAATAGTCACTACCGTTAAAGCGGATGGCTCTCACAAATTCGGAGAACCGTCACCGGCTGCGCAGAACGCAAGACACGGCGGCCCGTCACAAATAAGGAATACCGTCGAGGGCCGCCGCAACGACAGTCCTGAGACTGTAACGTGGTCGGGGCGAGAGGATTTGAACCTCCGACCCCCTGCTCCCAAGGCAGGTGCGCTAACCGGGCTGCGCTACGCCCCGATGATAATTGCATGCGTGTGAATCGCGAAATCCTTCATCATCTTACGAGATGGGGCAGGCGGTGTCAATACTGAGGGTCGGCCTTGTGCTTAGCCAAGGCGCTAATGTCAGGGCCCCGGGCCAACCCGCGGGCAGAGAACGGCTTGACACGCTTTCTCTCGGATGCTATCTTGTAATGGCATTGCGCTTATCCAAGAATGACAGTTGCGCCGTTAGCTCAATTGGTAGAGCATCTGACTCTTAATCAGGAGGTTGGAGGTTCGAGTCCCCCACGGCGCATATCTACCTGTGTTCTGCTCTCTTGCGTACTGTTCTTCGCGAAACTGGGGGCGATTGGTTTCGACGGGGAAGCGGGGGCGCGAGCAGCGTGCCGAGGTCCCATTGGCTCGTTAAACAAATGGGAAATTTCAACTGCCAATACTGAATTGGCCCTGGCTGCCTAACTAGCAGCCACGTCCTTCCCGCCTTCGCCTGCTGAGGTGGAGAAGGGCGCCGACAAAGGCAGGCTGGCCCCCTCTTGCGCCTGCGGAGAGGGAGCGAGACAAAGTGGGCTGGCGCTCTCGGTATCCTGTCTGCCGGAGACAGAGAGCGCGAGACACAAATGACAGAACACGCACGTAGCGGCTTTCGCTGAAACTTCTTCGGACGCGGGTTCGATTCCCGCCGCCTCCAAACCCTCCACTTGTCTGCAGGGGAGAAATCCCTTGCGGTTCCGGATTAGCTCGGGCTAACTGAGAATCGGTCGCCCGCCAGCGGTCGTTGAAGAGCAACGAGGGTGACCCCAACAGGAAGCGTACGTCGGTGCTCAGCGTTGACAGGAGGAACAAGCCTGTGAACCGTTTCCTGCATACAAGCGACTGGCAGTTGGGAATGACCCGCCACTTCCTCTCGGAAGGAGCCCAGGAGAGGTACAGCCAGGCTCGATTCGATGCTATTCGAACACTTGGGCGAATCGCCAAAGAGGAGAGGTGCCAGTTCATACTCGTGTGTGGCGATGCCTTCGAGTCGAATCAAGTGGACAGAAAGACGGTCGCACGCGCTCTCGAAGCCCTCAAGGACGTGCCCGTTCCGATTTATCTCCTGCCAGGAAACCATGATCCCCTGAACGCGGCATCCGTGTACCGTTCAAGTACCTTCATTGAACGAAAGCCCGCCCACGTTCACGTCATTGAAAGTGTGAACCCCATCCGAGCGGTCGATGGGTTGGAGATCGTAGGCGCGCCTTGGACGTCCAAGCGGCCTGCTGTCAATTCCATCCATGAGGCGCTTAACGCTCTTCCGCCTGCCAGTGGGGTCACACGCATTTGCGCGGGGCACGGAGCCGTTGACCTGCTTACGCCCGACCGGGAATCCGCCGGGGTCATTGAAGTTGCGGCGGTCGAACGCGCGATGAGTGACGGAAAAGTGCATTTCGTGGCACTCGGAGACCGCCATTCTCTTACGAGAGTGGGGAACAGCGAACGCGTATGGTACTCCGGAACACCCGAATCAACGGACTTCTCCGAAGCGCGATCTGGGTTCGCCCTTGTTGTCGATGTTGGTGGCGGCCATGTGACCACCAAAGAGGTCGAGGTTGGGCAGTGGCAGTTTGTCGAGCGCGGACGCGTTGACCTTAACACTGTCGATGATGTGGAGGCCCTTCGGCAGTGGCTAGAGAACGTGAACAACAAGGAGCGCGCCGTCGTCCGGCTGCATCTGGTGGGCTCGGTCTCCTTGTCATTGCATGGCCTGCTCCAAAATCTCTTTCTTGCAGCGGGGGATGTGTTTGGTGCTATTGAGGTGCGAGAGGAAGATCTCCTCGTGCTTCCTGACGATGCGGATTTCGCTGACCTTGGCTTCTCAGGCTTTGCCGATGGCACCGTGGAGCGACTCCGAAACAAGCTCGTAGAGGGCGGGGAAAACAGTTCAGTAGCCCGCGATGCCTTGACGCTTCTTCTTCGCCTAGCCGGGGGCACTGTATGAGATTCCTGCGTATTCGGATTGCCAACTACCGCGGCATAGACGCCTGCGAGGTGAATTTTGGCTCTGTCGGGATTACGCTCGTACAAGGGCCAAACGAGGTAGGAAAGACCAGTCTCGGCGAGGCGATAGGGCTTCTCTTCGAGTACCCCGATTCCAGCAAACATCGTAGTGTAGAAGCCATCAGGCCTGTCCATCGGGACGAAGGGCCGGAGATAGAATTGGAGGCGGAGAGTGGACCATACGCCTTCACCTATTTCAAGCGGTTCTACAAGAAACCGGAAACCAAGCTCTCAGTTGCCCGACCGAAGCCAGAGAACCACACGGGGCGTGAGGCGCATGAACGCGCAGAGGCCATTCTTCGCGAGACCCTCGACATTGACTTGTGGAAGGTGTTGACCATTCAACAAGGCGATGCCATCCAGCAACCTAACCTGGCAAAGCAGGTGTCACTTTCAGCTGCGCTTGACCTTGTGGCCGGTGGTCGCCCCACTGATCCGCGACAAGAGGGATTGTTTGACAAGGTCAGGCAGGAATACACCTGCTATTTCACAGAGCACGGCGCAGAAAAGAAGGAACTCCAGGAAGCCCGCAAGTTTCAGACCGACACTCAGGCTGAGATTGCCAGGATAGAACAGGAAACACGGGACCTTGAGCAGGACATCGAAAGGTCGGCAAGCCTTCAGCGGGAACTCGGACAACTGAAGGAGCAGGAAGATGAACAGGGAAAGGCGGTTGCTGCGTACGCCGCCTCACTTGAGGAGATAGTCACCCTGGAAAGTGATCTTACCGCGGCTCGACTGAAGTTGGAGTCGGCTCAGAAGTCTGAGCAGGCAGCGCGCTGCGACAAGGAAGATCGCCAGGGACTCATTGATGCAGTTACCAAGGCCGCCAAAGAATGCCAAATCATAATCTTTACCTGTGTCCCCGACCGGTACAGCAATGTGGGGGAAGCGACCGTTGTGTCATTGGACTGATATGTGTATGAGGGGTTTCAGAGGTGTAGAATGACGAAGGAGTTCAAGCCCAAGTTCACGATCACAAACCGGATAACTGCCGATCTCACTCGTATTGAACGGGCCAGGGGCTTTCTGGAAGCTGCGACCCTGTCCGAGGGTTGGGTCCGTGAGATGGGTCGTCGCGCCTTGATCCTTGAAGCTCACCACACCACGCACATCGAGGGAACAAACCTGACCCTGGAGCAGGCCGAACGTCTGCTGGCGGGCAACCCGGTTCCCGAGGCCGACCTTGACGATGCACGGGAACTCCTGAACTATCGGAGTGCGTTCGATTTCGTTTCCGGATATCTTGAAAGCGGCGAGCCCATCACGGAAGGGATGATCAGGGGAATCCATAAGCGACTCGTGGAGGGTGTTCGGGGCGGGACCGCGTCTCCGGGAAACTATCGGAAGACTCAGAACTATGTGGTCAACTCTGCTAGCGGCGAGATCGTCTACACCCCTCCGCCTGCGGATGACGTGCCTGTTATGATGGCGGAGTTAGTGGATTGGCTCAACCGCGAACAGGAAACCCACCCTGTCCTGATGAGCGGGATTGCCCAGTTTCAGCTCGTGCATATCCACCCCTTTCTGGACGGCAATGGCCGGACCTCCCGACTGCTATCGACTTTGTGTCTCTACCGGTCGGGATACGACTTTAAGCGGCTCTTCACGATCAGCGAGTATTATGACCGAGATCGGACCGCCTTCTACCGAGCGATTCAGAGCGTTAGGGAGAGCGGCATGGATATAACTGGCTGGTTAGAGTACTTTATCGAGGGCTTGACCGCACAATTGGATGAGGTCAGACAGCGCGGTGAACAGGCCATCCGGCGAGATATACTGATCAAAGAGCACGGTCTTTCTGATCGCCAAGCCAAGGCCATCGAGTACATTCTGGAGAATGGCAACTTGTCTATAAAAGACTTCAAGCGCCTCTGTCCAGGGGTGAACCGCCGATCATTGCAGAGAGACCTCAAGGCCATGATAGACAATCAACTCTTGGTCTCGGAAGGCGCAACCAATCAGCTGATCTACCGGCTCAAAGGGTAGGCTGAACTTGCGACAAGCTTGCGACACAACTTGCGACATGCTGTCGAACCCTCATATGAGAGATTTCTCCTTGCTCCACCTCAGCGCCTTGGCCACTGTCTTTCCGTCCACGCCGAGATGCCGGGCAATAGCTTCAGTGCTGAGCCCTAGGTGATTCAAATGTAAGGCCTTCTCCGCGATCTGTTGATATTTTGGAGCCGGTTCGGTCTCCAAGAGAGCCAGATCGAAGACCATCTCGGCTGAGGTTCGAATTCTTTGCGACAGTGTCCACCACTTCGAGAAATTTGAGCGCCTCTAGGCTTTTCCAAAAGCCACACTGCGCCATCCCCGCGTAATTTGTGACACGCAGTCATCTGCGTGGCGAAGTTCAACCGCCGCTGCAATGTGCCGGGCGAATAACAGGGAGATACGAATACCAGAGAGATAACGGAAGCCGCGAATTTGCGAGCCTGTTTCACACCACTGGATGCTTGAGCTCGCTCTAGAATACTGCGACTATGGCGCCGTATGGGTATACTTCACTCGAAGCCGCAGGAACCGGACCCGTTATGGCATGCGGGCTTCCCCTGGGGACACGAGAGGCACCCTACCGGGCACCTCTCGGCCAGGGGATGACAGCGCTGAGGAGGCGTGTCAGTGAGTTCGAGCTCGATGTGCCGGATACGTGCAAGCTGCTTATCTCAAGGCGCCGTCAATCTTACGAGCCACTGCAGATCTGGACTGACTTTTCAGTACCAAGCGCGCGTCCCGGAAATATCCCTACCAGATTAGGGAGTCGGGAATGTCGAGCTATGGTGCCAGTGAGAACCGAAGATCGCGTAGTCGGCGTTCTCGACACGCGGATTGCCCCTCGAGAAATTCGAAACGCAATCAGCCATGCCGATCGGGTCGTTGATGTGCCAGTGAGAACCGAAGATCGCGTAGTCGGCATTGTCTACATACTGGCTGCCATTGTAATCTGGCGAAGCGTAACTCGCCCATTCAACATCGATCTCGATCAAGCCCCAAAAAAGGCGTACGTGAACCTTACCGGAGCAAAGAAATGGACCAGGGTTGTTAACGCCACCCTTAATCGGGAGACGCACGAAACCTGCTGCGTTAGTAATGCCAGTACAAGGTGAGCCCAGTACGACAAGAGGGTTATCGAACGTGACGTTTACAACCTGGCCAGACATTGGCTGATTGAACTGATCCCTTATGGTTACATCGATGGCAGTCCCGTCCCCGTTAGGACAGATGATAATAACACTGTCGTCTATGGGATTGTAGAACTCTACGGTGCAATTTGGCGGCCAGGGAACTGCCGCCCAGGCGGGCGCCGCCAAAAGCATCGCGGCTACTGTGACTATCATAACATAAAAGAGTCTAGTCATTGTTCGACCTCCTCAAAGCGCACTGCGTTGTACCGAAAGCTGTGAACACGAGAAAGCAGTACCAAAGGAATGTAGCTAACTAGCCGCAACACACCTCCTTTCAGGGTCCTCGCGACCCCACTGCTGGTGAGGCAAGACCATTGTCGACGAGACAGGCGTTGTATCAAGGCCTCTCAAACAATCACTTGCTGATTCTGAGATAAGCTGGATACGATGGCGGCCGCCAAGGGTCGCGTCCCCAAACAATCCGTGGCTGGTTCTGAAAAAACCAGTACCTGTTGATAAAGTCGTTCGGAAACCTAGCAAACTGTCGAACGCCGACTCGTCTGGGAAGAGGTGAGAGCTCTCGTCTCACACATGTGGTGTCGGGGGTCGCGCTGTGTAGCACAAGATGTAGAATGCATCGAGAACCCTGGGCCGCTCCCGGACAGTGCCTTAACAGATCACGGAGATGT
>Ga0315291_10012064_pt1 | contig 10501 bp, 6 predicted proteins | sample YL17G12_20_MG_FD_203070 | JGI IMG/M metagenome (GOLD analysis project Ga0315291, IMG submission 203070) | Sediment microbial communities from Yellowstone Lake, YNP, Wyoming, USA - YL17G12_20 | ecosystem: Environmental > Aquatic > Freshwater > Lake > Sediment | place: USA: Wyoming | collected... | reverse complement strand
GTCCGCCGCTATGGGCTTCTTGCGCAAGCCTATCTCGAAAATCTCCTGCCTCTCTTCCATATCAGGCAAGGGAATCTCGAGCAGGACGTCGAAGCGGCCGGGCCGCAATAGCGCGGGATCCAGAACGTCGAGGCGGTTGGTGGCCGCCAACACGACCACGTCTTGCAGATCCTCGACGCCGTCAAGCTCGGTGAGGAACTGGCTGATGACGCGCTCCGTGACGTGGGAGTCGGCCCCGCCCGAGCCGCGTACCGGGACCAGGCCGTCGATTTCGTCGAAGAACAGAATACAGGGCGCGGCCTGTTTGGCTTTTCGAAAGACCTCGCGGACGGCTTTCTCGGACTCGCCGACGTATTTTGACAGTAGAGACGGCCCCTTTACCGTGATGAAGTTGACTTGGGTTTCATTGGCCAAGGCCTTTGCAACCAGAGTCTTTCCGCAGCCGGGGGCGCCGGAAAGGAGGATCCCCTTCGGTGGCCTGGTGGCGGCTTGTTGGAAGAACTCTGGATACCGGAGCGGCCACTCGACGGCTTCCTCGAGTTGTTGCTTGACGTGGCGCAAGCCGCCGACGTCGTCCCAACCCACGTCGGGGACCTCCACGAATACCTCCCGAATGGCGGACGGCTCGACGTCGCGGAGGGCCTCGATGAAGTGGTGCATGGCGACCCTGAGTTTCATCAGGGCCTCGTAAGGGATCTTGGCGGCGGCAAAGTCGATTTCGGGCATGATGCCCCGCAGGCATACCATGGCGGCTTCCCTGGCAAGGGCCTCGAGATCGGCCCCGACAAACCCGTGCGTGATCGCCGCGAGGTGCTCGAGGTCGACGTCGTCCGCGAGCGGCATCCCTCGAGTGTAGATCTCGAGTATCTCCCGGCGGCCGTTGCGGTCCGGGATGGGAATGGAGATCTCCCGATCGAACCGGCCGGGGCGCCGGAGTGCGGGGTCGAGGGCGTTCGGGATATTCGTCGCGGCAAGGACGATCACGTGCTGGCGTTTCGCCAAACCGTCCATCAAGGCCAACAGTTGTGCTACCACACGCTTCTCGACGTCGCCCAGAACCTGCTCGCGCCGCGGGGCGATCGCGTCGATCTCATCGATGAAGATAATGCTGGGGGCCTTGCGGGTGGCCTCCTCGAAAATCTTGCGGAGATGCGCCTCGCTTTCGCCATAGAATTTGTGAATGATCTCGGGACCGTTGACGGAGAAGAACGCGGTCTCCGTCTCATGAGCAACGGCACGCGCGATCAGGGTCTTCCCGCAGCCCGGCGGGCCGTAGAGCAATACCCCCTTCGGGGCGTCAACCCCCAAGCGCTCGAACACCTCCGGGTACCGCAACGGCAGTTCCACGATTTCGCGGATCCGGTGGATCTCCCGTTTCAGTCCGCCGATGTCTTCGTATGAGATGGCGCTTGCTTCCTCGCTCTTCTCGGAGCGTCCGACTTCCATGGTGGTGGCCGGGTTGATGACTACGGGACCTTTGGGCGCCGTGTTGGTCACTCGGAAATCCACGGACCTTGTCCCGAACAGCGTGGCCCGGATACGGTCGCCTACAACGACGGGCGAACCATCGAGCAGGTTGCCGATGTACTTCAGGTCGCGGTCGCGTGGTGCAACCGTCACGGGCACAAGGAACACGCGTTCAGCGGGGCTGGCCGAGATCTTTCGGATCTCGACTGATTGATCAATAGCCGTGCCTGCGTTTTCCCGTGACAACCCGTCAATCTGAACGCGGGACTGTCCGCGCTGATCCTTGTAGGCAGGCATGGCCTTGCAGACGGTCACCCGTTTGCCGGTAACGGCCACGACGTCGCCAATCTCGAGTTCGAGCGCGGCCATGTCCGCGGGGTCCAAGCGCGCCAGTCCCCGCCCGGCGTCTTTGCCGGATGCTTCGCCGACCTTCAGCTTCAAAGTCTTATTCTCCGCCATAGTGCCTCCGTTCCTTCTTCCCGCGCCCTTCTGCTCGTGCTCGTACGTCGCGCTCGTCATCGTAATCGAAGACAAGGGGTTGCAACCCCTTGTCCTCCTCGTAATCGTAATCGACAGAAAGCATTACATGAGGTTTTTCACGCAACTCTAGCCTCTCTTCCTCTAGCCTCTCTTCCTCTAGCCTCTCTTCCTCTAGCCTCTCTTCCTCTAGCCTCTCTTCCTCTAGCCTCTCTTCCTCTAGCCTCTCTTCCTATGCTTCTTTCTGGAACCTGACCTCGAGCATGCCGTTCCGGCAGGTGTGGCTCATACTGCTTTGGGGGAACTCGGCCGGCAGAATCACTTCCTTCCGGTATTTCATGGCCCCGCGCTCCGCGCTAATGGCGAGAATATCGTCCCGCAGTTCGAGGCATACGTCTTTTTCACCAACGCCCGGCATTTCCGCCACCACGAGAAGGTGTGCGTCCTCGTCAAATACGTCCACAACGGGTTCGCGGATTTCCGTGACGACCGTCTTGCCCGTGTCGTTGTCCGCGTGGACGTTGCCGAACGGTTCGACCTCAAACTCGTCTTTGCCGAGCCCGACCTTGACGTTGAAGCCGTAGATCCCTCGCAGCTTGCCGCCGGAGTCCCTAAGCTCACCCGATCTGCGCAGTTCCTCCCCTTTCTCCGCCAGTTCCCCAAGCTTTTCCACCATGGCGCCCAGACCGCCGAGGAACTTGCCGATCCCCAGAAAACCTTCGCTTCCGGGTGTTTCTTTCTTCTCACGTTTGGACATAGCTTTCTCCTTTCGCGGGTTGGCATATCTCGTATTTTTTCATCTTCGTGTGCATCGTCTTGTAGTCAACTCCAAGCATCCGGGCAGCTTCCGCCTTGTTCCCTTTCGTTTGGATCAGGGCTTCCGTGATCACCTGCTTCTCAACGTGCGACACGGTTCGCTGGACCGTCTGCCTGAGCGAAGGACGGTGCACGCTGCCGTCAGGCCCGCGAGCCGGCTCACCCAGCTCTGGGGCGGCTTCGAAGAAACGCCCCTGGGCGGAGGGCGCCTTCCCCGTTTCGGGTATGGGGCGGCTTCGAAGAAACGCCCCTGGGCTGATCGCCAAGTTCTCCCGTGTGATGACAAGGGGTTGCAACCCCTTGTCCTCAGCCCGCAACGCGGCGCGGCGGATGATGTTTCGTAGTTCGCGCACGTTCCCGGGCCAGTCAAACGACAGGAGTAATGCCGCGGCTTCATCGGAGAAACCTCGAATGTCCTTTCCCAAGTCCGCCTTCGCGTACTCCAAGAATCGCTTCGCGAGGAACATGATGTCATCCGGGCGTTCGCGCAGCGGAGGGATAACCATGCTGAATTCGTTCAACCGGTAGTAAAGGTCTTTTCGGAACTGTTTGGCCAGCACCATCGAGCCGAGGTCCCGATGGGCCGCAACGATGACACGGATATCCACGTCTATGGGCCTGGTCCCGCCGATGCGCCATATCTTCCGCTCTTCCAGGGCGCGCAAGAGTTTTGCCTGGAGCGGAAAGGACAGGTTTGCGATCTCGTCAAGGAACAACGTGCCGCCTGAGGCCATCTCCAACTTGCCGGCCTGCGACTGGTGCGCGCCGGTATAGGACCCTTTTTCATGTCCGAACAACTCGCTCTCCATCAGCGTCGGGGTTATCGAGCCGCAGTCCACAGGCATGAACGCGGCCTTTGCGCGATGGCTTAGGCGATGGATGCTGTCTGCAACCACCTCTTTTCCGGTGCCTGTTTCTCCCGTTATGAGCACGGTGAAGTTCGTGGGCGCCACGAGTTCAACGTCGGCGATCAACTGGGAGATCCGTTGGCTCGCCCCCATCACCTCCCCGAGAGACCCGTTGTGCCCTGAACCGCCGGGGCACGGGCGCTTGTGTCGAGAACAACCCATCCCCAAGGCGGCCGCCGCCGCGGTCCTGAGCGCACGCCGTACCGCGAGGCCAAGCCTTTCCGGGTCAAACGGTTTCGTCACATAATCCTGCGCCCCGTTCCTGATGGCCTCGACCGCCGATTCGATGCTGCCGAATCCCGTAATCAGGATCACGGGTGTGCCGCGACCAATCTTCTGGACCTCCTTCAGGAGTTCCAGCCCGTTCATTTCGGGCATGTTCACGTCCGCCAATACAACGTCAACGCTCTCTGTTCGGAGAATTCCCAGCGCGGCTTTCCCCGTCGTTGCCTCTATGGGTTCAAACCCGTGTCGTCTCATAAGGTGGACGAGTGTCCACCGCACGTCCGCCTCGTCATCCGTGATAAGGACCCGGCCGCTCATTTTGTCGCTCATGTTCAATTGCCGCCGACTCCTTTCCTGGGGGACAAGGGGCTGCAACCCCTTGTCTTCGAAGAAGCCAGGCCGCTCGTGTGTCTCCACGTTGACCGAGGCGGCCCGAGGAATACGATCCGTCCGAACGCAAGCATCGAGAACGCCTTCTCGTCCTTTTCGCACCGAGACATGAGACGCGCCCCTGGGCGCGCGGCATGGCCCCTTCGGGCTACTGTAATGCTACAGATAGGCCAGGTGGTCCGCGTGGCTTGATGAACCCAGATGGCTTGATGGCGAACGCGAGACATGTGTATTGCCGCCGCCGCTGGGGTGAGAACCTCCACTTCCGCGGATCTCCTCACACATCGCGGCCACGGACCCTCGTATGCTGGCCATGGCTCCAGTGATTCCCGTCCGTCTGCGATTTCGCATCGGGGTCTTCAGGAGACCAGGCTGACTCACCTCACCGCACCCTTTACATCAGGTATATTAGAACGGTTGCAGGCAAAACGTGGGTAATGAAACGGCAAAATTTCGGTAAAGAACAGGCGATCCTTACGTGGCTTCGCCGGCGGCCGGAATCGTGGCCTTTGAAGCCATCGTCAAGCCGTGGCGCCTTTTGTTCGAGTTGCGTGTTGCCCGGCCGACTCTTTGCTCAGCGTGAAGTAGAACGTCGCTCCTTTGTCGACTTCACCGGCCGCCCATATCCGGCCGCCGTGTCGCTCGACGATGCGCTTCGCGAGGGCTAAACCGATTCCGGCTCCCTCAAAATCCGCCGCCTTATGGAGTCTGTGAAATGGAAGGAACAGCAGATCGGAGTCGCGCATGTCAAAGCCGACTCCATTGTCCTGGACGAAATAGGCGGTCTCGCCCTCCGTTTCCGTGCAGCCTATCGTAATCCGCGCCGTTTCTCGCCGCCTCGTGAACTTGAGGGCGTTTGCCACGAGGTTCACCACGACCTCCCTCACGAGCGTCCGGTCGGCTTGGCACGGAACCAGATCCTGAATCATAACCTCGATACGGCGCCCGTCCTGCTCGTGCTGCTGCTCTCCCAGGACTTCCTGCACAAGTCTTCGCAGGTCTACGCGCCGTTTTCTCATGGGTTTCCGGGTTACTCGTGAGAACACGAGCAACTTCTCAATGAGATGGGCCATCTGGCACGTGCACTCGGTGAGCATATTCAACTGCTGGCGGGCGCCGCTGGGAAGTTGCGGCCCGTAATTTTCAAGCAGCAAGTGCGCAATCCTGTTCATGAACCGCAGGGGAATCCTTAAGTCATGTGAGATGGAATCACTGTACGATTCAAGTTCCATGTTCGCCGCATCAACGTCGGACACATGCTTTTGAAGCACCTCATTCAGTCTCTCGATTCTTCGCTCGGCCTCCTTTTCCCTTGTGATGTCCTGGATTTCCAAGAGAATCGTCGACGGTACGCCCTTCCCCGCATGAATCCGCCGAGCGTTCACGAGAAGAACCGCTTGTTCGCCCGTCGGCAATGTGCACACCACCTCAACGTCTTCCACGTCACTGTCCCTTGCGATGACGGGATCGAGAACCAGTCGCAAACCAGGTTTGCAGATCGGCCCCGAGATGACCTCACGGATCAACTTCCCCTTCAGGTCGGTTGGTGCAAGCCCAAACATGCGGTAGAACGCTGGGTTGGCGCTCAGGGGCCGCCACGTTCCATCCAGAACGAGTATGGGCTGGTGCAGGGTTCTAACGATGTCTTCCGCGGTCTTCATGGGTGTATACAGACCCGCTTGCACTGTCTCTCCGCCGTGGAGCCGACAGTCCCTTTCCCTCGTCTGTACTTCCACTGACTCTATTATACTTCCATCTGGCCAAAAAAGAAAGACCCCCCAGCGGAGCGCAATGGGAATCACGGGAACGCACTGGGTCAAGAGCTGGGACGCAGGCACACAGAACGGACAGATCTGTGCGAAGTGGCGCGCGCGGTAGGAGACAGTATTCTACCCACGGGGAACAGAACAGAAAGCGGGCACTCGCCTACGTGCCCGCTCCAAAAAGCCTTATATGGTGCCCGGGGCGGGACTTGAACCCGCAAGCCCGATTAGGAGCACTAGGTCCTTAGCCTAGCGTGTATGCCAATTTCACCACCCGGGCCACACATCCTGATTCTACTCGACCCCGAGGCGGGAATCAACATCGGTTTTCCCGTCGGACTGGTCGGACGCGTCGGATACAGCCTCCAGTCTACGCGTGTGGATGTGTTTCGCGGTAGACCTGCTTGAGGTGGTCGATGCTGACGTGAGTGTAAATCTGGGTGCTTGACAGGCTCTCGTGTCCGAGCAGCTCTTGTACTACGCGGAGATCGGCGCCGGCATCGAGCATATGTGTTGCAAATGTGTGGCGCAGGGTATGAGGCGATACTTCGCGACGGCCCGGCAGCACCTGTCGGACGTATTTCTCGATGACGCGTTGCACGCTCCGTTGGGTGAGCGGCCCGCCGCGTGCGTTTACGAACAGGCGGTCGTGCCTGGGATGGCCGAGTTGCTCGCGAACAGAGAGGTATTCGTTAATCGCGGATACGGCGAAGGAACCCAGATGTGCGATGCGCTGTTTCTTGCGCTTGCCCGTCACCGTGAACCGTGTGGCTGAAAAATCAAGGTCGCCGATAACCAGACCAGCCAGTTCGCTGACGCGGATGCCGCTCGAGTAAAGCGTCTCGAGGATCGCGCGGTCGCGGATGCCGAGCGGCTCGGACAGATCCGGCGCCTCTATCAGGGCGGTGACTTCCGGGATCGATAGCACCTCCGGCAGCTCACGTGACAGCTTCGGCGATTTGACCGTTGCTGCGGGACTGTCTTCGATCTCGCCCGAGCGAACGAAGAATCTGTAGGCCGCACGGATCGCGGCCAGCTTGCGCGCCGAAGTTCGCGGTGTTCCACCCGAGCTTTGCACGTGCGCGAGAAACGCACGGATATCATTGCGCGTAGCGCGCCGCAACGCATCGAGCGACGCGGACGGGCGCTCTTCGTCAGGATCACGCTCAAACGCCCGCGGACCATTCACCGCGTAATCGCAGAACTGCTCGATATCGTTCAGGTACGCCCTTAGCGTATGCGCGGAAAAGTCCCGCTCGACCTCGAGGTAGTTGACGAAGCGTTGGATTTCCGGTGTGTACATGGCGACTCGATGTTTTTCCGCTCCTCCCGCACCTTCCTGCTCGTGCTCGTAATCGATAGATTACCGGAACGATCGCACAACGGCACAAAGATCAACACTAGCAGTGTCCGCTCGTTCCCAAGTTGAACTTGGAAACGAGCGAGGAGGGCGAGCGGCTCTTCTACGAGTTTCAATTACGATTACGAGCACGATTACGAGCAGGAGCACGACCACGGGCGTCACGCGCACGCTATGGCTCCTCCGGAAGCACCTCTTGATAGTCGCAGTCGGGCGCGGGGCATTTCCTTGTCGGCGGTTTCTCGCGTTGTCTGACCAAAGTGGTCCAGGAGTTGCCGCATTTCGGGCAGGCCACTTTCTTATCGATCTCGCCGAACACTATGAAATCGCAGGCCGGATACTTGTCGCATCCGACGAACCGCCGCCCGCGCCCCCGCCTCGTGACCAGGTTTCCATCGCAGCCCGGCCGGACACATTTGAGGTTCAGATCGATGGGCTTTGCGAAGCGGCACTTGGGATACTTCTCGCACCCCAGGAATTCCTGTCCATCGCGGCTCTTGCGGATGACCAGGAACCCGCCGCATTCAGGACAGGCCTGATCCGTTTTCTGAGGCGGCTGCTTCGGGGTGTTCGGCTTCTTTTTTCCTTCCTTGTCCAGCGCGTGCGTGGTTTTGCAGGCGGGGTACTTCGAACAGGACATGAACCTGCCGAAGCGCCCCTCTCGAATCACCATCGGCGCGCCGCACTTCTCGCAGACCTCGTCAGTCGGCTCCGCCGCCGAAGCCCTCGAGATCCTCCGCGTGGTCTTGCACTGCGGATACCCGCTGCAGGCCACGAACAGGCCGAACCGTCCCTCGCGCAGTTCGAACGGCAATCCGCACTCGGGACAGGACGTTTCACCGCCAAGGATATTCTCGACAAGCCGGCGCTGCGCAGCCTCCAGATCCTTTACGAACCCTGCGTAAAACTTTTTCAACAACTGGTGCCATTCCTGTTGGCCTTCCTCGACGCGGTCAAGGTCCTCTTCCATAAGCGCGGTGAACTTGATGTCCAGGATGTCCGGGAAGTTGGCTATGAGGAGAAGGTTCACATCCTCGCCGAGCTGCGTGGGCTTGAGCCGGTTCTTCTCGCGCTCGACGTAACCCCGCTCTTGGATCGTGTTGATCGTCGGCGCGTAGGTGCTCGGGCGTCCGATGCCGTTTTCTTCGAGGGCGCGGATGAGCATCGCCTCGGTGTAACGGGGTGGGGGCTTCGTGAAATGCTGCTCGGGTTTCATCTCGCGCGCGGACAGACGTTCGCCTTCGCTTACGTCGGGCAACGGCTGCGTAGGCTCTTCCGAGCTCCCATTGTCTTCCGAGGTCTCCTCGTAGAGCTTTGTGAAGCCCGGGAACTTGACCAGCGATCCCGTTGCGCGGAACCCGTACTTCTTGGCCGTGACGTCGATGGTCATCTGATCGAGGATGGCCGGCGCCATCTGGCTCGCCACGAACCGCCGCCAGATAAGCTGATACAACTTGAATTGGTCGTCGTTGAGGTATTGTCGAATCGAATCCGGCGTCCGCGCGGTCAACGTGGGCCGGATCGCCTCGTGGGCATCCTGCGCCCCTTTCTTGCCGGTGTAGAAGTTGGGCTTCTCAGGAAGCATGGCCGGTTCAAAGTTCCCGCGGATGTACTGCCGCACGTCGGCGATGGCCTCCCCATCGATGCGCGTGGAGTCCGTGCGCATGTACGTGATAACGCCCGTGCTGCCCTCGGGGCCGAGCGTAATGCCTTCGTACAACCCTTGCGCGATAGCCATCGTCCTGCGCGGGTTGAAACCGAGCCGGCGAGACGCTTCCTGCTGCAACGTGCTCGTGATGAACGGCGGGTAGGGATTGCGGCGGACGTCTTTCCGCTCGACGGCGGCCACCGCATATTCGGCGCCTTCGAGGTCGCGGATGATCTCCTGGACCGCCGCCTCGTTTCCGATCTGCGGCTTCTCCTCACCGATACGGAACAGCCGGGCCGTCAGCGTGTCGCCGCGCTCCGTGACGAGCACCGCATCCAGCGTCCAATACTCCTCGATGACGAAGGCCCGGATTTCCGCCTCGCGCTCGCATACCATGCGCACCGCCACGGATTGAACGCGTCCCGCGCTCAGTCCTTTGCGAATGCTGAATTGCAGCAGCGGGCTGATCTTGTAGCCTACGAGGCGATCGAGGATCCGCCGCGCCTGCTGCGCGTTGACAAGGTTCTCGTCAATCGGACGGGGATGCTGAGCGGCTTCAAGAACGCTCCGTTTGGTGATCGCATTGAACACGATGCGCTGAATGGGTCTGTCAAACGATTTCAGCAGTTCGGAGACGTGCCAGCCAATCGCTTCCCCCTCGCGGTCCGGGTCGGACGCCAGCAGGATTCGCTCAACCTTTCCAGCCGCGTCCTTCAGGTCCTTGATGGGCTTCGACGCCTCCTTCAGGGCGACGTAGGTCGGCGCGAAATCATTCTCAATATCCACGCCGAGCTCATTCTTCGGAAGGTCCCGCACGTGCCCATTGCACGCCTTGACGATATACCCTTGGCCCAAGAACTTATTGATCGTCTTAGCCTTTGCGGGCGACTCGACGACCACAAGCGTTTTCGCCATATTCATCGACTCCCGTTACAATAGAAGGACGCCGCACTCCCTCCGGAGTGGGCGTCGCATCATAGGTTCTCCGGCATTCCAACAGTAGCGGCCGCGCCCAGGGGCGTTTCTCCGAAGCCGCCCCACAGCGGCGTTCAGTGCAACGTGCCCTTCTTGTCCTCAAACACGTCAAACAGCATCTGCTGATAACCGACGTCGCGCCCGCTGCAAACCATCCACGACAGCAAATAATCGAGTTCTTCGAGACCTACTTCGCCTTCAAGGTGATTCATGTAGTCCAGGATCATCTCGCGGTCATAGGGATCGAGAAGGCCGTAAAGGTCGAGTCGCGACAGCGCGTTCCGCGCTTCAGGGGTGAGCTTATACTCCTCGAGGATCGAGAACAGACGGATGGAATTCTGCCCCTGCCGCGCCGCGTGCGACGCGCCGCAGAACCGCGGGTTGACAAGCTTCATCGCGGCGTCGATCTCGCGTTTGTTGTAGCCCTGCCGCGAAAGCCAGGATCGGAGACCTTTTTCCGAGGGTAGCGTCC
>Ga0315291_10012062_pt1 | contig 10501 bp, 10 predicted proteins | sample YL17G12_20_MG_FD_203070 | JGI IMG/M metagenome (GOLD analysis project Ga0315291, IMG submission 203070) | Sediment microbial communities from Yellowstone Lake, YNP, Wyoming, USA - YL17G12_20 | ecosystem: Environmental > Aquatic > Freshwater > Lake > Sediment | place: USA: Wyoming | collected... | reverse complement strand
CTCAGCAGGAATTTATGCGGTACGAGCTGGTATAAAAACTGTTATTTTTGATAGAGGTGACAGCGGAGGACGTGCAGTACTTTCTCCAAAAATAGAGAATTATGCAGGGTTTGAATCGATTTCTGGCATGGAACTCATGGAGAAAATGAAACACCATGCTAGTAAATATGTTACTTTTCATTTCTATGAAGAAGCGAAAAAAATAGTACAATCTGGCAATACATTTACTATCGAAACAGGAAAAGGAAAATACGCCGTTGGAGCAATACTTCTCTGTACTGGTACAGAACATAAAACCCTAGAAATTTCTGGTGAGGAAGAATTTTTGGGAAAAGGTGTTTCATATTGTGCTACTTGTGATGGATATTTTTTCAAAGGAAAACGAGTTGCTGTAATTGGTGGTGGAAACTCGGCAGTCATGGAAGCAATATTCTTAAAACAAATCGGATGTAAAGAGGTTACTCTGATTCATAGAAGAGATATACTTAAGGCCGATAAAATATACCAAGATCAAGCACGAGAAAAACACGTTCAGATTCTTTTAAATAAGACAGTTGAAAAAATTGTTGGCAAAGAAACGGTAACATCACTTTGTCTTACAGATGTTGTAAGTGGCAAGAAATCCGTTCTTGAGGTTGATGGTGTGTTTGTTTCCATTGGTGATAAACCCCAAAATGAACTGGCAAAACAGTTGAAAATAAAACTTGATGAGCAAGGATATGTTATCGTTGATAGGCAGCAAAGAACAAATGTTAAAGGTGTTTATGCTGCTGGGGATATAACTGGTGGTTTACGACAAGTCATCACTGCATGTGCTGAGGGTGCAATAGCTGCTCTTGCTTCTACTGAGGTGCTTGGTAAGAAATATCCCTACTAGTTATTTTTTTTATATGTCGGTGAACGCAGTAGTTTTTTTGTTTGTGCTTATCACTTGATTTATAAATGTATCAATGCTACTGGTGGTTGTTGTAGGACTGTTTGCCGATATAGTGTTACTTGTTGATAATAGAACTACTCGAGGTGGAGGTAGAAGTTGTTGTTGGATTGCTTTGAGTAGTTGTTTGACTGATTGTGTTGCTACTTACTGAACTTGAAGTAGTAGTCGTGGATGATTGCTTAGTGCCAATTAGTTGACTTATTAATGATGAAGTTTTACTCTGCAGGGTGCTTTGCTGGGTAGTCTGGTCACTAGTTGTAGTAGATGTGGTTGTTTTAGTAGTTGTAATCTGTTGAATGCTAGAGGTGCTTGAAGATTTTTCACTAATTTGGATGTTTAAATCAGTTGATTGTTGAGAATTATACTCTTGTTTATCGTTGTTACTATCAATTTGCACTGAAGTCATATAATAATAAATATTTCCATGGTCATCAGTAACTGTAAATAAAGCATAGTATTTTCCTGCGGAAGAATATGTATGTTCTCTGTTAAATTTATAAAAATTTATGTCTGCTTTGAATGTATCTTTATCATCAGGTGTTCCATCTCCATAAGAAAGGACCCATGTATAAGTAGTTGGAGGATTTGTTACGGTTGAAATATCTACAAACATCTCGAAAGTAGGGTAGGCTTTTGCCGTTAAAAATGCTTCAAAATTAATATTGGCAGAACTAACAGTGACTATAAAATCACGTGTATAAACAGACCCTCGTTTATCAGTACAAGTAACTTTACCATAAAAAACCCCTGTTTTAGAATATACGTAATTTGTTTTACCATCATATGTTGCCTTATCAACTTTAATATTATCATGGATATTGAAATCCCATTCAAAATAATAAGGGGCACATCCTCCTAATATAAAAACCGAATATTCTTGGTTTTCTCCTTTTTCTGCATGAATAAAATCTGCGATATAGAAGTATAATGATTCGTAGATTTTTACATCGGTAGTGCTTATACCCAAGTCACCATTTTTATCTGTTAAAGATAATACGACTTTATAATCACCAGATTTTTCAAAACTATGGCTTGGATTTTGTTCGGTTGATATTGATCCATCGCTGAAATCCCAGCACCAGCTGTAAGGTGATTCTCCATTTAAAGCACTCCCTTTAAAATTAATAAGCTCACCTTCATATCCATCATAAGGCCCATGTGCATCAACATCAATAACATTTAAATCACTTGTAACACTAAATTGTTTAGTAAGAGGACCTTGTGATATAACATAAAAAATCGAATTATAAACAAGGCGAAGTTTATCACTTTCGATCCTTCTATATGGATCTTCAACAAATTCAGGGTGAGTACCATAGGCAACTAATTTTCCACTACCTATTTTTGCTTCTATAGCAGATGCACTTGCTTTTCTAAATGTAAACATCTTCCATATTTCTTTATTAAATTTGGGAATATTATCATCCCATAGAAAATCATCACAGACACTTTGATACCCCAATATTTTTTTTGTATCGCGACCAAGATTATAAAAAACGGGACCACCATAAAGAGGTTGTGTCATTGTTGTTGATACTCCATAAGTAACCGGATTATTACCATCTGAGACTTTTACAATTACATTACCACCCCATCCAGGTAAAGCTTTCCAGGTTAGACAATTTGCACCAATGAAATAATCTGGTAAAAACTGATCAAATAATGATGAAAGAAAATTTACAGGTGCGCCTATACCTTTAGAAGCAACATAACCACCAAGACAAGAACCAACATAACCCCCACCAGCGTTTATAAAATCTTTTACTGCATCTACAGCTTTGTTCCATTCATCAATAGTTTTATCAAAATTAAGTTCATCTGATTTACCACCCCAGATGAAAACATTGAACTCACCATTTTCATATTTTAATCTTTTTGGTATGTCATTCCAATCTAAAGGTGTACCCTCCGGGAACCCACCAGATTTCATACAATGGGTATAACCCTCTGGACTGACATTTTTCCCATTATGATAAGCAATTTTTGGTTTAACTAACTTATATACTGAAACATCAACCAAAGGTTCTAATAACTTATAGATATGTTCACCTAAACCTAAGTAATAATAAGCATATACTATAGATTGGATTTCTACATTTACAGAAGGATCATTAGAAAAAGGTACTATGAAGCTACCTTTTCTAAAAGATTTTATTTGTGCATTATCATTGTCTCCCAATCCCTGTAACATTTTACTATAATCTGACGTTAACCAATAAACTTCTAAATCGTTTTTAAGCAAGTTATTAACTAAACAACTTATTTTATCTTCTACATCTACTGATTGATCAGAATTAACAGAGATAATAAATCCATAATAACTTTCTTTTTTAGTAGTAGGAAAATTATTTTTACTAGTAATCGATTGACTAATATGTTGTTCATTACTATCTGTGGCTTTCGCTGTAAAACATACACAGAAAATTGATAATAGCATAACACTAGCCATGGTAATAGATAATATTCTTTTAATCATCATATTTCACTTCACTACCATTATTTGATTACGACATGCCGTGTCATAATCTGTAATGGTATACTCTGTCATGTCATTGTATTTAAACGTTGTCTGTTAAAAACCCAAAATGGAAAACTGTGCAAAATGACATTATAACAAAAAGTAGAAAATCTTAGTTTAAAAGACACAAAAACAAATGATTTATCCCAACTTGGCGTTGATGGCGTATTTATCTAGATTGGTGAAGTACCGCAGAATGCTCTTGCTTCTACTGAGGTGCTTGGTAAAAAATATCCATATTAACTATACTTTTTGTTGGGTGTAGGCCGTAAGCCTTTCATCATATTAAAGGAAAAATAGTAGATTAATATCAAGTTATTTCGGCCAAAACTTATTTAAATAAATACATGTATTTATAATATATGAAAAATATAATAAAAATAATAATATGTATAAATATCATACTTTTAGGATTAATTTTTGCACCAGTTACAGGACAGATTGTGCAAGATGGAGCAATGTCAAAAGAAAAGACCAGCAGAACCGATGATTTGGATTTTGACCAAAAAATCAATCTCTTAATGAAACTCGGACATCTGCCTTCTCTATCAGTATGTATGATCAAAAACAATAGTGTTGTATGGTCCAAAGGTTATGGATTTTATGATATTACCAATAAAAAGAAAGCAACTGACTCCACAATATATCCAATAGCATCCATCACAAAGACGATTACTGCTACAGCTATTATGCAGTTATATGAAAAAGGATATTTTGATCTTGATGACAACGTGAGCAAATATCTACCTTTTGATCTTAAAAACCCACATTATCCAAACATTAATATTACATTTCGAATGTTACTTGCTCATCAATCCAGTTTGGCAGATACAGGAAATATATACCCTATCTATTTTTCATGTCTTAATTGGCCATATAACTGGCTTAAAGAACATCTACTTCCAAATGGGCACATCTACAGTCCAAAAATATGGCTAAAAGTTCCACCTGGCAAAGATATATATTATTCTTCAATTAACATGGAAGTCTTAGCTTATTTAGTTGAACAGATAACACATCAACCATTTGATGAGTATTGCAAAGAACACATCTTTCAACCATTGGATATGAAGAATACGAGTTGGCATCTTGAGAATTTTGATATCAACAAAATTGCTGTTCCCTACGTCTGGAGGGCGGGCATATATATTAAATTCCCAATTTTTGAGTATCACTGCTACGGATCTGGGGGGATATGGACCAACGTGTTAGATCTATCTCATTTTCTAATAGCCTACGTGAATGACGGTGTTTATAATGGAACCCGCATCCTTAAAGAAGAAACAGTAGAACTCATAGAAACTCTTCAGTATCCAAATAGTTATGATGGCAATTTCAGATATGGGCTAGGATGGTATTTTTGGAACGATTCTGATGGTAAAACCTATGGAGGGCATGCGGGAACTTATCCCGGTAGTTGGGCATCGATGACAAGATGTATTTCTGATGGTACCGGTGTTATTCATTTTGAAAATCAGAATCACTACTTTTCTCATAGTTCACTAGATCTAACGCTACGTATGGAAAAATATGTTCGTTCTCAATTAAGAAAATTATTGTTTGAGATGGCCAACAAGTTATAGAAGATTTTATCAGACGTTAATTTAAGTGCTGGGGTGTAGGCCGTAAGCCTCTTTGACACTCCTGTAAAATGAAAAAATCTAGGATTTTTGAAGATGCAAGTACCATAAAAATCGAAAGTTATATATACCACGGTATACCATAGTATACTATGAGAATATGAGTGCAACAACTATTAAAATACAAAAAGATACGAAATCCCAAATCGATCAATTTCGAGAATACAAAAATGAAAGCTATGATGATGTAATTAAAAAATTAATCTTCATTGTAAAAAGTCTAAAAAAAGAACCCGAACTTAGCAAAGAAACAATTAAAGCTATTGAAGCTGCGAGAGAACGGTATAAAAAAGGTCATTTTATTACTTTAGATGAAGCTAAGAAAAGATTTGGACTCTAAATATTATGTATGATATTGTTTTTGATGAAAAAGCAATTGAATTTTTAGAAAAAATAGAGAAAAATACAAGGAAACGAATCTATAATAAAATTATTTCAACCAAAGAAAATCCTTTTCATTATTTTGAGCGATTAAGCGGAAGAAACGAAAGGAAACTTCGAGTTGGAAATTATAGAGTAATCGCTGATATTGATGAAATAAAAAATAAAATATTCATTGCTGTTATAGATCATAGAAAAAATATTTACAAAAAATGGTAATTTTTAGGTGCTGGGTGTAGGCCATAAGCCTCTTTGCAACCGGAGAAAACTATGATTTTTTAGTAGAGATTGAAGACAGAAGCAGTATAGGAAAAACACAGGAAAATTTATATGCTATAACATACTATAGTATATTATGGATACTTCAATTCAAGTCAGTAAAAGACTACAGAAAGAACTCTTAAAAAGGAAGTTTTTCGATAAAGAAACTTATGAAGAGGTTATTTGGGATATGATCGAAGATAATGAAGAATTAAATGCGCAAACAAAAAAAGAGCTTGCTGAGGCTCGTGCTGAAGTTAAAGCCGGTAAAGTTCATTCCCTTGCTAAAGTAAAGAAAGAGCTGGGGCTATGAGCTACCAAATTTTTTTTACTGATAAAGCGAAAAAACAATTAGAAAAGCTTGAAAAAGTTGATAAAGAACGAATAATCAAATCTTTGGAACGTATTCGAATACGACCTGAGGCGCATATTACAAAACTTGTGGGTGATCCTGGGTACAAACTTAGAGTTGGTGATTATAGAGTTATTTTAGAAATTGAAAAAGAAAAACTTATCATCCTGGTTTTAATGGTTGGTCATAGAAAAAATATTTACGATAAATTTTAATTTTTTTGTGCTTGGTGTAGGCCGTAAGCCCCTTTCTGTTTTCTCATTGAAGGGTTTCAAGTTCCGCTAGACTTTTACGTTTTATAATTTCTACTACTTTATCCCCACTCTTTTTAACAGATTTTGTAATTTTGCCTGAAAGTGCATCGGGCTCAATTCCAATTAAAACGATGTTTTCTGCACAAGGCTCAAGATATGTAATCAAAACAGAAAGCGGAATGCCGTGGGTACTTACATGCATCGCACCAATCTTTTCTTTAGGGACAATTCGTATCTCGCCAGCAGATAAACCCATTTTAGTCGCATCAATAATTATGAGATTTTTTGGTTTATATTTCTTGACGACAGAAGTATAATTTTCCGGCACAATGCCGCAATCGAGTACAACAAAAGTATTGTTATTTTCTTTTAATTTATCAGCTATATAAGGGCCAATGGCATCGTCCCCGCTATCTCTGTTTCCAATGCACATGATAAGATAATCCATAGAACAGTTCTAACGCCCAAAAATAGATAAAATTTGCGTAAAAAATTCAAAATTCTACTTTTTGTCATATTTTATTTTTTGATATGTTAAGATGAACCACATGATTCCTGTACCTGCAGTTGATAGACAACTCAACATGAGATCAAGAGTAAGAAAAACACCTGCCATAATTGTCAGCAAAAGAGATGTCGAAAGGTACATAGATAGTGATTGGCCTTTCACATCTTTCAACTGATAATTCCGTACAATAGCGGGAATCGCTGTTACGATGAAGCCGAAATTAATGAGAGAGATAACAATATCTTGCCACATATGCTTCTAAGATAGTAACAGAGAATATAAATAAAACTTATGCATCGGTAGAAAGCAATGGCCAAGAAGATTGCACTAGCCCAAGGGGCTGGCGGCGAATTAATGGATCGGCTCATTAAACAGAGCATATTGAAATATTTTAAAAAACAAGGGAGTGCAGAAGTCTCTCTTGCTGATCTAGATGATGCTGCAGTCATTGATGATATTGTATTTTCTACCGATTCACATACAGTTCAGCCGCTTATCTTTCCAGGAGGAGATATTGGTTCTCTTGCGGTTTGTGGAACAATTAATGACGTGTCAGTGATGGGTGCAACACCAATCGCTCTTTCAGCCGGTTTTATTGTTGAAGAAGGTTTTTCCTTAGAAACATTTGAAAAAATCGTAAAAAGCATGGCAACAACTTCAACAAATGCTGGTGTTCCTATCATTACAGGTGATACAAAGGTCGTCGAAAAGGGCGCAATACAAGAATTTATGATTAATACAACGGGCATAGGTAAAAGAAGCAAGTTTTTAGAGAACAATATCAAAGAAGTCAGGCGATACCGCCCATTCAAACAGCGGTGGCTTCTTGATTCAAACATTAGAAAGGGCGATAAACTAATTATTTCAGGTAATATTGGTGAACATGGAATCGCTTTGCTTTCTTTTAGAGAATGGTATGGTTTTGAAACAAAGACAAAATCAGATGTTGCTTTTGTAAACGGACTAATGGAAAAGGCAATGGCTGTAGGCGGTATCGTATCTGCAAAGGATCCAACACGAGGAGGACTTGCTAATACTGTAAATGAATTCAGTGAGAAATCAAAGGTAGGGCTTCTACTTTATGAAGAGAACATTCCAATCCCCAATGGTGTGCAATCCGCATGTGACATGCTCGGAATTGATCCGTTGGAGATTGGAAACGAAGGTAAGGTAGTTTTAGGAGTTGTCAAAGAGAAAGCTGAAGATGTTTTATTGGCTCTAAAAAAGCATCCACTTGGAAGAAATGCAGCAATAATCGGAGAAGCAACAAATTCAGTAAAAAATGTAGTAATGCAAACAACTGTCGGTGGAAAAAGAATTTTACACAAACCACTCGGCGATCCCGTTCCTAGGATATGCTAATAGAATGGTTAAGATACCTATGTATTCGAAAGATTTGATTGTTGAGTAGGATTCGATGAAAATTATCTTTAGAGGAATTGTTCAAGGTGTTGGTTTTCGGCCAACGATTTATCGCGTTGCGAAAAAGCTAGGTCTAAAAGGATATGTTCTTAACAAAGGTTCTGAGGTCGAAGTAGTAATCGATAGAGATGCAGATGAGTTTGTTTCGCAACTTAAAAAACACATTCCATCGATTGCAAAGATAGAGGATATTGCCATTGAAGAGGATTCTAGAAAATTTGATGATTTTCGTATCCTACATAGCAAAAATGGCGAACGTCATTCTTTGATTCCAGTTGACATAAGCACTTGTGATGAATGTTTGGAAGAGCTGCTTGATCCAAAAAATAGACGGTATCATTACCCGTTTACCAACTGCACAATATGTGGTGCTCGTTTCAGCCTTATCAAAGACGTACCATATGACAGAGAACGTACATCCATGGATATATTCAAACTCTGTGAATCGTGTAAGGGAGAGTATAGCGATCCTTTAAATAGACGGTATCATGCGCAGACAATATCCTGTCCAAAGTGTGGCCCGAAATACAAGTTGTACGACAAAAAACAAAAGGATCTGGGAGAAAAAGATGCAATAAAGCGATTTGCAGAACAAATTGATGCAGGTAAAATAGGTGTAATAAAATCTTGGGGCGGCATGCACATCTGCTGCAAAATCGACGAATTGGAACATTTTAGAAAGTGGTACAATCGCCCCCAGAAATCCTTTGCAATTATGGTTAATGGCATTGAAACTGCAGAAAAATATGGGGAAATAACAAAGGACGAACGTGCACTATTGTTATCGAACAAAAGACCAATCGTCCTTGTTAAAAAGAAAAAAGCAGAGTTAGCATCTCCCGGTTTGAACACAATCGGGCTGTATCTTCCATATACAGGTCTGCATCATATTCTATTTTCATTTCTAAAGGCTGATGCATTAGTTATGACCTCTGCAAACATACCTGGCGAACCGATGGTCATTTGCAATGAAGATGTGTTTTTGCTAGGTGCAGATGTATATCTTTTGCACAATCGCGATATACCAAACCGAGTTGATGATTCAGTTGTTCGAATCTGGGACGGTAAAACTTTTTTCCTTCGTAAATCACGTGGTTTTGTACCCGACCCAATTGATGTTTCATACGATAAACGTGTTTTGTGTGTGGGTGCTGGCGAGAACATAACTGGTGCTATTTCATGTTATAAGAAAGTTTATGCTACTCAATACATAGGCAATTCGAAGTATTATCCAACTTTAGAGTTTTTGGATCAAAGCATTAGACATCTTATGGATCTTACAATGAAAGAAAAAAAGATTGATGCTGTGGCCATGGACTTGCATCCGGGATACAACACAAGAAAAGTAGCTCAAAGGTTTGCTGAAGAGTTTTCAGTTCCAACCTTTGAAGTGCAACACCATTGGGCGCATGCTGCTTCATTATTGTTGGATAACAAACTAAACGAAAGTGTTGTTCTGGCGCTTGATGGATTGGGTTACGGTAGCGATGGCACATTCTGGGGTGGTGAGGTGTTAGTTTCAAGATTTGATTCTTTCGAGCGAGTTGGGCATCTTGAAAATATTCTGCTTTTAGGTGGTGATCAGGCTACGATGGACCCACGCAGATTAGTTTTTGCCATATTCAAGAAATTCAACGAAGAAAAATATTTCAAAGGAAATGAGGCAGCTGTACTTAGTAAGATGATGGATAAATCACCCAAATCTAGTAGCCTAGGTCGAATTCTTGACGCTTTATCTTGTTATCTTGATATTTGTACAAAGAGGACTTATGATGGCGAACCAGCGATGAAGCTTGAAAAATATCTTGCAAAGGGTAGCACTAAGTTTTCCTTTGATGTCAAAGTAAAAAATGATATAGTTGGTACAAGTGATCTTTTTAGACAGGTTGAAGAAAAAGTAAAACCACCATTTACAGAAATACAGAAGGCAAATGTTGCTTACTCCATGGTAAAAACAATTGTTGATAAACTTGTGGAAATCGCAGTTGAAAATGCTGAAACCAACGATATTAAAAATATAGGTCTTACTGGAGGAGTATCTTACAACATACCTATTAATGAGATGGTTGAAAAACAAGTGAAAAAAGCAGGTTTATCACTAATTGTACACAATAGAGTGCCAAATGGCGATGGGGGTATAGCTATAGGGCAAAACGCCATCATAGGACATAAATTTTTTTCATAAAATTTTCAATACGAAAAAATGTTTGTTTTATGTGTATTTGAAA
>Ga0315291_10012061_pt1 | contig 10502 bp, 15 predicted proteins | sample YL17G12_20_MG_FD_203070 | JGI IMG/M metagenome (GOLD analysis project Ga0315291, IMG submission 203070) | Sediment microbial communities from Yellowstone Lake, YNP, Wyoming, USA - YL17G12_20 | ecosystem: Environmental > Aquatic > Freshwater > Lake > Sediment | place: USA: Wyoming | collected... | reverse complement strand
TATGCAAACTGAATCATCATTTATGGCTAAAAATCTTGAGCATGCAGAGCTTAAGCTGCAACAATTGCGACAAAAATTTGATGAAGCTGATGTTGAAACTCAGAAGATGTACGCCACAGCATCAACTAAATTAGCAAAATGCATTGCAGACAGGTTATTGAAATGATAGTATTTGATCCTAATTTAGATCATGACGAATGTGTCGAAACATCAGAGATATTCAGTGAAGATTTAGAAGAGACACAGTTAATTGATTTGACAAAAGATGAAGAAACAGAATTGGATTTTGAAAGAAGCTCGTAAGTGGTACGAGCTTAATGGTAGAGAACAGAGAGAATATCTTAAGCGTCATCCACGTTCAAAAAGAAAAGTTAATAAGCCTCTAAGAGGACCTATGAAATACAGGATGACTCCCGAATAATTTTTCACAGATGGGAAATCAAATGAAACATCTCGCTAAAATCAATGTTGAATTCTTGAAAGAAGCTCGTAAGTGGGACGACATGTCTTATGACGAGCAAAAAAGTTATTTACAACGTCATCCTAAAACAAAACGACGATTGACAGCTCGTCCGTCAAGTCCTTCAAATCCTCAAACTGCTTTAAGAAATTTGAATGAGATTGATAATGGTGGTGCGAACATCGATCTTTCTGATGCTAAAACCATACAAAAATGGATGGATAAGACAAAACAAAACTTTAGTGCACCAGAAATACAACGACACTTTCCTAATTTTGATAGCTACAATGCAGAGCAAATCGCAGCAGCTTTTCGGGGACGACCACCAAAATCGACATCAACAGCGTTAAGAAATTTGAATGAGATTGATAATGGAGCTGCAGAAATAGATCTTTCTAGTGCTAAAGACATACAAGACTGGATAGACAAAACAAAAGCAAATTTCGATAGATCAGAAATAAAGAAGCATTTTCCTAATTTTGACAGTTACAATGCAGAAGAAATTGCAGCAGCTTTTCGGGGACCGACGGTACCAGCACAAAAACCGACAACCGTTCAAAAACCGGTAGTTCAAGCACCACAAAAACCGTCACAAACTGTGCCACAAAAACAAACTGTACCAAGTCAACAAAAACCAGAGATCAAAAAGCCAACACAAACTGAATGGCCCGAGCAAGATATCGTACAATCGTTTAAGGGTCTTAAGTCAAAGTTTTCTTCGGCCTATATGGTTGATGATGAACCGTATGTTAATAAAGATGAAAATGGAAAAATCAGGTCTGTGGAATTAGGGTTCAGAGACTTAGGCAGCTGGATTAGTCATGAAGAAGATGATGATAATGCAGATTGGGCACCTGAATCACAAGAAAAATATAGTAAGATTTTTAAGAACTGGCTGGAGACAAAATCTTGGTTTGATGAAAATACAATGGCACCTGATGTCTATTCTGGTGAAAAGTCATGGGCTTATTTTGCAGTTGTAAGGAAGGATTCAGTATGAAGCATTTAGCTACTATTCACGTTGACTTCTTAAAAGAAGCTCGCAAGTGGGATGATCTATCGTACGAAGAGCAGAAGGGCTACTTACAACGTCATCCCAAAACAAAACGAAGAATAACTGCTAGACCAGAGCAATCTCAGTCTTCTGCGGCAACTACAAATTTAGAATCAAAACCTGAGTTACCAGTTGCACAACCTGAATCAGCTGCACAAACGCATTTGAAAGAGATGTCACAAGTAGCTGACAAGGTCGATTTTACTAATCCACAAGAAATCAAAGATTGGATAGAAAAAGCTAAAACAACAAGTTGGGCATTACGATTCTATCCTCATATCAATGAATATGATCCTGAACAAATTGCAAATGCGTATAAAGAGCAAAAAGCTAAAATTAAAGCATGGCCAGAACAACATATTACTGATTCATTCAAGATTAGTTTAAAGAGATTGTTTTCAGGTGCTGAAACATTTGACGATGATCCAGTGCGTGTTAGCAAAACTAAAGATGGAATCATTAAGTCTGTTAGTATGGACTTTAGATATTTGGGTAAGTGGATTGATCGACCCGGTGAAGAAGATGATGATCATCCTACATGGTCGCGAGAATCTGCTGAAAAATATACTAATATGTTTAAGGACTGGGCCAAACAACAATCTTGGTTTGACAAAAATACAATGGAAATGTATACTCGAGGCAGTGAAAAAGCGTGGGTTGAATTTGGTGTAGAAAGAAAACGACCTGAATGAAGCACTTGACATCAATACAGGTCGAATTTTTGAAAGAAGCTGCAAAGTGGAATGACCTGTCTTATGACGTCCAGCGTGAATATTTACAATCTCATCCTAAAAGCAAAAAGAAATTAACAGCTAAACCGGCTTCAAAAAAGAAGTCACTTGATGACATAGAAAAACTAATTGACAAATCGAAACCATTCAGAGCACCAGAACACCTGTATCACTTGACAACATTCGAAGGGCTTCAAAACATAAAATCAGGTCAATCAATTAAACCTCATAAACCCAGAGCATCTGATGAAGATTTTGACGGCGTGTGGTTAACTGACATCAATAACATTGATTCAGCAATTGAAACTCATATGTTGCCCAAGCGCATGTTTCACAATGCAGTTCTTTTAGAACTTGATCCTAAAAAACTTAACAATTCAAAATACACTGCTGGTACTAACTATTCTGGACGAGGAATACCATTAAAACCACCATTTTCACTAAATGATTATCTTAAATACTCGAATGAAATAGTATACAGAAATGACATACCGTACGATGCAATTACTAATGTGAAAGATGCTACATTTTCACCTATTCCAAAACTCTAATGAAACATTTCTCTAAAATTCAATCAGAATTTCTCAAATTAGCTGTCGACTGGAACGAACTTTCTACTGAACAACAGCGTTTATACCTCCGCAAACATCCCAAATCAAAAAGACGATTTACTGCTAAACCTGACAAGACTATCGCTGATGTTAATTTACTAAGTTCAATCATATCTTCATCACCGTTTTCTGGTAAGGCATTTCTGGCAGGTGGTTACGTGAGAGATAAACTTCTTGGCAAACCCTCAAAAGATGTCGATATTACTGTAGCTGCTCCCGGCGGAGGAATCGCTCTTGCAAACTACATCAGTGATAAACTGAAGATACGAGAACCAGTCATATTTCCCACATTTGGAACTGCCAAGATTGAATTACCTTCTGGTCTTGAAGTTGAATTTGTCCAAACTAGAAATGAAGAATACGTTCGAGGTAATCGAAAACCCTCAACTTCATTTGGCACGATTCAAGAAGATGTTGAACGTAGAGATTTTACAATCAACACTCTTTTACTTGATCTAACTTCAGGCAAAATTCTTGACCTCACAGGCAAAGGACTCACCGATCTTGAAAACGGCATAATTCGAACACCTCTTGACCCAGACATAACGTTTCAAGATGACCCCCTACGCATGATGAGAGCTGTGAGATTTGCTACAAAATATGACTTTAAGTTCACGCCAGAAATAATGCCTGCTATTTCTAAAAATGCTGACGAATTGCAAAATATTTCAAAAGAACGAATTCAAGACGAACTCAACAAGATACTAGTTACAAAGAAACCAAGTAGAGCATTTAAGATACTAAAAGACACTGGCTTACTCAAACAATTCATACCAGAACTACTTGAACTAGTTGATTTACAGCAAGGCAAATTTCATTACACTGACGCCTGGAATCATACATTAGATGTTTTAGATCATTCAAATTCTACTAAGATTGACAGACTGGCGGCATTATTACATGATGTTGGTAAACCCGTAAAAATGACAATGGTCAATGGTGAACCGCATTTTTATGAGCATGAAAAAGCGTCGGCTGATTTAGTTGATATAATTATGCGTAGATTGAAATATCCATTAGATGAAATGGAAAAAGTTAAGAAGATAGTCAGTTCTCACATGAGAATACAAAATTCAAGTCAGTGGTCAAATGGAGCTGTTCGTAGATTTGTTAGAGACATGGGTGAAGATTTACCAGAAGTCATAAACTTAATAAGAGCAGATAGATTATCCCATAGTCAAGAACATTCAGATACTTCATCAATTGATAGACTTCAAGATCGAATTAAGACTATGCAAATTACTCAACCTGTAACTACAGTTTTGCCTGTTACAGGTCATGAAATCATGCAAATATTGAACATTACTCCTGGGCCACAAGTTGGCAAGGCAGTATCATATCTACAAGAATTACTGCTTGAACAACCGAATATGACAAAAGATGAAGCAATTGCTCATTTGAAAAATATGCCTTCTTAATACTTCTTCGCTAAATAGGTTGATTAATCTAATTATGGAATTACTACAAGACAAAGGCACATTCAATGTACTTGCTAAATGGCCATCAAGCTACACTAACGCAAACGCGCAGTTACTTATCGAAAAAGCCGGTCGCACTTGCTATCAGTCTGAAAAACAGCCTATCACTGATAAGTCTGCGCAAATATTTTGCGAAAAAGTATTGAAGCTTACTCACTTGTCTGTAATTGGTCATGGTTGGCGCGGATACATCATTCATCCATCACTGTTGTGTGATCAGTTGTTTGAATATGTTCTTAAGGCGTTTTGGCCTGTTTCAAAATTCTTGTTTGTTACAGAGCGTGAAGATGGCTCAATTTTAGTGTCTGCTAATCTTGAAACATGGCGCAAACTATTGCACATGAGATTAGCTGAATTTTCTGCTGACATAGTGCAAGATCTGAGAATGTTTGCTCCTACAATTCTCAATTGTAGCTATCCAGAATTATTTCCAGGACCATTTACAGCTACGCCAATTCAATCCTTAAAGCAATTACTAACTGTAAATGAGCAGCTTACTCATATTGCTCATACAGTACAATATGTTGACGTTAGTCGTGCTTGTGTAAATGAACTTGAACGACATCAAGGTCCCATTTACAGTCAAGAATCTACGCGATATGTTGATGAATCAAATGTAAGAGTTGTATTGCCATCACATCGACGTAAGTTTGAGATTTTGGATGAAATAGTTTCAAATATTGAGCGAGTCTATAAAGATCTTCGAGGCCTTGGTTGGGCAAAGGAAGATGCTAGACAGATATTGCCAAATGGTATGGTTGCAGAAACAGTGATGTCATGTAATCTACAAGAACGACGATACATTTATTTTCGTCGAATGGACTATAATGCTCACTGGGAAATTCGTAGATTGACAATGGCAGAGTTTTTACTATTTAGAGAAGAGTATCCGAAGTTGTTTGATATGTTTGAGTATCAAGATAAGCCTGCAAAAGACGGTATTGTTGGTTACTATACGGTGAAAGATCCAAGCCTATTTTACAACATGAGAAGGGATACAGAATAATGGCTGCTGAACGAACAATCCGTAAAAAGGGTGCTAAGAACAAAGAAATCACTGAAGCTCTCAAGGAAGTCATGAAGTTCATTGTTGCAAATAGAAAAGAACAAAAGCAAAAAGAGATGCTTGTCGAACAGGTTCAGCCACAAATTCCGTTGATAGAGAACGTTCAGCACGGATGATCGTATCTTTGGTGATCAACCGTTACGGAAAGTGGTCCAGGAACCAAGGAGTAAAGTATGAAGTGTAAAATTGCAATTGTGCTCAATTGTGGTGATTGTAGTTGTGTGGTTGGTGATGTACAGCGAGAGCAACCTCGATGTTGCCTCACCAACAAAGTGATTATTGACTCACATACGATTCCTGAGTGGTGTCCACTTGAGGATGCCAATAAGGTGAACTCCGATTCACCGTGAGTCGCCCCGATGATAATGTTTCAGTTTGATCGACTTCAATCATTCTCGCTGCGACAGATTGACTCTGAAACAATACCTATCAGAAAGTTTGTTTCTCAGTAAAAGCATAATCACAACGAATTAGCAAGTCGTAGTTCACTGTTAAAAAAGCACTAGGTAATAAACTACTGTTGAAACAGTGTCGACGTGTCTAAAATTTCTGAAATTTGAAGCACATTTCGGTAAAGATTACTGATCATGAAAAGACTAAACGCAATTTTACTTCTATTGGCAGGGTCAATTTTTACTTCATGTTGCCCTTGCAAATCAGCTGTAAAGTCTGATCACAGTAAGCACGTCATTGGTTATCAAGTTCAAGAAATGATCAGGGCTAGTGATTCATCGAGATACTACGACACCATAGGTACATTCTACTATATTCATGACACGTTAATTCTTGAAGAAAAATCTTATTCTACATATCAATAAGTCTTCGTACTTCATATTGACTATATACCCATGAATATCATACTCGCTCAACTCAATTTCACTGTCGGCGATCTCAATGGTAATGCGAAAAAAATCATTCTTGAAATAGAAAATGTCGGCGACATTTATGGCAATTCTATTTTAGTCAATTCTATTTTAGTCTTTTCAGAGTTAGCTATCACCGGATATCCGCCTCTTGATTTAGTCGACAATTCTGACTTCATTGATCAACAGCTTAATGTACTTGATCAGATACTTGACAAGACTGCAACAATCTCATTCCCATTTATAATCGGTTACATAGAAAAAAATGACGGACCGGGCAAATGCCTCTACAACTCTGCTGCAGTTTGTTTAAGAGGCAAAATAATCTACAACTATCGCAAACGACTATTGCCGACATACGATGTATTTGATGAAGCACGATATTTTGAACCCGGCACAAAAATGGGTCTTTGGCAATATCAAGGCAAACGCATTGGTCTACTTATTTGCGAAGATCTATGGTATGAAAACAAACTCTACACTCTGAATCCTGCCGAAGAACTCTTCAATGCTCATGCAGATTGTATCATTGTGCCAAACGCTTCGCCATCTATAGTTGACAAACATGATCGTCGACTTGAAATGGTACAAGGCATAAGTAAGAAATATGCATTGCCCATTTACTATGTAAATCAAGTTGGTGGCAATGATGATATTGTATTTGATGGTAACAGTTTCATAACAGATGAAAATGGGAAAATTACACATCATGCAAGTGCATTTGGAGAAGATCTTATTGAAGATTTAGCAATACGTGTCCGAAAAGTAGAGTGTATACTACCTGTTCAAAGTCATGCAGAATTTTATTATAAACAAGCAGTTCTTGGTCTGAGAGATTACGTTGGCAAATGCGGATTCAAAACAGCAGTTGTCGGTTCTTCTGGAGGTATTGACAGTGCTGTTGTACTTGCACTAGCTACTGCTGCTTTAGGATATGAAAATGTGACTGCAATTACAATGCCGTCACAATATAGTTCTAGTGGTAGTGTAAGTGATTCGCACATTTTGTGTGACAATTTGAAAGTTCTTTGCTGTGAGATTCAGATTAAAGATGTTTTTTTACATATATCAAACCTATTTGATGATGCTTTTGCTGATCATGATAATCACGGTGTTACCGAAGAAAATATGCAAGCTAGAATTCGCGGCTTGTTATTGATGAGTTATTCGAATCGATATGGGTCATTACTATTGACAACAGGTAATAAGAGTGAATTATCAGTTGGCTACTGTACATTGTACGGTGATATGTGTGGCGGATTCAATCCTATTGGTGGACTTTATAAAACTGAAGTTTATGAATTAGCACGATTCATTAACAAGAAATCCGAAATTATACCGACAGCTATTATTGATAAAGCGCCATCAGCTGAACTTGCTCCCGGACAAAAAGATCAAGACTCATTGCCGCCGTATGATATTCTTGATCCGATTTTGAAACTGATTATTGAAGGCGAGTACTTAGCAATTGATGAAAAAGATCGATGTATGACAATAAAGAATGCTAATTGTGAAGCGTATTCAAGAGTTTTAGCATTGATTAAGAAGTCTGAATACAAGCGTCGACAAGGTGCTATTTGCATCAAAATGCACAATAAAGATTTTGGTTTCGGTCGGCGAGTGCCTATAGCACAGAAATGGAATCAATCATGAAAACAAAACGACTCATTGAACTATTGCAAAAAGAAGATCCGTCTGGTGAAATTGAAGTCTCTGTCGGTAATCAAGACATTCACTATCTTCAACGTCTTGAAGCTTATTGGGACGGATGTCTAGAAGTTTTGAAACGTGATGAAACAAGTGAATACTACAACATCACTGGTGCCAAAATTGTTTCCGAAGGATTGAAAATATGTATCATGCCTTTGAGTATTGAAGACGCAATCATGAATGATGTCAATTTGCCTATAGAATTTGACAGTGATTATACAAGAGAGCATTATTCAGATGTTGTCGCTAAGCAAAGACATGAGATGAGAAGTATGCACAAAAAATTCGCTGATGAGTTTATTGTGAAAGCCTTGCAAAGATATAAGGACGGTTGGAAAGCTGCACAGTCTAATAAAGAATCTGTGAAAATGTGTCATGTACAGTGGTGGTGGAAACCCGGAGATAAACGGACTCAGCGAGCAGCATATTCAAGTAAAGAAGATCAAATGTGTCTTTGTCAGGGCGAATGTGAAGCAATTGTTGATAGCGGATTTTTTGTTCCTGTTGATGATGGTGAACGAATTATTTGGGAGCTGAAAATATGACTAGAATGAAAATTTGGGAAAGAATTATTAAAGTTTTTACTGACATTGAAGTTAATGACATTGCAGTAAAGACAATAATACTGCCATTAAGTTATTTGAAAATTATCGAGATAGAACCATTTTTATTTCCAATAGGATTTAGTATCAAGAAATCGTAAAGAAATCTGGGGTGCAAAGGTTGAAACCGGCAATAGAGTCAAAGCCATAGGATGTCAGAAAAGGAGTTAAACAAATGACACCCGAACAAAAAGCAGCATTTGTCGTGTCGCAATCTGTCTGTGCCATAGCTGAATTAGAGAGTATGAAAGTAGAGAACACTATTGCAGCTATGCGCCAAGAATATCCTTTACATAATGCACTGGATTTTCAAAGAGTGATTAGTAAATATGGATTGGACAGTGCTACAGTGACTGATTACTTATCTTCTGTAAATCCTTTTAGGGCCACACTAACTACATAAAGCAGTTAGAGTCGAATATGTTTATTCAATACGAAGTGAAGTACAATAATGGAAATTTATGACGTAGTCACAAAACTTGTTGGGCCTATTCCAGTTGTGCGAAACTTCAGTCGTGCTTTTTACAAATTGGAGGAAAAATGCAAGTAGCTTCATTCTGTTTTATCAGTCTATTAATTGGTATACTGATTGGGGTATATCTACCAGCATTTGTTAGCATTTTTCATAACGCTCAAGAAAATCCTGAAGAATACATTCTCTGTTCTGCTATCTACTTCAAAGATGGCAAGACATATGTTCATCAACCTAAAAATGTGCAGTCTGGTTTTGTTATATGCGGTCGAAGACATCATAATTGCTATCAGGTCATGTCATTAACTGGGATTGATAGATTGGCTAGTGTCACTGTTCAGGGTTTCTTGACAAATACTGACAGATTTGTGACTAGAAAAGAAGCGTTTTACATTGCCAAAGATGCAAAACAAATATATGTTGACGAATCAAAACCTATACGTGATTTCAAACAACAAACAGGTCTCATAACATTAGGTGAGCTTGCATCTGACAATACCACTACAGCATCGTTAATAAGTGAAGATTTGTGGTAATGAAATATCTCTTTCGACAAATCATCAACTTTTGGGACTGGATCAAGTCTTTACGTCAAGGTGATCCAATTTGATGGTTCATCTGCGTATGCTGTATTCAATCTACGATTCTTTGTAGTATTCGTAGATTTCTTCATATTGGTCTTCACAACACACAAATTACCATAGATCACATACAATTTGAATAGTAATCTGCCCAACGTGGTTATTGCAAATATTGCGGTCGATTTCACATCTTCACACGATATAATCATCATTCTACATGCAGAATAGCAAGACACGACCCTCATGGTTGTGGTGGCGCAAAACCTCATGAACAATGTAATGAGTGTGGAAAGTGTCCATTTGATAAAACTGCAGTGTGCGTAGATGTAAAAGAGGAACAACATGATTTCATCTGACACTATTGTACTTGATGTTGAAGATGCCCGAATATTGCTTAATATTGCTAAATTTGTAGTGACGAGTAAGACGTTGTCGAAACGATTAGATGAGCGTCACAAGAGAGTTTTTGATGATCTTGAAGAGAGCATTTGTAAAATAGATCGACGGAATGAAGACACTGACGATATAAAAATGAAACTCAGAAATATTACAGTACTATTGGAACAACATAGTACCGAATTTTTGTGTCTATAACATTTTGTGATAGACACACCTAATGACAAATTGTAAATTCGTATGTACGTTACGGACTATTATTGATAATGATGCCTAATCGTGAATCAATTCCTGAATTTCTCAATGAACAAGGTCTTACTGGCATTGGCGCAGAAATTGGCGTCTTCCAAGCTGAATTCTCTATCAATTTTCTCAGAGACGGAGGGCATAGAAGGTATCTTATTTCGGATATCACTAAACTCCAAGGATTAGAAAGCAGCACAGATAAAACTAACAGATCAGTAGCCATTTATTGTCG
>Ga0315291_10012060_pt1 | contig 10502 bp, 10 predicted proteins | sample YL17G12_20_MG_FD_203070 | JGI IMG/M metagenome (GOLD analysis project Ga0315291, IMG submission 203070) | Sediment microbial communities from Yellowstone Lake, YNP, Wyoming, USA - YL17G12_20 | ecosystem: Environmental > Aquatic > Freshwater > Lake > Sediment | place: USA: Wyoming | collected... | reverse complement strand
AAAAGAAAAGAATAAACTCAAAGTGGTTGTTGTGGTTGTTGGATTATTTATTGTTGGATTATTTGCTGCTATTATTTCAGTACCAAGAGAAACAGATGAAAGTTTATTCAAAAAAGGAGTCGAGAAATATGATGAGGCCATGACATCAACCAAGATAAATAAGGAAAGATTATTTTAATTCTGCTATAACTCTATTTTCCTCATTAAAAGAAAAATACCCTCAATCCACATACATATCGCAGGCAGATGATTATATAACTAAATGCCAAAATACTATATTTGTTATTGGTAAATTAGAAGAGGAAATAAGAATAATTGAAAAACTTGTCAATGATGGGAAGTTTAATGAGGCTGAAGAATTATTAAAGACATCTGAATTATTTAAGGTAGTGACTAAAGATTCTAGAAATGATTTTATTTTTAAATGGATTCAGGATGAAAAAAGAAAATGGACGAGTGAAAGTTGCGCTCAGGTAATGAGGAAGTTTCAATCAAAGAAAATGACTGATCTCCAAGTTAAAGAATCCTTAAGTCCACTTATTGGTAAATTGGCACTGTGGCAGGGTCATGTATCTAAGGCTGATGAAGAAAATGGAAAACTTATAGTCGAAGCGAAGTGTCTTCCCGGAACCGTTACTTATGATGTCAGAATTTATTTTGATGATTCTTGGAGATCAGAACTTCTAAAATTGAAGAAAGGACAAAGGATAAGCTTTAAAGGCAAAATAGCAAACTACGAGTATGATAATTTATTTGGACTCTTCTTATATCTTCATAACGGTGAACTGGTGAAGTAAAAATGGAAGACTTGGGATCAGCATATTTTGTTATAGTGGAGTTTGATAGAGATCAATAATTAAATCAACCTAAAAACTTTTAGGCACAAATTCAGGTTTAAGAAATCTCGGTTGGCATTGCAGATGCCAGCAAAGGAGGAAATAATTATGGAAGATGCTCAAATCTTGGCGATGAACGACTTGACCGACTCGGAAAAATTGATGTTTCAAAACGAGTTTAACGCGGGAAGAAAAAGCCCCACCGTTGGAATACTACTTGCCCTTCTCCTGGGTGGGATTGGTGCACATCGGTTTTACATGGGACAAATTGGGCTAGGGGTTATTTACCTATTGCTAGTATGGACTTTCATACCCGCCATCATAGCACTTTTCGAATGTTTCTTCATGCCTTCCCGAGTAAAGGAATATAATAACAAAATGGGCATGGAGATTGCGACAAAGATTAAGTCCATGAGGAAATGAATTAGTGAAAACACCACCTTCATATTTCTAGAACAAGAGGAGGCAATTCAAATGGAAAACCAGGGAAAATTGCAAACAGAGAAGATTGAAATTAATGAAAATAATATTTCTAGAATAAATAAAATATTAATAAATAAAAAATCTTGGAAAGAAATAAAATTGGTAAAAGATCAAAATGGCAAAATATATCTTATTTGTCAAAGGGGGAAGCCACTCCAACCGCGGGCAGCCCATTTTTAATTGGAGATAAAGAGGATCGGGGTCAGATCGTTACTTTAGGCGATAGTGAACCTTGCTATGACCACGCCATGACGTGATGCCAGTGAATCCGGGGTCAGAGCTTCACTTTACACTTTACATATTTGTATAGGATAGTGGACAGTGCACGGTGCACAGTAATTAAAGTTGATGACCGGCAGGAGAGACTCCGCCGACCTGCCTATGCCCGCCGGAGCTGGCTTCGCGCAGTCTCCGACGCGCAAAAGCGCTTTGGCGACGGCGCGGCGGGAGCGCTTCGTCCTCCGCGAAGGCGGAATGCCTATCCCACTCCAGAAAAGGTTCACGGTTCACGGTTGACGGTCAAAAGCAGTAGGCAGTAGATAGCAGGCAGTAGTCAGGTAAGAGCAGACAGTTTTGAAAGCCTTCGTGCCTCTTCGTGTCCTTCGTGGACAATTTCTATCTTTTCAATCTGTGAAATCGGTGAAATCTGTGGAAGAATCTGCTGGGTTCGCTTGCGCCGAGAGGCCGAGCGTGCTATTCTAAACGCATGGGGACCGGGAACCGGCGAGTGAAGCCTGGGCCTGGTCCAAGGAGGCGGGAATTCATGGAAATCGCTCCCGGGATTACGGTGGACGAAGAGATCCGGTTTGGAAGACCGGTGATCAAGGGCACGCGGGTGCCGGTGGACCTGGTTTTGGGCAAACTGGCCGGCGGCATGACCTACGAAGAGGTGATGGCGGAATACGAGCTGACTCGCGCGGATATCCTGGCCGCGCTGCGCTACGCCTCGGAGCAGGTGGCGCGCGAGGAAATCAAGGCGATCGGCTGAGATGCTCAAGTTCGTGGTGGACGAGGACCTGCCCCGGTCGAGCTCCCGGGTCTTGCAGGATCGGGGATTTGAGGTTTGGGACGTCCGCGACCATGGCCTGAGAGGGAAAAGCGACAAGGAGGTTTTTGCTTTTGCCCAGAGCCAAGGCGCCGTGATCCTGACCGCGGACCTGGGGTTCGGAAATCTCCTGGATTTTCCCCTCGGCCGTCACGCGGGCATCCTCATCTGCCACTTTCCCAACGAACTATCCACGGCCGAATTGAATCGTCAGCTCAGCGCTCTGCTCGATCAGATGAGCGAAGACGACTTGAAGGGAAACCTGGTGGTTTTCGAGCCGGGAAAGATCCGGGTGCGGCGGCGATGAGTGAATTGGGGTCAACGCTTCACTTTACACTTTACATATTTGTATAGGATAGTGGACAGACTTCGGCGAGCTCCCCTCGGCAAGCTCGGGGCCTCGGTTTCGACCCGAGCTCACCGTCGAGGGTGAGCTGGTCGAAGGCAGTCGAGCCGCCGGTCGCCCTTACATTCGGATTTGGGCAGGGCACGCCCTCTGCCCCTACGGGCGTAATCAATCACGCCCCACCCTCGATTGGGGTGTTCTCTGCCCAAGATCGAGCGTGCCGCGCTTGGCGGCTATCGGGCAGGATTGGAATCCTGCCCTACGGTTTTCTTGGTGTCACAGATGATTGGGCAGACACGGGGGTCTGCCCCTACGCGCCTTTGCTTGGCGTGGAATTCTTTTCCGAGTCCGGGAAGGCGCGGCTGCCTCATGCCTCCTGCCTCCTGCCTTTTGCGTTGCTTGACGGGCCAAAGGCTTTGTGCTAGTTTTGAAAGTAGGAAGGGGTGAGTCCAACAGTCCCCTTTGACATCATCGCCAGCTTCATTTTCGGAGTTGTGATCGCGCTCGCCTGCTCGGCGCAGGTGAAAGAGGAGGGGTCTGCCTTTTTCAACCCCTATTTCCTGGGCGCGGTGTTGTTCGAGGTCTGCTTCTTTTTGCCCTTTGGCGTTTACCTGTATTATTTCTACCCCGACTGGAGCTGGATGTATTTTTTCGACCCGGGTAGGCTTCAGCCGCGGACGCTGAAGCTCCTGGGACTGGTGGCCATGGCCTGCTACCTCGGTTCCCTCATCTTCGGCTTTCAGGTGGCCCAATTCCTGATCCGCCGGGGGCAGGGAAAGGCCGCCGGGTGGATGGCGCTCACGGCCCTGGTCGGGTTGGGCATCTTCAGCTTGATCACGATCAACCGGCTGATGTTTATCGGCAGTTACGCGGACTACCAAGCCGGGCTGTCCACCCTGCTCTTGCGCCACCGGGTCGGATACTTGAATACCATGGTCGGCATCATCATGGCCGGCTCGCTCTTCTTCATGATTCGGACGTTCCGGGCCTCTCCGGAAAGGCATTAGGCTCTTATCGTTGAAATTGTCGCCAAAACGGACACGAAATTATGCAGGAGGGGAAGGAAGATTTTCACGCCAAGGCGCAAAGAAGCAAAGGCGCAAAGCCTTATACATTTCTCATTGCTTTTAATCTTGGCGTCTTTGCCCCTTGGCGGCTTTGCGTGAAACTCTGGTTCTTGTTTTTGGTTCCGGCTCGGCCGGGTTAGGCTTTAGACCTTGGGCTTCAGGCTGCAAGAGGATGGATTGAGGAATCGAATGCCGGCGCTGAAATTCAATCTTTTCCGCCTCGGTCTCTCCGCGGGGATTCTGGCGGCCGGGCTGGGCATAGCCGCCGGCCCGGCCCAGGAGCCGGAGCCAGGGGAGGATGTGTTCGCGGCGCCGCCATCCGAAGCGGAAAATAAAGGGGTGAACCTGGGGCCGAACGTCAATTCGGAGTATTCGGACTTTGGCCCGGTGATCTCGGCGGACGGCAATTTCCTCTATTTTACCTCTGATCGTCCCGGGGGCCTGGCCGGCCAGGAATTCTGGGTCTCCGAGCGGGTGAACGGGGTCTGGCAGCCGGCGAAGAACCTGGGCCCGCCGGTGAACACCCCGGGGGATGAAGGCCCGGACGTGTTTTCGATTGCCGAAGACGCCCTCTACTTCACCGCCTGTAATCGCTCGGACGGCCTGGGCGGATGCGACCTCTACATCACCCGGAAGACCAAGGAGGGCTGGACCGCTCCCGTCAACTTGGGCAAGCCGATCAACACCGCGTCGAACGAGGTCAACGCTTCCATTGACGCCACCGGCGCGATCCTGGTGTTGGCCTCGGACCGGCCGGGCGGGCTGGGCAATTATGATCTCTGGATCTCCCGCCGGGCGAAAAACCCGATCGGCGTGGTCCCGCTTCTCCCGGAACATTTCCGCTGGGGCGCTCCCGAAAATCCGGGCCCGGCGATCAATACCCCGGGCTGGGAAGGCGTGGGCTTCCTCCTGCCCGACGGCAAGACCCTTTATTTCAGTTCCACCGGCCGGGGCGGACTGGGCAAGGCCGATATCTTCAAGTCCATCTTTGACGGCAACAATTGGAGCGAGCCCGAGAACCTGGGAGAAATCATCAACACGCCCCGGGACGATATTTACTTCTCCCTGCCCGGCTCGGGCGAGCTCGCCTACTTCAGCTCGGACATGCGCGGCGGCCGGGGCCGGGAGGACATCTACTCCATCTCCCTGCCCTTCCTCATTCCCCGCCGCCAGGTGCACGTCGTGCGCGGGTTTGTCCGCGACGGCCAGAGCAAAGGGGCGGTGGCCGCCCAGATCACACTCCTGGACCCGAAGACCAGGCAGGATTTTGCTTACACCGAGTCGGACCCGGAAACCGGCGCTTATCAGATCATCGTGTGCAAGTCGGAGGCCGAGCTGGTGGTCAAAGCGAAAAGGTATCAAACCTTTTCCGAACCCATGGCGCTGGCCGGCCAGGCCAACATGCTGATCATGAAAGACATCGAGCTTGTCCCTCTCTCGAAATAGGAGACCCGCATGACCCCGTCCTCTGCCCATGCCCTCTCCGCCCTGACCGACCTCTCCCTCTACCTGCCCCTGTTCGGCCTGCTGGTGCTGTTCGTGGTGCTTTTCTCCCTGACCCTGCGCCGGGAACGCTGGCTTTTGCCCGGCACCCTGGCCGGAGTGGTGGTCTCCCTGTTCGTCTTCGGTCTTGTTGAATACCAGGGCCGGCTTCATGCCGCACTGCAGCCAAAGCCGGCTCCGGTAGGGGCGCAGGTGCCCTCACCTGCGCAACCTTCCGTCCCGCCGGCGCCGGAGCCGGTGAAGGAAGAGCCGGTTCAGCCGGAACCTCCGCCGGCGGCAGCCCCCAAGCCGGAGAGACCCAAGCTGATCCCGGTGGACCCGAGCAAGATCGGCCTGGCCCAGCCCGCGCGGGAAGCAGGGGATCTCAAGACCATCCGGGAAGCGCCTGCGCCCAAACCCGCACCGGTGGCCGCTCCGGCTCCCGCGCCGGTCACTCCGTCGCCGGCTCCTTCACCCAAGCCTGAACCGGTAGGGGCGCGGGTGCCCCCACCTGCGCAACCCTCAGTCCCTGCTGCGCCACCACCCAAACCGGCGCCTCCTCCTCAACCCATCGGTCCGCCGGCCCCGGGGACCGCGCCGGCCAGCGGCCTGCGCCTCGCGGTGGCATCGCCCTCGGCCAACTCCGGGAACTTGCTGGTGGAGATCAAGGGTCCGCTCCTGGAGATCGTGAAGTCACATCAGCCCAACGCGCACCTGCTGATCGTGGTGGACGGCAAATACCGGCAGGTGATCAAGCCCACGCGGATCAAGCAGGACCGGGCGACGACCGAGCTGGGTCAGGCCGGGCCGGTGACGGCGATCAATTATTTCTGGGAAAATGTTTCGATCACCTTTGAGAACCTGCCCGCGGGGCCGCATTCGGTGATGATAGACGCCTCCTTGGATGACGCCGGCAGCCATTTCAGCGCGATGACCGGCGCGGAAAGCACCAAAAACGACTGGAACGGCTTTGTGGATATCTCGCCCGGCCAGACCGCCACCATTGTCTTCGGCGGCAAAAACTGGATGAGCCAGCAGTTGGATCGCTTGCGCTAGTGCTCTGTCAAGGCAAATTTGCGGAATGGGAATGTAGGGGCACGGCTTGCCGTGCCCAGGATCAGGGCGGGGCAAGCCCCGCCCCTACCAAAAATTTATTCCACATTTATCGTTTGACAGAGCGCTAGCAAGCAGTAGCCGGTAGTCAGGTCAAAAAAGAACCATCCACGAAAAGACACGAAGGGACACGAATAATCACTGTCCAGGGCAACAGAGTGGGGAATTACTGCTTACTGCCTGCCCCGCGCCTCCCGGGGTCCACTTTCTACTGTTTACGGTTCACTGTTTACTGTCCACTGTCTTCAAAAACTGCAACAAACTTCCATATAATAGAGGGGCTAAATGAATTGGGCGAAAGCAAAACCAAGGACCGTCCTGTTTTATATAATTGGTTGTTTTTACACGTCTTTTCCGTGTTGGCCCCTTCTTCATCTTCACGACGGCTCGCGGCTCAAGAAGCAAAAACAAGCGCGTTTTCAGATCAATGTTCCAGTTTTTGTAAAGCCCTGCTTAACACTTTTTTCCTTTTCTTCCAGTTTCTCTCGCTTCCTCAATCTTTTCCACCAGTTCTTCCCCCGATATACAACATACGACATACGATATACCCTCCTCAAACTTCCCCCCATCCTGCACGCCAACCACCCCATCTTGTGCGGCAGTCACCCCATCTTACACGGCAGCCACCCCATCCTGCGCGGCAATCACCCCAGGCTGAAGCCGGTTAGCAGTTGGCGGTTGACAGTTGGCGGAAAGCAAAAGGTAGCCGCGACCGCCCCGGTCGCGGAGCCAAGAAAAGAAAAAAGATCCACCGATTACGCAGATTTCGCAGATTTAACAAAGGGAAAGTTTCCACGAAAAGACACGAAGGGGCACGAAGGTTTTTGTTTTTCCCTGCCTACTGCCTGCTATCTACTGCCTACTGCTTTTGACCGCCAACCGGGAACTGTGAACTTTTCTAGGAGGGGGGCAGGCATTCCTGCCCGTCAACCCTTTTAATCACTGTCCACCGTGCCCTGTCCACTATTAAAAATGATAAATCAGCGACGCGACCAGGAAGCGGTCGAAGACATCGGCCCGGATTTCGCCGATGGTGCTGTCCGACTTGTCCACCAGGACGTCCTGACCGAAGCGATACTGGTAAGCGAAATCCGCGACAAAATGGCCCATGCCGAAGCCGGTGCCCAGGGCAATGCCGTAAAATTCCGCCTGCTCGCCGGCCCGCGGCTCCGGGTCGTAAAACCCGCCGCCCCGGAGCGCCACCACCACCTTGGGCTTGATAATCAGGTATTCCATGCCGCCCCGCACCTGGGTGGTATCCCGCACCACGCCTCCAGCCATTGCGATGGGGCTGATCGCCTTGCCTTTCTCCGGTTTCAGTTTGAACTTGGACCACTCGGTGCGGTGGACGTCCAGGGCCATGCTGAAGGCATCGGAGAAGCGGTAGCCCACGCCCACGCCATAGGAAGCCGGCCAGGTCAGTTTCCGCCAGTGTTCCTTGGCATCAGGATGGTCACTAAAATAGGGGGGAACAAAAATCGGGCCGGGCGATTTGGTCCAGAACCAAGTCTGAACTTCCTCGTAATCGTAAACCAGGTTGGCGTCAAAACTGGACTTATACACCCCGCCGATGGTGAAGTTCCCCGGCTTGACCAGGAATCCCGCTTGCCAGTTCCAGTTCAGGCCCGAGAGTCGAAATTCCTCGTTCCTTTCGGAGCTATAAACGTCAGTGGCCCCGTTCCACAGCGGGTCCGGCGAACTGACCGTTTCTTGGGACCGCTGCTGGACCTGAGTTTTCCAGCCGTCGCCCCAGGGGTCCAGGCCCCAGAAGTTGACGGAAATACCCAGCGATATCTTGGGGGTGATCTGAGCGGCCAAAGCGGGAGTAACGGTGGTCAAGGCGCCCACTTGCTCGATTTTGGCTTTGCCTTGGGTCTGCAGCCAGCCTTTTCCCGGCAAGAGATCCGGCTCGCGGGTATAGTTGAATTCCATGCGCCGGTCCAGCTCATACAGCCGCTGGTAGTTAAGGCTCGGCACCAGGTTGACCTTGCCGATGTGGAAGGGATAGACCACGCTGGCGTAGTTGATGTCCGCGTGCGAGGCCACCTCGGAATTGGCCGCGGCCTCGCCCCGCTCGAAGTCCATACTCTCGCCCCGGTCCAGGTAGGAGAACACCACCGAGCACTCGGGGGTCTCCAGTTGCACCAGCCCGGCCGGGTTCCAGGAGGCGGCGGTGGCGTCGTCGGCCACGGCGATAAAGGCGCCGCCCCAGGCCACGGCGCGGCCGCCGGAGCCGACCGGGTTAGGGGTGGAGCCGAACTTGATGGGTTCATCCGCCAGGGCGGGGGACAGGGCCACTCCCAGGATCATCCCCGCGGCCAGCCAACTCTTCCTGATCTTCATCCTCTTCTCTTCCTCCTGCCTTAGTGCCTGAAGCCTGAAACCTAAAACCCGGTCAGGGCGCCGCCTGGGCCAGGTTCGAGGTGGTCAGGGCGGTGTCCGGATCCAGCAGCGGACAATTGTCGGCGCATTGTTCGCCCACTAGGTTGAGGATATGGAGCCCGTTGTTATCGTAGGCCCAGTAAGTGGACCCGTCCTGATCCACGTAGAGCGGCAGCGTTTCCTCCGACGTGATCACCTCCGGCGGATAATACACCGCCAGGTTGGGCATGTCGCCGATGGTGAGGAAATCCACGAACAAGTCTCCGACCAGGTCATTGCCCCGGTAGTTGGAAACAATCACCAGGGAAATCTGGTCCACCGTGGTCGGATCAAACGTGGCCCCGACCCGGGGAGTAAAATCTTCCGGCAAGGCTCGGGTCAAGAGACCCCAATTGGTATCTACCCCGGCAATTTCAATATTGCTTCCAATCACGTTGCCGTCGCTGTCGCGGAGCTGGAGTTCGAGCCGGCTGAAGCTGGACCCGCCGGAGGTCACATTGCCCATCTTGAAAGCGAACATGATCCCGGTCGTATCGGCCGGAAAGCCGCCGCTCCAGGTGCGGGAGACCGAATCGCCCATCGAACTGGGGACATTGAGTCCGATCCGCATCCCGGAAGAGCCTTCAAAATATTCCCCGGTCTCCAAAGAGACCGGCGTGTCGGTAGGATTACTCGAAGTCCAGGCGTCCACCGTCGTAAACGAGTCCAGCAAAGTGGTGGGCCAGTAAGGCCGGACATTGAAATACCCCGGGGTGTCGCTCAGGTTGAAATTCGCCCCGGAGCGATTGGTGATATAGACCAGCACGGTGTAAGGAGTTGGAGGAGGACTGGAAAGAAGGCTGGGCGACCAATTGTAAACTCCGTCGTCGGAGTAGCCGAAAGAGTAGAACGAGTCCGAGATATTCTGATAAGTGGGAGGATCCTTGGTAATTCCCACCGCCACCAGGTGGGCCATCGTGTCCCCGGCCAGGCCGCCATTGATGCCTTGCAGGTCCGAGAGGTCATAGGCCATAAGCGGCAGGACCAACTCATCACAGTAAAAAGGATCCAGGTAGTCCCGGGGCAAAGGCCCGGTGGTGAAGTGAAGGATCAGGTCCGGCATGGGGCTGCCGTCGGCCAGGAGCAAGCCCGAAAGCTCCAGCCGGTAATCGGTCAGGGGATAAAGGTCGCAGCGCGGCTCAAAGGCCAGGTAAGCGCCCCTCCCGGATTCCAGGTTAAAAACCGAGATCGTGCCCGGGACCTCCGCCCCTTCTCCGGTGACAATGGCGCTCGCCAGCAAGGGATAGCCCGAAGCTTGAAAGAGCTTGACCGTGTTGGAGTTGGCGCTATCCGGGTTGAGGGAATCGCGCAACTCGACATAGAGAATGCTGCGGATGTCAACGCCCTGGTCCCCGTCCTGCAAAAACTGCTGGCGCCAGTTCGAGACCGGCTCAATCGAATCGCTCAGCTCGCGTTCGCAGGAGATCCCGAAGCACAAAAAGACCAAGCCGAGTCCCAGTGCCTTTACCCAAAATTTCGGCCGGCGATACATGGTATGCGTCCTCCCTTGGAAATGGAGCCAAAAAATTAGCCCCTCTACTTTAGCCCAGGCGCGCAACCAGAGTCAAGAAAAAGCGGACCACCTAAATCTCCGGCTAAGCCTTATGGACTGCGCAAGCTTGCTTGCGCTTTTTTGAGCGACGCTTGCCTCGCCTACCTTGGATGTGGAAAAGCCACCCACGGAAAAGCGGCGGCAAGCCGCCGCACTC
>Ga0315291_10012059_pt1 | contig 10502 bp, 12 predicted proteins | sample YL17G12_20_MG_FD_203070 | JGI IMG/M metagenome (GOLD analysis project Ga0315291, IMG submission 203070) | Sediment microbial communities from Yellowstone Lake, YNP, Wyoming, USA - YL17G12_20 | ecosystem: Environmental > Aquatic > Freshwater > Lake > Sediment | place: USA: Wyoming | collected... | reverse complement strand
GGCAGACATCACGGCCATCCCCGGGACCGTCGAACTCTCGGTCAGCAGCAGTCAGTTCGTCGACCTGGTGCGCTTCTTCAATGCGCTCAGCGCCGACCCAAAGTTCAAGGGTGTGCACATCGACGGCTACCAGATTCCGTACGCCACCGGCGCGGTGGTCCAGGGGCCGCAGGCCAAGGCGACCATGAACCTGACGTTGACGTGGGTGGGAGGAGGCAAGAATGGGTAGGAACATTCCGGTCAAACTCGTCGTCGTAATCCTTCTGCTCGGCATCATCTGCTTCTTCTACTACCGCTACGGGCTCAGCCCTCAGCTCGTCCAGCTCCGGGACTTGCACGATCAGGTCACGCAGGCTGACGCGAAGCTGCTCACGCTCAAGGAGGTTCAGCGGCTCCGCCAGGCATTCGTGAGGCAAAACGAGTCCTATTCGGTCTGGATCGACCAGCTTGCACAGGTCACGCCCGTGCTGTTCGACCAGCACGAGCACACACGCTTTCTGCTCGACCTTCAGGCGGTCGGCAAGGCTAGCGGCATCACGTATGCCGGCATCCAGATCTCGGACGCCTCCATGGGTCAGGGCGGCGCTGCCGCTCAGCCGGCGGAGGTGAAGCTTGCCAAGACCGTCGGCGTCACCATGAACTTCACTGCCAAGGATTACGTGACCATGCGACGGTTCCAGGAGACGTTCCGCACAAAGTTCAAGTATGTCATGGTCTCCTCGAACCTGACCGTCTCGCACGGCGCTCTCGGACTGCCCGGTCAGGGCAACCCGTATACCTGCTCCATGACGGCGTGGATGGTCCTGAGTCCTGACGCGACGATCGTCGGCGCGCCGGCTCCTGTAGCGCCGGCTCCTCAGCCGGAAGAGCTGCAATAGGAGGCGTGTGATGGCACAGAAAGCAGTAGCGAAGACCAACGTTCAGGCGGTTCCGGCGGGCAAGAAGGTTGCGCCGCGTCCGCGGAAGCAGTCCAGAGTCAAGATTTCGGCGGGGACATGGATCTTCATCGTGCTCCTGCTGGCCGGCTTCTCCGTCTGGAATTTCTACTTCCTGCCTCGCATGGGGGAGACGAAAATCACGCCTACGCTGCCTACGGTGTTCCAGGTGGCTCAGCACAAGAACCTGGACGTGGTCAACACTCAGCTCAAGACGAGGCAGACGTTCTTGACCGTGACGCCTCAGCCGATCCCCGCAGAGACAGGCAAAACCAATCCATTCGAATAGACACAGGCTTCAAGGAGACGCAGGATGGAAAACTCGTACTACGAACGCAGGATTGAACTGCTGCGGGAACGGATGGACGACGTCAACGTGGACGCCTTCTTCACGCTGGCGGCGCCAAGCATGCGGTATCTTACTGGTTTCACGGGCGAAGAGGGGTACCTTCTGGCGCTCCGCGACAGCGTGCATCTTGTCGTCGACGGCCGGTTCACCACGCAAGCGCACGAAGAATGCCCCTGGCTGGACATCACCCTGTACACTGGGCACTTCAGCATGTCGATCGCGAACCTGCTTGTCGCAGGCCATGCCCATTGGCTCGGGTTCGAGAAGGAACGCGTTTCCTTCGCACAGGCGGAGCAGATGCGTGCCGCGTTCCCGTCGGTGACCATGGTCCCGACCGAGAGCGTGGTCGAAGGCATACGCATCGTCAAGGATGGCCGCGAGTTGGACATGATGCGTGCTGCGGGGCGTGTCGCGGACAAGGCGTTCAGCGCGATGATCGCCCAGTTGGAGGCCGGCATGACCGAGAACGACGTGGCCGCTCTGCTGGAATACGAAATGCGCAAGGCGGGCGCCCAAGGCACCAGTTTCCCGACAATCGTAGGGTCGGGCGCTCGTGGAGCACTCCCACATGGGGTCGCTTCCGACAAGGTCATCCAGAGCGGCGAGGTCATCGTCATCGACTTCGGCGTCAACTACGAGGGGTACATGAGCGATTGCACCAGAACCGTGGCGCTAGGCGAACAGCCCGCCGACGTGCTGGACGTGTATGCAAACCTGCGTGGAGCACAGCAGTTGGGTCTCGACTGCATCAAGGCTGGCGTGAGCTCCCGTTCCGTCGACACCGCCGTGAGAGGCAAGCTCGGCGAGAGCGGGCTGGCGCAGTACTTCACCCATGGCCTGGGACATGGCGTGGGACTCGAGATTCATGAGGCGCCTCGCCTGTCCCAGGGGACCGACACGGTGCTCGAACCTGGGCAAGTCGTCACCTGTGAACCAGGAGTCTACCTTCCTGGACGCTACGGCATGCGCATCGAGGATTCGGTCATCGTGACAGCGACTGGGTTCGAGTCACTGACGGAGCTGCCCAAGGAACTGGTCCTCTCCTGAGTGCCTCAGAGTGTGGTGGCGCTGAGCGCGTGAACGCTTGACGCAACGCTGGTTGGCGTGTACAATAGCGGCGGTTGATAGCTCAGTACCAGGAGGTTAGACGTTGATTTCCGCCAATGAATTGCGCACAGGCGTTACGTTTGAGATAGACGGGCAGGCGTTTGCCGTCATTCAGTTCACCCACATCAAGCCCGGCAAGGGCTCTCCATTTGTTCGCCTCAAGATGAAGAATCTCATGACCGGCAATGTCGTCGAGCAGACCTTCCGTCCCGACGAGAAGGTCAAGAGCGCATATCTTGAGCACAAGAAGATGCAGTACCTCTATGACGTCGACGGCATCTACACCTTCATGGACTCCGCGACATACGAGCAGATCGGCCTGACCAAGGATGACCTTGGCGATGCCGTCAACTACCTGATCGAGAACATCGTGGTCGACGTCGTCTACTTCCTGGAGAAACCGGTAAGCGTCGAGTTGCCCACGTTCATCGAGACAACCATCACGCACACTGAGCCGGGTATCAAGGGTGATACCGCTACGGGCGCCAACAAGACCGCGGAAATCGAGACCGGGTTCTCGCTCATAGTTCCGCTGTTCGTCAATGAAGGCGACAAGGTTCGCATCGACACGCGCAGCGGAGAGTACCTCGAGAGGGTCAAGTAAGTACATGGACAAAGTCCTCATCACTGATGTCGCACTGGAGTCTCTCATCGTCCACGCCTGTCTGTCGATCGAGGGCGTGGAGTCGATGTGGAAGGGTCTCAAGGAGCACTTTCCATGCTGGGACCGCGAGGGTTACGAGCCTCACGGCGTCAGTATCACGCGAAGCGGCCTTGAGCTGACACTCGACGTGTTTATTGTCGGACGACTCGGGACGGACCTTCGCAAGCTTGCTGGCAGTGTGCGGAGCGCTGTCGCCAAGGAAGTTGAAGCCTCCACTCCGTACCACATCCAGGAGGTCAACGTCCATATCGCCGACGTGCGGCCCTGACGCATGGCCACGACGCAGGGAGTTCAGAACCGCCGGCGCTCGCGCGAGATAGCGCTGCAGGTCCTGTACAGTCTGGCCCAGGGCAACACCTCGTATGACCAAACGTTCGACATGTATGCTCATGAGGCCCCACTCGTGCAGGCGTACGCGCTCAAGCTCATCCAGGGAGTCCAGGCTCATCAGGACGCCATTCTGGCCGAAGTAGGCGCACACACGGAGCACTGGGGCATCGACAGGGTCGCCGTCGTCGACCGCGTGATTCTTTCGATCGCCGTTTTCGAGATGAAGTATGGGAAGCCCCCGATCAAGACGGCCATTGCAGCCAATGAGGCTGTTGAATTGGCCAAAGAGTTCGGCGGCGCCGAATCCGGGAGTTTCGTGAACGGCGTCCTGCGTGGTGTCGGAGGCGTGGGGGACTGACCGAGCGGGCGCCCTTGAAGAATTTGGTTGCGGACGTGTCCGGCATCGTACAGGGAGTCGGGTTCCGATACTTCGTGGAGCAGACTGCGGTTCAGCTCGGGATCAACGCCAGAGCCGACAACATGGATGACGGTACTGTGCACATCGTCGCATCGGGCGACGAACAGCGGCTCTTGCGCCTGGTGGAATTGCTCAGGCAAGGGAGCCGTTACTCATCTGTGGATCACGTCGACTACACGATCACAGATCGTTGCGGGTAGATGGAAGGGAGCTGACGTGGACATCAGGGACCATCTCAACGAGGAAACGCACTACATCGACGGAGTGCTGGCTGACTGCCTTGGTCCGCTTCAGGGATCTGTGATGCATGCAGCGATGTCCTATGCGCTGCTTTCGCCGGGCAAGCGTGTGCGGCCTGCTCTGTGTCTTGCCGTCTATGAGGCATGCACTCGCGACAGGGAGCGCATCAAGCCGGTCCTCGCTGCCCTCGAAATGGTACACGCGTACTCTATTATTCAGGATGACCTGCCTTCCATGGACAATAGCGACCTGCGGCGCGGCAAGCCGACGACGCACAAGGTCCACGGCGACGACATGGCGCTTCTGGCTTCCGACGCACTGCTGACCATGGCATTCGAGGAGCTTTCTTCCGCGCAGATGGTCGGCGCCTTCGGCGCCGAGCGCTGCCTCGAGGCGGTACGGACGATGGCCGCTCTGGCGGGGGCACAGGGTCTCGTCGGCGGGCAGGCGATGGACGTCATCACCTCCAGCGACGAACACGTCGAGCTAGGTACGATCGAGTACATCCACAAGAACAAGACTGCCGCACTCATCCAGGCATCAGTCCTGCTTGGGGGCATCTTCGGCTGTGCCAGCGAGGCTGACATGGGCAGGTTGCGCGCATTTGGTGAGAGCTTCGGCATGGCGTACCAGATCGTGGACGACATCGCGGACGCCAGTGCGACCGAAGCGCAGACCGGCAAGACAGCACGCCAGGACGTCAAGAACCGGAAGGCAACCTACGTGACCGCGCTGGGGCTCAGTGAGGCGAGGGAGCAGACACTGCAGTACCTGGCGCGTGCTCGCGAGTCCGCACTCGGGCTGGCCAGCGGGGGAGAGTTCCTGACGGGCCTTGTCGATCTTCTTGCGGAGAAGGCTCGGAGTTGATCCTCGAGCACGTCGCGTCGCCGGCCGACATCCGTGGGCTTGACATCGCAGAGCTCCGGAAACTGGCGGCCGAATGCAGGCAGGTCATTCTCGACACGTGTTCGACTAACGGTGGGCACCTTGCGTCGAATCTGGGAGCCGTCGAGCTGACGATCGCGCTTCACATGACGCTGGATACGCCGACGGACCAGCTGATCTGGGACGTGGGACACCAGTGCTACACGCACAAGCTCCTCACCGGCCGCTACAAGTCGTTCAGCACGCTCCGGCAACGTGGGGGGATCAGCGGGTTCGTAAATCCCGATGAATCCCCGTACGATACCTTCCTGGCTGGACACGCCTCGACGTCGCTTTCGATAGCAGCAGGCCTCGTTGCGGCGCGGCGTCTGGACGGCGGGAACCAGCGCGTGGTCGCGGTCATTGGTGATGGCGCCTTGTCCGGCGGCATGGCCCTGGAAGCCCTCAACAACCTCGGACGAGCGCACGGCCAGTGTCTCGTGATCCTCAACCATAACGACATGTCCATCTCCCGCTCCGTAGGAGGCGTGGCGCGGGCACTCAACCGGCTGCGGACGCGTGCATGGTACCTGCGCGCGCGAGAGTCTCCGCTGGTGGGACGCGGGCTTCGCTGGCTGAGAACCCTGCTCAAACGGCTGTACCTCCCCACGATCTTCTTCGAGGAGCTGGGTTTCCGGTATTTCGGGGTCGTGGATGGACATGACATCGGCAAACTCATCGAAGCGATCGACATGGTCAAGGATATCCAGCAGCCTGTCGTCCTGCAGATCGTGACCGTCAAGGGCAAGGGATACGAGCTGGCCGAGCGGCAGCCGTCTCAATTCCATGGCGTGGCACCGTTCCTCATCGATAATGGGCTGAGCAAACAGGAGAAGTCCATGCCGACCTACTCCGACGTATTTGGCGAGACGCTGATACGGCTTGCGGAGACAGACCCCCGCATCGTCGCCATCACGGCTGCGATGATGGACGGTACCGGTCTTGCCGAGTTTGCCAGGCGCTTTCCGGACAGGTGCTTTGACGTCGGCATCGCAGAACAGCATGCTGTGGGCATGGCGGCGTCGCTGGCCAGTCGAGGGTACAAGCCGTACGTCGCAGTCTACTCGACGTTCCTCCAGCGGGCGTACGACCAGATCGTCCACGATGTCGGCATCGGTGGTCTGCCCGTGCGGTTCGCGGTCGATCGGGCTGGACTGGTCAGCGACGACGGACCGACCCATCAGGGCGTCTTCGACATCGGCTTTCTGAAGAGCGTTCCCGGCATGACCGTGTGTTCCCCGGGCGACCGGGCAGACCTGGTGCGCATGCTGGAACTTTCAGCCGCAGCCACGGGGCCGTTTGCCATCCGGTATCCCAAGGACGCCGCGTACGACCTCAGTGAACAGCTTAGTGAGCGCCTTCCCATGATTCCCGGGACCGGGGTCATCGTCGCCGACGGGAGTGATGTTGCCATTGTTTCGCTGGGGCCGGTGCTTCGGTCGGCTCTGGAAGCCCGGACAATCCTTGCAGGCGATGGAGTCCAGGCGTGTGTTGTGGACCTCCGCTTTGCCCAGCCCCTGGACATCGGTCTCCTCACACGATTGGCCAGCACCTGCCGGGCAGTGTTGCTTGCTGAAGAGACGACGCGTTGCACGGGCGTCTACGACGCAGTCGTCGAGTCGCTCGTACGTTCCGGCATGAACATCTCGCGCATCGGGCGGTGTGGTGTTCCCGACGCGTTCCCTGTCCAGGACAAGCGGGCACACCTCCTGAGCGCCTATCGACTCGACGCAGTGGGGCTGGCGCGTGCGGCGCATGCCCTGCTGGACGGGGCAGATGGGCGGTAGCGGCTTGAAGCCTCGCACATCCGTCGTACACTGTACAGCATGATGAAGAGCATCGTCTACTGCCGCGGGGACTCGAAGGATGCGCGTGAACTCGAGCGCGAGATTCGGCCGTATCTGACAGGCAAGGGGGTCGAGGTCGTCAGCGTGACCTCGAAGGACGACCTGTCCACCATCCCGTCGGGAGCGGCGGACGGTTCCTTCATTCTGAGCCTGGGTGGCGACGGGACCTTCCTGCGCGCCGCACGGCTCAGCACCCAGCTGGGTTTGCCCGTCCTCGGTATCAACCTGGGCTCTCTCGGCTTTCTCACGGACGTCGAGGAGAACGAGGTCTATGCGTCGCTTGACGCCGTCCTCGCGCATACGTACACGGTGGAGCACCGTCTTGTCCTCGAGGCCCGCGTCGTGCGCGAGGGTCAGGAAATCCTCAATACGACAGCCATCAACGACATTCTGGTGGTCCGGGAGCTTACGGGCAAGATCCTCATGTTCGAGGTCTTCATCGGTGGCGTGCGCGCAGGACAGATCATAGCAGACGGCATCATGGTGTGCACACCCACCGGTTCGACAGGGTACTCCCTGTCCGCCGGAGGCCCTATCGTGGACCCTACCGTCGAAGCACTTGTGCTCACTGCTCTTGCGCCACATGACTTCACGTCGAGGCCTCTGGTTGTGTCGGCAGGCAGTGAGATCACCATCAAAGTGAAGCAGTCGCGAGACAAGGCGGCCTTCATGCGTGACGGAGAGCGTGTCGGCGACATCCGCAGCTTCGACACGGTCTGCGTGAAGAGGTACCCCCAGGATGTTGCCATCATCCGGTTGCGCGAGAAGAACTTCTACAAGGTCCTCGGTGCCAAGTTTCACTGGGGCTGCTGACAATGCTGCTGGAACTGGACATCCACAATCTGGCCATCGCACACGATGTTCACGTGTCATTCGATGACGGGTTGAATGTCATCACCGGCGAGACGGGCGCGGGCAAGACTGTCCTCGTGCGAGCTATCAGTGCGGTGCTGGGGGGAAAGCTGACCAGTGACTTCATCAGCGCGGGGGCGGACAGCCTGCGACTGGATGCGGAGTTCGCGCTTCCGCGTGCCTGTTCACTGCGGGATATGCTGGGAGACCTCGTGACGGACGACGACATGACCGTCGTGGCAACCCGTGAGGTGGACCGCACCGGTAGGCACAAGTATCGCATCAACGGGCGCATCGTGCCCATCAGCACACTTAGACTGCTCGGCGAGCATCTTGTGGATGTCCATGGGCAGCACGAGCCACAGTCGTTGCTGGTACGTGAGAATCACATCCAGCTTCTGGACTTGTTTCTGGGGCGTGACACCCAGTCTGCGCGGGAGCTCTTTGGTACGAGACTCGCGGAGTTACGCGGCGCACGCCGTGAACTGGAGCAGATGGAAACACGCCGGGCAGAATGGGACAATGAGACCGCCTATCTGGAGTTCGCGTCGGAAGAGCTTGAGCGTGCGCAGCTGAGGGCCGGGGAGGACAACCTGCTCATCGCAGAACAGCGGCTTCTGGAGAACGTCCGTGAGCTGCAGGAGCAATTGGGCCAGGCGTCGGCCGCCCTTGTCGGAGACGAATCGCGGGACAGCGAAGGGATCGTGCGGCAGGTCGGCAGACTGCACCACACCATCGATGCCCTGTGCTCAATCGACCCCCGGCTGAACGATGTGGCATCCCTGCTGGACGGGGCGCAGGCGAGTCTCAAGGAAGCCGGGTCTGCTTTGGCCGACTATCTCAGCAGGCTTGAGCTGGATGACGCGCGACTGGCGCAGGTGACTGAGCGGCTGGACACTATCGCCAGACTCGAGGAGAAGTATCACAAGAACCTCGACGGTCTGCTTGCATTCCGGACGGAGATCGACCGCAAGCTCCATGAACGCCACGAGCGGGCGGGCGACGAGGCCGGCATGCGTGGCCACATTGCGCAGCTGGAGATCGAACTCTCGACGATTGGCGCGTCACTGACGGCGAAACGCAAGCAGGGGGGACCCGTCCTTGCGCGCAAGGTCGAGGAACAGCTTGCTGAGCTGGCCATGTCCAATGCCCGGTTCGTCTGTTCCATCGAGCAGAGCGTCGACGAGCAGGGTATCGCTGTTGGGGATGAGCGTTTCAAGGCATCTGAGACGGGTCTGGACGTGGTTGAGTTCCTTATTGCTCCCAACCCAGGGGAGGGACTGCGTCCTCTCAGAGAGATCGCATCCGGCGGAGAGCTTTCGCGCGTGATGCTCGCGCTCAAGACGGTGTTCGCCGAGACCGACCAGATTCCTACCATGGTGTTCGACGAGGTGGATGCCGGCATCAGTGGCGAAACGGGGCTTGCTGTTGCCGGCAAGTTAAGCAGCCTTGGCATGCATCGGCAGGTCATCGTCATCACCCATCTGCCCACCATCGCGGCCAGGGCTGGAACGCATCTCGTCATCTCCAAGGAGCAGAGCGAGGATGCCACCAGTGTGGCAGTGCGCCGCGTCACGGGCGAGGAACGCGTGCGTGAGCTGGCGCGGATGGTGTCGGGCGACCAGGTGTCCGAGGTCGCTCTGGCCAACGCCCGCGAGTTTCTGTTTCCCTAGTTATTCATTCAGGAGATGCCCCGCATGATTCTTGCGATCAATCCTGGTTCTACGTCTACAAAAGTAGCGTTGTATGAAGGGGGGAATGTGATCGCGCAGGAGTCGCTGGACTATTCCGCTGTGGAACTGGCGCCGTTTGCCCGGATTTCGGACCAGCTGGAGATGCGCGTACAGACTGTGGCGGATTTTTTGGCGCGTCACGGTGTGCAGGCAGAACAACTCGAAGCCGTCATGGCACGTGGCGGTGTCCTGCATCCCGTATCCGCGGGCATCTATGGTGTCAATGACCGTATGCTGAGCGACTGTTTCGAAGCCCGCATTGCGCAGCATGCGTCTAATCTGGGAGCGTTGATCGCTCATCGCCTGCTGGAAGGCACAGATATCCCCTGTTACATTGCTGATCCTGTGTCGGTTGACGAGTTCGAGGACGTGGCGAGGCTCTCGGGGCTCAGGGAATTGCCACGGCGTTCGCTGGGCCATGCGCTGAACATCCGCAAGGTTGCCTACAACATCGCGAAGGCTCATGGCAAGGCCTTGAACGAGATGAACATGATCGTGGCACATCTGGGCGGAGGCATTTCCATCGCGCCCCTGTGCCACGGACGCATGGTGGACGTCAACAATGCCAACGAGCAGGGCCCATATTCCCCCGAACGCGCTGGGTTGGTCCCCGCGTTCTCGCTGGTTCGCCTGTGCTTCGAGGAAGGGGCGACCGAGGCTGAGGTCGTAAAGCTGTTGACGCGCACGGGCGGGCTCGTGTCGTATCTCGGTACGAATGATGCGCGTGAGGTCGAAGCCCGGATTGCTGCGGGCGACCAGGAAGCGGCGACGGTCTATGAAGGGATGGCCTATCAGATAGCCAAGGAGATCGGTGCCATGGCCACCGTGCTGGAAGGTGACGTTGACGTCATCGTACTGACCGGCGGACTGGCCAAGAGCTCGATGCTGACGCAATGGATCCGCGGGCGTGTGGAGTTCATTGCGCCAGTCGAGGTCATCCCGGGCGAGAATGAACTGGAAGCGCTGAACGATGCGTACCTGCGCCTCCGACAAGGTATCGAGACGGAAAAAACATACGAATAGGAGGGATCCGTGGAGATCAGGACGTTCGCTGAGCTACTGGAAGAGGCGAAGAGGCGCGGTCGCAGGAAGCTGGCGGTTGT
>Ga0315291_10012057_pt1 | contig 10504 bp, 8 predicted proteins | sample YL17G12_20_MG_FD_203070 | JGI IMG/M metagenome (GOLD analysis project Ga0315291, IMG submission 203070) | Sediment microbial communities from Yellowstone Lake, YNP, Wyoming, USA - YL17G12_20 | ecosystem: Environmental > Aquatic > Freshwater > Lake > Sediment | place: USA: Wyoming | collected... | reverse complement strand
CGTCGCCATACTGCACGAGGTAGGGGCGGAAGCTCACATATCGCGTGGCGAGTTCCGCACGGTGATCGGGGTCATCGGCGACCGCGAGAGGGTCATGCAGATGCCCTTTGAGGCCTATGCCGCCGTGGAGAAGGTCGTCCCCATCATGAAGCCCTACAAGCTCGTGAGCCGCGAGTTCAAAGATGAGCCCACCGTGATCCGCGTCGGTGGGGCCGAGATCGGGGGCGGGACCTTCACCATCATCGCCGGACCCTGCTCGGTGGAAAATGAAGGTCAGGTGGTGGAGGCTGCCCGCGCAGCGAAAGAGGCAGGGGCGACCCTTTTCCGCGGTGGTGCTTTCAAGCCACGTACCTCCCCCTACAGTTTTCAGGGCCTGGGAGAAGACGGGCTCGCGATGCTCGCCCGGGCACGGGAGGAGACGGGGCTCCCCATCGTCACCGAGGTGCTCGACGTGCGCGACATCGAGGTCGTCTCCCGTTATGCGGATGTGCTCCAGGTCGGTGCCCGCAACATGCAGAATTTCCTCATGCTCAGGGACCTGGGCTTCCAGGATAAGCCCATCCTTCTCAAGCGCGGTATGAGCTCGACCGTAGAGGAGTGGCTGATGGCGGCGGAGTACATCCTCAAAGAGGGTAACAAGGGCGTCATCCTGTGCGAGCGGGGTATACGTACCTTCGAGACCGGAACCCGCAACACCCTGGACATATCTTCGGTGCCAATGGTGAAGAACTACTCCCACCTGCCCATCATCGTGGACCCCAGCCATGCCACCGGGGTGAGGGAGCTCGTGGCACCCCTGTGCAAGGCAGCCCTGGCGGCGGGGGCGGACGGGGTGATGGTGGAGATGCATCCCAACCCCCGCGAGGCCTTATGCGACGGGCCGCAGTCCTTGACCCTGGAAGGCTTCAGGACGATGATGGATGAGCTGAAAGGGCTGGCTGACTTCCTGGGCAAAAAGTAAGGGCGGAACGGGAAAGGTGCGGTGACGAGATGACCGGCAAGGCGCTCTACGGGCGCGTAGGGATCCTCGGAACCGGATTGATCGGCGGTTCCCTGGGATTGGCCCTGCGGGAGGAGGGCGCGGCGGAAAAAGTCCTCGGATACGACGCCGACGGTAAGATGCTGGCAATCGCCCTGGCGCGGGGTGCGGTGGAAGAGACGGCCGGCAGCGCGGGCGAGTTGGCTGGCGCCTGCGATCTCGTGTTCATAGCCGTGCCGGTGCGCGCCATCCCGGCAGTCCTTAGACAGATGGCCCCCGCGTTGCGGCCCGGCACCACCCTGAGCGACGTCGGTTCCGTGAAGGAACGCGTAGTCGGGATCGCCGGAGAGATATTACCGTTCGGATGCCATTTTATCGGGGGCCATCCCCTGGCCGGCTCGGAACAGAGGGGGGTGGGCTTCGCCGACTCACGTTTGTTCCGCGACGCCTACTATGTGCTCACGCCCAGCGCCGAGTGTGATGCCGAGGTATACTCCCGGCTGCACGCTCTGTTGACCTCGCTGGGAGCCAGGGTGATCGCTATGGATCCCAGGCAACATGACCGCACGGTGTCCGTTATCAGCCATCTGCCCCATATCATGGCCATGTCACTGATGAACCTGGCCTTGCAGCGCGCCGAGGAATATCCAATGCTACGCCTTGCCGCGGGAGGATTCCGGGATATGACGCGCATCGCAGCCTCCGATGTGGGTCTCTGGTTGGATATCCTCATGGAGAACCGCAATGCGGTAGAGGAATCGCTGGAGGAATGCATTGCCGCTATGCGCCACATCGGCGAACTTCTCGCGGAGGGAAAAGAAGACGAGCTGGTACGCTGGATGGAGAGCGCCAGTACCGGCAGACAGAACCTGGTGCCGGTACTGGGAGAATCGCTGGCAGGGTTTTACAGTATTATCCTGGCGGTTGACGACCGGCCCGGGGTGATCAGCGACGTGACCCTCACGGTGGGGGAGATGGGCATCAACATTGAGGACATAGAGTTGGTGCATCCACTGGAAAGCGGGCAGGGCCTGCTGAGGCTGACCATCACCGGAGAGGATACTGCACGGCGTGTGGCGGAAGCGCTGAGAGGGAAGGGCTATCGCGCAAATATGAGCAAGACCTTGGGAGGAGAGTGATGCAGGCAGCCTTCAGCGGAGCAAAGCCGTTGCGGGGGGGAGTATCGGTTCCCCCGGACAAATCCATATCTCACCGCGCCGCCATACTGGGAGCCCTGGCTGAAGGCAAGACGACCGCAAGGCCTTTCCTGCGTTCCGAGGACTGTATCTCCACCATCACCAGCCTGCGTAACCTGGGGATCGAGCTTGAACTGGACGGAGACGTACTCACCGTCGCCGGCAGGGGTCCGGAGGGTTGGACTCAGGCGGATGGCGAGCTCGACGCCGGGAACTCGGCTACCACCATGCGATTGCTTTCTGGAGCCCTGGCTGGCCGCCCCTTCACCAGCGTGATCACGGGAGATGCATCCCTGCGCCGCCGTCCCATGGGACGTATCGTGGAGCCACTTCGCCGCATGGGCGCGGAGATAACCGGGGGGGCGAACAACACGCAACCACCGTTGACTATAAAAGGGGGAGGGCTAAAAGGGATAGAGCATCGCATGGAGGTGGACAGCGCGCAGGTCAAATCGGCCCTCCTTCTGGCGGGGCTGCAGGCCGAAGGCGATACGCGCATCCTGGGTGGAAGGTCGTCGCGCGATCACACTGAGAGGATGCTGTTGATGATGGGGGCGGACATCACCTTCGAAGGCGAGGAGGCCATGGCCATCCGGAGGTCCCGGTTGCAGGCCCAGGAGTTGGTGATACCGGGCGACATCTCCAGCGCCGCCTTCCTCATGGCCGCGGCGGTATTGGTTCCGGGCTCGCGGTTGACGCTTAGAAACGTCGGGCTCAATCCCACGCGGGCGGGCTTCCTCTCGGTGCTGAACTCCATGGGAGCGCTGGTGATGGAGTCGAACTATCGCGAGACCAACAACGAACCGTGTGGGGACCTGGAGGTGGGGGGAGCTCGGCTGAGCGGCGTCGAGGTCGAAGGCTGGCGCATACCGGCTTTGATCGACGAGGTGCCGTTGCTGGCGGTGCTCGGATGCCGGGCGCGGGGCGAGACGGTGGTGCGCGGAGCGGGCGAGTTGCGGGTAAAGGAGAGCGACCGTATCGCGGCTATTTGCGGGGAGCTCTCGAAGATGGGCGCCGACATCGCGGAACTCGAGGACGGTTTCGTGGTGAGAGGGCCCGTGGGGCTGAAAGGAGCCCAGGTGGACTCCCACGGCGACCACCGCATCGCCATGGCCCTGGCGGTTGCCGCCCTCGGTGCGGAGGGGGAGACGGTCATCTCCGGCTGGGAATGCGTCAATATATCCTTCCCGGATTTCGAGCAGACCCTACGTTATCTGATGTAACGGGTCAAACTTCAGTCGCCTCTTCCAACCGTGGTCTCGGATGAAGTCGCGATACCCATGATGCGGTTGAAGAGGTCCAGCACCGGGATGGGGGTGATCGCCTTGGTCAGGGGGACGAGATAAACGGAGAAAGGCACTCCGATGAACGAGCTCCCCTTCCTTATGCCCTGCACGATCCGCGTCGTGACGTCCTCAGCGGAAAGCAGCTTGGTGCCTTTGACCGGCTTGGCGCCCGCGAACATGCCCGTGCCCACGGTGTTCGGGCAGACGTAGGTGAACCGTATCTTGCGCAGCCCCCTCAGCTTGAACTCCTGGCGCAGCGACTCGGTGAGGCCTACCACCGCGAACTTGGTGGCGCAATAATCGCTGATGTAGGGGACGCCGAGCAGCCCGCCGGCAGAGGCCATGTTCACCACGTGACCCTCCTTCTTCGCCACCATGCCGGGGAGAAAGGCCTTCATGGTCCAGAAATGGGCCAGCAGGTTTACCGCTACGGTGCGTTCGATGACCTCGTCCGGCTTCTCCAGGAAGGGATCGGACTTCACGACACCAGCGTTGTTGACCAGGATATCGATGGTCCCGAACTCCGCCTGCACCTTCTGAGCCAGCGCGTAGACCTTTTCTTTATCGGAGATATCGCAGGCATAGGAGGCTACTTCGCCGTGGTTTGAGAGCTCCTCTCTCGCCTCGCCCAGATCGGTCTCGCGGATATCCACGATGGCCACACGGCAACCCTCCTGGAGCAACAGGCGGGCAAGGGATCTCCCCATACCAAGCGCTCCTCCCGTGATCAAGACGTTCTTCCCTCGCAAGTCCTTCATCTCCGGCACCTCCCTGCGTACTCTGTACGATACGGCATGCAAGATTATAACATCGCGACGGGAAGCCGATACGGTCTTGAGAGGTCTTTAAAGGTGCCTCTTGAGGCTCTATGATATTTTCATAGCCGATAAGAGAGGAGCGAGACTGAAAGAGATGATCATCGCCATCGACGGACCCGCCGGCGCGGGAAAGAGCACCGTGGCGCAGAGGATGGCGCGCCGCCTGCACTTTGGCTACCTGGATACCGGGGCAATGTACCGGGCCTTGACCTTGAAAGCCTTGCGCGGGCATCTGGACCTGGATGACGAGGACAGGCTGGCCTCCATGGCGTCGGGATTGGAATTGAGGATGGAGTACGCGTCCCGCAGAAGACCGCCCTACCGTATGCTCATGGATAATGAGGACGTCACCTCGGCCATCCGTTCCCGGGAGGTCTCCGCCCACGTCTCCCAGGTTTCCTCACATCCCTGCGTGCGCAAGGAGATGGTGAGGAAGCAGCGCAACCTCGCCACGGAGGGGGGCGTGGTGGTGGAAGGCAGGGACGTGGGGACGGTGGTGTTCCCCCAGGCCGACATGAAGTTCTTCGTCACCGCGTCCGTGAAGGAAAGGGCGCGCAGGCGCTACCTGGAGATGAATAAGGACGGTTACGATGTTTCCCTGCACACCATACAGCAGGAGATGGTACGCAGGGACCATCTCGACTCCACCCGCGCCTACAATCCCCTCAAACGCGCGCCCGACGCCCACCTTGTCGATACGACCGGCGAGAACGTCTCGCAGGTGGTGGGAAGGCTGCTCCGCCTGGTCAAGGAGCGGGGGGCGGCGGCAGGTGAGGCGCGGTGAACTTCCGCGGCCGGCTCTCATCACATGTACACGGGAACTGGAAACCCCCCTGCATAACAGAGGTCCGGGAGGGATCTCCCTGCGGTGAAAGCGTGATAGCCGGGGATCTCCTCCTCGCGCTCGACGGCAAGCCGCCCCTCGATATCCTGGACTACATGGAGGCCTCCGAGAGGAGGCGCATATCTTTGCGATTGTCTCGGGGGGGGAATGAGGTCGCCCTCAAGGTTCGTAAAGGACCCGGGATCCCCCTGGGGCTGGTATTCGATGAGGCGGTATTCGACGGCGTGCGCACCTGTCACAACCATTGCATCTTCTGTTTCGTGGACCAGATGCCGCCTGGATTCAGGGAGACACTATACATCAAGGACGACGATTACCGGCTCTCCTTCTATTACGGCAACTTCATCACCCTCAACAACCTCTCACGGGAGGACCTGGAAAGGATAAGACGGCTACGGCTTTCACCGCTCTACGTATCCCTGCATACGACCGATCCCGTTTTGCGCTCTTCCCTCATGGGGGGCGATGGGGGAAGAGGGCTCGATGCCCTGAGGTCTCTGCTGGACGACGGTTTCGAGATCCACCTGCAGGTGGTGGTATGTCCGGGCATCAACGACGGGGAAGCGCTGCAACATACCCTGTACGACATACTGGCAACCTACCCGGCGGCGTCATTGGGGGTGGTTCCCCTGGGGTTGACATCTTATACTGGCGGGTTGCCGGAAGGCCTTATGCCGCATAACCGCGATTCGGCGCTGCAAGTCCTGGAAGCGTTAGAGGAATACCAAGCCCTTGCTCTAGATAAATATGGAAGGCGCTTGTTTTTCGCGGCGGACGAGTTCTATCTCCTGGCGGAGAGGGATTTTCCGGGCGAGGATGAATACGATGGTTACCCCCAACTGGAGAACGGCGTGGGGATGGCGAGGAAGTTCATACAGGAAGCGTACTTTGAGGCGGGCGCTTTCATACCTGAAGGTGAGCCGGTGCGCGGTGTGGTAACGGGCGTGGCGGGCGAGAAGGTGATGGGGATAGCGTTGGAAAATGCCGGGATGCGCGGGGTGGAGGTGGTAGCGGTAGAGAACCGTCTCCTGGGGGGCTCGGTAACGGTGACCGCACTCCTGGGTGGCGCGGATATCATTGCGGCGTTACGCGAGAGACGACCCGTCTCGCGCGAGCTGCTCATCCCTGATAGCATGCTCAGGGAGGGTCTGTTCATCGACGACCTCACCCCTGATGACGTGAGACGGGAGACCGGGTACCGCCTGGTCCCGGTGGAAGTGGACGGCGCATGCCTGTTGCGGGCGTTGTGCGGAGAGGAGCAACGAAGCTGATGGCTTCCAACCTGCCCCTGGTGGCCGTGGTGGGAAGGCCCAACGTGGGCAAGTCCACCATGGTCAACCGGCTCGTGTCCAAGGGGGACGCCATCGTGGAGAGGGATCCCGGCGTGACCCGCGACCGCAACTACTTCACCGCCTCCTGGAGGGGCAGGGATTTCCGCATCGTGGATACCGGCGGCATGGACCCGGTATCCGAGGAGCAGCTGACACAAGCCATTGGCAAGCAGGCCATGCTGGCGGTGGAGGAGGCGGACCTGGTGCTGATGATGGTCGACGCGGCGGAGGGGATAACCGCGGCGGACGAGGAGGTCGCCCAGGAGTTGCGTCGTACGGGCAAACCGGTGCTCCTGGCCGCGAACAAGGTGGACAACCAGCGCCAGGAAGACGAAGCCGTGGAGTGGTATTCCCTGGGGATGGGCGAACCGTGGCCGGTCTCGGCCATGCATGGGCGCAACATCGGGGACCTGCTGGACATGGTGGTGGAAAGCCTGCCGGAGACGCCGCAGGAAGCGGAGGAGGAAAGGCCGGAGACCGTGGTGGCCATAGTGGGGAGGCCCAACGTGGGGAAGTCCACCCTCTTCAACCGTTTGCTGCGGGAAGAGCGCTCCATCATCAGCGATATCCCCGGCACCACGCGGGACGCAGTGGACACCGTGCTGGAGGTCGGGGATATCACCTACCGCTTCATCGACACCGCCGGCTGGCGCAAGCGCACCAAGATCAAGGAGGGGGTTGAGTTCTATAGCCAGGTCAGGGTATGGAAAGCCATAGACCGCGCCCAGGTGGTGCTGCTGATGATCGACGCGTCGCAAGGCGTCACCGAACAGGACCAGAGGATAGCGGCCCGCATAAAGGATGATGGCCGCGCTTGTGCCGTGGTCCTGAACAAGTGGGACCAGGTGAAAGCCACCGGGAACGCGCAGACTGTCTACGAGGATGCCGTGGAGAAATTACAGTTTATATCCTATGCCCCCTTCCTGCGGGTGAGCGCCTTGACCGGATCGGGCGTCTCTCGCCTGTTGCCGGTAGTGGACCGGGTCAGGCAGACCTGGGAGTCCAGGATCCAGACATCCCACCTCAACGACCTGCTGCAGCGCGTACTCTCCCAGACCACGCCGCCGGCGCGCAGGGGGAAACGCCTGCAGATGTATTACCTCACGCAGGCCAGGACGGCGCCCCCACAGTTCGTTTTCTTCGTCAACCGGCCCGATATAGCCAGCCCGGCTTACGAGAGGTTTTTAGAGAGGAAGATCAGGGAGTCCTTCGATTTCGGAGGAACCCCCATCCGCGTCGTGCTGCGCTCGCGCCGCGCCCTGGAGAAACGACGCTAGCGCACCGTCCCATAAGCGCGGATGTGTTATATTCAACGAAATACCCGCAGGACAATATGCGGTGGGTGAACGGTGCGAGGGGAAAGGCAGTTCAGCGTTGGCTCTGGAAGCGGTTCTCTGGATAGCGGCCAGTTACATCATCGGCTCCATACCCTTCGGCCTGGTGGTGTCCAAACTGCTGTTCAAGCAGGACCTGCGCAAGTTGGGCTCGGGGAACATCGGTGCCACCAACGTGCTGCGCAACTTCGGGGTGCAGCCTTTCATCGCCGTCATGATGCTGGACCTGGGCAAAGGGGTGGCGGCCGTGGCGATCGGGAGAGCCCTGGGTTTGGGACCCACCCTATCGCTCGTAGCCGGCCTGGCAGCCATCATCGGACATAACTGGAGCGTTTTCCTCAAATTCAAAGGTGGGAAGGGCATAGCCACCAGCGGAGGGGTGATCATCGCTGCCTATCCCTGGCAGGTGATAGTGGTGGTGATCGGGGTCTTCGTGTTGCTGGTACTGGCCACACGTATCATGTCCGTAGGTTCCGTAGCGGGGGCGATAGCTTTTCCCTTGTCCTCACTCGTATTCCTGTGGGGCGATAAGCAGACGTATTGGTCGTATATCGTCATAGCCGTGTTGGCAAGCGCTTTCGCCATCTATAAACATAGGGAGAACATCAAGCGCCTGATAAAGGGCGAGGAGCCGAAGGTAAAGTTCAGGAGATCTCCTCCAGGAGAAGCGAAAACATGAGGATAAGCGTAGTCGGCTCGGGCAGTTGGGGAACGGCGATGTCAGCCCACCTGGCGCTTTCAGGTCACCAGGTAAGTATGTGGGCGAGGGAACCGGAGGTAGCCGACGGCATAAACAGCGAGGGCAAAAACCCTCTCTTCCTCAACGATATCAGCCTTCCACCCGGCATAGATGCTTATGATGACCTGCCTGAGTCCCTGCGCGGATCGCAAGTCGTCGTGATGGCAGTTCCTTCGCGCTGGACACGGGAAGTGGCACGGGCGGCCGCAGGTTTCATCCCGCAGGATGCGGCCGTGCTCAACCTGGCCAAGGGCTTCGATTACCGCACCAACCGGCGCCTCTCCGAGACTATCGCCGAGGAGCTGGGGCGCGACAGCGCCACCGGGGTGGCGGTCCTCTCCGGACCCAACCACGCCGAGGAAGTGGCGAGGAAGATCCCCAGCGCCACCGTCATCGCATGCGGGGACCCCGGGCTATCCCGCAGCCTGCAGGCCTCTTTCAGTTCATCCTACTTCCGGGTCTATACCAACGCCGACGTCGTCGGGGTGGAGGTGGGAGGAGCCTGCAAGAACATCATCGCGGTAGCCGCGGGCATGCTGGACGGCTTGGGTTTGGGAGACAACACCAAGGCCAGCCTGATCACCCGGGGACTGGCGGAGATGGCGCGCTTCGGTAGCGCCCTGGGGGCGAACCCCATCACCTTCTCCGGGCTTTCCGGGGTCGGGGACCTCATCGTAACCTGCATCAGCAGGCATTCCCGCAACCGCGGATTCGGCGAGAAGCTAGGTGCGGGGGGCTCACCTTCTGCCGTCCTGGAAGAGACCAGGATGGTGGTGGAGGGGGTTTTTGCCACGCGAGCGGTGGTCGAGATCGCGCAGGGCTTAGGGATCGAGGTCCCCATAGCGTTGGGCGTGCATGCTGTGATAGAGGAGAAGGCCTCACCCGCGGAGATGCTCGAGAGACTCATGACCCGCCGGCTGAAGGAGGAGACGGAGGAATACCTCTACCGCGACTTCCTCCTGAAAAAACCTTAGACCTCATGCGCCGGATAGTGGATACGGGAGACTTGCGGCATCCGCAGGGGCCAACCCGGACTGGTGGGCCTCCAACCGCATGTCCCTTTTAAGGGTCCCGGTGTAAACGATGTTATGCTACAAGATCAGCTTGCTCTGTAAACGATGTTATGCTATGTGACATGTGATCCTTAAACGTGTGCTCACTGCTTGGCCACTGTTGAGCGGTTAATAGCAGGAGCTGCGCGAGACAGGATTTCCGAGCCTTATTTCATGCCAGCCCGCCACGCTCCGTGCCATCCGGGAACAGAAGAGACCCAACGACGTGCAGGGTATGACGGAAAGGTGGGGCCACCCTATCGCCGGTCCGTGGATACGATCGTGGCGCGATCCTTTTTTGGAAACCCGATAATACCCACACGCGGGATCTGGTATGTGTTGCCAGGACCAAGCTTCTCTCCCTGAGGGAGATGTCACCCTCCCCGGATAGAATTAGGGAACAGCCTGATGAGGAGGGATGTCTTTGCGCAAAATACTGTTTAGCGTGATAGCGTTGCTGGCCCTGCTACTCGCAGCGGAAGTCGGTATAACGCTGCTGAGCCAGCACGGCATGGAGAGGGCCCTGCGAGCGCAATACGAGCTCCCTTCCAACCTGGAAGTGAACATCAATTCCTTCCCATACCTGGTAAGCCTGACCCGCAATCACCTGGGTGAGCTGCAGCTCACCTGGGAGGGGGAGCTGGACTACGCGCTACAAGAGGGCTCTTTGGAGAGCGTGCCTTATGCATGCCGAGTGAACCTCTATGACGTGGAGCTGAACATGCCTTCCCTTCTCACCGGAAAGCTGGAAATAAGGGACATATCGCGCTTGAAAGCCGCCATCAGCCTGGATATGGGCAGCTTGAACGAAGCCCTCGGAGGGACTGACGGCGGCTTTTTCATCGAGGATGACAAGATTTTCGCGCTCGTGGCGGGGCAGAAGACTCAATACAGGGTCAAGGTTACAGGCGAATATACGATGTCT
>Ga0315291_10012055_pt1 | contig 10505 bp, 11 predicted proteins | sample YL17G12_20_MG_FD_203070 | JGI IMG/M metagenome (GOLD analysis project Ga0315291, IMG submission 203070) | Sediment microbial communities from Yellowstone Lake, YNP, Wyoming, USA - YL17G12_20 | ecosystem: Environmental > Aquatic > Freshwater > Lake > Sediment | place: USA: Wyoming | collected... | reverse complement strand
CGCCTCGCTGGACGACTTGCCGCAGGGTCTCTTGCGGCTCTACGGTTTTACCGCTACCTCGTTTATCGAGGAGGGCGGCGACGCGAAGCGTCCCATGACGCTCGAAGAGGTCATCCAGTACGGCGAGGTGTACCTCCAAAACCAGGAGAAGTACGGCTCAATGGACTGGTACGACTGGTCCATCGAAAACTGGGGGACGAAGTGGAGCGCCTGCCATTCAGAACTGGAATACGAACGGGCAAGCGAAGCCGTGCTTGGCTTTGACACTGCCTGGTCGCCCCCCATCCCGGTTGTCGAGGCCCTGGGGCGCATGTTCCCCGACCACGCCTTCCACCTTGAGTATCGCGAGGGTGGGATTTGCTTTCAGGGTAGCGTGGTCGTCGAAGGGAAGGATTGCACGCAACGGGAGGCCGAATATTGCGCGGAAGAAGCCTAACTTAAGACCAATCACCATGCCATGCAACAACGCCCATGTTGGGCGCACACAAATAGGGACGGCCGTAATACACAGGCTGTCCCTGTCTTATTCACAGAAAGGAGATATTCATGGAAACGAGCGATCTAACTTCCAGTCCTTTGCAACTCCCTCTGATCGATCAGAGGGAGTTTCTTCGTTACCAGCCAGACAGCGCAATCACCAAGTCGAAAAGACGCTTGCGCAACTTCGTCAACTACATGACGAAGTCAATGCGCCTTGCCAATCCAACCCCCAATAGAGAGGAACAAGTCACATGTCTGCATTGAAAACCGTCAAGGTTGTTTGTGAATTGCGTCCACGTGAAACCTACCGCCGCGAATCTCGCGCTCCGTTCATTCGTCTGCGCGGGTATTGGTTGGAGGCTTACGGGTTTCAGGTTGGTTCTATCGTCTATGTTTACAATACGCCCGACGGCCTGTTACTTTCCTCAACGCCACCCGTCCCCGTTGTATTGACCTCGCTCGACCAACTCAAAGCGCAATTTCTATCGGTCGGCATCCCGACCACCAGACCCCAACGAAAGGACAGATCTTGAAACATTCCCCTTCCCACTGGCTTGACTATTGCATTTACACCCCCACCAGCCACCCCATCTGGCGCGACATGCCCGCACATGCCCGCCGCCTGTTCAAGAAAGGATGAGACTATGAAAACCATTCGCCGCATCTGGTATGCCCAATTCCATGATGGCAGCCAAGCCTGCACAATCTTCCGCGGCCAGCGACAACATACCCACTTCCACCTTACCGAGGCATCCATCAAACTCATGGGTAAACATGCCCGACTTGGCCTACATCTGTTTGTCCACTTGTCCCCCTAAATCTCTATCTCATTCGACTGCCCGATAATCCATTTGATCCACATGCGGTAATGGTAGTCACCTCTAATACCCAGCAAATTGGCTTCTTGGATAGGTATTTGGCAGCTATGTTGTCAAAAAGAATGGATCAACATGGAGGGGTACTCCAAGCAGTTGTATCCGGTTTAGTTGGTGATACCTGTGAGGGTTGGAGTCTGGGAGTACGGATCAAGTTTGAGCTGCCAGAGTAACAACACTATTCCATATCAATAAGGCTGTCTTCAAAAAGGAGACAGCCCATTTTTTATAAAGGAGAAAATGCAATGACACCAAACGCAGAGAAAGCAATGCAAGAAGTAATTGAGAAATTCAAAATGGGTGACCTCTCGGAAATCATCCGGATCGCCGCCTTCCAAATCCCCGCTTCCTGGCCATCGGCTAAATGGACAATGGGCAATAAGATGCTCGCCTATGTCCAGGCACGCACGCTTAACGCCCGCGGCTATCAAGCATGGAGGGAAGTCAAACGCCAGGTAAAGAAAGGCGCACATGGGATCTATATTTGGGCTCCTCGTATGGTCAAGAAAGAAAAAAAGGGAGAGGAGATAACCCAACTGATCGGCTTCTTCCCCGTTTCCGTCTTCACCATCGAAACCACCGAGGGCGAGCCGCTCAAAGAAGAAATGACCCCGCGCCAGTTGCCGCCCCTGTTCGAGGTCGCTACGCGTCTGGGAGTGACCGTTACTTTTCAGCCAGTCATCCCGGATCGTCTAGGAGACTGTGGTCACGGAAAGATCAACATGGGCACAGACGAACCGCGAGTATTCTGGCACGAACTATCCCATGCCGCGCACGAGGCAACCGATCCCGAATATAAAACCCGCAGCAGCCAGTATAAGGAAATTGTTGCAGAGTTTACCGCCTGCGTTCTGGCAACGCTTTACGGCTACGACTACACGGGCACAACATGGGAATATCTCAAGATGTTCAGCACCGACCCACTAAAGGCCATTATGAAAGCCGGCCGCCATATCGACCAAGTATTGAACCTGATACTTGATGAGGAGGTACACACCAATGACCGCTCAACTGATCGTTAATTGCCCCGAATATCTGGAACAAGTCCGCATATTCGCGGACAGTTCTGGCCAGCGCCAGCAGTTTGAAAGCCGCCTGTCTGATTTGACTGCCTTCCTACCAGACGACTGGATAGTGGAACTGTATTCAGACTTCGCGCCGTATTCGTTCTTCTGGACAGAATTTAGCCCAACCCGTCAACGTGGCTTGATTGGAGGCTTGATCTACCATGGCCAGCATGACAATGGCGGCGATGGCGGCGCGCCCACATTTTCCGTGAATCTCTTCCCTTCCCAGGGCTGGAGTATCCACACCTAAATTCCCCTACCTAGTGAGCGGGGCAGGTCCGCAGCCTACCTCGCTCGGTCTAATTCTGCAGTTGTCTTGGAGTATCTGGATCGTATAAGAACCATCGCGGCTGATATCATTGAGGTTATATAATAGGAGTATCCGTTGAGATAGTAGGAAGATGGAGATTGATTTTGATAATTTTGAAAATGGTTTCCCGATTGAATCAACCCCCTAGTGGTAGTAATGGTTATTAAGGGGCCTCGAATTATTAATGCGTATTTTCATAAAAAAAGTTCTGATCGTTATCAGAAGGAGGAAAGTTAATGGATAAATCAGTTGCGAAAAAAGTAAGTTGCAATACTCTAAATATTAGTAATGAGACACAGATTTCGCCTCATATTAAATCAATTTATTTAAGTCCCATGAATTCAGATCGATTTGAGTTACATATTATTATTGATGATAAAACTACAATTACTGAATTACGTGATGTTTGGTATAAAATAGAACAATCTCGTGACTTTTTAATGAAAGCCCAAGGTGAAGATCCGAATTTATTCTCTACAATTCTATTGGAATTTTTAGAATTCAAGAAAGAATTTTCTAGTTATTCACTACTCTCAAAGGAAATGAATTTTTATGCCCTTGCATATTTTTTATGGGCCAATTCTTATCTTGGAAGCAACGAGATTAGATCCAGGGGGGCTGATTATTTTCAAAAATTACTTAGGACATTCCAAATTAAAGTTGCAGGAATCGCATTTTGGGAAAATAAAGGAAAAGAGTCCTTAAGCATAAAGGAATTACCTTGGGGATTAACTAATGGTCCAATTAATGAGCGTCGGGTAATAGATTCTTTGCGACAATTTCGTAAGAAGAAAAAAAAAGGATCTATAATTATTAGCCCTTTTATAACAACGGTTAAACTCGATCTTGTTAATGGTTTATGTATAGGGCATGGCTATTGGGTACAAGCCGAAGAGCTATTGAGACACGCTACTCCGAAAGAGTTCAAAGAGTTTGAACCTATATTAAATACAATATTTAATGATACCAATATCGAAGTACGTAATTATTTTTCGCAATTCGATGAACCTACTATAGAGGGATAATAACCGTAAATAATAGTTGTTTTTAAATTAGCTGTCATTTTTTAAAGAATTAGTAATAATAGCTCAAGAAGTTCTATGGGGATATTGAATGCTTTGAAAAAATAGGCTTGAATTCTCAATTGGAATCACATTTGTAATAGGTTACTATAATAGAAAATTTTAACGAGGAGCATCTATTATGAATGATCATCGATTTACTTTCCTGTGCACTACAATGAAAGGCAAGATTTGAACATACTTGCAGCGTATTTGCGTCGATCTCAGGGAGATACTCTACGAATATTGCTACGCAATGCAGTCCAGGAGGTGTCTCAAGCTTCAAAGATAAATAGTATAGAAAATAATGAATTATCTGGAAATGGTGCCGGTCTGGGGAGTAAAAATGGTTAAGGAGTCATATACACCGCGAGGCGAGACAGCAATGATATTAGACCAGCCGTATGCGTTTGTCCAAAGCGTACCCGATCAAGTTAGCCTCCGCTGGCTGTACGCCTGGCTATCCGTGAGGCGGCAACGTCGAGGGGTTTGCCTAATGTGGGAATGGATGAGCTTGACGAAAAAATCCCGTTCCGGCAGAGGTGAAAAATAGAGACCAGCCAAAATGACAAGCCCGACGTTACGAGCGCCGAGCTTGCCGAACAAGTAAAAATTCCTCGAGGGATTCTTACCGGATTTATTGTAGCCGATGATACACAGAAAAGCAAACGGCGGAGCGAAGCTCTGGCACAGGTGTACCGGCTTATTCTATCGCCGGAATGGGGGAAGTCATGAGCCAACACGTTAAAACTATTCTGCTTGTCGAAGCAGCCCGTGGGATTTTAGCAGAATACCACCCCATGACCGTGAGGCAGATTTATTATCAGCTCGTTTCTGGACAAGTCATAAAAAACAATCGGAGTCAGTACCAGGCCGTGAGCAATGCGCTAGTACAGGCTCGGCAGGATGGCATTATTCCATGGGAATGGATAGAGGACCGCTTACGACTCCCGCATGAAGTGGGAATGTGGGACGATCTGGCCGACTTCGCAGAGACAGTCATATATGCATACCGCCGGGATACATGGGCGACGCAGCCCGCTTACCTGGAGTGCTGGCTGGAAAAGGACGCACTAAGTGGTCTGTTCGAAAGTGTACTTAGTCCCTATGGCGTGACGTTGAATGTGGGGCGCGGGTATGACGGCTGGAGCAGCCTGTACAATGCCGCCCGGCGGTTCGAGGGGAAAGAGGGCGCGACAATCCTTTACTATGGTGATCTGGATCCTTCGGGTGAGGACATGGTAAGAAGCCTCCGCGAACGGTTGGGACATTTCGGTTGTAACCCAGAAATTATCAAGTGCGCCTTGACTCTCGAGGATGTGAAAAAATATAGTCTACCACCCGCCCTGGCTAAAAAGACAGATACTCGCTGGGCTGCATACGTTGAAAAGTTTGGCGATGTATGCGTAGAACTGGACGCACTACCCGCCGCCGTTTTACAGTCAAGGCTAAAAAATGACCTTGAAACCCGACTTGACCTGGCCGCGCTAGAATTCGTGAAACAGGCGGAGCAGGCCGATAAGGAACGGTTGGAGGCGCTTTTAGGAGGTGAAGTATGACCGAATCCAATAAAGGCTTTAAGTCTGACCAAGTTAAAGTGTTGCAATCGTCAATGACTGGTGTAACAAAGGCGTTAGGAGGTGTGGAAGTAAACCCCGCCGATACATCCGCATCGACAAGCCATCTGACCGAGGAGCAGCTTGCTCCGTATTTTGATGAACCACCGGTAGACCTGGAAGAAGAAGCGCCGCCGCCTGATAACCTGGACAACCCAAACGTGGAGGTTAATCAGCCAATTTACAGGCCACAGGAAGCGCCGTCCGAAAGCTCTCAGGAAGCCCCAGGCGAAATGAAGCAATCGAAAACAGAGCAAAATCCAATCGTTACGGCGCAAGAAATCATAATCAGTCGGGGTGAATTTTCGGTTGGATATGAATTAACTGATCTAGGAAATGCTGATCGTTTTGTGCAACTTTATAGCCATCAAGTGCGATATTCGGTTAAACATGGTGAATGGTTGATCTGGGATGGTAAGAGATGGGCGCTAGATGAGCGAGGGAAAATTTACGAACTCGCGGGCAAGACCGTGAGGAGTATTTTTGTGGAAGCTAGTAACACCAAAGAAAAAGAAGATGCCATTCGTTTATCAAAATGGGCAATCCGATCCCAGGATAGGACTCAAATAGAACATTTGCTGGCGCTGGCGAAACATAAGGTAGCCGTCCTGATTGATGAACTGGATTACGACCCGCGCTTCTTGAATTGTCAGAATGGGACAATTAATTTGCGAACTGGCGAACTTCGTCCCCATGATCCTAGCGACCTGATAACGAAGATAGTAAATGCTGATTTTAATAACGATGCAGAATGTCCATCCTGGATGGCTTTTCTGGATCGCATTATGGGAGGAAATATTGAAACGATTCATTTTTTAAGGCGCGCCGTTGGGTATAGTATCACCGGCTTGACCGTCGAACAATGCTTGTTTATCCTATATGGGAACGGCGCAAATGGCAAGAGTACATTCCTTGAAACTCTGGCGCGCCTCCTGGGGAATGGGTATGCAACCGGCACTCCCACCGAGTCAATTTTGCAAAAGCGCTTCGATAGTGGAATCCCAAACGATCTCGCCAGATTGAAAGGTGCGCGGCTTGTAAGTATCAATGAAGTCGAGCTCGGGCGCAGGATGGCGGAAAGCAAAATCAAGGCTATGACCGGAGGCGATATGATAACAGCCCGTTTCATGCGTGCCGAATATTTTGGCTTCATCCCCGAGTTCAAATTGTGGTTGAGAACGAATCACAAGCCAGTAATTATCGGAACCGATAACGCCATTTGGCGGCGGATCCGCCTCATTCCATTTGAAGTGGAGATCCCCGAGAATGAGCAGGATCCCTATCTCATGGAGAAACTCGCTCAAGAATATGAGGGCATTTTGTCTTGGGCTGTCGCGGGATGTCTTGACTGGTGGCAAGAGCGCTTAAAACCACCCGAAAAGGTGGTAAAGGCAACGAATATTTATCGTGACGAAATGGACACTATAGGCCACTTTCTGAATGAGAAAACCGAAGCCGGAGAATCCGTTTCATCAAAGGCGCTTTATTTGACATATATCGCATGGTGTGACGAGAATGGCGATCGCCCAATTACACAGCGTGTATTCTCACAAGTATTATCTGAAAAAGGATTCGAGAACAAACATACTAATCGAGGGAATGTATTCATTGGCTTGTCCATTGTTAAATTGTTGAAGGATGGTGAAGGGTGAAGGATGGTGAATGTATTTGAGGGATAACTCCCATGAGAACACACTTAATAGAACTATACGTAAAAAGGCTTCACATCCTTCAGTCTTCACTCCTTAATGGTATTTTGGAAATACAGACATGGGTCCCTGTTTTTGCGGACTGTACCTTTAAACCAGGCAGCACTCAGAGAGACGCCTAAATAGGTGATAGATGAATGGAGCGCTTATTCTGTAAGTAGTGATAATGTTACCGCACAAATCCTTTCATAAAGTCGGCGAAGAAGCAACCACCTCTTGCCTTCTAAGAGGTAAATAATAGGCAATTGGCTGAGAGAGAATGTAAGAGTTGGAAATCCACAGTTGTTGAAAGATGCTTGAGTTGGCATATTACCAGATTGAATAACCAGGAGCAAATCTAGCCGACGGCAGTAAGAGGCCAGTTATATCGGCGAATAATAGGATGCTACTAGTGGCAAAATAATAGCAGATCTGCTAACAGATGAATAATAGAAAAGTAGCGACAAGCATTGCAGAAATAAAATTCCTGAAGCGTTTGCATGTTTTTTTTAGGATGATCCTGAGGTTATTATGTAAATAATGTGAACCTTCTGGTAGTAACAATGGCATTTGACAGCTTGACTTTTGCCGTTCAAAAAGTGTATACTGTAATTGTCTAGGGCGTTCGTGGCGTTTTTGTTTGTCTATAAAATGCTGTACTTTTGCGGTAGCGCCATTCGCCCTAGACAAGCGATGACAAAACGCAGGAGTACAGCATTTTATTTAACCGAAAGGCGGAAAGATGAATAAACGAGCGATTATATACGCAAGGGTAAGCACGGATGATCAGCGGAATAATTACAGCATACCCTCACAGGTTGCAGAGTGTAAAAAGTATGTCGAAGCCAAAGGGTACGCCCTGGTAGGCAATTGCTTTGTAGACCCGGACACAGGACAGGACGCGGCAAGCGGTATACCCGCCTTTGTGGATGATTACAGCAGCCGGGAACTAAGCCGCCCCGCGCTGGACGCCGCTTATGAATACCTGGAGCTTTACGGGTATGATGTGGTAGTAGTGTATTCGATTGACCGCCTGGACCGCGACCCGTACAAATTGCGAACGCACGAATACGGATTTATCAAAGGCGGCGCGATTGTCGAATACGTCAAAGGGGATTACGCAGAAACACCGGATGGGCAATTTATGAAAACGGTTGTAGGGGCAGCCGCAAAGCTGGATAATGATTGGCGGACTGAACGCTTTAACCGGGGCAAGAGACAGAAAGCCCGGCGTGGTTTTTTTGTAGCCGGACGCCCGCCCTATGGTTACGAGATAAACCGGGAGGCTTTGGGCGGGTTGGCAATAGTAGAAAAGGAAGCCGGGGTAGTTAGGTGGATATTTGATACATACGTTAAAGATGGTTTGTCTTTATACGGGATAGTGGACGCGCTTAACCAAAGCAAAGCAAAACCATATAACGGGGGGGAATGGCAAAAATCAACAGTCGCCCGGATGTTAAAGAATACTGCCTATGTCGGAACGATCTTTTATAACAAGTATGAACGCAACGAGAAAGAATTAAAACTACGCGATAAGGGCGAATGGATAGAAATTAAGATAACCGCGATCTTAGGCCCGGATATATTCGAGGCGGCACAGCAAAGGATTATTGAAAGCCGCGAATACCGCCGCAAGCAGGCGATCCGCTTTTACATGCTGGCCGGGATGGTTTTGTGTGAGACTTGCGAACGCCCCTACTTCTCCCAAACTTCAAAGGCGGGAAAGGGCCGCCGCGCAAATGACGCCCCGATTTACAGGCATAGGGTAAGGCAGGGGCATTGTGGCAATAAGACTATATCTGCCCGGATGCTGGAGCCGATAGTATGGGAAAAGGTAGAGGCGCTATTACTTGACCCTGCAAGCCTCAGGGATGGGTATACCCAGGCGCTAGAGCATGAGCGCGCCGCCAATGGTAGACAATTGGAAATGCGCGAAATACTTTATAAAGAAGTGGGGAAATGTGAACAGATGCAGCGGAACTTGACAGGGGCATACACCGACCCGGATGTAAAAATGACCCGAACCGAATACCTGGAGCAACGGGCCAAGATTCAGGCCGATTCAAAAAACGCCTCTTCCAGACTTCAAGAGATTGAAGCGCAATTATCCAACCTTCCAAGCCTGGAAGAATACGAAAGCCTGGAACGCTTTGCAGAGGAAATAAAAGAGCGATTGACCGGGGCGGAATGGCAACCAACCCCCGCCAATAAGCGCCGGGTATTAGAACTGTTACACGTCCGGGTTATGTTAAATTACAATGGCACAGGAAACATAACGGGATGGTTTGGTGATCCGTTGGGCTTTTCGTACAAAACGTATTGCTTATCGGTCCTCCCGGAGCCGGTAAGACCTTACTGGCGCGTGCGCTGCCGGGCATTCTGCCAAAGATGAGTATTGACGAGGCGCTGGACGTGACACGCATCTACTCGGTGGCCGACCAGTTGCCGCCCGAGATCCCGCTCATTCGACATCGGCCATTCCGCGCCCCGCATCACACCATCAGCCACGCCGGGCTGGTCGGCGGGGGGAACTGGCCGCATCCGGGGGAAATCTCGTTGGCCCATCGTGGCGTGCTATTTCTGGATGAGTTCCCCGAATTCGGGATGCGCGTGCTGGAAGTGCTGCGCCAGCCAATCGAAGACAAGGTTGTGACCATCAGCCGGGCGCAAGGCTCGCTGACCTTCCCAGCCAATTTTCAATTGGTCGGTGCGATGAATCCATGCCCGTGCGGTTATTTCGGCGATCCGGTCAAACCCTGCACCTGTTCTTCGATGGTGGTAACGAAATACCAGAAGCGCATCTCCGGGCCATTGCTGGATCGGATTGACATCCACGTCGAGGTGCCGCGCGTCGAGTACGAGAAGCTGAGCAGCGAGCGGCTGGGTGAACCGTCCGCTGCGGTGCGCGAAAGGGTCGAGGCGGCGCGTGACCGGCAAAGGGTCCGGTTTGAAGCGTTGCGACGACAGGAGTCGTCGCACTCCGACATAACCTGCAACGCGGAAATGCGTCCGGCAGAAGTGCGCAAGTATTGTGGCCTTGATGAAACCGGTCAAGCCCTGATGAAATCAGCGATGAGCCAGTTGCAGCTCTCGGCGCGAGCCTATCACCGCGTGCTCAAGCTGGCGCGCACGATTGCAGATTTGGCGGGGAGTGAGGTAATCCACCCTGCGCATCTGGCCGAGGCATTGCAGTACCGGCCAAGGTTGAATCTCATTTGAGCTTTTTCCCCCCAGGTGGGAAGGCTGCAAATGGCCCTTTTTACCCCCCCCCCAGATTACTTGACATGACGCGCATCTCGGACAAGGCCGAATTTAACCCACAAAATGTCCAATCCAACGAACAACGCCAGACGACCGTTTATGAAGTGCAATTGACCATAGATAATATGGGTGGAAAACTCAAACCCG
>Ga0315291_10012053_pt1 | contig 10506 bp, 8 predicted proteins | sample YL17G12_20_MG_FD_203070 | JGI IMG/M metagenome (GOLD analysis project Ga0315291, IMG submission 203070) | Sediment microbial communities from Yellowstone Lake, YNP, Wyoming, USA - YL17G12_20 | ecosystem: Environmental > Aquatic > Freshwater > Lake > Sediment | place: USA: Wyoming | collected... | reverse complement strand
CTCGCACGATTTGACGAGCGCCTTCATCTTGTCGTGGTCAGGATAAAGCGGCCTGTCTTCGTCGAGATGCTCGACGTGCTTGCGGATGACCTTGCGCGCCGTCTCGACGCCGAGGCCCGGGGTGAACTCTCTGAAGTCCAGTCCCTGAGCTGCCCCCATGAACTCGATTCCGAGGATCCCGTACGCGTTGTCCATAATCTGGTGATTCTTGATGGCGGTGTTCATGCCCATGGAGACGAAGTCTTCCTGGTCGGCAGCTGCCGGAATAGACTGGATGCTCGCGGGCATGCAGAGCATCCTCTGCTCGACGATGAGAGTGTCAGCGGTGTACTGGCTGAGCATGAGCCCGGACATCATGCCCGCGCCCTTGCTGAGGAATGCCGGAAGACCGACGCTCAGGTTAGGATTCGTGAGCCGGTTCAGGCGCCGCTCTGACAGCACACACACCATCGTGATTCCTGCGCCTGCCATGTCCATCGGAAGCGACACTGGCGAACCCTGGAAGTTGGCGCCGGTCAACGTCAGTTTGTACTGGGGCAGAAAAATCGGATTGTCGCCGACTCCGTTGAGCTCGATCTCGATCTGGGCCTTCGCGTACGCAATAGCGTCGTGCGCAGCGCCGACAACTTGTGGCGAAGAGCGCATGGAATATGCGTCCTGCACCTTCATCTTGTGTTTACCGGAAAGCAGGTAGCTTCCCTCTATGCACTTCATGATCGCCCTGGCCGACCTGACTGCGCCGGGGAATCCGCGGGCTTCGTGGATCCTGACGTCGTACGGTCGCAAATTTGCGTATAGCGCTTCCAACGTCATGGCGCAAGCGATCTCCGCCTGCTTGAGCCACCGGTTCATGTCAAAAACTTGTAATGCACTCATCGCAGTGAGGAGATTTGAACCATTTATGCAGGCAAGGCCGTCGCGGGCCTTGAGCCCAGGAATCGGTATGCCCGCTTTCCGCAGCGCGGTCTCTCCTGGGAGTCGCTCGCCCCGATAGAAGGCCTCGCCTTCTCCCATCATGAGAAGAGCTATTTGTGACATCGGGGCCAGGTCTCCGCACGCGCCGACGGAGCCTTTTTGAGCAACTACCGGAGTGACACCCTTGTTCAGCATCTCAACGAGGGTCATAGTTATGTCCGGCCGGCAGCCAGAGTTGCCGTGGGCGTGCACGTTTATTCTGCCCGCCATGGCTCCGCGCACGTATTCGATGGGAGCCGGGTCGCCTATGCCTGCAGCGTGGTTGTAAATGAGATAACGCTGGAACTGCTCGACCTGCTCGTCAGCCAGTGCGACTTCCGAGAGCTCGCCTATGCCGGTATTGACACCGTACATGACCTCGCGGGCCTTGATCTTGTCCTCGAGCATGCTGCGGCAGACCTTGATTCTCTCCAGCGCCCCCGGCTGAAGCTCAACCTGTTCGCCGTGCCGGGCTATGCGCACCATCTTCTCGACTGTCAACCCTGTCCCATCCAGAACAATCGCCATTTTCAACTCCTTGTTCCTGCATCTAGTTCTCAGCCGGAGTCTTCATGGAGCGAACTGGACGCTCCCTCCTGACCATGCAACTCACTGAGAAAATCCCGGTAAGCATAACACGCACAGGCATTCACCCGCAACGAGGCGGGATAGACACGGGCGCTGCGGAAGCCGGCCCGCACAGCCCCGGGCGGGGCAGACCTGGCCGGACCCGCTCCGGGCAAGGTATACATGGGCGGAGCAGACGCAGGCAGGGCAGTCTCGGGCGGCGCGGACCCGGTGGAACAGTCCAAGTGTCAGAAATCCACCCCGACTGCAAACAGCCAACCAGCATCCCGGTCAGCGCCACGTCGCCCGATCATTACCCGGGCAACAGATCCTCTGATTTGTTCCGCCTTGGAAGAACTGTCGCCCGCAAGTTTGATATTAAGATAGCCGGTGAGAACGGAGGCCAGTCCACAACCCGCAAGCACAATCGAGAAGCGCTCCGAGTTATCGTCTCCGTCAGCTGCGGCCAGGCCCACTCCCGCTGCGGCCACGGTCGCACTTCCGAGCACAAGTCCGAACATGCCGTTCTGCCGATTCGGTTTTCCGGCAACCAGGGCGGCCCCGTTGGCAATGGTGGCGCCCGCGTTAACGGCCATCACGCCCGCCGCCAGATAGATTATGGGACTGCCAGTCAGTGCGGTGGGCTCAGAATCCGCCTCCGCCCACTGCGGCATGCAGTTTGCCAACAACGACGAGAGCAACAAGAGACACAAGCCTGCTCTCAGGTTACTTGCCATAGTCGATCCCGAACCCTTCCGGTCATTCCTCTCCGGTCATTCGAACTAGCGGTGAGCAGAATACGGACCCTACCGCAGGCTCAAACAGGGTAGTTGTGCGGCGTCTCGTAAGTTCCCTATCGCGCATGAGCCAGCCGATAACCTCGCGTGGGTCCATTGCGTAGCGTGCAAGCCCTTCTCACGCAGGGGCGGGTTCACAGATGATAATGCGGTGTCTTGCGACGAGGATGTCAATCATGTAGATGACAATCGATGCCCACACCAGCGCAAACCCCATCGCTCGAAACTGCGGCAGCTTCTCACCGTAAAGCACCACTCCCAGTATCAACTGAAACGTCGGACTGATGTACTGCAGGAATCCGAGATTGGCGAGCGTGATTCTTCTCGCTGCGGAGGCGAAGAAGAGCAGCGGCATGGGAGTGACAACGCCCGCCATGACGAGCAGGAAGGTAACGAAGATGCTCGTGTGACCGAATGCGACCTGTCCGTTTCTCTGGAGATGGAGCAAGAACGCCAGTGCCGGGACGAAGAGTACCGCAACTTCAAGAGACAACCCTTCCAGTGAACTCAGCACGGCGATCTTTCTGAGGTAGCCGTAGATGGCGAATGAAAAAGCCAGCACGAGCGCGATCCACGGAAACACCCCATATCCCACCGTGAGGACTGTGACCGCGATTCCCACCATTCCTATGGCCACCCACTGCCAGGGACGCGGTCTCTCCCTCAAGAACGCGACGCCCAGCAGCACGCTGACGAGCGGATTGATGAAATAGCCCAGACTCGCGTCGACTATGTGCTCCCCGTTTACGGCCCATATGAAAAGGTACCAGTTGAGGAATAGCAGCGCCGCGGTCAGTGTGAAGATGAGGATTATCTTGAGACTGAGTTTGCCGATGAGACTGCGCGCGCGCTTTCGATAGACCAGCAACCCCAGCAGAAAGAACAGTGACCAGATAGTGCGGTGGCACAGGATTTCTTCTGGGCGAACGGATTGCAGGGCTTTCCAATATATGGGAAAGAACCCCCACATGCCGTAGGCCGCGATTCCATAGAGAACGCCTCTGTTCATATGGAACCTGCGTGCTTCCGGCGGGCGGTCGTATTCACAGAAAACCCTTTCGTACGAAGTCTTCCCGTGCGCGGCGAATGTATTCTTCCACGTTAGAACCGGAGGTGTTTCACGGTGAGGCCGTTGTTGATGAGTTCCTTGAGGGAGTCAATGCCGATCTTCAGGTGGAGCTCGGCGAATGTCTGCGTCACTTTGAGATCGCTCTCGGCAGTCTTAATGCCCTCGGGAGTCATCGGCTGGTCCGAAACTAGCAGCAACGCGCCCGTCGGAATCTGGTTGTGGAAGCCGGTGATGAAAATGGTCGCAGTCTCCATGTCGATGGCCATGCAGCGAATGCTGCGGAGATATTCCTTGAATTGCTCGTCGTGCTCCCAGACGCGGCGGTTAGTGGAGTAGACCGTGCCCGTCCAGTAGTCGAGGTCGTAGTTGCGTATGGTCGTCGAAATGGCCTTCTGCAGATTGAACGCCGGCAGGGCCGGCACTTCGGGAGGAAAATAGTCGTTGGACGCTCCCTCTCCCCTGATCGCCGCGATCGGGAGAATCAAGTCTCCCAGCTTGTTCTTCTCCTTGAGGCCCCCGCACTTTCCCAGGAAGAGGCAGCCCTTCGGCTTCACACCGCTCAAGAGGTCCATGACGGTAGCCGCGTTCGCGCTGCCCATTCCGAAATTGATTATTGTGATGCCGCCTGCGCTGGCGCTCGGCATGGGCTTGTCTTCCCCGCACAAGTCCACCCCGTGGATGTCCGCGAACATCCTCACGTAGTTGTTGAAATTCACGAGCAGGATGTACTCTCCGAATCCTTCGCACGTCGTGCCCGTGTAGCGAGGCAGCCAATTTGTAACGATTTGGTCTTTTGTCTTCATACGATTAAGGATAGGGTGTCGAGGTGCCGGAGTCAATCAGGCAACGCTGGCCTAACCCCTTTCCTTCCTCCTCACTTCTACCAGGTGGGTAGCGCACGAGATGCAGGGATCGTAAGAACGTGCGATCGTCTCCAGAATGGCCTTCGGGTCGCCCTTGTAGTCGTCGGGTAGATTCTCGGCGGCCAGTCTGAAGTATCTCTCTATGTCGTCGAAGTTCTGAGCGGTCGGTGTGATTATGTCGGCCTCGGCGATGCGTCCGTCCTTGAGGCGGTAGTGGTGATAAAGCGTTCCCCTGGGAGCCTCGACCGCTCCCGTCGCCTCCCCGTAATCTCTGGCCGGCCGCACGAATTCGCAATCTTTCAGAGCCATTATCCTGTCCACCAGCGGCGGTATCTGCTCCAGAGCAAACAACATCTCGACGGCCTGCGCCATTATGTTGTAGAGAGGGTTTTTCTTCCAGCGCGGGCTGTAATACTTCTTGAAATACTTGCCTGCCTCGCCTTCAAGCCTTTCTCCCAGAAGGTTCACCCTCGCGAGGGCGCCCACGGAAAACGGCTTGCCGTTATAAAGCGAGTGCTTGGCGAACGAGTGTCTGACGACTCTTTCGTTGGCTACGGACTTGTAGTCCTCGATGCTCTTCTTCTCCCCGTTCGAGAGTATGAGTCTGTCAGCCGCGAGTCCGAACTTGCCGTCCTCTGGATCGACGGCGACATATAACGTGTCACTCTCGAAGAAGCTCGGCAGAGTGAACGTGGAGAGCAGCTCTATGGTCTTGATCCCGAACGGTATCAGCTCTTCCGTCTCTTTCTTGATGTCGAGCAGCTGCTCTTTCGACGGGAATCGCCCGAAGCCTCCCATCGTGGGATTCTCTCCGTGTATCATCCTGTCGCTGGTCGTCGACATGACGAGGTTCCCGAGCTTTTTTGTCCGGAGGGCCATGGCCACCTCGGCGCCGAACTGGTCGAGCAAAGCGATGGCCGACGGCTTGTTGAGCAAATCCGGGAGCGAGAGGAAGAAAATGTGCAGCGAGTGGCTCTCCACCATCTCGCCCATGTGCATCAGCGTACGAGTGAGCTGCGTCTTCTCAGGGACCTGTATGCCCAGCGCCCTTTCCAGGGCCCTTATGGCGGCGTACCGGTGGGATAGAGTGCAGATCGCACATATGCGACACACCAGGCTTATGTCCTCCTGAGGAGTCCTCCCGACCGTGAGCGTCTCAATCAGTCTGGGCCCCTCGAGCACGTTGAACTGCACGTTGGTGACTTTCTTTCCGTCCATCTCCACCAGAATTCCGCCGTGACCTTCTACTCTCGGAAGGGATTCAACTTCGATCTTCATCTTCATGTCGCGTTCTCCCGATTTTGCGATCCTAGCTTCGTCATCCGTCCGCTTACTGTCCAATCCGTCATTCCATCAGTGTCAGGTGTCCGCAATTTTATGCGTCTCTGAGTCTCGCAATCCCGTCGGCCTCCCAGATCCGGAGATACACAGACCCTTCCTCTGCGCGACGGGCACCCCATGAAGTGACGGGCGCCCCACAAATCCCCGGTCAGCCGACCTGCTTGAGTAATTCCGCGGCCTTGCTTCCGCCGTAGTTTCTTATTCTTGCCTTTACGTCATCGCTCTTGAAACCCTTCTCGAGCAGGAGATGGTACTGGGCCGTGATGTTGGCCTCGTCGTACAGCCCCCAGCAACCGACGCAGGGCAGGTTGTAACTCGGACAGGCGGCCCCGCAGCCAGATGCCGTTATCGGACCCATGCAGGCCACGTCCTTGAGCAAGAGGCACTCGTTTGCATTCCACTTACATTCGACGCAGACCGGTATGGAAAGCTGTTCAGGCGCGGCGCCGTTGATGAGTCTCGTGAAAATCTTGAGAAACTGATTCTTGTCAATAGGACAGCCGGGGACGATGTAGTCCACTTTCACAAAGTCGCTGACGGGCTTCGCCTCCATGGGTTTGCTGTTGCCGACCTCGTCCTCGCTCTTGCCGTAGACCTTCCTGAACCTCTCCTGCCATCCACCCTGGCCGGTCTTCATGGCCTGGATGCCCCCGAAGGCGGCACAGATGCCGATGGCGACGACGGTGTTGCTTCTTGCCGCAATCTCTCTCACGTGCCTGGCCTGCTCCTCGGTGGAAATGGAGCCCTCGAGTACAGCGACGTCGAGCTTCTCCTCCACGTTGTCGGATTTTGCCATCAGGAACGAAGAGACATTCACTACGGTGAGAAAATCCAGCAGTTCGTCCTCAGAATGGATTACGGTGAGCGCGTCTCCGGCGCATCCGGTGAATTCATAGATGCCGACTTTGAGGTTCGTTTTTTTCATGATCTCTCCTCAGGCCAGTGCTTGCACTCCACATTGTGGCCGGCTCATCGCGGCCACTTCGGTGAATCGTTCGAGTTCCTATATCAGCTCTCTCATGTGCTGGACGTCCCAGTAAGAAAACACGGGCCCGTCGATACACGTATAGATGTAGTCGATTGCGCAGTGGCCGCATTTGCCGGTGCCGCACTTCATTCTCCGCTCAAGCGTCATAAGGATCTTTTCTTTCGGGATGTTGTACTTGAGCAGTTCCTTTATGACGAACTTATACATCACCGGGGGGCCGCAGACGACCGCGTACGTCTTGCTCGGGTCTATGTCCTTGACCTGCTTGAACAGCGTCGTGACCAGCCCGATCTCACCCGGCCACTGTCCGGTATCGTCCGCGTCGACTGCTAGCAAGGTGTTCAGGTCGTCTCTTTCGCGAAGCGCGAGGAACTCGTCTCTAAATAGCATTTCGGCCGGCTTCTTTGCGCCGCACAGGAAATACCCTTTACCGAACATGTCCCTGTTGTCCAGGATGTAGAGGAGAAGCGAACGCAGGGGGGCTGCGCCCATGCCGCCCATGACTATTATGAAGTCGTGTCCGATCATGTCCTTCACGGGGAAGCCGTTTCCGTATGGGCCTCGCACGCCGATCAGAGCGTTGTCCTTCAAGCCGAAGAGCGCGTCAGTAACGCTGCCCATCTTCCTGATGCAAAATTCGAACAGCCCCGGCCTGGACGGGGTGGAAGAGACGCAGAAAGGCGCCTCGCCGATTCCAAGCACGGAGACCATCATGAACTGTCCGGGGACATAGTCCATGGACAGGGCCTTCTTGACGTCGAGGGGTCTCACTTGGAAAAACCTCACGTTCTCGGCAATGTCGTACTTGCGCACTATTCGCATCATTTCAGGATAGAAGGGATTGTCCTCTGTGTACCGCAGGTACTCGATGCTTTTCATTTCTCCTCCTCGAGAACGAGCCTCACGTAGGAAGCATCAGCGAAGAGCACTATTACTTCTTTTCAGCCGGCACCTTGTCGGGGAGTCTTTTCCAGAACGCGTCGACCTTCTCGCCGCTTAGAGCATTGGCGACGGTCTCGACATTTATGCCCACCGGACACGTGTTGATGCACCGCCCGCACCCTACGCACGCGTACTTGCCGTATGCGGAGATGAATGCCTGGAGCTTGTGCGTGTACCAGAGTTTCAATCGGTCCGACTTCTTCTGTCTGAAATTGTGTCCACCCGCCACGAGCGAATACTCTGCGAGCGTGCAGGAGTCCCAGCATCTGGTCCGCTCTCCCTCGTCGTTGTGGATGTAGATACGATCGGTGACGTTGTAGCAATTGCAGGTGGGGCACACCATCGAGCATGACCCGCAGGCAAGACAGGCCTGAGCAATTTCTTCCCAGACCGGGTCATTGTACTTAAGCTCCATCAGGTCGGGAAGAACGGTGAATGGGAGACTCAGCTTGAAAAGGCCGTCCCGCCACTCCTTCCACTCTATGAATTTCTGTATGTCTTCGAGCTTGACGTTCTCCTGGAAGAGTTCCGCCTTGAGCCTGTAGAGGTCGTCGCCCTTGCTGGAACCGACCCAGACCAGGTAGAACTCGCCGAGGTCCGAGAAAAAGAGATCAAACCCTTCCTCGACAGTCAGCGTTCCGGTCGAGGCGCAGAAACATTTGTCGTCGGGAATGCACGAGTGGCCAATGACGTAGGTCTTGTCCCTCCGGACCTGCCAATAAGGGTCGGGATACTGGCGAGAGAACAGCTTGTCCAGAATCAGGAGTCCATGGATGTCACAAGGATGAACCCCAAAAAGGATCTTTGGGGTCACGGAACTGAAATCCTCGGAGTACCCGTGCATGCTGAACTTGAACATGTTGAAATTGGGCGGATGAAAGAAGCTCTTCGGAGGGATTATGGTGCGAGTGATGCTGAGCTCCAGGTCTGAGAAGTTCACGATTCTGTCGTAAACGTGGTACTCCTTCTCAGGGATGGGCTTCTGTACCGCGATGTCATTTCCCTTGCTCTTGACGGGCCCCCAGACCTCTCCGTACGTCTTGATGGCTTCGACGAACTCTGGGACCCTTTCCTTGGCGATTTTGAGAACTTTCATTGTTCTTCCTCACATGTGGATGGTTTCACCAACATCATGCAGGCCTTTTTGATGAGGGCGATAAACGTAACGGCGATTCATCCCACCGCCATAGAGATGCTTGAGTGACAAGGAAAACAGAAAATCTTAACGCCGGAGTGAGGAAATTGCAAGGGAGTTCTACCGCGAGATGATGTAACATGGGGTGCAGACGATAGTCGCGGTGCGCATCGCGTGCGTCGCACGACTACATTACTGTGATTGAGTGTGGAATTTCGATACAGCTGTAATCTACTTGCATCCGCTCGGCGCAATATGATTACGTGGATGCCGGGAGCGAAACGCGGATGAGTGCGTGCGGTCAAACAGTGCAGTGATTGGGGGTGTGCCATGAGAGCCTTGGCCAGAAATGTCGGTCCACCGATTCTCTTCGCGGCATTTTTCCTGCTAGCCGGTGGTTCTGCCGCAACCGCTCTTGCCGATACCGGAGAACCTGTCCTGGCGCAGATTGAGGAATTGGAGCTCGTGGAATCCGTTCCGGTGGAAACCGACCTTGACAACAAGACCATCAGAAACACCCTCGACGTGTGGCTCGAGATGATAGGCAAGGCAACGAAAACGCTCGACCTGGAGCAGTTCTACGTTTCGAATGTTCCGGGAGAACCGCTGGAGGAAGTACTCAAGGCAATAATGAGTGCGGCTGACAGGGGGGTGCAGGTGAGGTTCGTGGTGGACGCGGGGATGTACAAGACATATCCCGAAATGCTCGATTCCCTGACGGCAATGAAGAACATCGGCGTCAGGAAGATCGACATGAGGCAGGTCAGCGGCGGACCGATGCACGCCAAGTACTTCGTCGTGGACGGGAAAGAGCTTTTCGTGGGGAGCCAGAACTTCGACTGGAGAGCGCTCAAACACATCCACGAAATGGGCTGCCGTGTGCGCAGCGCGGAGCTGTGCGAGATCTTCACCGACCTTTTTGAGCTGGACTGGCAGCTCGCGGAAATGGGCCGTTTACAGGGTGAGCAGAACAAGACTGGAGAGGCCAAGGTCAGCAAGCGAGAGACCGCCGCTGGAGACGATACGACGGACGGGTGCGGGATGGTGAGACAGTACGCACTTCCGCTCGCGTGCGTCGTGGAAGTGCCATTCCCACGCGCGCTCAGGGCGGACCAACTCGCTGACGTGGTAAAGGAAACAATACAAGTGTGGCCGGTATACAGTCCCGGGGCCTGCATCCCGGACGAACGTCTGTGGGACGAGAAGAGGCTTGTCTCACTGATTGACGGCGCACGAAGCGACGTCCTGGTTCAACTCCTGACGTATTCTGCGCTTGATGACACCGGATACTACGACGTTCTGGATAACGCCCTGCGGAGGGCCGCCGCGCGCGGTGTGGCAGTGAAGCTGCTCGTCTCTGACTGGGCCAAGGTCGCGCCCAAGATAGATTGCCTCAAGAGTCTAGAGGTCCTTCCCAACATCGAGGTCAAGCTGAGCACGATACCGCAGTGGTCAGGCGGCTTCGTTCCGTACGCTCGAGTCGAACATTGCAAGTACATGGTGGTCGACGGGAAAGTCTCCTGGATAGGCACGAGTAACTGGGAACGGAACTACTTTCACGAGGCTCGGAACGTGGGGCTAGTCCTCGAGGGCAACTCGATAGGCAAGATGCTTCACGACGTCTTCTTCAAGAGCTGGAACAGCAAGTATGCCTTCCAGGTGCGGCCCGAGATAACCTATACCCCTCCGAAGAGAAACGACCCGGCGGCACCCCGGTAGTTTGGGACTGCCGCCGCCCTCCCAGTGCTTTGGATTGACCGGCGGCCCAGCGAGTCATTAACCGCTAAATACGAATTGACTTGTCGGGTCACTAGTGTTATGCTAACTCAGTTAAGATACATCATATTCCA
>Ga0315291_10012052_pt1 | contig 10506 bp, 2 predicted proteins | sample YL17G12_20_MG_FD_203070 | JGI IMG/M metagenome (GOLD analysis project Ga0315291, IMG submission 203070) | Sediment microbial communities from Yellowstone Lake, YNP, Wyoming, USA - YL17G12_20 | ecosystem: Environmental > Aquatic > Freshwater > Lake > Sediment | place: USA: Wyoming | collected... | reverse complement strand
GCCTATGTCTTGGCACGCCTGAGCTGCCCCGAGGCAAGTTGCCGAGATTAGGACTCTTGCTGCGGAGAAACCTTCCATCGCCTGATAGAACCCGCGTCCTCTCGGCCCGATGATATAATGCTTCGGAATCTCCACGTTCTCGATATTGAACCCACCAGTGGACACACCCATCCTACCCATGTCCTCAAAGAGCGTGGTCGTTATGCCCTTGGTCAGTCCCTTGCCCATGTTGAGCGGCAGAATGAAAGCATCGAATGTTTTGTGATCGCCCTTTGGGTCAGACTTTCCGAGTGTCCAATACACCCCGCCATACTTCTCCGACTCTCTCACACCACTGATGTAGACCTTCTCACCATTGACAACGAACGCGCTCCCCTTCGGGTCCTTGGGCTTGATGACGGTCCTGGTCGTGTTCACAAGGTCGGAGCCACCAGTCGGCTCAGTCGTGGCGATACCAAAGAACAGGTCACCCTTCGTGACCCTCGGCAGGATTTCCTTCTTCGCCTCGGGAGTGCCGTACATGTCGAATATCAGTGCCCACGATGCCTCGACCAGATACATGACCGGCAGAGCGATCGAGAGGTCCGCCCTCGCCAGCTCCTCAGCCGCGATGCATGCCATGGTCATCGAGAGTCCAGCACCGCCGTACTCCTCGGAAACGGTCGGCGCCCAGAGCATCTGCTCACCCATCCTCTTGACTAGGTCCCTCGGGATCTCGTGAGTCTTGTCATCATAGGTCTTCCAGACCGGCGCAACATACCTCTGCGCAAACTCGTGCACAGAGTCCCGGAACATCTTCTCCTCGTCTGACTCTTCAAAGTGCATCGCAAGCTACCTCTTGGTAATGCTATCCACACATGGATAGGGCGGTCTGGAAAGTGGCTCCCTTATAGTTCCTTCGTAATAGTCTGAGGTAGGCGTTTGGTCATATCATGGCCTGGCCAATCGATGGATACACTCTCCTGAGTTCTTACGAAGAATGAAAGAATGTACACAGTGCAGAGTTCAAATGCGCTACCACGACAACCAAGGAATGAATGGCGAGCAGTCCAGTGATGGGCATGATTATTGACAACGGAATTATGGCGAATACGGCCGACTCTGCAACGAAGAAGAGCAGGAAGTAGGCAATTCTCGTAGGCCACTGATAGTGAGGCGCTTCCATTGAGTTCTGCTGTTCTGTCATTGTATCACCAAAGCGATTTACTCCCTTCTGCTTCCTACCGGATTCGTGCCACCTAATAGGAAGTAACTCAACCAGCACGTATCCCGGAGCCCGAAGATCACAAGGACCGCTCAAGAACTGCCTTCAGTGAAACCGGAAGCCGACAGAAACGCTATAAGCAGGACATTACTCCGTCGGGGTTTAGGTCCTGAACCCGCCGGATTCCGAATGAAGACTGCTGTGTCTGCTGCGTCACATTGACTCTGCAGTGTTCTTAGGAGTTGCCAAACAACAATGTGACCTCCGGCCGACCTGTGGTCGCGAAGTCCCGGGTCCAGCTTGACGGTCTTCCCAACCGTGTTTGCCTAAACGGAGGTTGCTTGAGCGTGTACTCCTGTCCCTTGTTCTCGAAAGACAGACTCCTTGTGATACTTCTTGTTCTTGTGCTCGTTGTCCCAGCAGTCATCTCACCGGTGCCTGTTTTGGCGGCTGAAACAAGAGGCGAGGCTTCTTCGTTGTCTAAGAGGCCCTTCGAGGTCTGGATTCTCAAGGATGGCCGCAACACAGACATCCTCGCCGCAGCGTGGGAGATACAGAGACCTCTCAGGAACCACGGTATCGAAGTTCAATCAGTCACCGTGGAGTGTCTGCCTGAGATGGAGCATCTCCTGTCTGTCGACCCACCGGATGCGGTGGTCTACCTATTCGAGAGCTCTCTGGACGGCATACTCATACAGGGGCAGCGCGTCTCATGGGGTGCCATCGCGTATATAATCAATCAGTGTCCGAGCATCCACCACATCTTCGGCATTGGGAACGCCGAACGACTGCTGGATTACACGAGTCCTTCCGACAATCTGCACATAGAGGGCGGCGATTGGCTCGATCTCAGGCTTACTGTCCTTCACACGCTCTGGACGACAGTCGGGATACTTGCCGACTCAGGCTCCAGTACGTACGCCAAGACCGGCGAGAAACTGAGGGGGTGGGTGCTGCAGGACTTCGCGAACAACATCAATGAGATACTCTCGAAGGGTCTCATTCCCGACACCACCACTGGTGAGAGAGTTCCAGACCCAATAGATAACCCTGCTCTGACCAAGTCGTGGATGGTGGAAGAACCGCAGTATGACGAGGCCGGCGATGAGCTCAAGCCTGTCATGAGGCTCAGTCACTTGGCTCAGGGCGACGAGGAATACATCGCGCTCAGAGAGATGAGTCCGACTAGTGGAGTTGGTGGAGCAATAGGCTGGCTGATAGACACGCTTCTCTATACTGTTGTTGACGAGGGATTCGAAGATCTTGAGATTCACGTTGATGCTGCCGAGGAAATCAATGACTACATCATTGATGTAGTCGATGATGCCCGGAATGAAACACTGACATGGTTCCTTGATGAAGGTTTCAACATCACTGGCACTGATTACTCATCTACAATCCCGGAGCTCCTGCCACGTCAGATGTTCGAGTTGTGGTCACTGGGTGACCAGATTATGCTCGATGCCTTCTACGAGGTCGATGACTGGCTCACAGACTGGGTTGAGCAGGTTGTGGAAACCCCTGTTCAGACTGATTTGAGGGGTCTCGTGCCAGTCTTCCTGTTCAGACTGGGCACCCCGCTGAATCTGGGTTCTGACTTTGCCAGCTTTGGCGCGGTCATCAGGGTCAAGCTTCTGCCGACGTTCGAGCTTGACAAGACTGCGTTCGAGTCGTTCATGAACGAGGCCGTGTTTGGCAACTACAACCTGAGTTCCGTCGCCGATGTCGAGGACGCGTTCGCTCAGGTCAGGGCATTCATCGATGTAATCCCAGTCATGGACATCGATCTCGGCATCTGTGCCTTCCTGCCGACCCAGAGCGACTGGGTCCAAGGAATAATGAGCGACCTGACGATTGAGTTCTCGGGCTCTGCTCATGTCGAGATTGCTTTCCCGCCTATCGATGCATCGAACACAGAGCGAGCATTCATTGACGTCAGGGAGTGGGGACTTGAGTTCGAGCTCGACATATCGTACGAGATGACCATTGCGACATTTTTCGCACCAGCTGCAGGTGGCATCCTTAGTACAATCCTGGATTGGGTAGGCGAGCTCCTGGGCATGTCGCTCACGCTGACGCTCTCAATCATTTTCGAGATTTCAAAGCAGTACCAAGGGCAGGGACTGCCCGCCCTCTCAACCTTCATACTTGACATCACGATAGGTGCAACACTCGACATCAGAATACTGATCGCCGTGTTCAGCGGCACCTTCAGTGTAGGCATGCGTTTCGAGCAGCGGTCCGGTGTACTCTCCTCGTCGGCTGTAGTAATGGCGCTGGCCGAGGATCCGACACTAATCAACTACATCGCGAGCGATGTCGCCACGTCTTCGCTCTCTGTCTACATGACGCTCTACTGCTCCTTGTACCTCGGAATTGACCTATGGTTCATAGAGTTCGGTACGGACCTTGGAGGGCCGTGGACCGACACCTACACTCTCAGCACATCATGGGGCACGACTGACTACGGCAGCGAGTCAGCAGACCTGACCGACACTGACAAGGACGGACTACCCGATGACTTTGAAACCCGGATGAACACGATGTATGGGAGCACCTACCTCAACCCGAACTCCGCCGACACTGACGGGGATGGTCTCAATGACAAGCTGGAACTCGAGCTCAACACCGAGCCTAACAACGACGACACTGACGGGGAGGGTCTCACAGACTATGAAGAGTACGCGACCTACAAGACAGACCCACTGCTCACTGACTCTGAGTTCGATCAGCTAACGGACTATCAGGAGGTCAAGGTGTACGGGACGAACCCTCTTGTAATAGATACTGACGGTGACGGTCTACACGATTACTTCGAGATTAACACCACCTACGACGTTTCGCACACCTACGGCTCATATGGTTCAGTGACAGGTGTCATCATCGGCGGGGTCACGTACACGGACAGGACAGACCCACTCGACTCGGATACTGACAACGACGGTCTCTCAGACGGCGTAGAATGGGACAATGGTGTCGAGTACGCCAACCAGTCCGTCGTTGATGAGAACCAGTACGTATACATGCGATGGACTCATCCCCTCGACTCCGACTCGGATGATGACTCTGTTCTCTGGATGTATGCTTCAGGCACATTCCATCCGAGCACCACCTTCCTCATGGATATGAATGATGGCGTGGAGGTTCTGGGTGCGTACTACACCTTCACCGACGAGGAGGGCTATCCAGAGGTCAAACTCATCAAGACGAATCCCGTGAACCCCGACACCGACAATGACAGCATGGGGTATCTGCTGAACACTGATGCTTACGAGCTATCCTTGGATCCACCGACCGACCCGACAAACGGCGACACTGACCATGATGGTCTGATTGATGGCGGCGAGAAGATCGGTCCCCTGACCTACGGAACCGACCCCAACAATCCAGATACTGACAATGATCACCTCCCAGACTACGAGGATGTCATGCTGCCAACCGACCCGAGAGACCCAGACTCGGATGATGACACCGTGCTCGATGGGGATGAGTACTACACCTATGGTACGGACCCCATGGAGAACGATACTGATCTGGATGGCCTCACCGATGGTGAAGAGCTCTTCTTCTTCTACTGCAATCCGACAGTCCGCGACTCAGACTTCGACGGACTCACCGATGGTGAGGAGATACTCATCTATCTCACCGACCCACTATTGAAGGACTCAGACCACGATCGTCTCTACGACGGCTATGAGGTGTTCTACTCGCATACCGACCCCCGGCTGTACGATACTGATCTGGACATGCTTGGAGATGGTGACGAGCTCATATTCTTTGGCAGCAACCCGTTGGACTGGGACACCGACGATGACTCGCTCATGTTCCCGAACGAAACGGCCCCTATGACCTTCCCACTGAGTGATGGTGACGAGGTACTGAAGTATCGTACCAGTCCAATCAGTGTCGACACTGACGCGGACGGTCTCACAGACTCGCAGGAACTCTATCTAGCTAGAGGGTCTCCTGCGTTCTCTCCTGTTGCGCTGAATCCACTTGACAATGACACGGATCACGACGGGCTCCTCGACGGCGAGGAGATGATACTGGAGAGTGTCACTACCATAACCTATCCCTATGTCGGACTCGTGCGAACATTGAGGTACGGTACCTGTCCGGCTCTGGACGATACCGACTCGGATGGTCTCACAGACAAGAAGGAGTTGATCAATCTCTGTGACCCAACGAGTCCTGACACTGACTCTGATCGTCTCAGCGACTATGTGGAGATATACATCATTCACACCTCTCCGATATCGAATGACACGGACGGTGACGAGTTGCCTGACTGGATGGAGTCCTACGACAATGTCACGCCAGCGATGCTTGCAGAACAAGCCCTGACAGGTTATGTCTTAGCACAAGGGCCCGGTTCCTTCTATCCGACATCTGCCACAGACAACGACTGCGACGATGACATGTTACCCGATGGTCTCGAGTACGTCTACCACACGGACCCGTTCGACCCTGACGACAACGGTAATGGAATCCTCGACGGCTATGAGTTCGACGCTGATAATGACGGACTGAGTGACGGCGAGGAGTTCTACATCTACAAGACCTACATGGCACCGCTGCCAATCAAGAACGGCAGCTGGACTGGAAGACCCGGCGGCTTCGACAACCCTGACTCAGATGGTGACAAGCTGAATGACGGGCTCGAAGTTTTTACATACGGGTCCGATCCCACAAACGCCGACTCGGACGGCGACGGCGTCTCGGACGGAGAAGAGGTGCAGATTGGCGGCAACCCCATTGTACCGATAACCGCTGGCCTGCCGAGTGGTATTCTCCTTGCCATCGGCGTGGCTGGTGGGTTCCTCGCCGGAATCTTCCTCGAAACGACGTCCCTGCTGCTCAGGCGCAGGGGATTCTCAATGAGGAGATTCTTCGGGGGAATCGGCCGGAAGCTGCTGGGTACTGGCGGCAAGAAGACTCCGCCTGCTTCTCCCGGTGCAGGCTCCACGGTGAAGGCGGAACCAGAGCCGGTGAAGAGCGTGGCAGAGGAGGGGACCGAGAAGACGGCGCCACGCAAGAGAAAGACCACGAGAGCATCAGCAAGAAGCACGAAGGAGGGTGGTACAGAGTGAGAAGCACAGCCCTTAGATTCTTGATGCTGGCAGTGATACTCGTGATGCTAGTTCTTGCGACTCCTCCCAGCATCCCGGAAGCGAACATTGACACCGGTGAGGACGATACTCTGCCGCCTGACTACGACGATGTCCCGCCAGGGATGAGGCAGGGACCATTCAACCTGACCAACGACTACGACCTAATCTGGGAGCCCAACAACATTCGCGGTTCAACCCATGCTGTGGCCACGTCTCCGAACAAAGACCTCGTAGCGATTGCAGGCGGCTACCTATCTGACAGTGAGGTACACATCTACAGGTGGATCCCCACAGTTCGAAGGTACTTCCACGTCTGGGACAGTGGTGACGGCGTCATTGGTGGCGATGTCCTCGATGTTGCCTTCATGGATGCCGACAATAACGGGCGCCTTGAGGTGGTTGCAGGATGTGCAGACGGCAGGCTCTACGTGTTCGAGGCGATGGCAGAGGAGAGCAGCAGCTGGATTCCGGGCGCTGATAACAACAGGTTTGAGCTTGTATGGACCAGCGGTGACACAATCGACCGCCAAATCTGGTCAATAGTGGCGACAGACATCGACCATGATAGCCAGGGCGAAATCATTGCGGGGGCGTGGGACTCGAAAGTCTACCTCTTCGACTACATCGATCACTCTGCATATCCATACTGCAGCAGGCATTGGATGGACTTCCAGCTAGTCTGGGACAGCGGTGATGCCATTGGCGGCCGAGTGAACTCAGTGGCGGTCGGTGACACAGACAATGATACGCGGTCGGAGATACTGGCTGGCAGCCAAGACTCTAAGCTCTACATCTTCGAACAGATCCCCTGTTTCAAGCACGCCTATGTTCTTCGCTGGACGAGTGGCACAACGATATACCGGCCCATCAACTCCATCGCGGTCAGCAACAAGCTCGACAGCGACAACTATGGCGAGATAGTGGTCGCTGCCTACGGTCAGGGTGTATTTCTCTACGAATACGACTATACGACACAGGACTACTATGTCCGCAAGTTCAACAGAGGGCTCGATGCCTGGGAAACCGGGGTAGTCGGCACGACCGGTGTCTACACTGGCTACGAGGCTGACTACTACATAGACAAGAAGGTCTACGGCTGGGAACAGCAGGGTATCTTCGAGTGGGATACAATCCCATACCCGTGGAATGTCACAGAGATAGGTGGTGACTCGGCACTGGGCGGGCCACCTGATGCAGCTGTGACTACCTTTGACTCGGAGGAGTGGTACAGCGTGGCCGGCATATGGAACATAAGTGACCTCGTAGGCGGGGCACCATACGATGTGGATTTTGACAGGTTCGGCAACGTCTACGTCATTGATATCTTCGGTCGTCAGATTGTGAAACTGTCGCCCACAGGCAGCCTTCTCACTGCATGGGGCTCTCCCGGAGGTGGACCGGGTCAGTTCCTGATACCGACCTCTCTGACCATTGACACTCTTGGCAACGTCTATGTTGCTGACTACGACAATGACCGTGTTCAGAAGTTCACGAGCGAGGGTGATCTCCTTGCTATCTGGGGCACATCTGGCACTGCGCCAGGGCAGTTTGACGGGCCGTTTGGCATAGTCGTTTCACCAGATGGCCGGCTCTATGTCAGTGAGGGAATCAATTCGCGTATTCAGGTGCTGGACGCTAGGAATGGTGGCTTCATCACCATGTGGGGCGGGAACGGCTCGGGCCCCGGTCAGTTCTTTGGCGTTGCCAGCCTCGCACTCGACTCGAAGGGGAACGTCTATGCTGTAGACTCAGGAAATGACCGTGTTCAGAAGTTCACATCTGAGGGGAACTTCATGACGGAATGGGGAGGGTATGGAAGTGATGAAGGCGAGTTCTACGAACCGGCTGGCATTGCCGTAGACATCGACGACCAAGTCTACGTAACTGAGATGGGAAATGACCGTGTTCAGAAGTTCTCTTCGATGGGTGGTGTATATGCGGGCTTCGGGCACGATGGTTCACTGCCGGGCCGGTTCTTAGACCCAGCTGGAATCGCAGTAAGATCTGATGGGATTGTCTTCGTCGCTGACCTTCAGAACTACAGGGTGCAGCTCTTTGGCCTTCCAGAGTTTAGGCTGCTTGAGGTCATTGGCGAACCCGGCTCTGGTGCTGGTCAGTTCTCATCCCCGAGGGACATAGATTTCGGGCCGGACGGTTACGTATACGTCACTGATCAGGACAACGAACGTGTCCAGGTGTTTGCTCCAGATGGCACGTTCATCCGACAGTGGAACGTGAGTGTCACGCTTGGGGTGAACCTAACACCCGGTGGAATAGCCGTCGATGAAGAGGGCTACGTCTATGTGACCGATCTCACCGAGTATCAGGTGGTCAAGTTCACAAGCAATGGTACATTTGTGAGAGCATGGGGCGGAGCCGGATCTGAAGAAGGACAGTTCTCGAACCCTCTGGACCTGACCTACTCCAAGGGATACATCTACGTGAGTGACACGTTCAACAATCGGATTCAGGTCTTTACCACTGAGGGTGCTTTCGTGAGGGCTTTCGGGGAATATGGTTCGGGTCCCGGTCAGTTGGCTTGGCCGTACGGCATCAAGATCGCTCCCAACGGTCTTCTCTATGTTGCTGATGTCCTCAACGGTCGTGTTCAGATGTTCGATATCCATGGGGCGGCGGTAGCGAACTGGTCAGCAATCTACGACATGCCGACTGGTCTAGCCATTGACAGCAGCGGGAGCGTCTACGTAGGCTTCGCAATGCAAGAGAGTGTCGTGAAGTTCACTGACGAGGGTGTCTATACTGCCGAACTCCTGAATGAGGTCGGCAGCTACTCCACGCCCATAACCATGGGTCTTGCAGCTGGACTTGCGGTTGACCTTGATGGAAGCCTGTATTGTGCGATGTTCAATGATGGCACTGTTCTCAGGTTTGGATTCTTCTACGCTTTCAACAATGTTGCAGAGGCTGTCGTGGACTTTGGCCTGTACGAGGAGGCGGGCGGCGATGCGACGTCTGCAATCGACCTCTACCTGTTCCTACCGGGTACACAGAACTCCAAGGCTGCCAATCTTGAATTCGCTATCTCGCAGGACGCTGAGAGCTTCGTACCGATTCTGCCCGGCAGTTACTTGTCCATACACTTCCCAACTTGGCCGTTGTACGGTGCGACTGATGTCGTCGTCGTCGATGTTGACCAAGCCCTGCGAGACGCACAGTGGGAGAAGTACAGGTACCTGAAGATAGGCGTCAAGCACGGTGCGATGTATGAGATTGACTGTGCCCTGACGCGGCTCGCTAGACCAATTGACACAGCTCTTGTGGTCACAACAGGTCATATCAACACCACCGACCCCGGCGACGAGATAGAGGAGGTAATCATTGGTACCTCGGACGGTCAGCTCATTGCCTGCAACTCACTGGGCTTCATAGTCTGGCAAAGCGGCTCTGACACGCCACGCTTCTCATTGGACTCGGGCATACGGGACATAGTCCAGCTCGACGGACGTGGCCGGATGCCAACTTGGCATTTCAACGAAACCCTCGTGACAAGCTCGTACCTGACTGGCATATTCCCAACCTTCCAACGCATTGAGAGCTATTGTCTCGTGGACGTTGACAGTACCTCTGCACTTGACATGGTCATGACAATCAGGACTAGTGGCGGCTCGAGACTAATCTATCTCAGGAACACTGGTACCGATGCTGCCCCCGCCTTCACCCATGTTTCGGGGTACTTCGGGGCCTCTCACATGAACCCCCAGCTCGACTCGGTCAGTGGTATCGACTACATGGCTGTGACCGCTGCCGACCTTGACGGGGATGGTGACGACGACATGGTCATCACAGACTATGAGTTCGTCGACCCCGGCTATGATTTCCGGATAATGTACTACGAACAGACGTCTACCGACTACTGGGAAGAGGTCAGCGGTCAGATGGCAGGTGTAGACACCGTGGTGGAGTCTGGTGCTTTCACTCCACGCGTATCGTTCTGCGACATGGACGGTGACAACGACCTCGACATGACACTTGCATCAGATGCACTGTACTACTTCAGACAGGATGGCTACGGCTCAACACTCGTCTGGACCTATGTTGGCTCCTTCTACGAGGACATCAATGACGCCATGCGCAGCACGGAAGTGACTGACAAGGTTGCATTCCATGACTTCGATCGTGATGGAGACTGGGACCTAACCCTTGCGCATGCATATGATAACTACAGTGCTG
>Ga0315291_10012051_pt1 | contig 10506 bp, 4 predicted proteins | sample YL17G12_20_MG_FD_203070 | JGI IMG/M metagenome (GOLD analysis project Ga0315291, IMG submission 203070) | Sediment microbial communities from Yellowstone Lake, YNP, Wyoming, USA - YL17G12_20 | ecosystem: Environmental > Aquatic > Freshwater > Lake > Sediment | place: USA: Wyoming | collected... | reverse complement strand
GATATACCGTAATATCGATTCCAGCTCTTTTCCTCCCAATCTCCATCTCTTAGTGGATGAGGAAAAACCTTTTATTTTTTTCGAGGAGTTAGGGGTAACGGTATATGGTAAGGGGAACAGGTCTAACCGGAGCAAGGAGAGTCCGCTTCCAAAATTAAATCAAGACTTTAATTCAAAATACAATATCGCTCTGGCTCATGGCTCGTTTCAGATTCCTTCTAAAAGCCAGGAGGATGATTTTCCCATCACTATAGAGGAAATTGAAAATAGTGGTTTTAATTACATCGCTTTAGGGCACTGGCACTCTTTTCAAGAGATCTCCAAGAATCCCCATACTTATTATTCTGGTTCTCCGGAACAGTTGAAATATAGTGAAAAAGATTCTGGAAATGTTTTAATGGTAGAATTGAATGAAAACCAGATCAAGGTTGATAAGATCAAAATTGGAGAAATTAAATGGGAGGAGATTGAGCTGTATCTGGATAAATTCAAAAATTCCTCTGAGGTTTTAAGGGAGGTAGAAAACTATAAAGGGGAACAAAATATCTTAAAAGTCAGGTTTAAAGGAAATCAAAAATTATCAAATAATCAGGATATTGCTAAATTGAAAGAAGTATTAGAGGATCAATTTCTTCATCTTGAATTTGAGCAAAAGTCTCCAGTCATTGGGGATGAGCTTTCCAGCTCAAAATTCCCTTTGCATACGGTAACCGGTCAGTTTCTTCAGATAATGGAAGAAAGGATAGCAACGGCGGAAGAAGGGGAAAAGGAAAAATATCAGGAGGCGAAGAATTTAGGTTACCTATTATTAAGTGGAAAAATACAAGATGTATCCTGAGAAAGGGTTTTAAAAGATGAAAATAGAAAAGTTAAATATCAAAAGATATGGTAAATTTGCTAAATTCGAGATGGGATTCAACTCCGGGATCAATCTGATCAAAGGGGATAACGAAGCTGGCAAATCTACACTGGTTGAAGCTTTGACCTGTGCCCTGTATGATGATCCTAAATCCCAGAAAAAAGAGTTGAAAGAGAAAACCTCCTGGGGTTTTCAAAAAGATTTTGAAACTGAGCTGGATTTTGAGGTAGATGGAAATTCTTATAGCCTGGAGAAAAATTTCGATAGTGGCTCCCTTAAGCTCTTCAAGAAGCCAACCGGAGAGACCTGGGAGGACAAGAAAGGGGTTGAAGAGATTATAAATCAAAGGATAGGGATCCCCTCCAAAGAGATTTTTTTAGCCACCGCCTGCGTTCAGCAGGATGAGATGTCTCGTCTGGATTCAAGCGTAGAAGCGGTTAAGGATAAATTAGAGAGCATGGTAACCGGAGGGGAAGAGAAAGTAAAAGCCTCTACGATTATCGAGCATCTTAAGGAGAAATTAGGAGAGTTAAAAAAGGTTGGAACTAAAAACCTGGGGATAATTCAGAAATATGAAATAGATAAAGAAGAGCTCCTTTATGAATTAGAAAAAGTTAAGAATCAGAACAAAAAGATCAGGGAAAGCAAAAGTGAGCTAACCGAAGTTTCTACTAATCTGACGAAAATTCAAAGGGAATTCGAGGTCAAAAAAGAGTTATTAGAAAAAGCTGAAAAGGCTTCTAAACTGGAGGAAAAACAGAGGGAGTTAGAAGAAAGATTTCACGACTTAAACAGCCGGATCAAACAGACTCAGAATTCAGAAAGGGTGGTGCGGAAGCTGAGAGAGGAGGCTTCTAAATATGTGGCGGTGAACAGGGAGGATAAAGATAAGGTAGACGAGTTAGAAGTAAAGTTAAAATTCTTAGAGGACAAGAAGGTCGAACTGGTCAGGGAGGAGGAAGAGCTTAAGAGTGTGCTTGCAGCTTCAACTCCGAGCCAGACTTTGAAAATTTTTGCTTTTTCCACTTTAGGTTTAACTCTACTTTTAACCCTGTTGGCATTATCTATCAAACCATTCTTCTGGGCAGGAGCAGGGCTATCTTTTGTTTTGTTCTCTATCTCCGGGTTCAAAATACTTGTGCAAAAGAGTGAAAGGAACTTCTACTCTCAACAGTTGGAACAGAAAACAGCTCGTTTCCAGGAATTGGAAAAAGATACCTACGAATTAACTCACTCCTTGAAGGGAGTTTTGAAAAAATATGATCTGATCTCCTCCCAGATATTGATGGAAAACTATGAACATTACCGGGATATAGACCGTGAGATAAAAAACGAGCTCTCCAGATATGAAGGCTGGTTAGGTGGAAAAAACGCCAGGGAGTTAGAAAATGAGCTGAAGGAGGTAACCAAAGAATTAGCTTTATGGGATGAGAAGACCAAAGATTTAGAGCCATACTTTTTGAAAAGAGAAGAATTTATGCTTCTCCAGAAAGGGGTTAAAGAATTAGAGGAGAATAAAAGGAATTTAGAGCTTAAATCTGTTACTCTCAATAAAGAGTTAGAGATGGCAGAGTCCGGGGCCGAGTTAGAGGTAAGCCTGGAGGAAAGATTAGAGCAAACTCAAAAGACTTTAGAGGAACTAAGAAAAAAAATAGAGGTATATGAAATAACCTTAGAGAGCTTAGAGGAAGCCAGGAGAAAGGTGTTAGACTCTTCTACCGGAACTCTGGAGGAGGAAACTTCCAAACTCTTAAAGGACATAACTAATGGAAAATATAATCAGGTCAGGTTTGATAAGAGTAGTTTCAAATTTGAGGTCTTTTCAGATGAACTAAAAGACTGGGTTGACCCACAAAAACATCTTTCCCGGGGAACATTAGACCAGATTTACCTTGCCTGCAGGATAGCATTACTGAACTTGATCTCCGAAGATAAAAAGCCGGTGGTGATTATGGATGACCCGTTTGTTACTTTCGATAAACACAGGAGAAAAAATGCGTTAAAGCTTTTAAAAACACTTTCCAAGAAATACCAGATTCTCCTTTTAACCTGCCACGATTTCTACGATGGTTATGAAGATAAACTGATTGAGCTTCCGAAGTAGTTTAACCTGAGTGAAGTTAATTTCTAAGAGGGGCAGGAACTCTCGAAGCTAAGGCAGGGCAATTGCCTTGCCTTTTTTAGTTGACAATCAAATAATTTCTCAATTTATTAAGGGCATAGTCTTACAAGGTAGCCGCAAGCTTTAGCTTGCGAAGGGGTAAGATGGGTAGTATCGTAAAGCTGAAATTGACCTCACCTAATTCCTTCCCTGTCCTATGGACCCGTTTCTCGGGCAAGGGGAGTGTAAAGAAATAACGCAGACTAAAGTATGCGGCTACCGGAAATAAAAAATGATTGGTAAAACCATTTCACATTATAAGATTCTCGAAAAGCTGGGTGAGGGTGGGATGTCCCAAAACTGCCCGCGAGTCTTTTTTCAACGAGTGGTTGTAGTTTTGCGGATTCCGCTGAAGCGAAGCGAAAGCGGGAGGTGTGATCTATGATTGGACGGACGATCTCACATTATAGAATTCTGGAAAAGTTAGGGGAAGGTGGAATGGGAATAGTCTACAAAGCCCAGGATACCAAGTTGGACCGTCTGGTGGCTTTGAAGTTTCTGCCAAAGCATCTTTTGTGTGATGAGGAAGCCAAGATCAGATTTGAGCATGAAGCTAAAGCAGCCTCTGCACTGAATCATACCAATATCACCACAATCTATGAGATAGATGAATCTGAGGGAGAATGCTTCATTTGTATGGAATATGTGGAGGGGAAATTAATAAAGGAATTGATCAAAGAGAAGGCCCTCTCCATCCAGGATATATTGAACATCTCCATTCAGATAGCAGAGGGATTAAATGCAGCTCATGAGAAAGGAATTGTTCACCGGGATATCAAATCCGACAACATAAAGCTTACTCCAAGAGGACAGGTAAAAATAATGGACTTTGGCTTGGCAAAACTCAGAGGAGTTTCAAAAGTTACTAAGACCGGCTCGACTTTAGGGACTCTTGCTTATATGTCCCCGGAGCAGGTTCAGGGGGTAGAACTTGACCAGCGGTCAGATATCTTCTCATTTGGAGTGGTCATATATGAGATGATAACTGGGCAATTACCTTTTAAAGGAGAGCATGAAGCTGCTATAATCTATTCGATATTAAATGAGACTCCTGAGCCATTGGCAAGGTATAAAGCGAATGTTGCAGAAGGCTTACAGAGGGCTATTGAAAAGGCATTGGAGAAAAACCGGGAGATACGCTACCAGCATATTGATGACTTTCGGGCTGATTTGAAAAAACTACCAAAAGAAGCAGAATCCCATATCACAAAACAACAGCCATCCATCGCAGTGCTGCCATTTACCAATTTGAGTGCAGATAAAGAGCAGGAGTATTTCTGTGATGGTATGGCAGAGGAGATAATAAATGCTTTAACACAGGTCGAAGGTTTGCGTGTGGTTGCTCGAACCTCGGCCTTTTCATTCCGGGGAAAAGAGATTGACATTCGCGAAATCGGCAGGAAACTGAACGTTGAAACACTGCTGGAAGGAAGTGTGCGTAAGGCAGGAAATAGACTAAGGATAACTGCACAACTGATAAATGTGGCTGATGGATACCATCTCTGGTCAGAGCGATATGACCGTGAGATGGAGGATGTATTTGCCATTCAGGAAGAAATCTCTTTGTCAATTGTGGATAAGTTAAAAGTGAAGCTCTTGAAAGAGGAGAAGGCCAAGCTGGTGAAGCGTTATACCGATGATCCGGAAGCCTACAGCCTCTACTTGAAAGGTCGTTACTTTTGGTACAGGCGCTATGAAGGTGGACTGCAAAAAGGAATTGAATACTTCCAGCAAGCCATTGACCAAGATCCGCTCTATGCACTTGCCTATGTAGGGATAGCTGATTGTTACAATCAGTTCGGACTTTGGGGTTTCCTTCATCCAAAAGAGGCTTATCCCAAAGCGAAGGTTGCTTGCGCTAAGGCCCTGGAAATAGATGACACACTTGCCGAAGCTTATGCTTCGCTGGGCTGGATTAAAATGTTCTACGATTGGGACTGGGCAGAGGCTGAAAAAGCATTTAAACGAGCTATAGAGCTCAATCCCAATTATGCAACTGTACACTATTATTATGGTTTGTATCTGGGCACAGTAGGGCAGGGTATTGAAGGAGTCACCGAGGCCAAAAAAAGTGTTGATCTAGACCCGCTTTGCCTGGTCCATAATGCGGTTTTAGGGTTCGAATTCTATTGCAAACGTCAGTTCGATGAAGCCATAGAACAACTCCACAAGACTCTGGAAATGGACTCAAATTTTGCTGTAACATGTTTTTTCCTTGGATTATCTTATATGGGGAAAGAGAGATGGGAAGAAGCGATTGCTTCTTTGAAAAGATTTGCCAGTCTCTGGCAAGGTAGTCCATTCCCAATTGGATTCCTCGGATTTGCTTATGGTATGTCCGGGCAAAAGGATGAAGCATTAAGCATGCTCGAACAATTGAGCAAGCTTTCCCAGCAAAGATATGTCTCGTCCTTCTACAAGGCATTAATCTATGCAGGGCTGGACAGAATGGATCAAGCATTTGAATTACTATATAAGGCGCATGATGAGCGAGAATCCTGGATGGTTTCACTCAAAGTTTTTCCCCTTATGGATACCTTCCGTTCTGATCCCAGCTATGAGGTATTGATTAAGAAAATGGGGTTGGAAAAATGATTGGTAAAATTATTTCGCATTATAAAATCGTCGAGAAGCTGGGTGAGGGAGGGATGGGTGTGGTCTACAAAGCCCAGGATACCAAGTTGGACCGTCTAGTGGCTTTGAAATTTCTGCCGAAGCATCTTTTGTGCGATAGTGAAGCTAAGACCAGATTTGAACATGAAGCCAAAGCCGCATCAGCATTAAACCATACCAATATCACCACTATCTATGAGATAGATGAAGTGGAGGGTGAATGTTTCATCTGTATGGAATATGTTGAGGGCAATTCCATAAAGGAATTACTTAAAGAAAAAACACTCTCTATTGAAGAGATTTTGAAGATTGCCATTCAGATCGCAGAAGGTTTGAATGCTGCCCACAAGAAGGGTATTGTTCATCGGGATATTAAGTCAGACAACATCATGCTTACCCATGAGGGTTTAGTTAAGATCATGGATTTTGGTCTGGCAAAGCTCAGAGGGGTAAACAAAGTGACTAAAACCGGCTCAACCTTAGGAACAGTTGCCTATATGTCTCCAGAACAAGCCCGAGGAGAAGAAGTTGATGCCAGAACCGACATCTGGTCGTTGGGAGTGGTGATGTACGAGATGATAACCGGTCGGTTGCCGTTCAAGAGCGAGTATGAGCAGGCATTGATCTATTCCATTTTACACGAGGAACAGCAGTCGGTGATTTCTCTGCGTGCTGATACGCCTTTACAACTTGAGAGAATCGTTCGGAGTGCACTGGAGAAGGACAGAACCAAACGTTACCAGAGTATCGTGGAGATAACTCCTGAGTTGAAGAGGGTGAAAGCACCTGGCATCCAGTTGCCAAGGCAGGAGAAGTCGATCGTTGTGCTACCATTCGAGAACTTAAGCCCCGATCTAGACCAGGAATACTTCAGCGATGGTTTGACAGAGGAAGTGATCTCTGACCTGTCGAACGTACATTCGCTCCGTGTGATTTCACGAAGTTCCGCGATGACATTCAAAGGAACTAAGAAGAAAGTGCCTGAGATCGCGAGGGAGCTGGACGTGCAGTATGTGCTTGAGGGTAGTGTCAGAAAGGCAGGGAACAGCCTACGCATTTCAGCGCAGTTGATTGATGCAACCAGCGATGCTCACCTTTGGGCAGAAAAGTACTCAGGCACACTCGACGATGTTTTCGCCATTCAAGAGAAGGTCTCTCGCTCGATCGTGGATACGCTGAAACTCAAGCTTACACCAGAAGAGAGCCGGAAAATAGCCGAGCGGCCCATTGATAATATCGCTGCCTATCAGTGCTATCTCAAAGCCAACACCGAGATCTTGCGGTTCAACGAGAGTTCTCTAGAAAATGCCCTTCTCCATCTGCAGAAGGGGCTCGATATATTGGGAGACAATGCGCTTCTGTATTCGGGTATGGCCTATGTTTATTATCAATATGTCAATCTCGGAGCTGCCCAAGAGGATTACATTGCAAAAGCAGAGGAATTTGCTCAAAAGGCTCTGGCCTTCGATCCCGACTCTCCCCAGGCCCATGTTGTTATAGGAATGCTCAATATGGCGTTTTACGGAAATGTGCGAGAGGGGATACGCCAATTCAGAATGGCGCTTGCTGTGGATCCGAATGATTCGGATGCTTTGAAGCTTCTCCCGATCTTCTATATAATCTCAGTCGGGAAGCTCCGTGCCGCAATTCCGCTCATGCAAAGATTCAAACAAGTTAATCCCCTGGATAAGTGGAATTGTGGCCTCCAGGGAACATTCCATTTGTATGATGGTCAATACGAAAATGCACTTGAGCAATTCCGCCAATGGTATCAATCAGACCCTGAGAGTCCCATTACTCAATTCCATTATGCTTGGATCCTGGCATACATCAAGCAGCTCGACGATGCGTTTTCGATCATTAAGCAGAGTGCAAAAGCGACTCCTGATAACGTCTGCACGAAGTTCAGTCTTTTGTTGAAGTATGGACTGCTAAAAGATAAAGAAAGCGCATTCCAGGAAATGACCCCGGATTTCCAGAAAACATGCAGAAGGGACCATCAATGGTCATATTTTGTTGGTATCATGCTCGCTCTAAGCGATGCAAGAAAGGAATCTCTGGATTGGCTGGAGAACGCGGTCAATCGAGGGTTTATCAACTACCCGGAGCTCGAGCGAAATCCGTATCTCGATAACCTCCGCGAAGAGGAGCGTTTCAAGAAGCTCATGGAACGCGTGAAGTACGAATGGGAACATTTTGAGGTGTGAAGATGATCGGCAAGACCATTTCACATTACAAGATTTTACAAAAACTTGGTGAAGGGGGTATGGGTGTGGTCTACAAAGCCCAGGATACCAAGCTGGACAGAATCGTGGCTTTGAAGTTTCTGCCAAAGCATCCTTTGTGTGACAGCGAAGCTAAGACCAGATTTGAGCATGAAGCCAAAGCCGCCTCTGCACTGGACCATCCGAATATAGCTACCATTTATGAGATCGATGAAGTCGAAGGGCAATGCTTTATCTCTATGGCTTATGTTGAGGGTAAATCAATTAAAGAGCTTTTGAAAGTGAAGACTTTTTCTCTAAATGAAGTTTTAGATATAGGTATTCAGATCTGTGAGGGCTTGGCAATGGCACATGAGAAAGGGATAGTTCATCGAGATATCAAATCTGATAACATAATGCTTAGTTCTCGCGGACAGGTAAAAATTATGGATTTTGGCTTAGCAAAGCTCAGAGGAGTAAGCAAACTAACCAGGACAGGTTCTACAGTTGGCACATTAGCCTATATGTCTCCTGAGCAGGTGCAGGGGATAGAGGTTGATCAGCGTTCTGACGTCTTCTCTTTTGGAGTGGTCTTATATGAGATGATCACTGGACAACTTCCCTTTAAAGGTGAACATGAAGCTGCCGTAGTCTATTCTATCATAAATGAGACTCCCGAACCACTGGCCAGGTATAAAGTCAATGTTCCCGAGGAATTGCAGAGGATAGTTGATAAGGCATTGGTAAAGGGCAGAGCTGAACGCTACCAGCACGTTGACGAGATAATGGCTGATCTTAAATATCTCAAGAAGAGACTTGAAACAACGACGCCAATACAAGAAACGAGAAAACCAAAGCGTTTAAGGAAGATACCGATTTATGTATATGTCAGTGTTACAATCCTAATCGCAATTCTTATCCTCAGTAAACTCTTTTTCTTCGCTTCACGGGAAGTACCGATCAGTTCAATAGCTGTTCTGCCTTTCCAAAATCTTTCCGCTGATCCGGAGCAGGAGTATTTCTCCGATGGAATTACTGAAGCGCTTATCTCGGAATTATCGAAAATCAAAGCACTCCGGGTTATCTCCCGGACTTCGGCGATGCATTTCAAGAAAACAGAGAAATCGTTGCCGGAGATAGCTCATGATTTAAACGTGGATGCGGTTGTAGAAGGGTCGGTTCAGCGGGTGCAGGACGATGTCAGAATCACGGCGCAACTTATCAAGGCAGAACCGGAAAAACACCTATGGGCAAGTGATTTCACTAAGAAATTTAAAGATATCTTGATACTCCAGAGTGAAGTTGCGCAGGCGATTGCACGTGAAATAAAAATCACTGTAACACCTGAAGAACAACAAAAATTAGCAGCTTACCGCACAGTCAATCCTGAAGCTCATGAGCTGTATCTTAAAGGGATGTACTTCGTCAACAAATTATCACCCGCAGATGTTGAAAAAGGATTCAAATACTTTGAAGAGGCCATTCAAAAAGACCCAGACTATGCCTTGGCCTATACCGGTATGGCAAAAGGATATGATTATCTTGCTTTGGCTACGATGCCGCCAAAGGAAGTCTGGCCAAAAGTAGATTCATTAGCCAGGAGAGCACTGAGCCTTGACAAAACGCTGGCGGATGCGTATGCGCTTATGGCTGATGTCAAATTTTGTTACGAATGGGATTGGAAGGGAGCTGAGGAAAACTACAAACGAGCCATCGAGCTTAATCCAAATTATGCAACTGCTTATGCCTGGTATGCTTACTACCTGTCAGCAATGAAACGGTTTGATGAAGCAATAAGGGAAGCAAAGAAAGCCAGAGAGCTTGACCCACTTTCTTTTGACATAAGCATGAGTATGGTATATGTTTTTCTCTATTCCGGACAGTGTGATAGTGCGATAACCTTAGCCAATGAAATATTAAAAATCGACAGCACTTTAGCATTCGGGTATGATATGCTTGGTAATTGTTATTTGTGTAAAAAAATGTATAACGAGGCGATAAATCAATATCAAAAATCAATTGCCTTAAAGAACAGTATTTCTCTTAGTTGGCTGGCTTATGCTTATGCAGCGTCTGGTAAAGAAAATGAGGCACGCAAAATTCTTAGCGATTTAATCGAGGAATCAAAACATCGGTATGTAGATCCTTTTCTCTTTGCCGTAGTATATCTTGCTTTAGGTGAGCATGATAAGGTTATCGAATGTTTGGAAAAAGCTTATGAATATAGGTCTCTTATGTTGCTATTCATACGAACTTTCCCGGGATGGGAGGACTATAGCAAAGACCCACGAGTGGTTGCACTAATTAAAAAGATAGGATTGGAAGAATGATCGGTAAAACAATCTCACATTACAAGATCTTAGAGAAGCTGGGTGAAGGTGGGATGGGTGTGGTTTACAAAGCAGAGGATACCAAGCTCAAACGCACTGTGGCTTTGAAATTTCTGCCTCCTCACATTTCCGAAAGCGGGGAAGAAAAAGAACGCTTTATCCACGAGGCACAGTCTGCTTCTGCTTTGAATCATCCTAACATCACTACCATCCACGAGATCGATGAATTTGAAGGGCAGATGTTTATAGTGATGGAATACTGCGAAGGTAGGACTTTAAAACAGATAATAGAAAAAGAGACGCTTTCTATAAAGAAGGTTTTAGACATCGGGATTCAGA
>Ga0315291_10012050_pt1 | contig 10506 bp, 18 predicted proteins | sample YL17G12_20_MG_FD_203070 | JGI IMG/M metagenome (GOLD analysis project Ga0315291, IMG submission 203070) | Sediment microbial communities from Yellowstone Lake, YNP, Wyoming, USA - YL17G12_20 | ecosystem: Environmental > Aquatic > Freshwater > Lake > Sediment | place: USA: Wyoming | collected... | reverse complement strand
ACATGGCAAGAGAAAAGAATCAGATTCACGTTAATGTTCCAAAAGAGTGGACCGACCGCCAGACTTCAAACCGCTTCTATGAGGAGCCGGTGAAGTTGGCGGTTGTCGAGGCTTGTCGCGAAGCTTTCATTCGTGGTGCCAACATGATCCGAGCTTCCGAAGCTTTTGGTATCAATACCAAAACTTTGAACGCTTGGCTTGACGCCTACCCGGTCGCCAAGAAGACGCCGAAGAGTTCGACCTTCAGAAATGAAGCACCATTGGGAGCGGGTTCACAAATTCGCATTCCAAAGGAATGGAAGAATCGCTCGACCGAGACGGTTCCTTGGAGGAATTCCAAGGGAAAGAAGATCGAGCGGAACGTCTACAGCGAGGAAGTCAAAATCGCTGTGGCGAGAGCCGGTCACGAAGCGCTTGCTGCCGGGGTTTCAAAAAACGAAATCAAGAAAACCTTCTGCAATTCGGCCCTCGACTGGATGGGGAGCTGGCCCGCCGACCACTTCGGCCTGACCGAGGAGGCACCGAGGAGCCGCCGTGGACGTCCGCCCGCACCCACCGACGACGTGATGATCCATGTTGGCGAGGATGGCTACAAGTACATCGATGTGAACAGTCTTCCTTCTCTTGAAGTTGCTCTCAATGGCGGCAAGGCTCGCGTCATCATCGATTTTCCAGACGGGATGCGAGTCGAGGGCTTGTCTCAAGAAGATCTTCAGGATTTCATCAACATCAACTGACCACAGGACTCGTAAATAGATTTCCCCCATTTGTATCCTTGATCGGAGGTAACGAATGAGCGACGACAAGTTTACCGTGGTCCTGTTCTCCTATATCCCGCTTGTTTGGGGAGATCCGAGCGCGAATTATCTGGAGAACCCAAAAGCTCTGCAGGGTTTGGTGGAGAACGCCGATGCCACTGCAAAGTGCGCTATCTGGTACGGCCACAACGACAAGCACTGTATCGCTTTTGCAGTTGATCAGGCGGCGGATATCAAAAACCACCTGATGCTTTGGTCGGAAGGGAAGCCGAACGCCTGGTTCGATCTCATCGGCCATCAAAAGGATGGGATGTACTCCATTGTTTTGATGCCGAAGCTCGACAAGAGCGTGGAGCGTTGGAAGCTGAACTACCAACTTCTCAACGGTTTTCCCGCGCCGAAAGACGCAAAATTCCAGCTATTTTTCAAGCCCTTGAATTTCGTGACCGGAAAGCCATCGAAGATGGCGGGGAACGTCAAAACTTTCAAGGACTCGAAGGTGAGCTTCGGACTCATCGACACGAAGAACGTTCAGGAGTTCACTTCCACCATGTCCGAAGACACCAAGATGGTGGAAGGCATGGTGCACGAGATCAGCACTTACAAACTCAAAAACGCGACGAACGGCTATATCGACAGCATGCTTGCAGGAGCGACCGAGGACTTTCGAAAGTTGAGCTGATCTTAGACGTACAGTTTAAGAGTCCGGTGCACGACAGAAATTTTCCCTTGAGATCAAAATGGAGGACCCCCTCTCGCAGATCTTAGGTAGAAAATTTTAAAGCCGTGCGCCGGGCCTACTGCGCTCTTCGAGTGACGACAGCGAGAATGATGGAATTCCGCCACCCTTTGATGGAAATGGGATTTTCAAGGTTATCCTCTTCAAGGATGGTAAGTTCTCCGTCTTTTCCACCTCTGAGAGTGAACCAGAATTCATCGGCTTGCTGACCCCAGGTGAGTTTGAACTTGGCTTCGTTCGGTCCGAACACCTCTACCATCCGGAGAGTTGAAAGTTCGTCGTCCTTATAGACGGCGTCGCTCAAACTTTCAAAAAGATTCTGTATCCAGGTTTTCTCAGTATATACCATATATTCCTTGAATGTGGCAGGTAAAGTCTTCAAATGCCCGTGCAGCTCTAAGGTAGAGCAGTTGCTTTGTAAGCATCAGGATCGGTTTCGATTACCGACACGGGCTCCAGTTCACATCGCCTTTTGAGCGTTCGTCCAGATCTCGAATCGGATAGTTCTGAAAACGTAGATGGTCTCCCTGGTTTCCGGATCTTTCTTGATCTCCCTGTTCCTCAGGGGAGCATCCAGAAGGTTGATGACTTCGGTGAGCGACAGGTTGAAACCCTGAGCAGAGACGAGCAGGTCTGAGACGAACGCGGCTTCATTCGGTCCAGGTTTGACCGCGAGACATCTCGGCTGGTCGCTAGCTCCGTAGGGAAGGGGTTCATATCCCGCATCGAGGATGAGTTCTTGTAGACTCGTTTCATGCTTCGCCATGGTTCGTTACCTCCATTTTCATGTACGGGTTTGATAGGGGAATTTACGATCATTTTGCCTGAGCCGTAGATTTCCCCCGCGCCGACGTATGGAGGGGCGGAGGAAACGAACAATGGCGAAATTGACAATTGCGACCGCGAAGTACGATCAGGCCCTCAAGAGCTGTGCAGCCGATGAGAAGCCAAACCTGGTTTTGGACCTGACGAAGACCACCGTGGTCTTCGAGATGTCGAATCTCAACAAGAACTTTCTACGCGCGCTCCTGATGACGGGGCCGACCGCCCAGCAACGGGCCCTCATCCAGCACATGCTCGGAAACCAGAATGGGGTGATGGGCGAGGCGGTGAAGACGCCCTCATCTTTTGCGAACCTGATGGAGGTTTTCGTAAAGCCGGAGATCCCGACGCTCCTCCACAAGATCGGATCGCGCTGGTACCCGGTCTGCGTCACCCGCTCTTCCTACCACGCAGGATACAGCGGAGAAGAAGGAGCCGCGTCGATCGGGATCATGTACAAAATCTGCGAGATGACGATCACAAAAGACATCTACGTCACCCGATCCGCTTTCAGGGACGACCGCACAAAGGACCCGATCGTGCGCACGCCGCTTGAGCTTCTGGAAGAGCGTGGATACAGGCCGCTTTCAGACGAAGTCTTTTCAGAGTGGCAGGACGCATCCGAGCGAGCGGAAGCGCTTCGAGAGCGCACGGGCCTGGTTTTGGACATGCACGGGACGGCGCTCGTTTCGAATCCCATGCTCTGGCGTTCGAACCTGGACGAGATCCGAGTCGGCACTTCAAGCGTCCCGTCGATCGGGATCGTGGAGTCCGAGCTTGAAACCGAAGAGCGCAACCGGCACGGGAGGAGCGAGTCCACCGCCACTCTGCCTTTCATAAGGGCCTTCTCGACAGATCTCAAAAAGTATATGTACGTGGACATCTCAGATTGTGTGCCACATACTTTCGACGTATCTGCCGAGGATCGCCTACATCTCCCACCCAAAATGGGAAACATCATCAAAAAGGTGTTCTCGTCGCCCGAAATCTTCGGAGACATGTTCAGCGGCAGGCACGGAGGCATGGTGCTCCTTGCAAACGGACCGACCGGAGTCGGAAAGACGCTGACGGCGGAGGTGTTCGCAGAGATGACGAAGCGCCCGCTCTACGTCCTTGAAATGGGCGAACTCGGGACGAATCTCGCAACGGTGGAATCGTCCCTTCAGAGGGTATTCGCACGAGCCGCCCGCTGGAACGCGGTTCTCCTCTTCGACGAAGCGGACGTTTTCATGGCGAAGCGCACAGACTCGGACCTTGAAAGGTCGGCGATCGTGGGCGTCTTTTTGAGGCTCCTCGATCGGTACGCCGGAATGTTCTTTTTGACGTCGAACCGGGCGGACGTGATCGACCCGGCGTTTGCAGGACGCATCACGCTCCGGCTCGACTATCCGAAGATCGACCACACCACACGGGCCAAGATCTGGAAAGACATGCTCCACGCGGGTGGATTCGAAGACTTCAGTCTTGCGTTTTTGAGCGGGATCGCGGAGCTTCGAGATCTGAACGGGCGAGAGATCAGGAACCAGGTCCGACTTTTGAAAGTCCTGCACCCGGACGGGAAGATCACCGCCGAAGACGTCAAAGAGACGCTGGACCTCGTGCCTCGAAAGGCGCTCAGTGAGGTCTGAAGACCAGACTGTAGGATTCTAAAGTATGGGGCATACATCTTGGAGATGTATGCCCCATACTCGTATTGTATTCCAGAATACAAGGTAGTGAACCGAAAAGAAATCAAATAGTCCCGCGTAAATATGGTCGATGCGCTCGTATAGATGGTTGTCAGTGGGAATCAGATAGTGACTGAGACCGACCAAATCAACATCCAATACCAAGAAAGAGAGATCCAACATGAGCACCGCAACCGCCACCAAGAAGACCCGTGCAGCCCGTACCGTCGTCGCCAAGCCCTCGAACAAGCGGCCCGCAGGACGCACCGCCCGCGCCAAGGCACCCAAGAGCGACGTGAAGGGAGGCCACTCGAACGGCTACCCGTTCGCCACGAAGACGCAGATCGGCGAGCGCATCGCCAAGGACGACGCCTTCATCCCGGTCTGCCTGAACGTGCTCCTCTCGCTGCAGACGGCAGCGGAGCAGGAGAAGGGGACGACGTCGTCCAAGAACGGCAAGGGCTTCATGTCGAGCCACTCGGTGAACGGCACCGCGCTCGCCCGGAAGGGTAAGCTGGACTCCGAGGACCTGGCCAAGGGACGCGCGATCGTGGCGCACTACACGAAGCAGCTGGCGAAGCACTTCCGCAACGAGGCGCGCAGCTCGGACCCGGAGCTGGCGAAGCGCGCAGCGGTTTTTGGACTCTGATCCTCCTTCCTTAGCTTACTCAACTAGAATAACCTAGCCACTTTCCGAGGTCTCCATGAGACTTTAGAAGGTGGCTTCTGCATGTCCGCGTAAATCTCCCAACCAGGAGTGTACTCTATGATGGAGGTGCACGATGACGATAACAGAAGAGTCCTTGAAAGCCAAAATCAGGGAAATCTCTAAAAGGGTAGAGGTCCCCGAGGAGGACATCTTCCTAACGTACTCCACTAAAGGGTGGGGGTGCAGGATTTCAATTCTTGAAGATCCGAAGAAGCAATACCGGTCAACTCTCGCCGATGGCGACTCCGAATCGTCAGTAGACGATGCCATCGAAGATGCGATAGAGAGTGTTGAAATCTATCGCCAGATTTGGAAAGATAACGCGGAAAAGAAAAAAGAGAAACGAAAAGGGAACAAATCTCCTTTTAGTTTATGACTTCTCCTGGCCAACGTCGCCTTAAAATCCCAAGACGATGGGAATAAATAAATTTGAACCCAAAGAGAGCCGGAGCCTTCTTTGGGTTCAAAAGTCTCTCCCATAAGGGAAACTTAAAGGTAGTCCCTCCCTATAACTGGGAGGTTCCTTTAAGTTTTGACCCGAAAGAGTTGCCTGCTTCGGGTCAAAAAATCTCAACCTCAAGGTAGGAGGTTAAATTCAGCCAGCGCGACGAGCGTCGGGCAGCTCGGGGTCGTTCTCGTCATCCTCGCGGTGGTCACGGGGCGTGAATTCCTCGGACCGGTAGCGGGGACGCTGGCGCGTGTCTCCGCCCGTCAGGCGGTAGTCGATGCGCTGCTCAGGCTGATGGCACTTGTGCTTGATGTAGACCGGTGCTCGGGTATCACCCTCGGGCGGGACGGTCACGATGATGACGAGTTCATAAATCTCGTTCATCCGATAGTTGCACGTGATGGTGTCCGCGTTCTCTCCACGCTTGAAGCGACCCTCCAGAACGATCTGGGGATCCATGTTGTTGAAACCACGATTGAAGCGCTTCTGATTCGGACCCTGCTGATTGCTGTTGTGATTTTCCATCTTACTTTTACCTACTGTGTGATTTGATGTATGTATTAGATTCCGAGAACTACGTGGGACATTACGAAATTTTATCTGCCGTACTTCCCGACAATCTAATACGTGGGCGTTCGCCCGATTTACGATTTGAATTTCAAAAGTTTGAACGCCCAGAAAGTTACATTTAACATGTAAGAGCGTATTAAGTCAACTTCAAAAGATACTTATTTGCCGTAAATCTCCCGATCAAGCACGTATATTCAGGTGGAGGTAACGAACAATGAAGAAGATGCCACCCGTCTATGTCCCGTACGTAGAAAAGAACGACCACAGTGTGCGGTGGCCTGAAGACGCTGGGGAATTCCCGGGCGAGATTGTGGATGGAAAAGTCCACTTCGTGATGGAGACTCAAGGCGTCTGGAACCAAATCCGGAAGATCTCGGCTCTCGCAGTCGAAAAAAGCGAAGATGGAATCATCATTCACGGTGAGCGCAGTCTACTAAACCCCACTCCGTCAGGATACGACATGGAGGGGTACGTTTCCATCAGTGGGAAGAAATTTTCTGCCTTCACAAGTTCTCAAATGTTCCACGTCAAGGGAGAACTCGTGGACGTCGCCATTTTCTACATCAGGAGTTCGAAATGAAAGGGCACTTCGTTGTTGAAAGAGTCCAACCGACCGCGAGCATGAAGGGACCGTTTTATAAAACGATCTACACGTTCACAAACGTCGAAGAATTCGTTGTCCTTGAAAAAGTCGATGAACAAGAAAAAGCCTCAAAGCTCCATAAATGGCGCTCGAATGTGATCTACGAACGCCTTTATGGAGGATACGGAACGCCACGAAAAGTGGAGCCTGAGATTCCGACCGACGTCATTGAGGAAGCTCTGACTTATTTCAGAAGTCAGATCACATTCTCGAAATGGAAGGAGACTCGGTTCGGTCAGTAAATCTCCCGATCAAGAACGTATAGACAGATGGAGGTAACGATCATGAGACTAAGCGAAGAGCAGATCCAGACACTCGCGGACGGAATCTACAGTCTAGTTTCCGAATTTATGAAGGGAGAACTCAATATCGGCCAGGACGATTTGGGGCTCCACGTCCATTTCCATGATGAAAACGACCCTGAGTATCCGCACAGGTGGACGGGAACCTGTCTCAGTGAGAAGTTCAGCGTGTGGACCTTCACGAATGATGGTGATCCTTCGAAAGAAATCCACCACATCGTTTTGGCACCGCGCGCTATTGCCGGTCTCATCATCATCTGAAATAAGGCGTAAATCTCCCGATCAAGAACGTATGGACAGATGGAGGTAACAAATGGCTGCCAAGAAGAAGATGACCAAGAAGGTGTACGAGACGAAGATCGAGCGGATTTGCTCGAAGGCGATCGTCGACATGCAAATCAACATCATGGAACTGAGCAAGATTCACAACGCCGCAGTCAAGGCGTTCGCCGAGTCGGAAGAGAGCGGAGCGTACGAGACGACGCCGGGCCTTCAAGAGGAGGTAGTCATCGCGAAGGTACGAGAGTTCGCCCGGACTTTGGACCAGAAGCCAAAGCCGACCGAGGTTTTGAATCAGCTGCACGCGATGTTCCGCAGGTAAATCTCCTGGTCAAGGACGTATAGATCGGTGGAGGTAACGGACATGGAAGCGGCAGCAAAAGATTCAGGCCTTGAATGGTGGGAAAATCCCAAGCGTTTCTGGTTCAACGCATTCACTTGCGACACGAACGACGAATGGGCATGCGGTTGGTGCTTTGGGACCTCCAAGGAGGAGGCTTTAGCTTCCGCCCTTGAGCGGATCAGGGTGGAATATCCAAAAGTTAAGGGGTCGAGGAAGATCTCCTTCCAGCAGGATATCAAAAATCCTGAATACTTCACTTTCGACGTCATCCTCAAAGGGGAGGAAGTATGACCTACTACGTAGTTTTAGCACGTCACTACACCGATTTCTTTGTAGTGAATGGAAATATCGGTATTGAGAGTGATGAATGTTCAAGGGCGATTGTGGTCGGGGTTGCGACTTCCGAAATCTCCGCCGAGATCACAGCGACGATGTACCTCGAACAGCACGAAGTCAACGAGGAAAGGGAGGATAATCTCGGAGGGCCGATTTCAGAAATCTCCCTGCACGAGGTGGGTCAAGGCTTCGGTCCGAAACTCCAGCCCGGGAAATTCTTAAGAAGGTTTTATCCAAAAAACAAGACCGATGCCGCCTGAATGTAGCGTCCAGGTATGAGGATCACCTGCACCATAGATGGGGTCGAGCACTCCGTGGAGAACGAGAATTGCCGAGGAGGGTGCATGTGCCACAACCTGGACATGGTTCACGGGGTGGACCCCAACTGGTGCGAGGGTTGCGGATGCCCGAAAACCCTTAAGGCTTTCAAAGAGTTCATGATTAGGGAGATTCACGAACTCTAGGCGCACTAAACTCATAGAGTTTACCATTTGAAAATACATCTTGTCAAGGAGTAAATATGTCTTTAAAGGATAGTTGGGAACGTTTTAGAATGGGTGACCATCTGACCACAGAAGAGCTTAAAGATCTTCTGAAAGAGTTGGAGGCGGGTCTCACCTACCTCGAACATCGGGGGCCCGAGTTCCTTTTGGCAACCCGACCGACGAAATTGGACGGTTACCGAATCCGGGAAACCCTGAAGGAGCGTGGAGTTCATCTGTCGGAAGTGAAAAACCTTCCGGGCCTTTCGAAAGGCCCGGCCCGGCCCTACAGCAGCGCGATGCAGGAAAATGATAGGGTGGATATGGACGGCAAGGTGTACTTCATCATGGTCCAACCGGGCGGAGATGATGCCATCGTGGGCGTACGGGATGTGGACGACGGCTGCATCAAGACGGTAGATAGTGACGACGTGGCGGCAAGGGTGTACCAGGCAGCTTTCAGAGGCATGAGCATGGAGGCTACGGATGCGGCAGACGTCGCCCGTGCCTCCATGCGTGCGTTTTTGAGCCTCCGGAAGGATCTTAAAAGTGAATAAAGACAAGCCGGAGTACAACATCGTCAAAGGAACGCGGGTAAAAGCGCGGTTTCTGAAGGCGAATAATCCCCTATCCTCCCTGGCCGGGATGCAGCCCAAGGTCGGCTGCCAGCAGGTGGAGATAGAGGGACGGGTCGAGCACATCCGGGGAGACGCCCCGGTGAACCCGACGTCAATCGGGCTCTGGATCCGTACGGACGACGGGCAGGAGCATATCGTGGATTCCAAGTACGTCTACGAGATTGTACTCCCCAACTGATTTCCAAAGGTTATCCGATATAGGATCGATATATTAAAGGTATTTCGGAAATATAGCCGATATATGACCTTTAGAGGTTAGTATGGACCAAAATAAAGATTATGACGTGATTTTCATTGCTACTTCCAAAAGTAAGGGAGTGCGGCTAGAGGATGGGGAGGGTTTTCTAAATACAAAAGCGTCGGATTTAATCAATTATTTAAAGAGTAACCCAGAATAACTTAAAATTGAAATTCCGCTTGCAGGGAATTTATTTCAAAATGCCGATTTTCTCCCGGGTCGGAGAGCTTCAAAAGTCAATTCCAATTGCAAATTTTATAAATCAGGTTTGCAATTAAAGGTAACGGAAAAAGGTTATGGAAAAAGTCTCAGAACTTCAAGATTTGAAAAACGGACAATCTTTCGCCTGGGGGAAGGTGATGGGAATCCGGGAATTCCAACACACTTCAGAGGTAACGACTTATGCAGTTATGGAGTTCATCTGGGGAGAAAAAACGGGAAGATATACGGGAAGAACGGGTTTCCTAGCTTTCGTCGACGGGAAATCCACGACCGAGATTACTCCGACTTTTGAAGGGGCGCTCCTTATAGCGGTGAGCCATATCACTCAAAAGAACAGTCAGGACGCGATGCACGCTTTCAAATATGCGATGCGAGTATTCAATATCCCCTGGTCGTACGAGGAGCTGGATTCCGCCGAATATGCAGCAAACATCAAGGGCTAGTACCGACAAATCACTACCATTTACGCCAGAGATAATCCCTGGAATTATATGCAGTATATTTCAAATACAGCCGATATATTGGCAAAATATGGTAGTTAATGCTAAAAAATCATCAACAGTGTCTCGGAAGTTACGAGTACTTTTGAAAACAGAATATGCACGCGTTGAGCTTGATATAGCTGAAGCTATATCAGTAGCTACAACTAAGTCAAGTGACGAGAGAGATACCATTCCGTGCCCGACAAATACTGACGGGGCGGACATCGACGATAAGCAGCCCTGCTCCTGGTGTTATTCGACCGGCTTTGTTGGGACGAACATTTGCCAGGAATGCCGAGGGACAGGTTTTCTAAAATTGCCTTTGAAAGTCAAAACTTCAAAAAGACGTTTTAGAAAATGATTTTCCCAGAGTCAACCTTTGAAAGCATACTTTCCAAAACTCCTTGGATTTTGATAACTACCTGCCTGATTTTTAGAGGTGAGGGCCAAGAAGGTTTGGAGATTATGCTTTCAGTAATACTTTGGCTTTGTGGGGTATTTATCCTGGCTCTCGGCCACGCCTTTTGGCTAATATTTCTTAAGAAATAACCCCGTAAAAATAGTTCCTGAAACTGAATAAGTAATTGGGTGAGGGATTATAATGATTCTGTAAAAATAGTTCCTGAAACTGAATAAGTAATTGGGTGAGGGATTATAATGATATACGTTGAAGAAGTTTGTATTCTCCGTGAGTATTTCCTGGTATTCTCCGTGAGTATTTCCTGGTATTCTCCGTGAGTATTTCCTGGTATTCTCGTGGGGGTTGAAGAACGTTTGCCCTCACGAGGTATTTCCGGGAAGAACGTTTGCCTCTCCGTGGGGGTTTTG
>Ga0315291_10012049_pt1 | contig 10508 bp, 5 predicted proteins | sample YL17G12_20_MG_FD_203070 | JGI IMG/M metagenome (GOLD analysis project Ga0315291, IMG submission 203070) | Sediment microbial communities from Yellowstone Lake, YNP, Wyoming, USA - YL17G12_20 | ecosystem: Environmental > Aquatic > Freshwater > Lake > Sediment | place: USA: Wyoming | collected... | reverse complement strand
CCGACTCCGAGCAGGCGGATCCGCCGCCCCCGCACCTCGGGGCGCACCAGGTCGAGGGCCGTCCGGAAGATGGGGTCGGCGAGGTCGGTCGGCTCGGGCAGGGTCCGCTGCCGGGTGACCGTGTTGAAGCCGCTGTCGCGGACCTTGACGGCGATCGTGGAGGCGCGCACGCCCCCGGCACGCAGGCGCGAGGCGACCCCCTCGGCCAGGGCCAGGAGCGTTCGCTCGATCACCTCGGCGTCCGTCGTGTCGACGTCGAACGTGTGCTCGTGGCTGACCGACTTCGCCGCGACGTCCCCCGTGACCGGCGACGGGTCGATCCCACGTGCCCGGTCGTGGAGGGTGGCGCCGTGGGCCCCCAGGCGGCGCACGAGGACGTCGACGGGCAGCTCGGCGAGGTCGCCGATGGTACGCACGCCGTGCTCGGCCAGGACGACCCGCGTCTGCTCCCCGACGCCCCACAGGCGCCTGATGGGGAGCGGCGCGAGGAACGCCGCCTCCTCGCCCGGCGGCACGACGACGAGCCCATCGGGCTTTCGAAGGTCGGAGGCGATCTTCGCGACCAGCTTCGTCGTGGCTGCGCCGACGCTCGCCGTGAGCCCGACCTCGTCGCGCACCGCCGCCCTGATCCGTCGGGCGATGGCCTCCGGTGGGCCGAAGAGCGGCTCGCTGCCCGCCACGTCGAGGAACGCCTCGTCGATCGAGACCTGCTCGAGCAGCGGCGTGAAGCGCCCCAGGATCTCCATCACCCGCCGGCTCTCGCGGCGGTACTTCGCCCCGTCAACCGGCAGGAAGGCGCCGGCCGGGCAGAGCGCTGCAGCGGTGCGGAGCGGCATTGCCGAATGAACGCCGAACGCGCGAGCCTCGTAGCTGGCGGCCGAGACGACGCCGCGGGCCCGCGGGTCGCCGCCGACGATCACCGGCCGGCCGCGCAGCTCCGGCCGGTCGCGCTGTTCCACCGCCGCGAAGAACGCGTCGAGGTCGACGTGGAGGATCGTGGGGGCCGTTCGCACCCGCCTATCATCGCGGCGACGTGACCTCCACCGATAGCCCCGCCGCGGGCCCGCGCGATGCCGCCCGGGCGCTCGTGCGCGACCACGCGCTCATGGTTGCGGGGGCAGGCCTCGTCGCGTTCGTCCTCGCCTGGTTCGCGCCGCCGGTCGCCATCGCGGTCGCCTGGCCGTTCCTCTTCGCGATCCCCGGCTGGCTCCTGGTCGGCCGAGCCGTGCCCCGGCTAGGCCCGGCGGGGCGGCTGGGCGTCGGGATCGTCGTCTCCACGTATGTCGCGGCCCACCTCGCGAACGTCGTCGGCCTCGCCGCGGGCGACTTCGACCGGCCCGTCGCGCTCGCGGCGGCCGCGATCCTCGCCGCCGCCAGCCTCGTGCTGGCCGTGGCCCCGCTGCCCGGCCTCGCTCCTCCGCCGTCGCTGGATCCCCGGCGCGCCCTCGCCGCCGCACGAAGCGAGCCCGCGCCGTTCGCGCTGGCCGCCTTCGCGGTCCTCCTGGTCGGCAGCATCCTGGCCGCGAACGCCTGGCGCGAGATCCCCGGCGGCTGGGTCTCCGGCGGTTGGAACTGGAGCGACTTCCTCGTCCACGTCTCCATCGGCCAGAGCATCGTGGAGGGCAACTTCCCGCCCCAGGTCCCCTACTTCGCCGGCGTTCCGCTCACCTACCACTGGTTCGCCGACTTCCATGGCTCGATCGCCGCCGCGACCGCGGGTCTCCACGTGATCCCTGTCTTCATCGTCTCCAGCGCGCTCATGGCTGGGGCCCTCGCGCTCATCGCGTGGGAGCTCGCGCGGCACCTGACCGGCAGCCGGCGCGCGGCCACGATCGCGACACTGCTCATCCTCACGGGCGGCGGCATGGGCTGGATCCGGCTCGTCATCGACCTGCAGGCGGGGGTCGGATCCGCGTGGGAGCTCGTCCAGCGATTCCCCTACGACAACACGTGGGAGCCCGGCAGCCCGGAGTTCAAGATCGCCTCGATCCTGGGGACCGGCCTCTTCCCGCACCGGGCCACGACGTTCGGGCTGCCCGGGCTCCTCTCCGTGCTCCTCCTCGTGCGCGTCTCACTGGGCCGGAGGCCCGCGGGGATGGGGCTGGCGGGCATCCTTGCGGCTCTCCTCGCGCCCTTCCACTTCTTCTTCTTCCCGGCGACCTACCTCCTCGTCCTGCTCTACGCCCTCGCCCGCCGCGCCTGGCGCCGACCCGCCTGGCTCCGCGACGCCGCGCTCTTCCTCGCCCCGATCGTCCTGGCGCTCCCGTTCGTCGTCGGGCCGGCGCTCCTCCAGAGCGAGCGCGGCGCCATCCGGTTCGTGGTGGGCTGGAAGGAGGCGCCGTTCGCGGAGGGGGTCGGGCCGGTCCTCTTCTTCTACGTCACCAACCTGGGCCTGCCGCTCCTGCTCGGGCTGCTGGCGCTCGTGGTGACCCGCCCGCCGGGTCGCGCCTTCCTGGCGGCGTGGGCGGTTGCCTTCTTCCTGGTCCCGAACCTCGTGGTGGCCAGCGCGGTCGAGTTCGACATGAACAAGTACTTCCAGGTCATGGGGATCGCCCTGGCGATCCTCGGCGGCTGGCTCCTGCGGCGCCGCCCGACGCTCGTTGTCGGGCTCGTCCTGGCGGCCGCGGCCGTCTCGCCCTTCCTCGTGGCCACGTGGCATCTCCTGTCGGAACCCCTCGTCCTGAGCCCCGCAGAGAAGCAGGCGGCCGACTGGATCGCCGACAACACGCCGCCTCTGGCGATCTTCGTGGCGGACTCGTACATCAACAGCCCGGTGGACTACGCGGGCAGACTCCGAGTCACGACGTTCGGGCCGTATGCGGCCAACCTGGGGTACGACCCGGCCCCCCGTGCTGCAGATGTCACTGCGGCCTATTGCGACGGCCCCGACGTCGCGGCCGATGTCATGGCCCGGTACCGGGCGACGTACGTCATCACGCCCAAGTACAACACGACCTGTGAGCGTGGCCAGCCGACCGACTTCTCGGCGAGCCCGCGCTTCGAGACGGTCTTCGACGTCGACGGAGTGCAGATCTGGCGCCTGCGCGAGTGAGCCTGCTCAGGGGTTCAGCTGCGTGAGGAGCGTGATGCGGTCGGCGCGGACATTCGCCACGAAGAGGGCCACGCCCGGCCTGAGGGCGAGCCCGGAGGGCCCCGCGAGCGCATCGGCCCCGGTCGGGGCGAGCGATCCCGCGAGCGTGCCGTCCGCTCGGTAGACGAGGATCGAGTCCGTGGCCGGGCTCGACGCCCAGATCCTCCCATCGGGGTCGAGCGCGACGTCGGCCGTCCGCTCCGGCAGCCCCTTCCATTCAGGGACGGAACGTGCCTCGACGAAGCCGCCCTGATCGTCGAACACGACGATCCGGGCGTTCCCCGCGTCGGCGACTGCTACCCTGCCACCTCCGACAGCCAGGCCGCTGGGCTCGCTGAGCTGGCCTTCGGCACTGCCGACGCTCCCCCAGGCGACGATCGTCCCGTCGGGGTCGAGCCGGACGACTCGGCCGCCGGCCCCGTCCAGGACATAGACGCGGTCGGAGCCGTCGATCGCCACGTCGCGCACATCAGCGAACGGGATCTCGGCCCCCGTCCACGCGCGGGCGAATGCGCCCGACGCGTCGAACGCCAGGAGCCGCCCCCCGTCCGCGACGTACAGCTCGTCCCTCGAGTTGACCGCCACTCCAGTTGGCCGGTCGAGCCGACCCTGGCCCGCGTCCGCGCCTCCGATCCATCCGAGCAGGGTCCCGCTCGGTGAGAATCGCCCGACCCGGCCGTGCCCGGTGTCGGCCACGAGGAGAGCGCCGGACCGCTCCAGCGCGAGTCCGCGCAGGCCGTCGAACACGTCGGTCGCGCTTCCGCCACCGTCCACGTACATGTCCTCCGGGGGAGCCTCCGGAAGCGAGTCAACGGTCAAGGGGTTGCTGGGAACCCGGTAGATCGCCAGGTGCGCGTAGGTGTTGTCCGGATCAGTGAAGACGGCCTCCATGTGCTCGCGGTAGATCTCCTCGTTGAGCCTGGGCGCGAAGCCGCGATCGCGGAGGCCGTCGTCGAACGCGACGTAGTCGATCCCCGCGGCCTGCAGGCGCCGCACGAGCTCCCGCGGGCTCCGCAGGGCGAAGAGATCCCGGTAGAGCTGCTCTCGCCCGCGGGCGGCGTAACCGGCCGACCACGCGTAGTAGGGCCAGCCCAGGTAGAGGCGACGACCCGCGAGCAGGATCCCGTGAACGACGAAGATGTCCGAGAGGAAGACGTCGTTCGGCCTGGTCTCGGTTCGAACCCACTCGTAGAGCCGGTCCCCGGTCAGGCCGACCTCGTAGATCCGCTGGTTCTTCACGGGGATCAGGTCGATCACCCCACCGGCGACGATGACCGCGACCAGCGAGATCACCGCCAGGCGGGCGGGCACCCGGAGCACCCGGCGGGCGTGCCAGAGGTGCACGACGCCGTAAGCCACGAAGAGATTGGCCACGATGAGCCAGGTGTTGATGAACTTGTGGTTGGCCAGGACCTCGACGCTGAACTGGACCAGGAAGGCGACGGCCACGAGGCCGGCGAACGCCAGGAAGACCCGCCGCTGGGTCCACGTGCCGGTGAGCAGGGCGATGCCGACGAGGAGCAGCTTGGGACCGAAGATGAAGGCGAGGTACGTCGCCACGCGCACCGGGGTCGGGTCGTCGACCGTGTAGCCCCAGAAGAACGACGGGTACGTCTGCTCGCCCGCCATCGTCCCGGGCCGGAGGAACAGGAACTGCGGCAAGGCCGGAAGGGCGGCCGCAACGGCGAGGAACAGCATCTGGGGCCGGTTCGGGAAGATGACGAGCAGCACGCCGAGGACGGCCGCCGCCCCGATGAACATCGCCCCGTTGAAGAGCGGCAGGAGACCGGCCAGCAGGCCGCACAGGAGGAAGCCGGGCAGCCACGGGTCCCGCAGGGTCGCCATGAGCGCTCCCCTCGGCCGGGCGATTCCCGTCGCCAGGCGCATGCGGGTGGCAGTCAGCGACGCCGCGAGCCGGTGGCGCATGTCACTGCCCTCGCCGTCTCGCGCGCCGCCGGCCTGCGGGAGCCGGTCCACGAGGAACAGGACGATGACCAGGACGACGCCGATGGCGCTCGGGAGATGCCGCTGGTTGAGATAGACGTCCTGCGTCCAGATGCCCCACTCCTCGCCGCGGTACGGGAAGCCCGAAGCGAGGAAATGGTCGAGCCGCGGGAGGGCCTCGAGGGCCTGCCCGATCGACGGGAAGCTCTCGAGGTACGGGATGAACGAGAGCGCCCCGTGGAAGAAGAAGAGCGCCGCCCCGATCCAGCCGACCCAGCGGGACGCGAACAGCCGCTCGCCGAGGGCCGCCACGACCACGAGCAGGGCCACGACGGAGGCGATGCTCAGGACGTTGTTGGCCGTCGCCGGGTCAAGACCCAGGTAGGTCAGGTTCCCGACCTGGAAGTAGAAGAGGAAGTGGTATCGGATCGGCTCGAGGGCGTAGTGCGGATACTCGGTCGGGAGGTTGTGTCCGAGAGCGAAGCTCTGCGCGATCGCCGTCGTCGGGCCGAAGTCGCTCCAGAGGTCTCCGGCAATGCGCAGCGTCCCATCCGCGAAGCCATACGTGGAGACCATCATCCAGCCGGCGAGCGCAGCAACGAGCAGCACGACCGCCCAGTCCGCGCGTGCGGACCGCAGCGGCGGGGAGGAAGGTCGCGCCCGCGACGCGGGACGCCTCCGCAACCAGACGGCCGCGCCGACCATGACAAGCGACGACACCAGGGCCCCCAGGGCAACCGGGTCGCCAGTATCCCGGAAGGCGAGCGCCACGAGGTAGGTCGTCCACGTTCCCAGCAGGAGGCCGACGAGGAACCCAGTGGCCACGCGGTGGGGCCACGAGACGAACGAGAGCCAGCGCCGCGCGACGGCGTCTCCAAAGAAGACGAGAACGACGACGTACCCGAGCGGGATCACGGGTTGGGGTCGTCCGGGTGGGCGGCGCGCGCCAGCGGCGCGGCGGCACCTTCGACGTCCAGGCGGAGCTCCTCGTGGAGGAGGTCCACGAGCATCGGGGTGCGGTATCGCCCGGTGGCCCAGTTCCAGCGGATGCTGGCGATGTCGCGGAAGGCGGCGGCCGAGTCGCGGACCACGTGGACGGAGCTTCGCTCGTTGCGCTCGAGCCGGACGGGGATGCGCTTGAGGTCGAGCCGGTACTTCAGCAGGAGATAGATGACCTCGACGTCGATGGCGAAGCCCCGGATCCTGGTCAGACGGAAGATCTCCCTGGCCACGTCCCCGCGGAAGACCTTGAAGCCGCATTGCGTGTCGTAGATCCCGCCGGTCACCATGGTGCGGAAGGCGAAGCTGGCCAGCCCGGACACGGCGGAGCGTAGTGGCCCGGTGCTCTCGTACGACGAGCCGGGCAACGTCCGATCGCCGATGACGGCGTGGTAGCGCCGCTCCTGCACGTAGGAGACCGCAAGCGGCAGCGACGACATCCCGTAGGGAAGGTCCGCATCCGTGAAGCCGCAGATCTCGCCGGACGTCGCCGCCATCCCGGCTCGGACCGCGGAGCCCTTTCCTCCGTGCGGCAGGCGGAGCACGTGGATCCGATCCGACTCGACGATGGAGTCGGCTGTCCCATCGGTGCTGCCGTCATCGGCCACCACGATCTCGCCGTCGATCCCGGCGTGGCGATAGAAGTCGACGACGCGACGAACGTTCTGGCCGAGGTACCCGGCGCTGTTGAAGGCGGGGATGACGAGCGAGACGGCCGGTCGGGTCATTCGACCGGCACCAGGCCGATGTCCGCCTCGGGCGGCCCGGAGATCGACCGAGGACGGACCTGGAGGACCCATGCGGCGACCAGCCCGGACAGCGCCGGCGGGAAGGTCGTCACGAGGCGCATCAACAGGATCGTCGCCAGGCCCTGCTCCGGCGAGTGGCCCAGGCTCGTGAGGACCGTCACGCCGGCGAACTCGTACGTGCCGATCGAGCCGGGCGCGGCGGGTATCGCGAGCGAGAGCGCGATCATGCTCATGAAGAGGACCGCCTGGAGCGGGCCGAGCGACACGCCGACGGCCTGCGCCACCGTCCATGCCACCAGGATCGCCGTCGTGGTCACCGTGGCCGTCAGCGCGAGGTAGCTGGCGGCGGACCGGGCCTGCCGGAGTGCGCCGCCGCCGGCCGAGAGTCGTCGGACGATCGCGGTGACGGCCACCCCAACCCGCGTGCCGGCCACCGCAGTCCTGGACACGATGAGCCACCCGGCCAACGCGGCGACGGTCCCGCCGACCGCGACGGCGACACCGTACGTGGTCAGCGCGCCCGCCTCGGCGATCCCCGCCACGGCAAGGCTCGACAGGGCGGCGAGCGCGAGCATCGTCAGGCCGTCGGTGACGCGCTCGATCATGATCGTGCCAAAGACGGCGAGCCGTGGCATGTGGAATGCCGTCCCGGCGAGGATTGCGCGCGCGACGTCGCCCAGGCGGGCGGGCAGGACCGCGTTCGCCAGGAAGCCGATCGAGAGGTACCCGAACGCCAGCCGGTACGGCGGACGCACGGGTGCATGCTCGACACCATGCAGGAGGACCTGCCAGCGGCGCGCCCTGAGGGCAAGGTCACCGACTACGACGAGGACGGCGACGGCGAGCCACGCGGGGGCGGCGGCCGCGATCGCGGCCACTGCGCGGCCGAGATCCACGCGCGACAGGGTCACGGCCAGGAAGACGAGACTGATCGTCAGTCCTGCGAGGAATCGAGCGAGACCCCGGCGGCGTGGCGACATGGCGCGGTACACCTTACCCGGTGGGTGCGTCCCTGACCGGTCCGGCGGTCCCGACGCCCGCCGTCCCCCTGCGCGGACCCCGTGCGAGGACCGCATCCGCCGCGCCCGGGCCGCGCCGGCCCGTGCGGCGTCTCCAGGTCACGGCTGGAGCGCGACGAAGACGACGAGATCCACGCCCGGGCGCATCGAGTAGCGGGCGCTCTCGCGGTAGCGGTCGGCGAACCCGGCTGGGAGGGACTCCAGCTGGTCCGTCTTCACGATCTGGATCGGGGCAACAACGTCGACCACCTTGCCGTAGAAGCCGGCCTTGGTGTCGTCGCGGAGGTACCACGGGAGCGGCCAGTAGTCGGGGGACATCACGACGATTCCGAGCTGGCCGCCGGTGCCGAGGCGCACGTCCTCGGCAGCCAGCCACGCCACGAGGTCCTTGACCTCGCGCCTCGTCTGGACGTAGACGTACGCGTTCTCCTCCACGTCGTAGTCCCGGAAGGCGAGCGCCGCGGCCTGCACCGCCCCCAGCGCCAGCGCGACGCCCAGGACGGCGGCCGCACCGAGGCGAGCCGCGGGCCGCCGCCCCTCCCAGGCGCGGCCCAGGACGTGACCTGCGACGATCGCGTACGGGACGAGCCAGCCAAGCATGAGCCACGGCGTCTTGTAGCCGATGAGGGAGTACGCCAGGAAGAGCCCGGTCGCCCAGGCCGCGCAGAAGATGGCGGCCCGGCTGCGACCCTCCCAGGCGACCCAGGCGGCTCCGACGAGCCCGAGGACGAAGATGGCCAGCTCCTCCTCCACCATCCAGCCCGCGTACGTCAGCGGGCCGGAGACCTGTGTTGCGCCGGAGGTCTGCGTCCAGATCGTGAGGCTCCGGAACGAGTCAAGGACGCCGGCCGGGAGGTTCGTGAAGAGCGACGAGAAGAGCGTGACCCAGATCGCGACGAAGACGACGGCCGCGGCCGCGAGCGAGCGCCGAAGCCCGTCCCGGCCGCCGAAGCGGGCCAGCGGGTCGGCGCGCCGGGCACGACTCGCGCCGGGTCGCCACGTGCCTGGCGCCGCACCCGTCGCCTCGCCCGCCGACGGCGCCCTGGTGCCGGGCGCAAACCGGGTCCGGCGGCCGAGGACGCGGGGCGCCACCCTCTCGTAGAGCGCCACGCAGGCCGCCGCGAGACCCAGGACGACGACCGTGACGACCGCCGTCTCCTTCGTTGTGAACATGCCGGCCAGGGCCGCGGCCGCGGCCAGGAGGAGGCGCGTCCGCCCGGTTTCCCACCAGCGGGTCGCCGCAAGCACGAAGGCGAGCGTGAAGAAGACGAGCAGCATCTCGTGAATGGCGTAGCGGGAGAAGAAGACCATCCCCGGCGAGATGGCCAGGAGCGCGGCCGCGGCGAAGGCGCCGACGCGGCCGATGCAGCGCCTGGTGAGGAGGACGAGTCCGAGCGTGGCCAGCCCGAAGAACGCGGGGACCAGGCGCATCGAGACGTCGCCGAGGCCCACCAGCAGCGCGGACAGGGCCGCGAGGTAGAAGAACGTCGGGCCATGGTAGTTGGCAGGGTCGTACGTCCACTGGCCGGTGCGCAGGAGCTGGGTCACGAACCAGCCGTTGACCCCCTCATCGTTGTGGAAGGGGGCGAGCGGGAGGTCCCAGAGGCGGAGGGCGCCGGCGAAGGCGAAGAGCACGGTGACCGCGCCGAAGGCGACGACCAGCGCCCGCCGGCTGGCGGGGCCTGCGGCCACCGCGGGCGCAGCCGAGGTCGGTTCGGGCGACGTGAGACCGGCGGGGGCGGGCGCGGGCTCGTCGGTGGCCCGACCGTCGACGAGCGCACCGGGATGCGGCCTCGCTCGCCCGGCCGTGCCCTCTCGACGCCGGCGCGCGTCGCGCCGTCGATCGCCGCGGCTCACTGGGGAACCCGGTAGAGGCGGTAGTCGCCGATCTCGGCGACGAGCGGGAAAGCAGCGAAGAGCGTGTCGTTCACCTCCAGCATGCCCCGCTCGGTCGGGGTGACCTCGACGTACTGGACCCCATAGTGGCGCATGAGCGCCAGCGCGTCGGGGCCGCCCGCGTACATCAGCCCGATGTCGCGCTCGCGGTCGCCGTAGGTCAGGCCGCGAGACCAGATCCAGCCCGGGTAGCCGAGCAGCGAGCGGCGCCCCGTCAGGTAGACCGGCGGGTTCCAGGTCGCCGCGTGGAGGATCAGCGCATCCGGCGGGACGGTCGCCTTGATCCGCTCGGCGAACGCGACCCCGTCGGCGGCGAACTGCCCGTACAAGGTCCGGCCACCGACGACGCGCCACAGGTCCAGGCTGCCGGCCAGGAGGAGCACCACCAGCGACCCTGCCGCCGCGAACCGGCCCACGGCCCCGGGGACGACGCGCCAGCGACCGCGCCAGAGGGCCGCGATCGCCAGCGCCACGATCGGCGCCGACCCGACCCACCAGTAGAACAGGACCTTGATGTTGTCCCAGGTCCAGGGAGCCAGCTTGACCACGTTCGGGATCACGAACCAGGCCACGAAGGGCAGCCAGAACCGGAGCAGCCGGCCGTCGACCAGCGGGGGGCCGGCGCCTCGGGGAACCCGACCGGCGAGGAGGGCGACGGCCAACAGCGGGATGAAGGGCCCCGTGTTGAGGAGCCAGAACGTGATCGGGTCCCTCTCGCCGCGGTCCCAGCCGAGCTCGATCCCGAAGAAGGTGCCGGCGCTGGTCGACGAATCCGCGACCAAGAGGAGCGCCGACGGTGCGGCCACGACC